>SXGS01073551.1_pt1 | contig 77549 bp, 74 predicted proteins | sample 3174681 | NCBI WGS metagenome assembly SXGS01 (sample SAMN11356861, study PRJNA531348) | freshwater metagenome | isolation source: freshwater sample F1-80 | place: China: Fuxian Lake, Yuxi | collected 2017-12-25
CTCGGTGTCGCCCTGCGTGACGATCAGGCGGCGCAGCGTCGAGCGGTACTCGCCCGGCACCTGCTGCCACGCGGGCTGGCCCATGGCATCGCCGAAGCCGATCTTGCGCTCGGGTACGGGATCCGCGAGGAAGATGCCCCAGCGGTAGTCGGGCATCTTCACCGCGCCGTACTGCGCCCAGCCGTCGGCGTCGACCGATGTGGCGGTGCGCAGGTAGACATCCGACTTCTGGAAGTCCGAAGGGCCTAGGGTGCTCCACCAGTTGAGGAACTGGGGCTGCCAGTGCTCGAGCGCGCGTTGCAGCGTGCGGTCCGTCGCGAGGTGGACGTTGTTCGGACTCTTCTGCGTGTAGTCGATCGAGGACATGGTTACACCCGCTCCCAGTTGAATTTCGCCCGGGACCCCGTTCCGTATACCTTCAGGGCCCCTGTTTCGCCGACCGCGTTCGGCCGGATGTAGATCCCGTTCTGCCACGCCGACAGGCGCCCGAAGACGCGCGACACCATGGACTCGCGCCCGGTGAACCTGAGGGAGGCCTCCATCCCGGTGAGCGCGTCCGGAGACAGGCTGGTGCGCTCCTCGATGGCGATGCGCACCTCCTCGTCCCAGTCGATGTCGTCGGGCGCAAACGTGACGAGCCCACGCTCCATCGCTTCAGACGCGTCGAGCGGCCCGCCCGCGGCCACCGCCTCGCCTACCTTTTCGGGTTCTCCGAGGAAGCGGACCGCCAAGCGGCTCGCACCCGTCGTCGTCGGCCAGGTCCCGTCTTGGCCCGGGCCCACGTGGATGGCGGTTCCACCCGCGTCCTTCATGTAGACGCGGTCCGCAGCGAGCGCGAGTTCGAGAAGCGACCCTGCAAAGCAGCTGCCAGGCTCCGCGATGGCGAACAGCGAACGGGCCGTTTGATCGAACCGACGGAGGACGCGACCCTGGTACCAACGGATCTCGTCGGCCAGCCATGTGCCCGCAAGGCTGGCCAACGCCGCGTCGTGGGCGAGAACCGCCCGGGCATCGCCGGACGCCCGAACCGTGATCACGCCGACCACATCCTGGTGGAAACGGAGCTCCAGCAGGTGGTTCTCCAACTCGCGAAATGCCGCCATCGACCATGTGCGGCAACCGCCATCGCTCAGGGCAGCCTCGTCGCTTGGCGCTGCACCGGTGGGCGCGAAGACGGTCAGCTCGGCGACGCGCCGGTCGGCATCGATCCGCAGTTCGGTGTGCTTTCCGCGCCGATGGCGCCCGTCGGCGGACACCTCAATCTCGAGGGGCAGGAGCGCGATGCCCCGCTCGCTGCGCGCTGGCCGGTCGGCGAGGCGCCTCGCCTCGGTGGCCATCCCATCGGTCCACTTGCTGCGCGCGTAGGTGCCGTCGATGAGGCCCATCTTGAGCGCATCGCGCGCGCGCATCCCCTCGGCCCGAGTGCAGAACACGTCGGCCAAGTCGCGCCGGACCTTTCGCTTGTCGACGAGGCGGGTCAATCCGCCGGTTCCCGGGAGAACGGCGAGGAGCGGCACTTCGGGCAAGGAAACGGCGGCATTGCCGTCGTCGATGAGCCAGATTTCATCCGCGGCCAGGGCCAACTCGTAGCCGCCGCCAGCGGCTGTCCCGTTGCAGGCCGCAAGGAAGCGAAGACCGGACCGCATCGACGCATCTTCCATGCCCAGCCGCGTCTCGTTCGTGTACCGACAGAAGTTGACCTTGAACCCGTGCGTGCTCGATGCCAACATGAGAATGTTCGCGCCCGCGCAGAACACCTTCGGCTGGGCCGACGTGATCACGCAGCAACGAACCTCGGGGTGTTCGAAGCGGAGCCGCTCGATGGCGTCGCTCAACTCCACGTCGACGCCCATGTCGTAGCTGTTCTGCTTGAGCAGGTAGTCGTCGCGCAGGCCGCCCGCTTCCACCACGTCCATCAGCAGCGTGGCGACGCTTCCGTCGATCTGCAGCTTCCAATGGCGATACCGACTGGGGTGGGTCTCGAAGGAGGGGACGCGGGTTTCGCGCTGGACGGTGCCCATAGACGACCTCGGAGGCGGCCCGCCCCCTACCGCGCTGGCCCGGCGACCGCGAACGCAACTCGCCTCAGTTGCCCGGCGCGTCCCCGGCCAGCGACATGACGACATTCGTGTCGACCGGCTCGAACACGGACTCGATGATGCGCATGTCCCAGTCGATCAAAAACGCATTCGGCACACCGCCCGGTAGCCAGTCCGCGAGCGTGTCCGCCTCGTCGACGAGCACTGGGTACGTGACGAAGTGCTGGGCCGACCAAGTCTCCGCCAACGGAACGGTCGGCATCGCGCCAGTCGCGTCTGGCCGAAGCACGACGACAACCATCACGGTGTCGTCGCCGTCGATATCCTCCCAGAACTGCTGGTGACCGAAGGTGCGGGTGGAGCAGCCGGTGCAATCCACACTCATGAAGTCGAGCAGCACCACACGGCCGTAGAACTGGTACAGGCTGACGTCGTCGCCGTACTGGTCCTTCAGGACGAAGTCGTAGGCGACGAATCCATCCGTCAGGCCCGTTCCCGCCAAGTTGGACGGAATGTCGTTGACCTTGACGTGCGGCCACCGATTCGACGGGCCGAAGTCGGCGGGAGGTTCCGGAACGGTCGCGTCCGTCGTGGCCGAAGTCGTGGCCGGAGCGGTGTCCGTGGGGTCGCTGGAGCCACAGCCGATCCAGCCAAGGGCAAGTACGATGCGCATGACCGACATCTATCCTCGGCGTCGGCGGCGCGATGCACAGCACGACCATGACACAGATGTCGCGGTCAAGAGACCCGGCCCCCGAGCGAAAAGCGGCGTTGATCCGTCAATGGCCCTCGACTTTCGACCGACCGGACCCAATTTGCTCATCCTGCGCCCGCCAAAACCAACCACCGCGACATGGATGTCGTGGATTCCGAAATCTACGCATCGAATCGACCCAGAAAGACGTCGCCGACCCAGTTACTAGCTGCGTCCTCGACCTACCCATGAACCGTGGCACGGAGTCTGCTGGCGAGCAGGCCGAGACGCAGAGCTCTAGGTGACCGGCCGGAGACCCGGGCACCGCTGGAGGACCCGGCACCCCTTTGGGTGCCGGGTCGTTTGCGTTTCGGGGCATGCTCCCGTTCCGATCCCATCGGCTTCGGCATAGCGGCAATCATGCCGACGTCCTCCACGTCCACGCTCGACCGCCGCGCCGTGGCCAGAGACCGACTTCCTGGCACGACGCTCGACACGTGGCAGGGTCGCGCCGCCGAAGGACCGGATCGGGTGATTTGGCCGACCTCGAAGGGCGACGTGGCCGACGCCCTCACCGAGGCTGCAACCGCGGGCGTATCCGTCGTACCCTGGGGTGCGGGCAGCGGCGTTGTTGGCGGCGCCAGCGCGACGAGCGGCCAGTGGACGCTGGACCTGAAGCGCCTCGCTGGCATCGGCCCTTTGGACCCGGTTCGACGGACCGTCGAGGTCGACGCCGGCGTCAACGGACAACAACTCGAGGACTGGCTGCAGGCTCGCGGCTTCACTTTGGGCCACAGCCCCTCGTCCATTGGGTGCTCCACCGTCGGCGGTTGGGCGGCAGCCCGTTCGGCGGGCCAGTTTTCAAGCCGGTACGGCACCTTCGAGGACATGATCGTCTGGTTCGAGGCCGTCTCGCCCAGCCTTGGGCACATGCGGGTCGGCGAAGGGGGGGACGCCCCCGAAGCGTGGGCCCCCTTGATGATCGGAAGCGAAGGTACGCTCGCCGTGTTCACGCGCTTCGCGCTGCGCGTCTGGCCGGTGCCCGAACACCGTCGTCTTCGCGGCTGGCAGTTCCCAGACGTCCAAAGTGCGTTGAACGCGATGCGCCTCTTGATGGACGGCGAGACGTGGCCGGCGGTCGTCCGCCTCTACGACCCCGTCGACACGCGCATCGGCGGCAAGACACGGCCCAAATCCGACCACCGACCGTGGTTCCGCGACTGGCTCGACAGCCTGCGCTCGATGCCCGGCGTGTCCGGACGCGCCTTGTCGCTTCCGCTCGCCCTTCCTGGCCTCGTCAACCACGTCTTCGACCGCCTCGCAAGCGGCGTCCTCCTCATCGTGGGTTGGGAGGGTGGACGGGAGGTCACCGATGCGCTCGCCGACGCCGGCGAAGCCATCCTGCGAGAAGGAGGGACCGATTTAGGAGAGGAGCCGGGGCAACGCTGGTTCGCGAGCCGCCACAACGTGTCCTACAAGCTCATGCCGATCTTCGCGGACGGCGGCTTCGCCGACACGATGGAAGTCGCGACCACCTGGGCCGGCATGGAGCCGCTGTGGCGCGCCGTGCGGGCCGCGGTCCGCCGCGACGTCGTCGTCATGTGCCACATGAGCCACGTCTACCCGGAAGGGGGCTGCCTCTACTTCAGCTTCGCGGGACGGGGCGATCGCAAGGTCTGGGAACGGGTTTGGCGCCGGGCACTCGACGCGGTCGCGCAGTCCGGGGCGACGACGTCGCACCATCACGGCATCGGCAGGCTGAAGGCGTCCTCGGCAACGGCCGAAGCCGGCATTGCACGCGAAGGCTGGCGACAGCTGAAGCGGATTCTCGATCCCGGCGGCCTGTTGAACCCCGGGGTTCTCGACGCGGACCACCCGCCCCACCCGCCGGCCGACGCTCCGCCGTCGGACGCGGGGTGGACGGCCTTCGCGCCGGGCCAAGGTCGCTGGCCGTGGGCCGATGTCGGCCTCGTCCCTCCTTGGCGACGTGCGCCCTGGATGACGTCGGCCCTCCGCGTGTCCGGACCCGGCTTCCTGGTCGGCCGCGCCCCTCGCAGCGCCTCGGGGCCCGACTTGCGAGACTGGGCTGCCAACCACCTTCCAGTCGCTCGAATCGAACAGTCAGCCCCGCCTGACGGAGACGGCGTGATGGCTCGCCTCGCTGGAGACAAGCCGTGGGCGATCGCCAGAGCCGTCCTTCACGCGGACTTCCGACCCGGCGCCCTCGGCGTCGACGCAGGCCAACTCGCAGTCGGCTTCCGCGGACCCGCCGCAGACGCCCTGATGAGCGCCCTCCTCCGCCGCTTTCCTGGCGAACGGGTCCCATGGCGGACCTACCCCTGGCCATGGCGCGATCTCGTCCCGTGCGACGACGAAGACCCTGCCGCCGTGACCGCGTGGCTCCACTCCGTCGGGAGGCCGCGTTGAGCACCCCCTACGACACGTGCGCCCTGTGCCCTCGGCTGTGCCGCCACGCGTGCCCTGTCGCCACCGTGTGGGAGCCGGGCGCTCCTTCAGCGATCGCGGAGGTGTTGCGGGACGGTGCCCTTGGGCGCGTGGACGCCTCGTTGGCTCAATTGGCGGCGTTGGCATGTACGGACTGCGGCGCCTGCCAGGAAGCCTGCGCAATCGACCGCCCCGTTCCTGAGTTGCTGCGCAAATTCGTCCCCAAGGTCGAAGTGCCGACCCAACTTCCGCCGATCGCGGGCACCGCATCCGAGGTCGCGGTTTGCAGCGGCGATCGACGGTGGGCCGAAGCTTTCGCCGCACAGACCGGCCGCGCCGTCGCGTCCTGGACCCCGCCAGCGAACTGGCACGAGACCGACTCCAAGACCTTTGGCGAGTTGTTTTCCGGGCGCACCGCCATCGTCGCCGACGGTGAAGACGCGCGCGCCTTGCGCGGTGCCGGCGTCGTCGTCGTATGGTTGGGCGACGCGCTTGGCTGGGTCACGGAGGCGTCGTGTTCGTCGGGTCGACCTGCGCTGGCCTGTTGCGGGGGGCGCGGCCCGCTGAGAGACGCCCACCCCGAGCCGGCGGCCGCGTTGGCCCAACTCTGGTGGGCCCGCTCCGGGGGTCAGACACTCGCCGACGCGCGCTGCCGAAGGGCCCTCGGCCGACAGGACGTCGTCGACCAGCTCCTGGCGGGCACATGAGGACGGCCATCGTCGTGAATCCCCGCTCGGGCGGAGGCGCCACCGGGAGGCAGCTGGGCGAGATCGAGGCCGCCGCGCGGCGTCATCTTGGCGAGGTCCTACTCGTGCCGACAGACGGACCGGGAGGAGGCCGACGGGCCGCCGAGCGGGCAGTCGAAGGCGGCGCCACCCTCGTGGTGGCCGTCGGCGGAGACGGAACCGCCAACGAGGTCGTCAACGGTCTAATCGACGCTGCGCGAGCCGGATCCTCCGATGTAGCCTTTGGGCTTGTCCCCGCGGGAACAGGTTGCGATCTCGCCAAAACGTTGGGGATGCCCAAAGGTTGGGATCGCGCTTTCTCTGCGCTGGCCGCGGCCCCGACGCGCCCGTCCGACGTGCTCATCGGCACGATGGCGACCCCGTCGGGACCCATCGAGCGCGCTGCGATGAACATCCTCGGCTTCGGCCTCAACGGCGAAGTCGTCCACCGCGTCAACCGGTCCTCCAAACGCCTTGGCGGACTCGTCACATTCGGCTTGGCGACGATCCGAAGCCTGGCATCCTGGCGCGCACCGCGCGTTTCGATCGCGTGGGAAGGACCCGCAGGTCCGGGCGGCTGGCAGGGTCTCCTCGCAACCGCCTTCTGCTGCAACGCCCGAGCGTGCGGCGGCGGAATCCTGCCGGCCCCCACGGCCCTGCTGGACGACGGTCTCATCGATCTCGTGATCGTCCCCGAGTCGCCCTTGTGGCGGAGCGCCATGAGTCTGCCGCACCTGTACGACGGACGACTTCAAGAGGTAAAAGGTGTCGTCACCGCCCGCGTCACGCAGCTGACCGCCACGGTGGACGACGCGACCCCGATTCGCGTCGACGTGGACGGCGAACAGCCGGGTACGCTGCCCTTGACGGTGGCGATCCGAAACCGGTGCCTTCAGGTACGCGCGCCGGCGACTGGAGCCGTCTTTGGCCGGGGGTCTCCCTACCTGTCGCCAGGGTGACAAGGATTTGTCGAGCGAATGGCGATGACCCCGCTGCGGGCTATCCATTCGTGGTGCCCGGGCCGGCAACCATCGCCGGCCAAGCAGTGTCCCCGCCCAGCTCCCGAAGGATTAAAAACCATGAACAAGGCCGATTTGACGGAAGTGCTCGCCGAACAGGCTGGCATCAGCAAGGTGCGCGCCGCCGGCTACATCCGGATCCTCACTGAGGCGATCCAGGTGGCGCTGTGCTCGAACGAAAAGGTCACCATTTCCGACTTCGGCACGTTCACCGTGTCGACGCGTCGCGAGTTCAAGGGCCACAACCCGAAGAACGGCTCGGCGATGGCCGTGCCGAGCCGCCGCATTCCGGTCTTCCGCGCGGGTAAGGGCCTCAAGAGCAGCCTCAACAGCTGATCGATAGCCATCCGAGCGCCACTGCAGCGGCGGTATCGGTGCGCAGGACCTGGGGACCGAGTCCCATAGGTCGCGCCCCCGCCGCCGCAGAGGCGTGCCGTTCTCCGTCGGTCCAGCCGCCTTCAGGGCCGATGGCCACCGCTGCGCCCGCCGGACACGCCGGTGCCGACGCGCTCCCCGGCTGTGCGAAGAGGCGCACACAATCGGGTGACGTGGCCGCCCACGCGTCCGCAAGCGAACATGGCAATCCGACCGGCGGCACGTCGGACCTGCCACACTGCCGCGCCGCCTCTTCAACCCAACGGCGAACGCGATCCGGCCGATCGGGCCGAGCCACGCTTCGCTCGGCCAAGACGAGGTGGATCCGCGTCACTCCGATCTCCGTCGCCATGCGCACGACCGTCTCCAGCGCGCCTCCCTTCGGCACCCCGAGCAGCAGCTCCAACGGCCGCCGAACGTGCGACACGCGCATGTCTCCACGGCCGACGATGTCGCCGTCCCCATCGAGCACCACCAACGCCGACCGACCGTGACCGTCGAAAGCCTCCACAACGTCGCCTTGGCCAAGGCGAAGGACGCGAATCAGATGATGGGCCACGTCAGCGGGAAGTGCCACGCGTTCGCCGGCGGCGGGGACCCGTTCGACGCGCGCCCGCCTCACGGGCGCTCATAGGCGAGCGCAACCCACTCGCCATCGACTCGGCGCTCGTCCAGTCGCAGTTCGGGCTCGAAGGTCGCGCGAACCCGGGCCTCGCGATCCGCGAGCACGCCGGCCACAATGAGTCGTTGGCGCGTGAGTCTCAGAAGGTCGCGCCCAAGTTGTTCGAGCAGTTCAGCGTGGAGGTTCGCCAACACGAGGTCGGCCGGCGCGGTCAGCCGTCGTACAGGCGTGGCGTGGAAGCGCGCCTTCAAGCTGTTGCGGCGCGCTGTGCGCCGCGCTTCGACCAATGCAGCCCGCTCGACGTCCACCCCTTCGACATCGGCTACCCCAAGATGAGCCGCGGCCAGTGCGAGGATGCCAGACCCGCAGCCGACGTCGAGTACCGTACCGATGCCGCTCAAGCGGCTCTCCAAGAGGGCGAGGGCCGCGCGCGTCGTAGCATGGGCCCCCGTGCCGAAGCCCATGCCGGGCTCGAGGACGAGGTCGCCGTCCTGCGCACACCACGGCGGCGAAATCGTCAGGCGGGGGGACACGACGATCGGTTCGTGGGCGGCGCGGAACTTGGCCTCCCAGTCAACCTCTGGCTCCTCGGTCCATTGAACCGACGCCGGAAAATCGGCCGGTCGCGCACCGTCGAACCAGGCCCGGACGACGACGCGAGCGGGCTCCGCCGGCAACGGACCTCGATCCCAGGGCTGCCTTGGCGGACGTTCTTGGCCTGGCGGATCCCGCTCTTCCAAGCCGGCGGCGCCCGCGCCGAACATCCGCCGGGACCATCCCTCGAGGTCGGAGCGGTCGATCTCGACCTCCGCAACCCAAATCGTCACAGCGGCTGGTGATCCATCGGTGTCGGCAACTCGGTGCCTTCGCGCTTCGCGCGAACGAGGGCCGCGATTCCATCGGTACCGTTGTGCATCTGCACCCAACGGTCGCCCCAAGGCCCTTTGACAAAGAACGCGGGTGTACCTGTGACGCCCGCGTCATTGCCAGCGGCGGCGTCTGCCGCGACGTGGGCCAAAGAGACGGGGTCGGCCATGCAAGCCGCCCACTCGTCCACGTTGAGGCCGACTTGCGCAGCCATAAAGCGCAGGTCCTCATCCGCCATCGAGTTCTGATTCGCGAAGATCAGGTCCGCCATCTCCCAGAACTTGCCTTGGCGATGTGCGCAGTCAGCCGCCATCGCTGCACGGCAACGCTCGGGTCCGCGGTCCTCCGCCAAGGGGTTGCACGCGCCAGTCAACGGGTAGGTCCGGAACCGAACCTGGAGTTCGGGGGACGCGTCGACGAGGTCGTGGACCACCTTCGTGGCCATCGCGCAGTGAGGGCAGCCGTAGTCCGCAAACTCGACGACGAGGATGGGGGCGTCCGGATTTCCAAGGACCGGCTCATCGCCATCCAGGCGAACCGGGGCGACGGCCCAGGCGGCCGACACCGCAGCGACACCCCCGCCGTGGGCGCCTTTGACGACTTCGACGGCCGTGGCCGGGCGCAGCACCGCCCACGAAGCGAGGGCCGCAGCCGTCGCTCCCCCGGCCAGCCCACCCGGTGCGCCGAACAGCGCGGGCAGGAAATCGAGCGGATCCGCCCCCGACGCGCGCGCCCCTCGCACGCCACCGACGACGTTGATGGCGACCGCCGCGTAGATCGTCAGGCAGAGGACGCAGGCCACGCCGAGGCGAGCGGCCTCAACGCCAAGCCATAGGCACCAAACCAACTGCAAGATGGACGTGATGCCCACAAACTGGAACCATCGGGGCCGCGCGGCCTCGTCGGCGAAGCCGCCGATCACGACGCCAACGAACCAACCGAGGCCAAAGGCCGCGATGGGGTAGCCTCCAAGCATCGACGCCGCCGAGGAATTCACGACGTCGCAGTTGAGCGTCGACCCGACGTTGCAGATCGCCTCCTCGCCGCCCCAACCGAGTTTGCGGCTGTACAAGTACGCCGAGCAGCCCGCGGCAAGCGACGACGCCCCCAGGATGCCCGCGCGCGGGTCCCGAGACAGCAGCCAAGCGACGAATCCGAGCGCCGCGAGCAGAATGGCGATCAGTGCCATGGGGCGCGCCCGTATCGCGCACCGACCGGCCTGGGCAATGACTCGACGAGGGCCAAGGGCCACTCGCGTGCCGTGGGCGGTGCAGAGCACGGCAGTTGGCGCCGCCCTGTGACGGTCAGTCTCGGTTGCGGATCTCGCGCTTGGCGTCACGGTCGCGAATGTGATGCCGCTTGTCGTGATGTTTGCGGCCTCGGCCTACGGCGATGGCGCACTTGACGAGGCGTCCCTGCAAGTAGAAGCGCAGCGGGACCACGGTCAGGCCCTTCTCGGCCGTCGCCTTCTTCAAGCGCGAGATTTCCGGCCGCTTGAGCAACAGACGACGCGGACGCGTGGCCTCATGGTTCCAGCGGTTCGCCTCCGTGTACGGGCTGATGTGGCAGGCCATCAGCCAAGCCCCATCGGGGGCCACGCGCACCCAAGCGTCCTGGAGGTTGGCCTGCCCGGCGCGCAGGCTTTTGACCTCACTGCCCATGAGCGCGATCCCAGCTTCGAATTGCTCCAGCACCTCGTACTCGAACCGGCCGCGCCGATTCTCCACCAGGTCTCGGCGCGCTGCTTCGCGTTCGGTGGCCATCGCCCCCTCCTACCGCGGCGCCACAAGGCCCGCAGATCTCTCTCGCGCGCGAGAAAAACAGCCATCTGGTGGAAGATTGTGGCTGAAAATGGTACGACTTGGATCAAGACGAAGGGGCGGTGGGATGTTTCGGGCGCGTGTCCACACCGACGCGATGATCGACGAAAAGGGTCGTTTGACCCTGCCGTCTACGCTACGTCGTGACCTGGACCGCCACCTGGCCGAGGATCCCGGAGCCACGCCCGGCCTCGTCTTGACCGCCTACCAGTCCACGTTGTGGATCTTCACGCCCCAACACTACCGCCGTGAGATCGAGGATCGCCTCGAAGGCTTGGACCCCTTCCTCCCCGAAGTGCGGGCCTGGCGCGACGGCTTCTGCAGCACCGCCGAAGACGTCGATGTCGACCGTCACGGCCGGTTCGTCATCCCCGGTCGCCATCGGGCCGCCGCTCGCCTCGCCGCAGGCGCGCGCGACGTCGTGCTCAACACGAGCGGAGGTCACCTCGAGTTGTGGCGCCGCGATCTGTGGGAGGAGCGCTTCGCACAGGCTTCCAACGGCATCGTCAACCTCGGCCAGCTCCCCGCCCGGCGGTCCCCGTGACCGGCTTTCAACACACGCCTGTCCTGCTGACCGAGGTCATCGAAGCCCTCGCGTTGCCGCCCGACGCACGCGTGGTCGATTGCACCTTCGGAGGCGGTGGCCACACCGAGGCTGCCCTTGCCGCTGGCGCCAACGTGCTCGGCCTCGACCGGGACCCCGAAGCGATCCGCCACGGAGCCGACGCCGTCCGCCGCTACAAGGGACGTTTGACGCTCGACCATGCGCCGTTTTCGGACCTCCGAGGCGCGCTCGTGCGCCGCGGATGGACGGCCGTCGACGCCGTCATGGCCGACCTCGGGGTGTCCTCTCACCAACTGGACCAACCCGCACGAGGCTTCAGCTTCCGCCATTCCGGCCCCGTCGACTTCCGCATGGACCCGACCTCCGGTGTTCCCCTTTCGGCGTGGCTGGAAACGGTCGACGAGGCCACCCTCGCTGGTGTGCTTCGGGAACACGGCGATGTGTCACAGGCGCGACGCGTCGCGGCGGCCATTCTTGCCGGCCGCCCCTTTCGCGACACCGTCGCCCTCGCCGACACGATCGCGCGCGCGCTCGGCGGCCGCACCCGCCGCACCCATCCCGCCACAACGGCCTTCCAAGCGCTCCGCATCGCCCTCAACCGCGAGATGGACGAGCTCGACACGCTTCTGCGGACGCTGCCAGACGTCCTTGTCCCCGGCGGGCGCCTGGCCATCCTCACCTTCCACAGCGGCGAAGACGCGCGCGTGAAGGCCGCACTCCGGGCCGGCAGCGTCAGCGCGCTGCCCCGGGACGCCTACGGGCACCCCGTCGGAAACGCCGTCTGGAGCCAACTCCGAGACCGCTCTCCCGCAACCTCCGACCCCAACCCCCGGGCGCGTTCAGCGCGCCTCCGCACCGCCACGAGGTCCCCATGGACACCGCTGTAGTCGCAGATCACGCAACGTCCGCGACCGACGTCCGGAGCCTCGTGCCGCCCCTACGCCACGTGGCCTGGGCGGTGGCCACCCTTCTTGCGGTTGCGCTCACGGGCTGGGTCAGCACGGACAGCCAGCGCCTTCGCACCGATCTCGCCCACCACGGCGCGCGCCTTGCCGTGGCCCATCGGATTCACAACCAGCTTCAGATCGAACTCGAGACGCGGCGCCGGAGCGTGTACCTCGAGGCCGCCGCCGGTCGCCTCGGCATGGTCGCCACCGTCCCCGTCCACCGCATCGAGGCGCCCTGATGTCGCTTGAGATGCCGCCGATCGAATTGCCAGTCGAGCCGCCGATCGAGGTGCGCCGACGCGCCGTGAAGCGCGTCGGACACGTCGGCGGCATCATGTTTCTGCTGCTGGCCATCGCCGGCGCACGCGGCGTTCAACTCGCCTTGGCCCCCGACCCACGCACGCTTGAGAGCGCCGGGCAGACCCGCTGGGTGGAAACCATGCTCCAGGCCGAGCGGGGCGACATCCTTGATCGCGACGGGCGCCGGCTCGCTACGACAGCGAGCACGCCGAACGTCTTCGTCGACCCGGCCGAGGTCCCAGCGGGCCAGCACGCCACGGCGATCGACGCGCTCAGCCGAATTCTCGACCGACCCGTCGGGGAGATCGCGGCCGCATTTTCTCGGACGGCCGCCCGCTACGTCCTCGTCGCACGCAACGTCCACCCGTCCCAGGAAGTGGCCGTCCGCCAGCTTGACATTCCTGGCATCGGTATCGAGCGCGAAAACCGTCGCGTGTACCCAGAGGAAGCCATGGCCGCTTCGGTCATTGGCTTCGTCGACCGTGACGGCGACGGCAAATCCGGGCTCGAGCGCCGTTTCGACGACGCGCTTCGCGGTGGCTCCCTCGTCGTCCAGCGTCGACGTGACGCCCAGGGCTTCTCGGTCGAGGACCCCCTCGACCTCGCGACGCGGCGCCTCTCTCGCGGCGACGACCTGCACCTCACGATCGATCGCACCCTGCAGCGCGCCACAGAGCGGTCGCTCGAGAAGGCCGTGACGACGAGCGGTGCGATGGCCGGCTACGCCGTCGTGCTCGACGTCAAGACCGGCGAGGTCCTCGCCCTCGCCAACCTCCCGACCTTCAACCCCAACCTCCCGCCGCTCGACGACGGAGGCCAACGCAACCGCGCTGTGCAGGACGCGATCGAGCCCGGTTCGATCTTCAAGCCCTTCACGGTCGCGGCGGGCCTCGAGGCCGGCGTCATTCATCGCGACGAGTCGATGGACTGCGAAATGGGGGGTTGGTTCGTGGGCGGGTCTCGCATCGGCGACGACCACCCTCACGGCGTCGTCTCCCTCACGGAGGTGATCAAGTATTCGTCGAACATCGCGTCCGCGAAGATTGGCCTGAAGCTCGGCACCAAGCGCTTCGTGACCAAGCTGCGCGAATTCGGATTCGGCGCACCGACCGGCATCGAACTGCCCTGGGAAGACGCCGGTCGCATCCGGAATCCAGACAAGATGCGCACGATCGAACTGGCCACGACCTCCTTCGGTCAAGGCCTGACAACGACGCCCATCCAACTCGCCGCCGCGCTTGCCACCCTTGCGAATGGCGGCCAAACCGTCACTCCGCACCTCGTTCGCCGTGTCCAGGATCCCGACGGGGTCCCGGAACACATCCACCGCCCCGCACCCGGCCGGCAGGTCGTGTCGCCCGAGGTGGCCCGCGACGTGATCCACATGATGGAATCTGTCATCGAGCCCGGGGGTACCGGCACACGCGCCGCGGTGCCCGGCTACCGAGTTGCCGGCAAGACGGGCACGGCCGAGAAGGTCACGAACGGGGCCTACAACGAGGCGCGCATCAGCTCCTTCGTCGGCGTGATCCCCGCCGAGGACCCCGTCATCGCCATCGTGGTGTCCGTCGACGAACCCACGATCGGAAGCCGCTACGGCGGCATCGTCGCGGCGCCCGTCTTCGCTGAAGTGGCCGCGGTCGCGATGCGCCACCTCGGGGTCGCACCCTCCGTGGGTGTGGCGCCGCAGGTCGACCCCGCAAATCCGGAAACGCCGGCCGCATCTGCAACGGTGCAAGGTCTCACCTGGGCCGGAACCGGCTGGCGCCTGCCCGACTTTCGGGCCCTGCCGATGCGCGAGGCCCTCGCCTCGCTGCAGGGTTCAGGCCTCGGCGTCGAACTCGCCGGCAGCGGCCACGTCGCCGAACAACTTCCCCTTCCCGGCAGCATTCTCGCGCCGGGCCAACCGATCACCCTCGTTTTGCGCTGATCCCACCGTGAACACCGTTGTCGCCCTGCAGGTTCGCTCTTCCTCTCCCTTCTCCCCGAAGGGAGCGGACCGTCGCCGACGCCAGTCGGACCGGTCTAGAGGCACCTTGGCGGGTACGAACCTGCAGGGCGACGACGGCTCCCGCCTAACCTACGGCCCCCGATTCGACGTCGGCCGGCTGTCGCACCTGCACGCCTCCCTTGCGCCTCGATGACCTGACGGACGTCGTCGGTGCACCGCGACCCGCCTTCGGCGGCGACCGAGAGGTGCGCGAGGTCACCCGCGACAGCCGCCGCAACGGTCCGGCAACGGCGTTCTTTGCGGTCCGAGGCGAACGCGTCGACGGCCACGACCACGTGTCGTCCTACACAGGGGTGGCCGCTTTCGTGGAGCGGCCGGTGCCCGCGCCGCCGCAACTCCCCGTCTGCCTGGTCCCTGACACGCGCCGAGCGTTGGCCCTTGCCGCCGCCGCCGTAGCTGGCCATCCGACCCGCCGCGTGCCCGCCCTCGGCGTGACCGGTACGAACGGGAAGACGACCGTCACGACGCTCATCCAGCAGGCCGCCGCCCATCTCGGCCAGGTCGTTGGGCGCGTCGGAACCACCGGCGCCACGGCCGGTCCCCGCGCCTGGGAGTTGGGTTTCACCACGCCCGAAGCGCCCGTTCTACAGGCGGTCCTCGCGGACATGGTGTCCGCCGGCGCGACGGCGCTGACGATGGAAGTCTCGTCGATCGGGCTCGCCCTCCGGCGCGTCGACGGCATCGCCTTTCACGGCGCGATCTACACGAATCTCAGCCGGGACCATCTCGACTTCCACGGCGACATGGCGGCCTACGGCGCCGCGAAGATGCGCCTGTTCGACGAGCTCCTTCGCCCCGCCGGAGGCCTGCCGCGCGCCCTCATCTGTACGGAGGCCGCGGCCGAGCGTCCGGCGATCGCCGACGTCTGGACCTATGGCACCTCCCCGGACGCCGACCTGCGCCTGGCCGCCTGTCAGGCCACAGGGGACGGCCTCGACCTGCAGGTGGTGACGCCCGAAGGCACCGTGGAAATCCAAAGCCGCCTCCTTGGCCACCACAACGCGCTGAACCTCGTCGCGGCTCTCGGTGGCCTGGCCATGTTGGGAACGTCCTTCGCCGACGGCGCCCGCGCGCTCGCTTCCGCTTCGGGCCCCCCTGGCCGGCTCACACGCGTCGCCAGCCTGCGGGGCCCTCGCGTGGTTGTCGACTACGCGCACAGCCCCGACGCCCTGGAGCACGCACTCCGGACCCTTCGCCCGCTCGCCGTGGGCCAGCTTTGGGTCGTGTTTGGTTGCGGCGGCGACCGCGACGCCGGCAAACGGGCCGCGATGGGGGTCGTCGCCCGCCGGTTGGCCGACCGAGTCGTGTTGACGAGCGACAATCCACGATCCGAAGACCCGGCCTCGATCCTCGACGCGATTGCGCAAGGTGCCGGCCCCCACGCGATGTGCATCGTCGACCGCGCCGCCGCCATTGCGACGGCGGTGGCCGGCGCCGGCGCCGAGGACGTCGTCGTGATCGCGGGCAAGGGCCACGAACGCACCCAGGAGATCGCGGGAGTCCACCACCCCTTCGACGACCATCAGGTCGCCTCCGACGCGCTCGCCGTCTGGGGGCTCCCGTGAACTTCGACGCGCGCGCCATCGCCGCCGCGACCGGCGGCACCCTCCTTGCCGAGGGACCCCATGGGCCCGTGGCGACCGACACTCGGAACTTCCCGGCGGGGGGCTGGTTCGTCGCACTCTCCGGCGCTCGATTCGACGGCCACGACCACCTCGGCTCCCTCGTCGGGGCCGCGGGTGCTGTGGTCTCACGGCCGCCCGGGGCGGGCTGGACCGCCGGCGCGGTGCTCGTCGCCGACACCCTTCGTGCGCTGCAGGACCTCGGCGCCGCGGCGCGTCGCTCGACGCCCGCCTCCGTGGTCGCCATTACCGGCAGCGCAGGCAAGACGACGACGCGCGCGCTCACGGCGCTGGCGCTGCGCCCGCTCGGCCCCGTCCATCAGACGCAAGGGAACCTCAACAACCACATCGGCGTGCCATTGACTCTTCTCGCTGCGCCCGCCGACGCGCAGACCTGGGTCATCGAGATGGGGACCAGCAGCCCCGGAGAAATCCAACGGCTCGCAGAGATCGCCACGCCCGACGTCCGCCTCATCGTCAACGTCGGTCCCGCCCACCTCGAGGAGCTTGGCGGCCTCGACGGCGTCGCCCTCGAGAAGGGCGCCCTGTTCCGCACCGCCCGGCCGGGGGACTGGCTCGCTGTGGCCGTGGACGACCCCTACGTCGCTGTCGTCCCGCGGCCCCTTGGAACGAACATCGTGACCTGGGGACGGAGTTCGGGTGCAGATGTCGCATTGAGCGACATCGCCTTCGAGCCGGCGGCCGGCGCGCTCGTGGCCGAATGGAACGTTCGCGGACGGCGCGTTCGTGCCCGGTTGCCGACCCTGTCGGACGCGGTGGCCATCGACGCCGCGGGGGCGCTCGCCATCGCCCTGGCCCTCGACGTCTCGCCCGCCGACGCCGCCGACGCCCTCTCCGACTACGCGCCCGTCGGCAGCCGAATGCGGAGCGAGCCGTTGCCGCGCGGCGCCACTGCGTGGAACGACACCTACAACGCCAATCCCACGAGCGTGTCCGCGGCGCTCGCGGCCCTCGCCCGCATGCCCGGACGACGGGCAGCCGTGCTCGGGGACATGTTGGAGCTTGGCCCTGACGAGGCCACCTGGCACCATCGGGCTGTCGACGAGGCGCGCAGCCTCGGCCTCGATCACCTCGCATTCGTGGGCCCTCGAATGGCCAACGCGGCGGGTGCCAAGGACGGCTGGGCCGACCCGCTCGACGCCGTCGGCCCCCTGGCCGCGTGGGTGGAGCCGGGCGATGTCATCCTGTTCAAGGGCAGCCGTGGGGCGCGCGTCGAGCGCGTCCTCGACGCGCTCCGCACCGCACTCGAGGGATCCTGATGTTGTACTGGCTGTTCGTGGATCCCGGCCCCGCGGCGGAACTCGTGCCTGGCACCGGCGTCGTCCGCTACCTCACGTTCCGCAGCGCATGGGCCGTGCTCACCGCGCTCTTTCTCGCCTACGTCGCCTTTCCGCCGTTCATCGCCTGGATGAACAAGCGCCGCATCGATCAGATCATCCGAAGCGACGGCCCAGAAAGCCACCTGCTGGCGAAGGTCGGGACGCCGACGATGGGCGGCATCGTCCTCCTTTCGGCCGTCACCCTGTCCTCCCTCCTCTGGACACGCCTCGACACCCCGCTTCCCTGGATGGTGCTCGCCGTGACCCTTGGGTACAGCGCGATCGGCTTCGTCGACGACTGGAAGAAGGTCATGTTGCGCGATGCCAACGGCCTTTCCGGTCGGTACAAGATCCTCGGCCAGGTCGCGATTTCCGGCGCCGTCCTCGGCTGGGCCTACTCGGCGGGGCACGTCGACGCCCAGGTGGCCCTCCCCTTCTTCAAGGACAGCTCCATCGACTTCGACGCCATCCCAGGCTTCGGTTGGACCTACGTCCTTTTCGCCATGTTCGTCCTGACGGCGATGAGCAACGGCGTAAACCTGACCGACGGCCTCGACGGGCTGGCCATCGGGCCGACGATGACGTCGGCCGTCACCTTCGGCGTGCTCGCCTACGTCGCCGGCAACGCAAAGTTCGCCAGCTACCTCGACATCCCGTACGTCGTCGGCGCTGGCGAGCTCACGGTCATCGCGATGGCCCTGCTCGGCGGCGGCCTTGGCTTCCTCTGGTACAACGCGTACCCCGCTCAGGTTTTCATGGGGGATGTCGGTTCGCTCGCGCTCGGCGGCGCGCTCGGTATGCTTGGCTTGTTGACGGGCCAAGAGCTGCTTCTGCCCGTGGTCGGCGGCATCTTCGTCCTCGAGAGCGTCAGCGTCATCCTGCAGGTCCTGTCGTTCAAGTCCACTGGCCGGCGCGTGTTCCTCATGGCGCCCATCCACCACCACTACGAGAAGCTGGGGTGGTCGGAGCCGAAGATCATCGTCCGCTTCTGGGTCATCTCCATCGTCCTCGCCCTCGTCGCCCTCTCCACCCTCAAGCTCCGGTAGAACATGAACGCCCCCCGCACGACAGAGTCCGTTTGGGACTGGCCTCTGATCGCCATCGCCGCGTTGACCACGGTCATCGGCCTGCTCTCGATCAGCAGCGCCGGGTCCGCGTTCGCCGACGCCTACCTGGACAATCGCTGGTACTTCGTCCAGCGCCAGGCATTCGCGCTCGCGGGCGGCGTTCTCGTCGGTGGCGCGCTGCTGTTCGTCTCGAAGCGGTCGTTGCTCGCGGCGTCCGGCCTGCCGCAGTGGCTGCTGACCTTCGTTCTCCTCATTCTCGTCATGGTTCCCGGCATCGGACGCTCCGTGAAGGGAGCCCAGCGCTGGATCGACCTCGGCGTCGTGAACTTCCAGCCCACCGAGTTGGCCAAGCTCGCGCTCGTCCTCGCGCTGGCCCGCTTCTTCGCTGGCAACGAAGGTCGCCTCCGCGATGTTGCCGGCGCCGCGTTCCCCGCCGTGGCCTGGATGTTGCCCTTCGCGCTGTGCGCGATGTGGCAGAAGGACTTCGGCACCATCGTCCTGCTGCTCGGGACGACGGCCGTGATGTCCTACGTGGCCGGCCTCGAAGTCCGTTGGCTTGCGCTGGCCGGCGGGCTCGCAACGATTCCGCTTGGCCTTCTCATCGCGATGGAGCCCTACCGCGTCGAGCGCGTGCTCAACTTCACGAACCCGTTCCTCGACGCGGACGGGTCCGGCTACCAGGTCGTCCAGGGCTGGATCGCCCTCGCGACCGGCGGGCTGACGGGTGCCGGTCTCGGCGCCGGCGTCGCCCAACGCGGGTTTCTTCCCGAGGCGCACACCGACATGTTGGCCGCCGTCATCGGGGAAGAGATGGGCGCCATCGGCTGGGCCATCGTCGTCGCCCTTCAGGCCGGCCTGTTGTACCGCGTCTTCCTGATCGCCCAGCGTTCGACGCAGCTGTTCGACATCCTGCTGGCGTCGGGTGTCGGGGCGCTGCTTGGCGCGCAGGCCGTCATCAACTTCGCCGTCATCGGCGGACTGATGCCCACCAAGGGCCTCGTGTTGCCGCTCCTCTCCTACGGCTCGAGCGCCGCCTTCGTCCATGTCTTGAGCCTGGCGCTCGTGTTGCGCCTCGATCACGAGCGACGCCTCGCCGCATTGGAACCTGCCCTCGCGGCCCCCAGCCGCGCCCTGGCTTAGGCACCGCCGGAGGCGTCGTGTTCCGCGGAAAGGTGCGCACCATCCACTTTGTCGGCATCGGCGGCATCGGCATGTCCGGCATCGCCGAGGTGCTGTTGTCGTCGGGCTTCGACGTCCAAGGCACGGATCGCAGCGACGGCACCGCCGTGGCTCGCCTGCGGCACCTTGGCGCAAGGGTCTTCATCGGCCACTCGGCTGACGTTCTCGGCGACGCCGATGTCGTCGTCCGCAGTTCCGCCGTCCCCGTCGAAAACCCGGAAGTCGTCGCGGCCCTGAGCCGAGGGACCCCCGTCATCAACCGGGCCGAGATGCTCGCGGAGTTGATGCGACTCAAGTACGGCATCGCGCTGGCGGGCAGCCACGGCAAGACGACCACGACGACGATGGTCGCGACCATCCTGCACGCCGGCGGCCTCGATCCGACGACCGTCGTCGGCGGCCGCGTCGACGCCTTCGGCGGCGCCAACGCGATGCGCGGCGGCGGCGAGTACCTGGTGGCAGAAGCCGACGAGTCCGACGGCACCTTCCTTCAGCTCAGCCCGACCGTCGCCCTGGTCACGAATATCGATCTCGAACACCTCGACCATCACGGCGACATCGACCGGCTTGAACAGGCGTTCGTCGACTTCGTCAACAAGGTGCCGTTCTACGGCTTCGCCGCGTTGTGCATCGACCATCCGCGCGTCGCCGCACTCGTCGGGCGGGTACGCAAGCGGGTCGTCACCTACGGGCTGAGCCGCCCAGCGGATGTGCGCGCCACGGACCTCGTGGTCGACGGCTTCCGGACGCGATTCGTCGCGTGGCATGGCGACGTCCGCCTCGGCGAAGTGGACCTCGGCGTCCCCGGCAAGCACAACGTTCAAAACGCGGTCGGCGCGCTCGCCATCGCGCTCGAGCTCCAGGTGCCCTTCGACGTCGCCGCCAAGGCTCTCGCCGGCTTCCAAGGGGTCCAGCGACGGTTCACGCGCGTCGCAGAGGTCGGCGGCGTGCTCGTGATCGACGACTACGCCCATCACCCCACCGAAATCGAGGCGACCCTGGAGGCGGCCGAAGCGGCCCTCCCCGGCCGGCGCCTGGTGGCCTTGTTCCAACCTCACCGGGCGAGCCGCGTGAGCGACCTCTGGACGGAGTTCGCCACCTGCCTTCACCGCGCTGACCGGGTCGTCGTCCTTCCGATCTACCTGGCCGGCGAAATGCCCCGCGACGGCATCGACGCGCCATCGCTCGCCGCTGCGATGCGCGAGCGGGGCCACCGCCAAGTCACGGCGTCGGTCCACGCCAACGCCGCGATCGAGACGCTTCGGGCAACCCTGATGCCTGGAGACGTCGTGATCGGCCTCGGCGCCGGCGACATCACCCGCACGATCCGCCAGCTCGCCGCCGAGTTGGGCGCGTGAACGACCATCTTTCGGTTCGCCTGAGTGAGCCGATGGCGCGCCACACGGCCTGGCGAACGGGAGGCACGGTCGACGCCTGGGTCGTCGCCCATGGCGTGGACGCTGTGGACCGCATGGTGGCCGACTGCGCCAAGGCGAAATGGCAGTGGCGACCCGTCGGCGCGTGCACGCGAACGGTGTGGGGGGAACGCGCCCCGCACGGCGTCGTCGTCCGCCTTGGCGTCGGTTTTCAAGGTGTCGAACGCATCGACGACGGCGGGGTTTGGCGAGTGGGCGCTGCCGTGCCCATGCCGGCCCTTGCCACCACGGTCGCGTCGGCCGGATTCGGGGGTGCCGACCGCTTCGTGGACGCCATCGGCACGGTGGGAGCGAGCCTCGCGCTGGACGACGGCTGGGACGCCCACGTGATCGACGTCGACTTCCTTGCCCGGGGCAAGCGGCGGACAGGAACGCTGGCCGAGGCGCGCTCCTCCCGCGTCGTCCTTGGGGCCCGCCTTCGCTGGAATCGGGAGACGACCGACCGCGCCACGGCACGGCTGCGCGCCGCCTGGGCGAAGGCATTGCCCGGCCGTTGGGTCAGCGCACCGGCCAAACGGAGCGTCCGAACCGTCGTTCGCCAGACGACGCTGGAACGCGTTCGGCTCCGCGCGGCGGCCATCCCACCCGAGGCGCCAGAGATGCTCGTCAATCTCGGCGGCGCGACGCCGGCGGATCTTCAGCTCCTGCACAAGTCCGTCATCGAGCGCGTGGCCCGGCTGCGCGGCCTCGACCTCAGCCCCCACATCCGCTTCACCTGACCGGAGGTCCCCATGGCGCCCGAACGTTCTACCGCCCGCGTCGGCGTCCTCCTCGGTGGCCTGTCGTCCGAGCGTGGCGTGTCCCTGAAATCGGGTGCGGCCGTGGCCAAGGCCCTGCGCGAACGGGGCTGGGACGTCGTCGAGATCGACGTCGGACGCGACCTGCCCGCCCGCCTCGTTCAGGAGCGCGTCACAGTCGCCTGGCTCGCACTGCACGGCCGTTTCGGCGAAGACGGCTGCGTCCAAGGGATGCTCGAGGTCATGGGCATCCCCTACACGGGAAGCGGCGTCCGCAGCAGCGCGGTCTGTATGGACAAGGTCGCGACCAAAGCGGCCCTCGCCGGCGTGCCGGCCGTGCGAATGGCGTCGGACGCGTGCTGGCGCCGGGGCGACCCCTTGCCGACGCTACCTTTGCCCGTGGTCGTCAAACCCGCGGTGGGTGGCTCCACGATCGGCATCACCAAAGTCACCGAAGCTGAGGCGCTCCCAGCCGCATTGGAGGCCGCCGCGAACCTGCACGAACTCGTGCTCGTGGAGTCCTTCATCGCGGGCGAGGAGATCACGGTCGCCGTCATCGACGGCGAGGCGCTCCCTGTCGTCCGCATCGTGCCCGACAGTGGATTCTTCGACTACGCAGCGAAGTACACCAAAGGGCTGACCCGGTACGAAGTGCCCGCGGCCATTCCGGCGGCATCAGCCATCGCGGCGCAGCGCGCAGCTGTGGCCGCCGTGGCAGCTGTCGACGGGTCCGGTCTGTGCCGCGTCGATTTCATCGTCCCGGCCGACGGCGACCCCGTCATGCTCGAAGTCAACACGCTTCCAGGCATGACGCCAACCAGCCTCAGCCCGATGGCGGCGGGGGCCGTCGGCGTGTCCTTCGGCGAACTCGTCGAGCGCATCTTGCTCGGCGCCCACGTGATGGCCGCCGAGGCCTCCGGCTGATCGCGCCGTTCGCGGCCAGGAACGAGTTCAGCGCAGGGCGCGCGCCCGGCTGAGACTGTTCAACATCTCGTCCGACACGCGCGGTCCCAATCCCGAGGCGAGCCGCGCCACCCGCGATGGCGTGTCCCCGACCGGCGCAGGCTCGTCCCAGGGCGCGAAATCCACACGCGCAGACAAGTGCAGCCGGTACCAGCCACCCGGCGTCAAATCGCCTGGCGCCTTGAACGCAAGGGGCCCCGTCACGGGGTCGGCGCCAGCGACGTCGTTTGCCTTCGAGCCGCCCATCCAGCCGTCGCAGAATTCGGTCTTCAGCCCATAGGCGCGGCCGCCACAGTGGTGGACAAAGTTGGTCCCGCCAGCCGTCGGGTCCTCAGCGAGCCCGCTGTCGACGAGCCACCAGGCGATCACGGCGACGTCTACGGCGGCTGTGAGCATAGGTTCGTCGTACCGCCGAGGTTCGAGCGCCCGCCACGACCGAAGGCCGAGGTATTGGCCAGGGTTCGCACAGCTCACGTAGGTGCCCGTCGGACCGCAGCCGGGGAACGCGCGAACGCCCCGACCAAGAGGATCGTAGGCCCCCGCCTCCAGGCGGTTTCGCACGGTCCAATGGATACCGATCGCCTCGACCAGGCCGAATCGGCTGGCGACAAGGCGGTCGGCGCCTACTTCGGACAATGCGAGCCGAACGGCCACCGACAAGGCGCTTTCGCCCTTGAGGTCCCGGCGCTTGACGGGGGCCGTGACCTCGTCGAGGTCGTAGACAAGCTCAAATCCCCCAAGGCCGATGCCAAGGTCGCCGCGATCGATCCAGACGGACCGGGGCGCGAGGCAGGCGCCCTCTCCCAAACAGGCGGGGGGGACCGGGGGCTCAGGGACCGCGTCGCCAGGGCGCAGAGACGCGTGCGCAACGGCGTCGTCATCGACCCCAACCGTCGCCGCAGACGGCTCCGACCCGGCCGAAGCGGCCATGGCCATGGAGATCGCCAGCAGGAGCAGGACCGGTCGCAAGCCGCGCGATCTAGTCGAGATCCCCAGATCAGCGCCAGGATCGGCGTCGGACCGGGATGAACTCGCCGTCCCCCCCGACTGACCGCCCCGCGCAACACCCCCGTGTCGTAACATGGCGCCACAATCGGTCGTCGGTCACCAATTGATTGATGTTTTTCTGTAGGCTTCTGGTACGATCCGCCCGTTGCGGCCGACGGAGTGACCGCCGGCCGAGGGAGGACCCCATCGACTACTTCGTCCCGAAGCAAAAGAAGTCCGAACGACTCACCGCAGAACAGGAAAAGGAACTGGCTCGCCGGATCCACGCCTGCGAGAATCGGGCGCGCGAAGCCATTCGCGACATCCAGGAGGCCACGGCAGAGCTCAAGCGGATTCCCAAGCGGGCAGAACGGACGCGGGCCGGCATGGTCGATCGGCTGGAGGCCGCCGTCGAAGCCGCCTGGAAGACCTCAGATCGCCTGCCTCAGATTCGTGGCAAGGCCCGCGAAGCCAAGGCGGCTTGGGCGGAGGCCGAGGCCATTCGCTGGAAGCTGGCGATGTCGGGGCGACGCATCGCTCACGGCGAAGCGCGCAAGCTTGCCGGCCCATTTATGGACGAAGCCGACCTCGTACAGGAGGGCTACATCGGCCTGCTGCGCGCAGCGAAGCGCTTCGATCCCGAACGCGACATCCGGTTCAGCACCTACGCCCGTTGGTGGGTCCGCGCCCAGATGACTCGCGCCATCGACCACACGGGGCGACCGGTTCGGCTGCCCGGTTGTGCGGTCGAGCAAACCCGCAATCTCCGCAAAGCCATCAAGCGCTTCGAGGATGCGGGAGTCGAGTACACGGTCGTCGATTTGGCCGAAGAGGTGGGCGTCGACAAGAAGCGCGCCGAGTTCCTGCTCAGCCAGGGCCAGACCGTGTCACTTGATCAACCTGTCGACGACGGGCCGCGCAGTCGATCGCTCGAACACTTCCTCTCCGACGAGGACGCCGAGAACCCCGACGACGAAGTCATCAGCAGCCAAGAGATTCGCCGGATGCTGGACGCGTTCGAGCGCGTCCTCAACGACCGTCACCGCTACGTCCTCGCTCGCCGATACGGCTTGGAAGACAACCAGTTCCGGACGTTGTCGCAGGTCGGGAAGGGCATGAGCTTGTCCCGCGAACGTGTTCGTCAGATCGAGCGCGAGGCCTTGCTGCGCCTCCGCGAGCAGACGAACATCCGCGATGCGTCAGGCCTGCTCCCGCCGCTCCCGCCGCTCCCCGCGGCCTGAGATCAGCCCGCCCGCCGCGCGCGCAGCGTGGCGGGCCAGGTGCGCCATCGCGTCGCCAGGGCGTGCTGCGCGGCAAGCAGGTCTTCAAGCCCGCGACAAGGCACCGCCGGTCGCGGGTGGCCTTCGACAACGAGGACGCTGGAACCGCCGTCGGGCCGCCAATCGAGATGAAGACCGTCAGCCGCGTGTTCCCGCGCGAGCACTAGGAAGGCCTCTCGTCCCGCACCATGGACGGCCACAAAGGGCTCTGGCGGGTCAAAGCTCGCCTTTCTCCTTGGTGGTTGACCGATCCGTACGTCGAGGCCAGACAGCAACTCGGTCGACGGCGCGCCGCCAAGCCAACCGACGTCGGTCCACACCGTCGGATGCTGGGTCGCGCCCTCATCGGTCGCCTCGGCCGCCAGCACGATCCTGTTCTGCGCCCGGTTGACGACCGCGTCCTCGACGGCCCCGGCCAACGCTCCCGTCGTCGCTTCCAGCAGTGGCAACGCCGCCGATGCCGCGCCAAGGGACATCCCCGCGACCCAAGCCTCGGTGGCCGCACCCAGCTGCCACGCGCCAAGGCCCCCTTCCTCACCCGACCGCTTGGCGACCCATCCGCGTACGGCAGACATGAACGACGCATCCGTCTTCGGCCACGCTCGGACGACGATCGCGGCCTGCTCTTCCGGTTCCACCATCCCGAACAGCGTCACCCCAACGACCTCGATGCCGGGCACGCGCCAATCTCGACCGCCAAGACCCGCCCGCCGCGTACGCCATCCATGGAGGACCGGTTCCGTTCCTCGTTCCCATGTGCCAGCGACGAAGCCCCATCCGACCATGGCCACGTCTACCCGGTCCACGCGCGCTGCGGACGCTGGGGCCGAGGTCGCGGGTTAGCGCGGGCACCATGCGTTTCGGAATCCTGCTCACCCTGTTCATCGCGGCCACGGCCGCCTGGGCAGCGCCTCCCGCCATCCGCCTGCGCAACACTGAGGGCACGGCCGTCCTCAACGACGCCTTGCAGAATCCGTCTTTCTGGTCGAGCGCCAAGCGCTGGACCTATCAAGACCGGATGTACGACACGATCCAGCTCAAGCCCGTCGAGAGCGGCTACGTCCCGATGATCACGGGCGAATCCGACCAGGACATTCCGGCGGAAGCGGTCGCGGAAATCGTCTTCCATCAGCAGAACCGTCTGCCGCGAACGATGTCTGGCGCCGTGGCCGTCATCAACCTTGGCACGGGCGTCGACGCCGTCACCGGCGCGTCCTACCAGGACACCTGGTTTTTGCTCGACCTTACCGCCTTCTACGCGTGGTTCTACCAGCGCATGTACCGCTACGACCGCGACGGCCAGACCGTCCTCGCCTTCGAAAAGCTCACGCCCTCGATGGTCGATGCCGCCACGTGGACCCGGTACGACGCCGCCGCCAAGGCGGCCTACGCCAAAGCGCCCAAAGGCAGCATCTGGCGCATCTTTGGTGACCAAGAGGTCACCGAACTCTATGGCATGTTCCGCGTGGAGCCGGGTTCGACGCGGACCTCGCGGGTCACCTTTGTGTCCCGGATCGGCTTCGGCTCCGACTCGAGTTGGCTGGCCCAAGCTGGCAGCAAGATGCCGTCCGTCATTCGCGGCGGACTCGAAAACGGTTTCGATGGATGCGTTTCGCTCGCCAAGGCGGAGCGTGACCGCCGCGCGGCCTTGCCGCCCCCGGCGCCCCCGCCGCCGCCCCCCGTACCAGAAGCGACGCCGGCGCCGCCCGCCCAGTGACGAAACATGGCGTGACGAAACATCGGGGTTCGACGTCGGGCCATCGAACTGGCCCGACCGTCGCGCCGACTCACTCCCCGCTGCGGAAGAACGTCGGGATGTCGTAGTCGTCGTAGGCCGGCTGGTAGCCGGTGTGCAGGTCGCGACGGGTGCGTCCGCCCGACACGCGCGCCACGCGCTCGTTGGCACGGCGCTCGACGCTTTGCGGCTGCAGCACGGCGCGGGAAGCCTCGAAGCCGGTCGCGATGACGGTGACGCGGGCTTCGTCTTCGAGCGAGTCGTCGACCACCCAGCCCCAGATCACCTCGGCATCCTCATGGGCCTCCTCTTGGATGATCGTGCTCGCCTCGTGCATCTCGTACATCGTGAGCTTGCTGTTGCCCGTGATGTTGATGAGCACGCTCGTAGCGCCGTGGATGCTCACGTCGTCGAGCAGCGGCGAGCTGATGGCGTTCTGGGCCGCTTCGACCGTCTTGTGTTCGCCGCGCGCCGAACCGACGCCCATGAGCGCCATGCCTTTGCTCGCCATGATCGTCCGGACGTCGGCAAAGTCGACGTTGACGACGCCGTTGAGGTTGATGAGGTCGGAGACACCCTTGACGGCCTTGAGCAGCACGTCGTCGGCCATCCGGAACGCGTCCTTCATCGTCGTGCGGTCGTCGGCCATCGCGATGAGACGCTGGTTCGGAATCGTGATCAGCGTGTCGACGGCATTCGACATCGCAGTGATGCCCTCTTCGGCCTGACGCCGGCGGCGCTTGCCCTCGAAGTGGAAGGGACGCGTGACGACCGCAACCGTCAGGGCCTTCAGGTCGCGCGCGACCTGAGCGATGACCGGCGCAGCGCCCGTGCCGGTCACGCCGCCCATCCCGGCCGTCACGAACACCATGTCGGCGCCCTGGATCAGTTCCGCGATGCGGTCGCGGTCTTCGATCGCGGCTTCACGGCCCACTTCGGGATTCGCGCCAGCGCCCAGACCCTTGGTGTGACCCGCCCCCAACTGGAAGCGCTTGCCCGCAAGGCTCCGGGCGAGGTCCTGGCCGTCCGTATTCATCGCAATGAACTCGACGCCCGTCAGGCCCGCCTGAATCATCGTGTTGATGGCGTTGCCGCCACCGCCCCCGACCCCGATGACCTTGATCTTGGCGCCGGGCGGAATCGTGGTGTCGTGGATGAGTTCGATCATGGGAGGGCTCCGAGGATGCGGGAAGGTGGGAGGTTTACAAGGGACGGAAGGAAAGGTGCGGGCGGACCACGGCGAGTTGCCTCGGGGCGAGGTCGACCTCGGTCGACCGAGCCGTGAGGTCGGGCTTGCGCATCATCAGCGCCCCCAGGTGGTCGAGCTGACGGTCGCGGCCGCCGAGTCCAAACAGGAGGCGCGATGGACCTACGGTCACGGTCCACCCGGCCGTCCGGGAAAAATGAATTTCGCTGACGTCGGCGGGATGGACCAGACCTTTGGCCTCCAGAGCGAGAAGGAGGTCCACGGCCGAGGCCAGCGCCACCGCGGGCAGGTCGGGGTGCAACTCCGCCAGGTCCGGCGTCAGCCCCGTGAGGTGGGGCAGGTCCATGTGGTCCGGGTCCGCCTCCGCGAACACGACCCCACTCGCGTCGACGTACCAAGTTCCGCCGTGGTGCAACACCGCGAGTGGCTCATGCTCTTTGACGCGAATCAGCAGCGTGTTGGGCCACACGAGCGCGACTTCGGCGCGCTCCACCCAAGGATGCGCCTCGACCCGCTTCGCGACCGCCTGGGGCCAAATCTCCCACATCCGGGTCCCGTTGCGAACCTGCGAGGCGTGGCGCAGTTCGGCCGACGGCGCGTAGTCGGCACCCACAAAGACAACATGCTCGACGAGGGCGAGGTCCGGGCGCAGGGCGAACAGCCCTGCCGCGAAGGCCAGCGACGCGCCAGCGGCGGCCCACGGCCCAACGATCGATCGGATCGCGGGACGGATCGCGGCCATGCCGTCGAGGAAGGAAGTCACGGGGCGCCGGGAGGCTGGGGGGAAGGGCTTCACCGGGGTGGTGGAGCGCGTGAAAAACTCTCTACACGACCCGATCCCAACCTTCAAGGGGGCTTCAAAGAAAAATAAGGTGGCCGCGGCCTCCCGGAAGATCCGGTCCGGCGGCCGATCGTTGGCCTTCAGCCAAGCGCGATGTGGACCGCAACGCCGAACAGGGCCAGCGCGGCCATTCGCTCCCCGCTCGCGTCCATCCCCTTACCCACGGCCCCTCCCAAAAATACGGCCAGCAACGTACTGATCGACGTCAACGACCCGATCGTCCAACTGAGGCCCTGACCCCCATGGGCCAAGGTGGGCGCCGAAATGCCGGCAAAGGCGGCATCGACACTCGTCGCAAAGGCCGCCGCAATGAGAGCCGGCCGCTGCGCGCGCGGCGCAACCGCCGTGCCGGCGCGACGCCAAACTGCCACGCCAATGGCCACCAATATGACCGCCGCCAAGGCGCGTCCGCGCCCGCCCCAGCCGCTCAACACGAGCGTCCCCGCCGTGGCGCCAACGGCCCACATCCCACCTTGGAAGACGCCGAACCAAGCGGCTGCTTCTACCGCGACCCGGGCGGGTGGACGCCGCGTGCCCAACGCGGCCGCCACCGCGACGGAGTCGACCGCCAGCGCGATGGCGAGGGCCAGCCCGGTCGCGTCGATCAGGGGTGCGCCGCGGCCGGGGCACTGCCCGCAGGTGCGCTACCGGCCGGCGCCGCCTCCGCTGCGCTTCCGGCCGGTGCTTCCTCGGCTCCGCCGACATCGCCGAGGTAGCCAAGTGCCTCGAGCGCCGCGTTCTCCTCATCCGACCCACCGGCCTTGGCCGCCTCCACGGCGGCCGTCAGCTCGGCATCGCCTGCAAAGCGCTTGAGGCCGCCGTCGAGCACGTGGATGGCGCCAGTCGCGTCGCCGCCGGCCTTCACCTGCTCCGCCGCGGCCAGATAGCTCCCCGCCTTGACCTGGGCGGGGTAGGCCGCAGCGAGTCGATCGAGCGTCGACAAGGCGTCCGTCCCCTTGCCGCTCCGAGCAATGGCCTCGAGCCGTTTGGACTCCAGCCGCCAAGCGACGGCCGGTTCGAGGCCGCCAACCGCCAACGCGGCGTCGGCCGCCGCGACGGCTGCCGCGTAGTCGGACGACGCCAAGGAGGCCTCGACCCCGCCGATGACGGCCTCCGGGTCCGTTCCCCCACACGCCATCGCAGCCACGACCACCCATACCCAGCGAGACATCGGCAACCCCAAATCAGCACACTGGGGTTAGCACGGCGCCCGGAGGTCCGTTGACCCGCCGTCTTTGGGGCCGCCTGTTCGCCGTCGCGGCCGCCCTGAGCTTCCCCGCCGTCGCCTTCGCCTACATCGGTCCCGGCGCGGGCTTCGCGCTCGCGGGTTCATTCATGGTGCTGTTGACGACGCTTGCCATCGTCGCCCTCACCCTGCTGACCTACCCCTTCACACTCCTGTGGCGCGCGATTCGAATTGGCAATCCCTACAAGGATGCCGCGGTCAAGCGCGTCATCGTCGTCGGCATGGACGGAATGGATCCTGGCCTCGCCAGCCGCTTCATGGCCGAGGGCCGCCTCCCCAACTTCAAGCGCCTGGCGGACAAAGGTGCCTTCCGGGCCCTGCAGACGTCCAACCCGAGCATGTCGCCCGTCGCCTGGTCGACGTTCGCAACCGGAACCGACGCGAGCCACCACGGCATCTACGACTTCATCACGCGCGACCCGTGCACCTGCGCGCCGTTGATTTCGTCGACCGACATCGGCAAGGTCGAGCGGGTCCTCAACATCGGCCGCTACGTCATTCCGCTCGGCAAGCCAGAGATCAAGCTCCTCCAGAAGGGCGAGGCCTTCTGGAAGGCGCTCGGCGAGCGTCACGTGCCGGCTATCGTCCAGCGCGTCCCCATCACCTTTCCGCCGAACGCGTTCCGGGGCCTCCTCCTCTCGGGCATGTGCGTCCCGGACCTCCGCGGATCGCAGGGTACCTTCGCGTTCTTCACGACCGAGGAGAAGGAGGGCCGGCCAGCCTACACGGGAGGCGAACAGACGCTCCTGCGCCGCAAGGGCAACGTCATCCGCAGCCGCATCGTCGGCCCCGACAACTCCCTGCTCAAAGCAGGCGGGCGCATGACGCTGCCGTTTACGCTGACCGTCGGAAAGGCCGGCGTCACCGTCGCAATCGAGGGCTCCGAGCCCTTTGAATTGGTGCCGCGACGCTACTCGCCCTGGATCAAGCTCACCTTCAAACCGGGGCTCGGCATCTCGGTCAACGGAATCGCGAGGTTCTACCTCAACGAGATGGACCCCAACGTCAACCTGTACATGACGCCGATCCACATCGATCCGGAGAATCCGGCGATGCCGATCAGCCACCCCGACGTTTACGCGATTTACCTCGCCAAGAAGCAGGGGCCGTACGCCACCCTCGGCCTCGCCGAAGACACCTGGGCGCTCAACGAGCGCGTGATCGACGAAGCGGCCTTCCTCGACTTCGCCTACTTGGTCGGCGAAGAGCGCGAGAAGATGCTGCTCGACGCCATCGAAAAGACCCGTAGCGGCCTCGTGTGCACGGTCTTCGACACGACCGACCGCATCCAGCACATGTTCTACCGTTACCTGGACCCGTCCCACCCCGCGAACGCCGGCAAGGACATCACGGCTCACAAGGACGAGGTCGCGAAGGTCTACGAGTCGATGGACCGGATGATCGGACGCCTGTGGCACGAAGTCGAGCGCGAGGACACCGCCTTCCTCGTCATCTCCGACCACGGCTTCACGAACTTCCGTCGCGGCGTAAACCTCAACTCCTGGCTCTTCCAGGAGGGGTACTTGGCCCTGCGCGACGGCCACGTGCTTTCCGGCGATTGGTTCGAGCACGTCGACTGGTCCAGGACGCGAGCGTTCGCCCTTGGCCTCACGGGCCTGTTCATCAACCGCAAGGGCCGCGAACAGTCTGGCATCGTCGAAGAGGGGGCCGAGTACGACGCGCTGGTCGCCGAACTGCGCGAACGTCTCGTCGCGCTGCGCGACCCCGAGCGGGAAGGCCCCGTCATCCGTCGCGTAGTGTCCGCAATGGCCGAGATGGACGGCCCCGAACGGTTCGACGCCCCCGACCTGCTCGTCGGCTACGAAGGCGGCTACCGCCACTCCTGGGAGTGCGCGACCGGCGCGGTCACGGCCACCGTTTTCCAGGACAACACGAAGTCGTGGAGCGGCGACCACTGCGTCGACCCCGACATCGTCCCCGGTGTGCTGTTCAGCAACCGGCCCCTGGCCACCGAACGTCCGCGCCTCATCGACATGCCGACGTCCATTCTTCGCCTCCTGGGCCAGAAGCCGCCCGCACACATGGTGGGCGGCATGATTTTCCCCACATCCGAGCAGCCAGCCGTCGCTCGCGGCTGGCTCGACCCGGCCACCCTCGACCAATCTGGTGCCGCGCCCGGCGCCTTGGCGGTCCCATGATGGCATGGCTCTCGGCAGCGGCCTTTGCCCAGCCCGGCATGTTCGTGCTCGGCGTCGACGGGATGGACCCCGTCATCCTCCAGCGCCTCATCGACCAGGGCCGGGTCCCCAATCTGGCGAAAATGGCGCGAGAGGGCGCCTTCCAGCCTCTCGGGACGGCCAACCCGCCCCAGAGTCCCGTCGCGTGGTCCACCTTCGTGACCGGCGTCGACCCCGGCGGTCACGGCATCTTCGATTTCATCCATCGCGATCCGGCGACCTACCACCCCATCGCGTCGGCCACGCCAGCCCCCGAAGGCGAGGCCACCGTGTTTCGCCTCTTCGGCTATGTCCTGCCGATCTCGGTGCCCGAGGCGGGCAACAACCGAGGCGGAACGCCCTTCTGGGACCTCCTGCACAAGGCCGGCGTTCCGGTCGAGGTGTACCGCATTCCGGGAAACTTCCCGGTGCCCGAAAGCGAAGCGAAAGTGCTCAGTGGCATGGGCACACCCGACCTTCGCGGCGGCTACGGCACCTACACGCTGTTCACGGACCAACCGGTCCCGTCGACGTCCAAAGGGGACATCATCCGTGTCCAGGTCGCCGACTATGACCTCGACGGCATCCCCGACACCGTGGACACCGCACTGAAGGGCGCACCCGACGTCCTCCACCTCGAGCCCGGCCAGGTACCCCGCGACGACGACTACCTCACGGCACGAGTGAGTTTCTCCGTGGACCCCGAGCACGAAACGGTGGCCGTACGAACCGGCGACGGCGTCACCGTCCTCCGGGAAGGCGAGTGGAGCCCGTGGATGACGGTGAGCTACGACGCCGCCCCCTTCGGCCTCATGCCGATCGAAGGCATCGTCCGCTTTTACGCGAAGGAACTCCGCCCAGGCTTCCAGATTTACGCGAGCCCTGTCAACATCAGCCCAGCCGCCCCGGCCATGCCGTTGACGAGCCCGACGGACTGGGCAACGGACCTGCTCGACGAAATCGGACCCTACTACACCCAGGGCATGCCCGAAGACACGAACGCCCTGCGCGACGGAACGTTCACCGACGACGAGTACCTCAAACAAGTCGGGCTCGTCCAAGAGGACACGCGACGCGTCCTCGACCGCGCGCTCGACGGCTTCAAGCCGGGTTCCTTCGGCTTCCTGTACGTCTCGGACATCGACCTGCAGTGTCACATGATGTGGCGCCACGGCGACCCCAAGACCCCGGATGCCCCACCCCACCCGGCGATGGACCCTGCCACTGCGGCCGCCCACGCCGGCAATATCGACCACTTCTACGAAGACGTGGACGAACTCGTCGGCACCGTCCGCGCGGGCCTGCCGGCCGACACGCGCATCATCGTGATGTCCGACCACGGCTTCCAGCCCTTTCACACGAAGTTCCACCTCAACGCGTGGCTGCGCGACGCGGGGCTCCTCGTCCTCAAGGATGGCGCAACCACGGGGTCCCTCACGGACGTCGACTGGTCCCGCACGAAGGCCTATGGCGTCGGTTTCAACGGCTTGTACCTCAACATTCGCGGGCGCGAAGGCCAAGGCATCGTCGATCCCGCCGCTGCGGGTGCGCTCGAAGCCGAAATTCGCGCAGGCCTCGAAGGGGTGTTGGCACCGGAGACCGGGGCGCGCGTCGTTCGCCGCGTGGTTTCCCGTGCACAGGCCTACCATGGCGCCCGCGTTGCCGAAGCGCCGGATCTGGTCGTCGGGTACGACGCCGGTTTCGGCAACTCCGACGAATCGACCCTTGGCATGGTGACCCGCGCCGTGTTCGAGCCGAACCGCGAAAAATGGTCGGGCAACCACCTCATGGACCCGGAAGTCGTCCCCGGTGTGCTCCTCGTCGACCGTCCCATCGAGGGCTCCGGTCACGACCTCACTGACCTGACTGCCACGTTATTGGAGCACTTCGGCGTGGCGAAGCCGGCCGAGTATGTTGGGCAACCCATCACCATTCGGTGAAGAGACCCAACGAAGAGGGGGATTCATGTTCTGGGGCAATTCAGCCAAGGTCAAGCTGGACCGCGCGCTGTACGACAAGGTCGCCAAGGTCGCGGACGTCGCCGGCTACGCGACCACGGACGAGTTCGTCGCCCACGTCCTCGAGAAGGAGATGCTCCACTTCGAGAACATGAAGGGCGACGACGACATCCGCGCCAAGCTCAAGGGCCTCGGCTACATCTCGTAGGCGCCATGACCTTTCTCGTCGGACCCATCACGTCGGTCTTCGACGTCCTGCTCGCGCCCTTCGGCCACGGTTGGCCGTGGTTCGACCTCGTCCTGTGGCCCTTGGTCGGCGCGGTCATCGCGTTGGTCGTCTACAAGTACGTCTCGAATCAGAAGGCCATTGCGGCGGCCAAAGACCGCATCGCCCTGCATCTCTACGAGGTGCGGCTCTTCCCCGAAGACCTGCGCATCGTGCTTGGTTCCACGCTGAAGATCTTGTGGCGCAATGCCGTGTACGTCGGGCACAACCTGCTGCCGATGGCCGTCATGTTGGCGCCGATGATGTTGCTCATCACCCAGCTCGTCAGCCACTACGCGTTCGCGCCGACCCCCGTAGGGGAGCCCGTCGTTCTGCAGGTCGCACTCGATTCCGGTCGCCCCGCCTCGTCCGTCCAGCTCGAGGTCCCCAACGGCGTCACCCTCGACGCCCCACCCGTTCGCACCGCCGACGGGCACGCTTACTTCCGCCTTCGCGGCGACGTCGCAGGCGACCACACCCTGGTGGTCCGCCAAGGAAGCGAGACCCAAACCAAGGTCTGGAGTGTCGGCGGGGAGGCCCGGAAGGTCTCACCGCTTCGCACCGACTCGCTCGAGGCCTGGCTCTACCCGGGAGAGCCCGCCCTCCCGGGCGATTCGTCCTTCCGAGAGTTGCGCATCGCCACGGCCGCCCAGCCCATGCACTGGCTTCCCGACGGCGAAGGTGGCATTCTGCTCTGGTTCTTCGCCCTCTCCCTTTTGGCCGGCTTTGCGCTCGCCAAACCCATGGGCGTTACCTTCTAGCGAGGGGAGTGTCATGTTCGCCGCGATTCAGAACTGGCGTCGCCAGTCCACCTACGGCGACCCCATCGTCGTCGTCTCCGGCCTGCCGCGCTCAGGGACGTCGATGATGATGCGCATGCTGGACGCTGGTGGGCTCGGCACCGTCACCGACGGCATCCGGACGGCCGACATCGACAACCCAAAGGGCTACTTCGAACTCGAGCGCATCAAGGACCTGGAGAAGGAGGCCGACAAGTCGTACATCCGCCAGTCCCGCGGCAAGGTCATCAAGGTCATCAGCTTCCTGCTCAAGGACCTGCCGCCCGACAACTTCTACCAGGTCCTGTTCATGCGCCGCGACCTCGACGAGGTCCTCAAGAGCCAGGACAAGATGATCGAGCATCGCCAGGCCGACGACCCGACCCAAAACGACACGCTCAAAGAGGCCTACCGCAACCACATCGTCAGCGTGCGCCGTATGGTCCGCAACGCACCCAACTTCGCCATTCACGAGGTCTTCTACGCGCAGTGCGTGTCGAGCCCCGGTCAGGTTGCGACGGAGGTCAACGCGTTCCTCGGTGGGCGGCTTGACGCGGCGAAGATGACGGCGGCCGTCGACCCGAGTCTCTACCGGAACAAGTCGGGATGATCGCTCTCGCCTGGATCGCGTGTGGCGGCGATGATGCCTCGCTTCCCGGCACGACCACGGCACCCACGAGCGAACCCCCCATCGCCTCCACCACCGGCGACCCGCCGACGCCGACGGACACACCAACCACGGGCGACCCGCCCGAGGAAGGCCCGCCGCCACTGACGGGCCCGGCCTTCGCCGACTGCACCACGGACGCGCCCTGGTCCGCAGACAACGGCACGCTGAGCGCGGTCTTCGTCGACCTCGCTGAGCACCCCCTGGCCAGGTGCAACGACGGCAGCCCTGGCCTCTACTACGTCATCCCAGGGGGCAACGACTGGCTCGTGTACCTCGACGGTGGCAGCCTTTGTAAGAACCACGCCACCTGCGTTGCGCGCTGGTGTGACGGACTCGACCCCTACGACCACACGGACATGTCTTCTGTCGGCGCGCCCGCGAACAAGGGGCTCGCCGGAGTCTTCGGCGACCAACCCGCCAACCCCTTTTTCGGCTGGACGCGCGTCTACGTTCATTACTGCAGCTCCGACTTGTGGTCTGGCCACACAGAGGAACCGGTCGAGCTCCAAGACACGGGCAGCCCGACCGGGGAAGGCGACTACACGATTTACTTCAACGGAAACGACATCCTGCACGGCGTCCTCAACGAGTTGTTTGCGCCCACGCGTCGTGCCGAGCTGTCAGAGATGCCGCCTGCTACCGATATCGGTCGCTTCGTGTTCGCCGGTGGGTCCGCTGGCGGCGTCGGCACGATTTGGAACGGGGACGCGGTCGCGGAGCGCGTCTTGGCGACGGCCCCCTCGGCGGACGTCACCCTTGGCGTCGTCGCTGGTCTCGGCCAGGGCCTCCAAGCGTCGACGGACCCGTGGGGACCGCTCGACGCCCCGGACACGCTCATTGACGCCATCCAGGGCCAATGGGGCATGAAATCGCTGGCGGAAGACGCTCTGTCCCCCGCCAAGTACAATTCGCAGATCGACGCGACATGCATCGCCAACCATCCCGACGACGGCTGGTGGTGTGGCGACCCGATTCACGTTTTGACCCACGCCGTCTCGACGCCGTTCTTCGTCATCCAAGATCAACTCGACCCGGTCTGGCTCGGAAACCTCGACGATGCGGTCGACGGCGGCGATGGACCCCTCGCGGGGCAGATCCAGGGCGACTCCTGGGCCGAACAGGTGCGGGACCTCACCCTCCACTGGGATGACATCACGAGCCCAGACACGCCGTCCGCCTATGTGGACGGCGGGAGGCCCGTCGGGTTCTACGTCCCCCGTTGTATGGAACACGACGGCTACCCAAAGAACGCCAACCTGTTCTACGACTACACCGTCCCCACCCTGGACGGGGACGCGTCACTAGCCTCGTTGTGGGGTGCCTTCCTGGTCGGGGAAACGGCACGGGGCCTGACGCTGGCCGACGACGTCCCGGACTGCGGCCCATGATGTGGCCCTTGGTCGCCGGCCTGCTGGCTTGCGTCCCTGCGCAGACACCCCCATCGTCGCCTCCTTCCAAAGCGGATCCGGACGCCCCCGTCCTTGCGAGCCCACCCGACGCCCCGGCTCCCCCCCCCGAAGACACCGGCACGCCCGGACAGCCACCTTCACCCGGCCTGTCCAGGGAACCCATGACGGGACCCGCCTTCGACTGTGAGGTATCCGACACCTTCGGGGGTGGAGAACTCGGGATCTTTTCGCGCGTGGACGTCGACCTGAACGCGGCGCCGAACGCCGTTTGCAACGACGGGTCGGGCGCCGTCTACTACATCCGGCCCGGGTCCGATCGCTGGGTTGTCTACTTGGAAGGCGGAAGCCACTGCAACTCCTTCGGTACCTGCCGCGACCGCTGGTGCGACGGCATCGACGCCTATGACCGCCGCGACATGAGCAACGTCGGCGCCCCCGCCACGTTGCCGCTCGCTGGCCTGCTCAGCAGCTCCGCTGCCAACACGTTCTCCACGTGGACGGCGGTCTACGTCCATTACTGCAGCTCCGACGTCTGGTCGGGCAGTCGAGGAGCCCCGGTCCTGCTGCGAGACACCTCCGACACAGGGCAAGCGAGCGACTACACGATTCGATGGGAGGGCCGCTCGATTCTCGACGCCGTGGTCGCCGAATTGCTCGCGACGAACCGGCGCCCAGAGCTTTCCGCCTTGCCGCCGGCCGCGTCCATCACGACCTTCCTCCTCGCCGGCGGTTCTGCCGGCGGCATGGGCGCCACACAGGCGGTCGACGACGTGGCCGTCAGCGTCCGCGCGGCATCCCCTGCTGCGGACGTCCGGCTGGCGACCTTCGGCGCCGTCAGCCCAGGGGTCCACGGCGCCTTCGACCCCTGGCGCGTGGCCACCTTCGCCCCGATCGAAGAACACCTGCGCCGCCTGATGGGTGAGGGGGCCCTTTCCGAGGAGACTTACGGTCCGCGGCACTATGCCGCTCGCCTCGACGCCAGCTGCGTCGCGAACAACCCTTACAATTCCTGGATTTGCGCCGACATCGGCCACGTCCTGAGCCACAGCCTGTCTACGCCGTTCTTCATCGTCCAGGACCAGATCGACAGTGTCTGGGTCCCCTCCGTCGACGGGATCCTTGACGGCGGCGACGGTCCCTACGAGGGCCAAGTGACGACCGAACGCTTCGCCCTCTTGGTTCGGACCTTCCTCGACGCCTTGGACGACATCCGACTGCCCAAAAATCCGAGCGTCTACCCGGTGGACGGTCCGGCGCCGGGTGGTTTCTCTCCGCGTTGTGCCGCCCATGATGGCTACGGACGCAACAACGCCAAGTTCCGAGAATGGCGCGCGTCTTTGTTGGACGTCGGCGACACCGGCGCTACAGCCACCGTCGAAACGACCTTGTCCCACTGGATCGATGGGACTCCCGGACAACGCGCATGGGCCCGCCCCGACCGGGTCCCGGACTGCGGGGACACCGCGGACACCGGCTTCTGAGCATCAGTCGACCGGCAGGGTCCAATCCGCCGGAGTGGCCGGATGCCGCTTGCCAAGCACGTAGGTCTGGATTTGCCAGACATTCTGGCGATTCGTGACGTAAAGCGTGTCGCGCCGCCAACCGCCGATACCATTGCCCCAGCGGATGGAGTTGAACTCGTTGAAGCCGGCCGCATCGATGGTGACGAGCTCGACCACTTCACTACCATCGGGGCTGATGCGCAGCAGGCGACCCAACGTGTACTCGATCGTGTAGATGTTGCCGCACTCGTCGACTTCGACGGCGTCGAAGTCCGAACCCGGCCCGCCATCGAACAACAGCGTGGGAACGGGGTCCCATGTGTCCGGCCCCGTCCGGTGGTAGGCGAGGATTGCCGCATCCGACACACCCACGTTGCCGCCGACGTACAACGTCTGCTCGTCGAGCGACAGCACGACACCGTTGGGCATGTAGGTGTCGTCGTCGATCGTGCCTTGCACGAGCGTCACAGGATCGATCCAGCGGATCCGCCCATTCGTGGTGAATTCCGTGAAATACACGCGGCCCGTCGACTCAACTTCGATTCCATTCGGCTGGGTCAGACCGCCAATGAGGACCTGGCTCGTGCCCGCGTCGGCGTCAACAAGCTTGATGGTGCCTGTATCCTGGGCCCCCACGAGAATCTGATTGGAAGCGGTGACTTGGACGCCGGACGGATCGAACGCAACATTCGTCGCAATCGTCTTGAAATCCCCGTAGAAACTCAGGCCGGCAATATTGCTGCCCGACTGGTAGACCATGTACCCGTCGCCGTCGAAATCAAAGTCCTCTTCAGGCTGCAGATCGAGAACGTCTTGGTAGGTGGGCTCGGGCAGGGCGGCACAATCCACGGCGGTGTACCCGGTCGGCGGCGGCGGGGTCCCCGTCTCCGTGGGAGTATCGGTCCCCCCAGGCGGCAGGATGGGACCCGAGGTGTCCGTCGTCGGCGCGGGATCCGTGGCGTCCGGGGGATCCGGCGGGTCGGGAACGGTCTGGGATGGCGTGGGACCGCACGCCACGACGAACAGTAGCCAACTCACCGAAGCTTCCTCGCACGCCCAGCCTAGCCTGAGGTCTGGCGTCGGCATGACAGGATGTGGCAAAGGGACGACGTCCTCTCCCCGCCGCCTCCTCTCACCGCCGCCGGTCGTAGGGGCGCGGTAGAGAGGCCCATGTCGCGCGTGAGAGTGTACCTTGGTTGCTCGCTCGACGGACACATCGCCGGTCCCGAGCACAACCTCGACTTCCTCTCCGAGTTCACCCCCGACCTCCACGCGCCCGCCGGCGGCCTCGGTTTCACGGCGTTCCTCGACGCCATTGGCGTACTGCTCATGGGCCGACGCACCTACCAGGTCCTCCTCGACCACGACGCGTGGTGGTACGGCGATCGCACGGTCCTCGTGGCCACCCACCACCCCCTGCCTCCCGCGCCCGGGGGCGGGCACGCCGTAGCAGTCAGCGGCCCGATTCAAGCGATGATCGCGCAAGCCAAAGGCGCGGCCAAGGGCAAGGACGTCTACTTGGATGGCGGCGACCTCGTCCGCCAAGGCTTCGAGGCCGGCGTCGTCGATACGTTCTGCCTCACGGTCCTCCCGCTCGTGCTCGGGCGCGGCATCCGACTGTGGGAAGGGCTGGACGGGCGCACCGATGTGAAGTTCGACCCGCCGGTGGCCTATGGTGGGTCGATGATTCAAATTTCGGGTCACGTGGTCAAGCGATGACGTCGATCGAAGGATCCGGGGTCTTCGACCACCTCTCGCTCGGTGTCGCAAACCTGGACGCGTCGGTTGCGCTCTACGACGCCGCGCTGGCCCCGCTTGGCCTCGTCAGGCTCTGGCTGACGCCAAGAGCCGCCGGCTACGGACCGCCGGGCTTCACCGGCGAGGCGCCCTTCGCCCTGGTCGTGCCGCGCGAACGCTGCGCCGGCGCTTCTCGCGCCTTCCATCTCGCCTTCCGCGCGCCCGACCGGGCCTCGGTCCAGAGTTTTCACCAAGCGGCCCTCGGCGCTGGCGCCCTTGACGACGGCCCGCCAGGGATTCGCGAGAACTATGGGCCAGGTTACTATGCGGCGTTTGTCGTGGATTTTGACGGCCACCGAATCGAGGCCGTCGTGCACGAGGGATGATTGGCGGCAGGTCATGGGAATCGAACCCACCGGACGCCACCCTTCGGTGTGTCCCGACCGGTTTTGAAGACCGGGGCCGGCACCAGCGCGGCACGACCCGCCAATCCCTCTTTAACCGCTGCTTCGCGGCGGGCTGCTAGAACGGGTTACGGCGGCCCATGCGCGTCGACATCTGGCTCGACATCACCTGCCCCTGGTCCTACATCGGCTTGGTCCGTCTCAAACGCCTCGCCGATGTCGATGGCGACGTGCAGATCAATCACCGCCCCTACCAACTGAGGCCCACACTCGGCCGGGAGGGCACCCACCTCTACGCCGCGCTCCGCAAACGACATGGGAGAGAACCCCAAGCGGTCTTTGCCCCGATTCATGCCCTCGCAGCCGAAGACGGCCTGAAGCTCGACCTCACCCGCCAACGCCACCTCTGGCCGACCCAAGCAGCCCACCACCTCGTACAGATGGGCACGTCCGCCGGCCCCAAAGGCACGGCCTGTTGGTGGACCTCTACCGAGCGAATTTCGACGACGCCGCCGACATCGCCGACCCGGATCTGCTCGCCGACATTGGCGCGCGCAACGGAGTCTCCGACGTCCGCAAACGGTTGGACGACGCCGAAGCGCGCCGTGCCCACCGCGCCGTCCTCGATCTCAACCTGCGGATGGGCCTGCAAGCAGTGCCCTTCTTCGTCTTCGGCCAGGAACTCAGCGTGTCGGGCTGCGAGTCGTACGACCTTCTCTCCCGTGCCCTTCGACGTACCAGAGAAGCGGAACAGCGAAATGCGGAGCGCGTTGCCGCGCTGGAGCCCTGGTAGCAGGCCGGCGGGCTGTGCCTGAGGCCGTTCACGGAATAGCCCGGCCGGCTTGGAGCTCGGTTGCTGAGTTGGATCGCGATGGCCGCCATGGCGGCACCAGCCGAGTGGGTCGCGTTGGCGCCAGAGGCCGGCGTGCTCCACGTGCTCAGCCCCGACCGCGCCTGGGGTTCCCCCGGCCTCGTTCAGGCCCTGCAAAACGCCTCTCGCTTGGTGGCGGCCAGATTCCCCGACGCCGACCCCGTCGTCGTCGGCGACCTCAGCTCGCCCGGCGGAGGGCCGCTCGAAGGCCACAAGACCCACCACGAAGGTCGCGACGCTGACGTCGGGCTCTTCCTTGGCGCCGGCGGCCAGCCCGAAGGTGGATTCGTCGAAGTCGGGCCAGATCGGTTGGACCTCGACGCCACATGGACCCTGATTCAGGCCCTGCTCGACCACCCCGACGTCCGATACCTGCTTCTGGACCAGGCCCACATCGACGCCCTCCGCCATTGGCTCTCGGTCGAGCGCGGCATGGGCAGCGCCACGCTGGACGCCATTTTTCCTGCGCCGGGCGCCCCTTGGGGCCTGACGGCGGTAGTTCGCCACGCCCCCGACCACTCAAGCCACATCCACGTGCACATCGGCGCGGAGCCAGAGTCCTGAGCGGCGTCGTCGCCGCTGGACATCCCGCCACCGCGCAGGCCGCCGCCGATGTCCTGAGCGCAGGAGGCAACGCGGTCGATGCCGTCGTCGCTGGCGTCGCAACGTCGTTCATCGCCGAACCCTGCCTGACGAGCGCAGGTGGGGGTGGCGTGCTGCTTTGTGGCGCGCCTGGCCGCTGGCGGGTCCTCGACGCCTTCTCAGCCGTTCCAGGGGCAGGCCTCCATGCTGCCACTCAACTCGACTTTCAGGCGGTCGAGGTCGATTTCGGCGTCACCCGCCAGTCCTTTTTCGTTGGGCGCGGCAGCGTCGCAATCCCCGGCCTCCTTCCCGGCCTGGTGACCGCATGGCGCACCGAGGGCCATCTGCCGCTCGCCCGGGTACTCGCGCCCGCCATCGAGGCCGCCCGCAAAGGCGTTGCGCTCACGGAAGCCATTTCCCGCATGCTCGCCGTGATCGCGCCGATCGCGGACTGGTCGCCGGGCACCCGCCGCATGTTCGGGTACGCGGGCGGCCCGCCCCAGGTGGGCACCCTGCTCGACAATCCTGGCCTGGCCGACCTGTTGGTGCGCCTCGCGGCCGACCCCGAAGGCACCCTCGTGGGCCCCTGGCGCGAAGCCATCCTCGCGACGGCCGGCGCAGCCGCTGGTGGCCTCGTCACCGACCACGACCTCCGCACCTGGCGCCCCGTTTGGCACGCAGCGCTCGAAGTCCCCTGGGGCAACACCACCGTCGTCACAGTCCCCTCCCCGCTTCCGTGCGGGTCCCTCGTCCTGACCGCCCTCATGGCCCTTCGCGGGCTGGGCTGGCACGGGGCGGCACCCGGCAGCACCGAGCAACTGGTCGCCGAAGTGGCAGCGCTCAACGCCCAGGCGGGCGCGCGAAGCTCGGGTAGGCTGGACGCCTGGCGCGACCCGGACCTCCTGGCCATGCTCGCCGCCCTGCCCCATCGTCCCGAGCCGCGGATTGCCGGCAATACGACCCACATTTCCGTCGTCGACAGCGACGGGCAGTTCGCGGCGATGACGACGTCCAACGGCGAGGGCTGCGGCCACGTTCTGCCAGATTGGGGTGTCCACCTCAACAATTTCCTGGGTGAGGAAGACATCAACCCCGAAGGCTTCCATCGCGCTGCACCGGGCTCCTTGTTGCCGACGATGATGGGCCCTACGGCCTGGATACGCGGGGACGCGACCACGATCTTGGGCTCTGGCGGTTCCAAACGAATTCGCAGCGCCATCGCCCAGGTACTCATGCGGCTCGCCGAAGGACATCGCTTGACCGACGCCGTCGCCGCCCCCCGAGCCCACGTCGACGCGGGGCACATTTTCTATGAGGCACCGGGGCGGACCCCCATCCAGCAAGACTGGCTGGCGGCCCGCGCCCCCCACGCCACCCGCTTCGACGCCCCGTCGATGTACTTCGGGGGTGTTCACGCGGTTGAGCGCTCCGGCGGCGGATCCTTGGGAGCCGCGGATGCCCGCCGCGGCGCCGCGGTGGTGGTGGTCCCATGATGTTGCTCGCGCTCGCGTGCACGCCCGCGACCGATTCCGGGACGACTGGGGTAGGTCACGACTTCCTGACGCCGCCGACGCTCGTCGAGGCCGATCCACGCGCCCCGTTGACTGGGCTGTTGCGCGCTGAATTGACAGCGCCCGGGCAGCTTGTGGTCACGCTCCGAGAAGTTGGTCAACCCGAAATCGAAATCGCCTTCGCTGCGGTCGCCGCGTTTCACGAGGTGCCGATCGCGCTGCTCCGCGCAGATCGCAGCACGGAGATCGAGGTGGTCCCCCACTTCGAGGACGGCACTGTCGGGAAGCCGGCCGTCCTCAGCCACACCACGCCGCCCCTCCCCGGGGAGGCCCCGGACGTGGCCATCTCGCTCCACGTGACGGAGGCGAGGTCCGACGGCTTCACACTGATCGGCGCCGGACGCGCAGGGACCTTTCCCGGCGCCGAGATGTTGCTGCTGATCGACGCCTTTGGCGAAATCGTCTGGATGCGGACCTTCGACGAAGACGTGATGGACGCCGTGCCAACCGGGGATGGCGAGTTCTTCGGACTACGTACGGGAACGGTCGCGCGCTGGGACCTCGCCGGTCGCGAAGTGGCCGCGTGGACGTCGGCCGACCGGGGCAGCCTCGGCACCGCCGTAGTCGCCGATCAAGACCTCCACGACAGCGTTGCCCTGCTCGACGATGGCACGGCCGTCGCGCTGAGCACGAAGCACGTCGACGTCCCGTCGTTGCCCACCTCCTACGATGACCCCGGCATCCGCGCCGGCGGCATCGTCGCCGACGACATCCTCGTCGCCTTCGACATGTCTGGCGTCACCGTCGGCGAGTGGTCCGTCCTCGATGCACTGACACCGTACCGAATCGGCTACGACAGCCTGTTTGTCCGGGACGACGGGACCTACGACTGGGGTCGTGCCAACGCCGTCGACGTACACGACGCCGACGGGGGCTGGCTTGTCAGCGTCCGCCACCAAGATGCGGTCGTCGAAATCGACCCCGTCACGCGGGCCGCAAATTGGATTCTCGCACCGCCCGAAAATTGGCCAGACGACCTCGATGCCCTGCGCCTTCAGCCCCTCGACCCATCCTTCGAGTGGCCCTACCACCCTCATGGCGCACGATGGGCAGACAGCGGACAACTCCTGGTTTTCGACAACGGAAATCGGCGGGCAAGCCCTTGGACGGGTGAAGCGTCGGTCCCCGACGAGGACAACGCGAGCCGCGTCCTCGTGTTGGACGTCAACGAAGCGGCTGGCACCTTCAGCGTAGTCACAAGCTGGGACGCCCCTCCCCAAGGGAGTCTGTTCAGCCAGCGCGGCGGCAGCGTAGAACTGCTTGCGGACGGCCACCATGTCAGCACGTGGGGCAGCGTGTCTTGGCTCGGCGGCATTTCAAGCGTTGACGCCGGCTACGGCAAGGACGCCGTCATCGTCAATGAAGTGGACGAAAACGGGACCGTCGTGTGGCAGATGGTCCTTTTCGAACCGGCAGAAGAATTCGTCGCGGGCTGGTCCGCGAATCGCTCGGTGCGCGTCGTCAATCCCTACGGCTCCCTCGCAACGCTCACCGTCCGCTGAGCAAGGCGCCGATCTCAGTCCGGAATGAACGGACCCCAGAGCGTATCGTTGGGCCACCGGACCTTTCCAGGGGTGCCGACCCTGACCTCGATGGCCTCGCCGTACGTGCTCAGGAACACGCTGAGGTGGGACCATTCCCCGAGACCTGTGCCAAATCGGAGGGCAGGAACCGTCGTCGCCACATTATGGAAAACCTGGTCGATTTCTTGGGTCGTCGGATTGAACCGCCAAACGGAACCGTAAAAATCCGCGAGCAGCAAGTTTCCGCACCGATCGACCTGAATGCCGTCGATGATGCCCCAAGGCACGTCCGCGGGCATGGGGACGACCTCGGTGGGACCGTAGTCGCCAACCGCGTGAATTGGAATTTTGAGGATCTCGGGGCCAATCATCGTGCCGACGTACAATGCGTCGTAGGTCTCATTGAAGGACAGACCGTCGGCACTGGGAATGTCGCTGGCAAGGACCTGTATTTCCCCCGTCTTCCGGTCGATGCGATAGACGCTCGCGGCGTAGCTGTCGGTGACGAAGATACTGCCATCCGGCGCCACTTCGAGCCCATTTGGCCAGGTGATGTCCGTGGCGAGCACTTCGATTCCGCCCGTCTGGTAGTCGCGAATCACGACGCGGCTCTGGAGCCGGTCCGCAACGGCGAGGTCGCCGTCGGGCAGAAGTTCCAGACCCGTCGGATCCCCGAAGGACGTGCCCCAAAGTTGGCCATCCCCTTCGTAGGTGTACCGAATCAGGTTGCTCGACCAATCGGCCGCCAGGAGGAAGCCGTCCATGTCCAGCGCGATGTCCTCGTTCGAGCCCGTCCCCGACAGGGTTCCATGCTCAAACGGGCCCGGGTCCAGCGGCAGCGAACAGTCGAAGGCGAAATAGGGGAAACCCCCCCCGATCGATGGCGTGACGTCTGTGGTCCCTCCGCCGGATCCCGTCGTCCCCGTGTCGCCGGTCGTCAGAGTCACGTCTGTCGTCGTGCCGATGGGCGGCGGGTCGCTCTCCGCCGCCGGCGGCTCCGAAATCGTCACAGGACTCGCCCCACCACAGGCGAGAATCACCAGCCAAAGGGTCGCCATCAGACCTCCCTGCGAGCTTCGTCTGGACCACGATAGACTGCCCGTCCAGGTGCTGCGTCAGGATTCCGTTCGGTCCCGTGGTCGGTCCGAAGCCACGCAACGGTCCGCAGACGCCCGTGCTGGCCGGCCGCCCAGGTGCGCGCTTCCCCCCCCCGCCCGCGGTGCCACCACTCCCGGAACGCGCGCACGCTCGCCTCGGCGTCTTCGGGAGAGGCCAGCACGAGGCCGGGGCCAACGGCCTCCGGGATGCCCCCGACGGCGCTGCCGACGGTAGCCAACCCCGCGGCGGCCCCCTCCACGAGGGCCAGGCCCAGGCCCTCGGTCCCCACGCCGTGGGGTCCTTGGCGCGCAAGCAGGAAGGCGGCGCTGCACGACACGCGCAATGCAGCCAGTTCGGAGGGCCGTCGATGTCCAAAAAAGCGGACGTCGGCACCCATGGCTCGGGCTTGGGCCTCCCAGCCCGCGAGGGCCGGGCCGTCACCCACGACCCAACCCGTCTGCCCGGCCGCGGCACACATGGCCACGAATGCGTCGCCGCCCTTCAACGGGACCGCGCGACCCGCGAGGAGCCAGGGCCCATTCGGGTCGCCGCCCGGAACCGGGTCGACGGGGGCGGGAAGAACGCCGGCCGCCAATCCGCGTTTGGCAGCGCAGTCTGCGAGGTACCGGCTCACCGCCCAGCAGCGGGCGCGTTGGACCACAGGCATCATCTCCGCGGACGGATTCGTCAGATCGGACCCATGAAACACGACGTCGACCGGAACGCCGCGCGCTACCGCCGGCCACGCCATCCGCCACGTGGTCGCCAAAACGCGGTCACAGCTCACGTCCCAAGCGCGCGCCCACGCCCACAGGCCACCCCATCGCCGAAAGCGAGGCCCCCAGGCCCCGCGAACGCCAGGTTCCAGACCGCCTCGCTCGCGAGCCACCACGACGACCTCGTCGCCGGCTTCGCAAAGGCCCCGCACCACCGACGCCGTCCACACCGCCACCCCACCGGGCGACGGCAGGGCGTCGTCGGTCAGGACGAGCCAGCGCATCGGTTCATGGCGTCGATGACGGCCTGGGGATCGTGATCTTGGCAGGCCAGCGTGCCCGTCTTGCACGTGGCCACCCGGTGGAGCGCACACGGTCGGCAGTGGACGGATCGCTCAATCACGGCCCCGGGGTACACGGCAAAGCCGTCGCGGGGCGATGTGGGCCCGAACAGGGCGACGACCTTGGCTCCCGTCGCCCCCGCGAGGTGCATCCACCCCGAATCGTTGACGACGGCGACGCGCGTGCGCGCGAGCAGTTCCCACGCCCAGGAAAACCCATCTCCGGCCACGGCGCGGGCTCCGGGAACCGTGGCCGCGACCTGTTCGACGAGCACACGTTCGCCAGCGCTGCCTACGACGACCACGGGGCCGTCCCATCCAGCCGCCACCATCGCGAAACCATTGGCGTGCCAACGCTTGGGGGCCCAAGACGCACCCGGCGCCACGAGCAAGGTGTCTCGCGGCCGATCCGGCACGTCCAACCAGGGTCGCTCAGCGGGCTGAACACCTGCAGCTTCGCCGTACAATTCCGGCACACTTGGGCGACCCGGCCCAATTCCCCACATGACGGACAACCGGCGAAGCACAGGCCGTTTGCGGATTCGGCTCACGGGCCCGCGAAAGGACCGCAGGAGCCATCGCGAAGCCGGATTTCCCTGAAGGTCGACGATCCGGTCCACATCCCAGTCGGGAACCCCGTCGGGCCAGGGCAATACCCGGTCCACGCCGCGCATCTTGGCGGCCACTTCGGCATACCGGGGGTGGGTGACGACGGTCACCGCACCCGGCAGCGCATCCGTGATCGAGCCGACCAGGACGACGTCCCCCAGACTCGACTTCCGCAGAATGGCCACGCGTTCGGCCATTCTAGCGACCCGCCTCGGTGGGCTCCATCCGCCCTCCCCCTGCGTGGACTATCCGCCCTGGAACGGCGCGTTGGACAGCGGCCAAGACAGCGTCCACCTCGATGTCGTGGCAACCGAGGCCGACGCTGCACGAACGCTTCAGGCATGGCCGGCAAGGCGGTCCGACGCCGAACACGGGCACGGCCCCAAGCGGGCCCGTGGTTTCAGGAGACGTCGAGGTGAACACGACGACCGTGGGCACGCCGCAGGCGGCGGCAAAGTGGGCGGCGCCGGCGTCGTTGCTGAGGAACACCGTACATCGTTGCAGGGCGGCCGCGAAGGCCACGAGATCCGTCCCCACACAGCGCAGGGCCCGCGCCGGTGCCGTGAGCCGTTCGCCCTCCCCTGGCCCGGCGTAGGCGACAACCGGCCCCGCCCAACGCTCAGCCACCTCCGACAAGCGCCCCCACGCTCGAGTCGAGTCGCCCTTGACCACAGGATTCAGCCCGAGGTGGCCTTCGGGCACATCGGGCCCCGTCTCGCCCGCGCGCAACGTAAAGGTCGGCGCCCCGACCGGCTCGGCTCCAAGCACGCGCCCAAGCGCGGCCATCGCCTCCCGCCGGTGTCCGCGGGCATCCACGACGTCGGTGAGCAGGGGCCGGCGCAAGTCCGTCGGCCACCCGACACGGCGGGGGACCCCAATGGCCTCGAGGCCTACGCGCAACGACGGGGCCAACAGAACCACGGCATCCACGCCGCCCCAGCGCCCAGGCTTCCCATAGGTCACGTCGAGGTCGCGGTAAATCGTGGGCAGGAATGCGGGTCCGCGAACTTCGACGGGTCCGAGCGTCGTCAGCCCACGAATCGTTGGCATCGCCATCAGCGCGTCGCCCAGGTGGTTGGGCGCCCGAACGCCGATGCGCATGTCAGCGCCGATTCTTCTTACGGGCTTTGCGGGCGTCTTTGGCCTTCTTTCGGCGCGCCTCCTTTTCGTCTTTGCCCATGATGGCCCGAGGCGCTTCCGCCGCAGCCGCGCCCGGCGGAATGCCCCGCGCCATCTGCTGCTGCAGCTTCAGCATCTTCGAGGGGTCCTTCATCAGCCCCCCCATCTCCCTCATCATCTTGCGGGCATCGAGAAAGCGCTTGTGCAGTTCCTGCACATTCTGCACAGACCGCCCACAGCCGCGAGCGATGCGCACCATCCGGCCAGGGTTCAACACGTCCGGGCGGTGCCGCTCCTGGGGGGTCATCGAGTCGACGACCGTCATGACCCGATCCAACTCGCCATCGTCGAGGGCCGCCCCCGCCTGCTCGACGAGCTGCGACATGCCAGGCAGACGGCCGAGCAGGTCGCGGATCGAGCCCATCTTCTTGATCGTCCGCAGCTGCCCCACGAAGTCATCGTAGGAGAAGTCGCCGCGAAGCATCTTTTCGGCGTCGTTCTCTGCCTGTTTGGGGTCGACGTGCTTTTCGAAGTCGGCCATCAGGCCGACGACGTCACCGAAGCCCAAGATCCGCTGAGCAAGTCCTTCGGGACGGAAGGCTTCGAGCTTGTCGAGCGACTCCCCCTGTCCGAGGAACAGGATCGGCTTGCCGGTGACGGCCTTGATCGACAAGGCCGCGCCACCGCGGGCGTCGCCGTCGAGCTTCGTCATCACGAAGCCCGTGAAGTCGAGCTGACGATCGAACTCGGCCGCAGTCGCCACAGCGTCCTGGCCGATCATGGCGTCGGTCACGAACAAGGTCTCGTGCGGGTCCACCGCGTTGCGGATCGACCGAACCTCTTCCATCAGCGGTCCATCGATCGCGAGGCGGCCCGCCGTGTCGATGATCACGACATCGCGACCCACGTTGCGCGCCTGCGCGACGCCCATGGTCGCCAACTGAAGCGCGTTCATGCCCTTGATCGAGAAAACCGGGACCTGGATTCGGCGGCCGAGAACGACGAGTTGGTCCGCGGCGGCCGGGCGATGCACGTCGGCGGCGACCAACAGGGGCTTTCGGCCCTGGGAGGCCAACCATCGGGCGAGTTTGCCGGCCGTGGTCGTCTTGCCCGACCCTTGGAGGCCAACGAGCAAAATCACGGTCGGCTTTCCGTCCAGCCGCAGCGCCCGCCCCGAGGGGCCCATCAGCTCGACGAGCTCGTCGTAGCAGGCCTTGATGAACCAATCCTGAGGCGTCACCCGAAGGTCGGTCCCCCCCGGGCCCTTGATCGGGACGATCTCGCCAAGGCTCCTGACGCGCACGCGCTCAAGGAAATCCGCGACGACGCTCACGCCGACGTCGGCCTCCAACAAGCTCGCCCGCACCTCTCGGAGGGCTGGCTCGAGCGCAGCATCCGTGAGTTCTGCCTTTCCCTGAAGCGCGAGCCGGGCCGACCGGAACCCGCGGGAAACTACCTCGAACATCCAGCCACCCGGGTCCGGCGCGCCTAACGCGCGTCCGCGGGACGACCGGCGTTAGCGAACGCCATGACCCGCTTGTTCGCATTGGCGTGTGCCAATGCACCCACGGCCGAGTCCGATCCGACGGCCGCCCCGGCACCCGTACTCGTCCCTCCCCCCGAGGGCGCGCCGTTGTCGTGGCGAATCTACGCGAACTCCGCGGTCCCGACGGCGGCCACCCTCGAGATCGTCAACGAGGACGGCCACCGCGTCGTTCAGTTCTTGGCCCAGACGACCGCCCACGCCCTACCGCTTCTCGGCCTGCCCCCCGACAGCGTCGCGACCGTCCGCCTCACCTTGGCGGACGACGCCGACGCCGTGCTGCTGCGCCACGAGTGGTCGGTGCAATCGCCCCCCCTGGAGGGCTGGTGGCCCGAGGTCCAGCTCGACATCGCGGAGCCCGACCGAATGGAGCCGGGTTGGACACTCGTGCCCCTGGCCTCTGACTCCCTCGACGGTTGGATCGCCGCCCTCGGTTCCGACGGTCGACCCCGTTGGCTCATCGGCCCGACGCCAACGCACACCGCGCTTTCGTGGCGACCCGATCGAGCCACCGTATTCGGGGTCCGATTCACCGCCGGAACGACCGTCGAGATGGACCGCTTCGGCGCCGAGCTGATGAGTTGGGGCGGCGCGCAATCGGGCCCCGTCCAGGCCTTGGACGACGTAAGCCACCTCCATCACGAGGTGTTGCCGCTGCCCGAAGGTGGCTTTGCCACCCTCGACATGCTCCCCACGATCGCCGCCGAGTACGCGGGGTCCTACGACGACAAGAGCATCCGCCAGACCGACGTCCTCGTGAGTCGCCAGCAGATCGTCGAGGTCGACGGCGCTGGCGCCGTGGTTCGCACCCTGCCTTTCGAGCCGCTGCTCGATCCCATCCGCGTAGGGTACGGCAGCCTGGAGATGCGGACCCACGGGCTCGACTGGATTCACGCCAACGCCATCGCGCTCGACGAAGCCGCCGATCAGTACGTCGTGAGCAGCCGCAACCAAGATGCGCTCTTCGCCATCGACCGCGCCAGCGGCGAGCTCGCCTGGATCGTCGCACCGCAGGTCAACTGGCTGGGCCCCGCCAGGGACCATGTGCTCACCCCCACGGGCTCAAATTGGCTGCAGCCCTCCCACCAACACGCGCCCCACCTCACCCCCGATGGCACGTGGCTCGTGGTCGACAACGGCAATGTCCGGGCGAGCCCTTTTACCAGCGAAATCCTCGACCCCGACCCCCACACTGAGATCATCGAGCTGGCCATCGACCCGGAAGCGGGGACCGTTGAGCGCCTGAACACCTGGGAACCCGCCGACGGACCCATCTTCTCTAGCGCCATGGGGAGCGTGGTCCACCTCCCGACGACGGGCGGCAGGCTCATCGACTACGGCTTCGTCGAACGACTCGACGGCGTGGACAACCTCGACCTCGGCCGGGCCCCCGTCAGCATCCGCCTTGTCGAACAGGACGCCGACGGCGAGGTCGTCTGGGACCTCTCCATCTTCGTTCCGGCGACCGACCCCGCGGGCGACGGCACCTTCGCCTACCGCGCCCACCGCATCCCGAGCCTGTACGGTCCCGAGGCGACGGAGACCTGGCTCTGAGTGTGAGCCGGACTCACGCGCCCCGCGCGGAGAGCCCTTCCCACGCATAGCCGAGGACCGCATCGGCCACGCGGTCCACGTCCAAGGGCTCGGCCGCGTCGACGATGCGCGCGACGATCACGCCCCGCAGGGTGCCAACGATGCAGTCAGCGACGACGTCGCGGTCGATCGGCCGCAGAATCCCGTCAGCCACACCAAGCGCGAGCGCGTGCCGAACCCACGCGGCGAGGTCGCGGTGAAAATGGGCCATACGGGCATCGGCGGCGCCGTCCGACGCCAGCGCCTCACGGAAGAGGACCCGTGTGAGCGCCCGGTCGCCGTCCATGACCGCGAGGAGGCCCGACACGATGGCGCGGAGTTGGACCGAGACCGGGGCGGCTCCAGGGCGCCGGTCGACCGGCACGAGCGCGGCCCCGAGCCGAGCAAGCAACACGTCGAGTAGCGCGTGGAAGACGGCTTCCTTCGACGGAAAGTACTGGTAGAAGGTTCCGCGCGCGACGCCGCAGGCCGCCACAAGCTCGCTGACGCCGGTCCCGTGGTAGCCTCGCGCGGCAAACACGACACGAGCCGCGTCCAGGATCTGTTCGCGTCGCGCTTCTCTGGCCGCCGCCGCGCGTTCCACCCGGCCGTCGCTCACGGGGCCTCCAGCCGCTGGACGATCCTCGCCCGCACGTCGTCGGCCAAGGCCTGCAGGCTAGCGTCCGAGACCCCCTCCGTCGGCACTGGCGCCAAGACGTACACCGTCACGTCCCCGGGATTGAGGTGCCACGAATTTGGCCGGTTGACGTCGAACATCCCTCTGACCGCCACCGGGACCACCGCCACGCCCGCATCGCGCGCGACGCGAAACATCCCCTTGCGAAAGGGGCCGACGGCCCCGGTCCGCGTGCGGGTGCCTTCCGGAAAGGCCAGGATGCTGTTGCCTTTCGCGACTTCTGACTGCACTCGTTCCGCAAACTCCCGACCCCCACCCGGCCGGACCGGAATCGTACCGCGTGAGCGCATGAACCAGCCGTAGAACGGGATTCTGAAATGCGCTTCGAGCTCTACGCCCTGCTTGAAATGGGGCGTGGCGTCGTACATCGTCACATGGTCGAGCAAATTCACGTGGTTTTGTACGAAAAGGTAGGTCGCATTCGGGTCGACGGCGGGGTCGACCACCGCGCGCCAGCGGCTCCCCGTCAGCGCGACCTGACCGCGACAATAGACGCGGGACAATCCGTCGATCGCTCGCGGTCCGAGCGCCCAACCGAGTACGGTCATCAAGGCCATCATCGGCGCCATCCACAGCGCCCCGACGGTCCAGAGGACCACGGAGCGAATGGCGCGCCACAACCGCCGCATCATGTCAGCACCGCCACGGCCAGTGGCACGACTTCGATGGCGCGCAACGTGAGCGGGAGGGCCTCGCCATCGATCATCGTTGGGACCGGGCCGTCGAAGCCAAACTCCACTCGCCGGGCCCGCGAGGTGGCCACCGTCGGCAAGTTCAGATGGGTTCCGCTGAAAATCTTGGGGAAAGCCATGAGGAAACTGAGGCGCCCCATCGGCGCGAGGGCGATGAGGTCCATTTCCCCGTCAGCTGCGTCGGCATTCGGCGCCATCTTCATCGTCCCGCCGGTGTATCGGCTGTTGCAGGCCGACCACATCAGCGGCGTCGATTCCGACCAGTTGCCCCCGTCGACGCGGATCTTCAGCGAGAAGGTGTGTAGTCGAGCCACTTCTACGGCCACAGCGGCGATGTATCCAAGCGCTCCGAGCGCCTTGAATGAGCGATTCGTCGTCGCGCCCGCATCGGCCGCAAAACCCAGGCCCACGAGGTTGAGGCTGTACCGGTTCCCTTCGTCCGCCTCCAACCGGAGCAGGTCAATTCGTTTGGGCGCGCGGCGTGTCAAGGCGCCGAGCGCGCCCTCCAACGTGTGCAGGCCGTAGTCGCGCCCAAACGAATTGCCAGTACCGACGGGCCAAACCGCCAACGCTGGCGCATTCGGCCTCACGAGTCCGTTGACCACTTCGTGTAGCGTCCCGTCGCCCCCGGCCGCGACCACCACGTCGGTGTCGGCCTCCGCAGCCAGACGCGTCGCATCGCCGGGACCCCCTGTGTACGCGACGACCACCTCGTAGCCCACGCCGCGCAGCGCCTCCGCGGCACCGTCCGCGCGCCGGGCCGCACGCCCGCCGCCCGCCGCCGGGTTGACGATGAGATGGGCCCGCTTCACAACGCCCTCACATCGGACATCGTGGCCCCACTCCGGAGGGCCTCCATCAGCTCGCCGCGGCGCAGCTTCATCGTCGTGGTCCGCGGGAACACGCGGCCCCACTCCAGCCAGCCGCCGACCCGACGATGCACAGGGAGCCCACGGTTTCGCTCCGCGAGGTCCACAAGGTCCACAGCGCGGTCGGCGAGCGGCCGGACGACGAGGACAAGGGCATCCGAGGCGAGGTTCCGCTCCCCAAACGTGGCGTTCATCGCCACGACTGCACATTCCTCGGCGGAAATTCCGTGAAAGGCGACCTCCACGTCTGATGGCGCCACATTTTTTCCGCCCGCGGTCACGATCAGGTCCTTGATGCGGCCGACGAGCACGAGGTGGCCCGACGCATCGAAGCGCCCAAGGTCGCCGGTGTGCAGGGCGCCGTCCCGAATCATCGCCGCCGTGGCCTCAGGGTCGTCCAAATAGCCCGACATGAGCGTCGGCCCGCGAACGACGACCTCGCCGACACCCCCCGAATCGGGTTCATGCAGGCTCACCTCGACACCGCGCACCGGCTTGCCCACCGTCCGCGACCGAACCGGCGAAGCGTCGGCCAACGTCACGACCGTCGTCGCCTCCGTCAACCCGTAGCCGATGAGGGTCGGAATCCCGAAACGCGCGAAAAACTCGACGTCGTCCGGAGGCGTCCAGGATCCTCCGCAAAACAGCACTTCAATCCGGCCGCCGAAGACGGCATGAACGGGAGGGAACAGCCGTCGACCCAACGCCGGATTCGCCCGCTTGGGGCTCAGTGCGTCGTAGGTCGAAAGCAGGACATCGACCGCCCGCCGCTCGGTGGCGGAGCGCGCATCGAGGGCCTCCTCGACGCCCTTGCGGAGAGCAGCAAGCACCATCGGCACCAGCGCCATGTGGGTCGGCTGATACCGGGCCATCGTTGCACGAAGCGTGTCCGGACGCAGCGCACGCTGGTGCACGACCGTCGCACCGCACACCCATGGACCGATGAAGCCGGCAAGGAAGTCGATCGCGTGGTGCGTCGGCAGAATCGAGAACCACACCTGGCCGACAGCCATGGGATGGCGTTCAAGCAGGGCCGTCAGCTGGCTCAAGTAGGCCCGGTGGGGCAAGACCGCCCCTTTGGGCGGTCCCCCCGTCCCCGAGCTGAACACGATGGTAGCGGGGTCTTCGGGCCGGCGGGGAACGGGCTCGAACCGGCCCTCCCCCCACGACTCGAAGGGCTCCGCTCCGGCCATGGGACCGGGCGCGCCGAGCACCCACGTCCGCGCCACGCCAGGGTCGCCGCGGAGGAGCAGCCCGTGATCGATGACGAGCAGGTCCACGCACGTCCGACCCAACAGATCCCGGTGGTCCGCCAACGACAACTTCGGGTCGATGGGGACGAGGACGGCACCCACCCAGAACGTCGCGACCGCCGTGAGCAACCAGGCCGACTGGTTGGAGGCGATGATGGCGACCCGGCCGCCAGGGCCCACGCCGGCCGCCGACATCCGCGCCGCGATGGCTTCGGCGTCGCGCTGGACGTCCCGAAAGGTCCGCCGAGCGACCTCCCGGCGCCGATCGGACTCGACCAGCGCCGTGGCGGGCGCAAACATCTCCATGGCCTCGCGCAGCAAGCTGCCGAGATGTTCGTGCCGCGGCACGAACACGGCGCTCAACGTGACCGCCGGGCGACGAGGTCGGCGAGCCCGCGCAGCGTCGACACGCCTTGCAATTCGTAGTCTGGAATCTCGACGCGGAACGCCTCTTCGAGTCGCGAAAGCAGGTCGAGCGCGGCCAGGCTGTCGATGCCGAGACCTTCGTAGAGGTCCTCGTCGTCTTTCAGCGTTTCAGCGCGCGCACCGAAGCGAGCAACGGCCAGCGCTCGCAGGCGGGTCAGGGGGTCTTCGCTCATGGCAGATACGGCCTCACATCTCGGGATTCAACGAACTTCGCAAGCGCGTTGAACACCACTTCGCGGCCGACAAGCCGACGAAACAGGGAGCGCTCCTTCCGCAGCTCCGCGCTCGGAAGGGGTTTTGCGAAGCCCTTCGCCGCTGCGACGACTTCGGGGTCGAAGCGCGCGATCTGATCCGCGACGCGCCTGGCGGCGTCGACCGCTTCTCCCCTCGGAACGACCTGACTGACGAGGCCCAATTCGTAAGCGCGTTCGGCGCCAAGGCTTCGGCCCGTGAACAACAGGTCGCGGACCACGGCATTCCCGACGTCCCGGGACAGCCGCGGCAGGCCGCCGAAACCTGGCACGAGGCCCAACCGGAGCTCGGGAAAGGCGAAACGCGCGGACCGGTCGGCGATGGCGACGTCGCCAAGCAACATCAACTCGAGCCCCCCCCCAAAGACAGGGCCGTGGACGGCGACGACAACGGGCACAGGGCTGGTGTCGATCGCGTCGAAAGCGCGGTGTAGCCGCTCGATGAACCGCCCAACGGCGCGCTGGACGACGGGTCGGAGCACCCGAGTCGCGACCGCGGCCCCCACCGTCCCCGTCGACCGCGCCACGCGCGCGACGACCGCAGAACGACGTGCGGCCAAGTCGGCGTGCAAGGCCCGCAGGTCTGCGCCGGCGCAAAAGCCAGCTTCGAGCGACGAATGGAGGACCACGGCACGGGCGCCGTCCGCACCCGAGTGAAGGTGGCGCCCCAAGTCGGCCAACGCGTCGACCAGCTCGGGCCCAATTTCGTTGAGGGGGGCGCGGCCAAGGCTGACCTCGAGGCGATCCCCGACACGCGTCGTCGCCAGGACGCTCATCGCCCCTCCACGAGCGCCGTGAGGGACGGGTGAAGCGGCGGCAGGTAGGCCCAAGGGTCGTCGCCCAACCCGGGTCGCATCGGTATGCCCGGCAGCTGCTCGCGGAGGGTCGCCGCGACGTCGCGCCCCATCTCGCCCATTCGACGCAGGTGGCCAGCGACAGATTTCGCCGTCCCCGCCCGGATGGCCTCCCGCTGCAAGTGCAAGCGCGTGAGCACGTCCAGCACGCGGTCGCCAAGGGCGTCGTCCGAAACCCCAAGGCACAATTCCGGCGTCCCGCGGTCGTCGTAGAGGTTGCGGAGCCGCTCGTCCATCGTCACGCCCGCCGATGGCACGAGGCCGCCCATCGAGCAGACGACGGCGTGGTACCGCGACGACAACAACATCGACGCGCTGCGCAGCACCGACAACATCTCCGGCCAGCGATGGTCGTCGGACACGAAGACGGGGGCGCCTCCAAGCGCGTGAGCTACCGACTCACACGCGCGCCGGTCGAGGCGCTCCATCCCCATGACCACGACGAAGTGGGGCTGACGCGAACAGAATGCCCGCACCCCTTGTACGAGGCCCGCTTCGTAGGTCGTCTGCTGGCGCGCGGGCTCGTCTCCCCCGCGATGAAAGTAGATGCTGGCGTAGTGATCTTCGGCGTCCAACCCCGTCAGCCGATGGGCGACGGCGCGCCCGATTTCGGCCTTCACGGGCCACCCAAACGGGCGGATGGGCGCGACGATCAACACGGGCTGACGGCCGTCCCACCCCGCTTGTCGCAACAAGGCCTCGCCGATGGCCGGGTCGGGCGGCGATACCGTCCATGCCGTATCCGTGCCCGGACGGGTCTGGTTGAGGCCCAGCTCCGCGAGGACCTGCCGGGAGGCCTCGTTGCGGCACAAGATGGTGGCGCCGCTACACGTGCGCCGCACGAGGCGCTGCAGCGAGGGGTCCATCGCCCCCGCTTCGCCGCCCCAACCGATCGCCGGCTTGTTTTCCGCGACGGCACAACCAAGGGCACCCGCCATCAGGATCGACAGCGCATTCGCGAATTTCGACTTGAACATCGACCCTTCACACGCGATGACCGCGTGTTGTTCGTGGACCACGTCGAAGACGAATTTAGGAAAGATCTGGGGCAGGTGCAGTTGGCGTACGCCCGGGAAGTAGCCGGCCGACAACGCAGGATCGATAGTGAGAATCGAGAAGGCCCCACCGCCGTCGCCGAGAATCCAACGGAGCTGCCGAATCATCTCCTCGACGCGGATGTCGGCGCCCGTGTTGCGGGTCCCGGCGTAGCCAGCGAACAACACCTCGAGCGGTTCCCCTTTTCGCCACCGACGGCCGGGGTCCACGGGGTACCGAGCCGCCGCCAACTCCACGAGGCCACCCATCGCGGCGGCCAATGCCGCATCGGCGTCGACGTCCCCCAACCGTTCCTTGAGGCGTGTGAGCCAACTCACATCGGCTCCCAGCTCTTGTGGGGGTAGCGAAAGCGGTTGCGGACGGCCCACGCCATCAGGGACGCCGCGCGCGCTTCGAATCGCGGCGGCGGGCGGCCAACGACGGCGGTTGCGCGGTCGTTCGCGAAGACGGTGTCGTAGGTGATGTAGGGCCAGAAGACGTCCATGAGGACGGCCGCGTCGCGCATCCGCCAACCGCGCGGCAGCGCCAACCCCGCACGGATCGCCGTGGCGAAGGTCGGCGCCAACCAAGGCAAGAACGTCAGCCGCTGACCCGCTTCGGCGAGAGCCGCAGCGATGGAGGCACCCGTCGGACTGTGGACGCCAGAGGCGAGGTGGAATCGGCGATGCTCGAGTTTCGGCGCGCCATGGATCGCGACGATGGCTTCGCCCACCCAGTCGGCGGCGACGATGTCGAGCCGCGTCTCCGCCTTCAACGGCACAAATCGCGCCGACGCCAGGCCGCAGAAGGCGCGCACCATGTCGAATTGCGTCGTTTCCGGCCGGCGCGAATCGCCCAACACGATGCTTGGGCGTAGAAACACGGGGTCACACCCGGCCAACAACGTTTCAGCCAGGTGCTCCGCAAACTTCTTGGTACGCCCGTACGGGTCGTAGTCGGACCGGTCCCAGTCGATGGCCGTGTCTTCCTGGACGACCTCACAGGAGCGCTCGCCCGCCACGGCCACTGTGCTGACATGGGTGTAGCGTCGGAGTCGGCCTTTCTCGGCCAACGTACGCGCCAACTCAACGACCGTGAGCGTCCCGCGCAAATTCGTGTTCAGGCACGCTTTTTCGGACCGGCGATTCAGGCTCGCTGCGATGTGCAGAACGCTCGTCGCCGTGGCCATGACGCGGTCGCGCGTGGCGTCGTCCAAGCCGAGACCGGGGCCGTGGAGGTCGCCGAGCGCGATGTCGATCCGCGGCAACCAGGAGGCAAAGGTCGCCCGGTCGACGTGGAGTTGAACTCCATGCCATAGACGGCCCACCGCCGTCTCCCGGTCGGGCGCCCGCACGAGCGCGATCACGTCCTCGGGGCGCGTCCGCATCCACTCGGTGAGCGCATAGCCGCCGAGGTAGCCGGTGCCGCCCGTGAGGAGGACGCTCACTTGGCCACCGCGGACGCGGGCGCGCCAGCCGCAATCCGCAATGGGGGAGAGGTCGCCTCGTCCTTCTCGATCGTCCCGCCCCACACGAGCGGAATGCACCAACGACGCAACCCGGGGTACTCGACGTCGATCCAATACCGGCGCCAATCGATGTCGCCCACCGTCCAGCGAAAGTCCGGATCAGGCTCCAATGCCGACAGCGCGCGTACGGTGTCCGTGCGGAAGACCCAGCGATGGTCATGGATGAACGGCCGGTACAAGGCCAACATCCGGTCGACGCGCTCCGCCTGGTCCGCCGTCGTGAGCGCGGCCTCACGCCAGGACCCCTCGCCGAGCTGTTCGCTGGCCCAACGGGCGAACCGAGCAACGCGCGCCGCCGCAAAGGGGCCGGGCGCCTCGGCGGGGACGGCGACGGGGTCGAGGTGGGCGAAAAGGAGGCGATCCCATCGGTTGCCGTGGTCGCGGGCCCACCGCCGCATCGCGAGGCCCGTCAGCTCGATGGTCCGGCCCAGCGTGAGCGGCCTCACATCGCCCGACGCGAGGTGCAGAAGGGCCGGGGGTTGGGGCCCCAGCGCGGCCGCGCAGGCCAGCACCAGCCCGATGGCGACGTCGTCGACGGGGACGACGTCAAAGGGCGCGTCGGGGTCCGCAGGCAGGTCGCGGAAGGCCGTCGAAATGAGCCACGCCAGAGGCCCCGACGTGTTGAGGCCCTCGTTCCAGCCCGCGAACGGAACCGCCCGCGCACATTCGACGATGCTCGGGCGCACGATCGTCACGCGGCCGCGGGCACCAATCAGGTGCTCGGCCAGCCCCTTCGTATAGGTGTAGACATTCGCCCAGCCCAGCCGTTTCGCCCGCTCCGTGATCCGCGACACCCGGCCGTCCACATCCTGGGCGACGTCCGATTCGCGACACGCGGCGAAGGCGGCCCTGACCTCCTCGATGGGGTCGAAACGGAGGCCAAGGGGAGAAACCCCGACGTCGAGTTGCTCGGAGACCAGCCCGTCGGCCATTCCGACCGCAAAGGCCGTCGACACGTGGACGAGGTGGGCGCCGAGGCGCTGGGCCAACTGCGACGCGTGATGGGCGCCAAGGGTGTTCGCCGCCAACGCCCGCAGGGGATCTGGGGCGAAGTCCGTGAGCCCTGCACAGTGGACGACGAGGTCGATTCCACTCCGAGCGGCGAGGTCGTCTTCCGTCCAGCCGAAGAGCGGCTTTTCGACATCGGACGCCACGGCGTCCAGCCGGCTAGCGAGCCACGGCCCGAGGTGATCGCCGTGTCTGGCGCGGAGGGGTCGGAAGGCAGGGCTCGTCGCCACCATGCGTTCCACGCGTATGAGTGGCCGCTCCACCCGGCCGCGCGTGCGGACCGCGAGCAGAATCTGCACGCCCGGCAGGCGTTCGAGGAGGAAGGCGAGGAACACCTTGCCAACGAAGCCCGTGGCCCCCGTCAGCAGGATGCGTTTGCCGCTCAGCGAATCGGCGACGCTCACGCTCCCGCCTCCACGATGGGCCACCCACAGTCGCGCGCAAGCGAACGCAAGCCGCGGTCGGGGTGGACGGCGACGCAGGCCTCGGCGGCGGACATCAAGGGGGCGTCGTCGATCTGGCTACCGTAGACGGTGCAGCCGTCCGCGGACCCCCCGGCATGGCCCCGGAGCCAAGCGCCGTCGAGCCCACCGACGACGGGGTCGATGAGGCGACCGCTGAGGCGACCGCGCACGACCTCGAATCGATTGGCGACGACCTCGTCGGGAGCGAGGCGCTCGACGATCGCGTCCAGCGCACCGTCGGGGTGCTCAGCCACCAAGACGCGCCTGAGGCCCGATGCCCGAGCGCGCTCCCAGAGATCCCAACCGGCCGGCCGGAGGCCCTCCAACAGGACGTCGCGGCCGTAGTCCATCCCGAGCTCCGCGAGCCGATCCTCCGAGGTGCCGCGAAGCGCCCCGAAGGTCAGCCGCCGCGCCGTGGCGCCGTCGGACAGGGGCCCACGCGGCCGAAACGCGAAGCCGGCGACGACGGTGGCGAGCCCCGTGACGCGGTCGCCAAGGTGCTGGCTACGCAGCGCCATCCAGTAGGCAAAACGGGCCGGTCCGGCGTCGACGAGGACCCCTTCGAGCCGGAAGTAGGCGCGCGACATCCCGACCCCCCAGTCCATTGGACTGACACGTCAGTCTAGCGCGCGGGCGTCCTCCACGCCGCCTACCCAACCGTAGGCGCCAAAATTTCCGCAAACAGCCGATCCAGCCCGCCGTCCCCCAACTCGCCAGGCCGGACGTCCGCAGCGACCCGCCCTCGGGCCAGCACCACAATCCTGTCGGCCACGCGCTCGACCGTCTCGGCGACGTGGGTCGACAACACCACGCTCCGCCCCGCCTCCACGCGCGCCCTCAGGAGGCCTCGCACGCGCGCCGCGCTCGGCGGGTCCAGGCCGTTGAGCGCCTCGTCCAACACCAGCAAATCCGGATCGTGCAACAGCGCCGCCGCCAGCGCCGTCCGCCGACGCATCCCTTGGCTGTACTCGCGAATCGGACGGTCGGCGTCGCTGCCGAGATCGGCGACTTCCAACGCTGCACCCACGTCGCCTACGCCACGCACCTCGGCGACGAATTCGAGGTGCTCGCGAGCGCTGAGAAACTCGTAGACGGCGGGCTCCTCGGGGACCGCCCCAAGGTGGCGACGCGCGCCGGCCGGGTCTGCGAAGACGTCGACGCCTGCAATCGAAACGCGTCCCGAATCGGGCGCCAACAGGCCCATCACGATGCGAAGCAGCGTCGATTTCCCGGCGCCGTTGTGCCCGATCAGGCCAACAAATTCGCCAGGGGGGACGACAAGGTCGACGTTGTGCAGCGCCAGGACCTTGCCGTACATCATCTGTACGCCTCGAACATCGAGCGCTGGCGTCATGCGAAACCCCACGTGAGCAATGCAAGCGAAACGGCAGCCCAACCCATGTACGCGCCTCGCCAAGGCGCCCGTCGCGCGATCGCGGAAAAAAGCAGCCCCGCTGAGACCGCCGCCTCCCCCGCGAGGGCAGCCGGCGCCCCCAACAACACCCCCGGCAAGAGGACGGCAGGCTGGCACCACGCGCCGACCACGGCGACCCGCGCCGCCCATTCCACGCCGTCGCGCCGCGGGAGCGTCGCCCGTAGAAAGGGCAGCTCTGACGTTGTCATCGCCGTGGCCACGCCCGCGACCCAGAGCGCCCCGGCCATCGTCGCGACCCGACCCCACTCTGGCTGCGACACACCCACGGCCACTGCAAGCAATCCCAACACATAAGCGCCGGTGATCACCGAGCGCCGGGCGCGCCAGCCGTCCCGCAAATCACGTAAGGCATAGGGACGCCAGGACGGCGGAAGGAACCGAACGGCCCAATCGAGCGCCACCCGCCGAGTTTCCAGGGGATCGGCGAGGCGCGCAAGGCGCGCATCGATTTCCCCCAACACGACGCTCGCTTCGTACCAGGCGCCAAGCGACAGCGGCCCGAGCGCCCAGGCCGCAACGCCCGCCAAAGCGATCGGCACGACAAGCGCCACGCTGGGCTGTCCCACCGCGGTGGACGCGCCGGCCAGCGCGAGGCCGCCGACGGCGAGGGCGACGCCCGGCGCGTAGAGGAAGGCGGCCTGCGCGCGCGGGTTTTGCCCGCGAACCAGGTCGAGCAACGCGGCGGCCCGCGGGTCGCGCGCAAGTCGAACGGCACCGAGGTGCACCGCGCTCGACACCGTGAGGCCCATCGCCGTCGCCGACGCGATGACCCCCAACGCCCGCACCCGTTCGCCTGGATCGGGCACGGCCGCCACTGCGACCATCGCAGCCGCAATCAGGGCGAGCTGTTCGCGGGCAGCGGTGACCACGGCGGCCCGAACCACCGCGGCTTCGTCCAACGGCAACAACGCGAGCAGATTGCGGTCCTCCGCCCGCACGATCGCCCCGTAGGTGGCCAATCCGAGCCAACCCGCCAACGCCGTCGACACGCGAAAAGTCAGCGCCGACGCATCGCCGCCGCCCGTCGTCCCCACGACCCAAGCCATCCCGCACGCCGCAGCCACACCTCCGACCTCGGCCAACGTCGCCCGACTGCGCGCCCGACGAAGGGCGAGGCGCAGATGGACGTTCATGCTCCGACGAGCTCGCCGCGGCACGAATGCGTGAATCCCCTCGTGACGCGCACGTCGACGAAGGAGCCAGCCAGCTCTGGCGAACCTGGGAAGTTCACCATCGTAAAGGCCGACGTCCGTCCCGCCACGACGCCTTCGTCGTGCCGCGAGGCCCCCTCGACGAGCGCGCGGACCACCGACCCTTCGAGCGACCGATGAAATTGCAGGCTGCGTTCGCGTTGCGCGTCCTGCCAGCGGGTCAGCCGCGCCGACGCCACGGCCGGATCGACCTCGTCTTTGAGCTTCAATGCTGGGGTTCCAGGACGCGGGTTGTACTTGAAGCTGAACGAGGTGACGAAACCAGCGTCGTCGAGCAACGACATCGTCTGCTCGAAATCCTCGTCCGTCTCGCCCGGGAAACCCACGATGATGTCGGTCGACAACACGAGATCCGGCCGCGCCTTGCGCAATTGTGCGACGACGTCCAAGAAGTGTTCGCGCGTGTAGTAGCGCTTCATACGTTTGAGCACGCGGTTACTGCCACTCTGGACTGGTAGATGCAGGTGGGACGCCAACTTTGGCAAGTCGGCGTAACACTGAACCACGTCGGGCCCCATGTCCCGCGGGTGGCTCGTCGTGTACCGCAAAACCTCGAGCCCAGGCACCTCGTGGACCGCGCGCAGCAATTCCGCAAATGTTTTTTCGCCCACGCGCTTCAGGCCGTAGCTGTTGACGTTCTGGCCGAGCAGCGTCACGTCTTTGATGCCGCGCGCGACGAGGGCCGCGACCTCCGCGACGATCGCGTCGGCGGGTCGACTCGCCTCCGCGCCGCGCGTGGCTGGAACGATGCAGAACGTGCACTTGTTGTCGCAGCCCTTTTGAATCGTGACGAAGCCGGCGACGCCCGTCGTCGCAGGGTCGATTTCGTCGGAAAACGGGTACCCATCGAGGTCGAGGAACGTCGTGTCCATGACGCGCTCACCGCGCTGCGCACGCGCCACGAGCTCATCGACCCGGTTGACGCCGTCGGGTCCGAACACGAGATCGACCTCCGGGTAGCGCTCGAGCAGCTCGGCCCCGCGCTCCTGGGCGACACACCCGGCCACGCCGATCGTCACCCGCTGGCCGAAGCGGCGCGCCATCCGGTAGGAACCGAGGACGGAGCGCATCTTGTCGACGGCCTTCTCGCGCACCGAACAGGTGTTGACGAGCACGAGATCGGCCAGACCGGGATCATCGGTCGTGACCCAGCCCTGCGCCGTCAGCCGTGCGCGCATCTTGCCTGTGTCCACCTCGTTCATCTGGCAGCCAAGCGTATGGAAGTAGACGCGCCCCGCCCCATCCATTTCCGCCTCCGACCGCCGCCCCTACCTCGCCCCGACCCACGCGCCCAAAGGCCGGAGAGTCGCATGTCGCCGCGCCATCACCTGCAATGGTTGTCGCCGGCCTCGAAGCAGTCGTACCTGCGGCGTTCGGGCGCCGCGACCACGGCGACCCTACGGCCGCGACGCGCGTCGACCGCTGTGACCGTGCAGTTCCCGGGGTCCGCTTCGGCTACGACGACCTCCACCGCAGCTTCCGCGCGCGCACGTTCACAGCGAACGAGCACGCGGGATGTGTCCGGCATGTGCGACGCAAACACCAACAGACTGGGCTCCGGGTTCGCGGGGGGGGTCACCTCCTCACCCTCCGCCTCGTTGTTCACAAGCGGAGGCTCGCCCGCCGCCTCGTCGTCCCCGACGACGGCGCCCTCGGCCGCCTCGACCACGGCAATCGCGGGGTCGGCGCCGGCCCCGCCTGCGTCGTCCAGCGGCGCAGGCAGCTCGGCATCGGCCTCCGGCGCGGCCACCGCGAGCGCGCCGGGCTCAGGCTCCGCGGCCACCTCCGGAAGCTCGGTCGACTGAAAGAACAAGCCAGCGGCGACGAACGCGACGAGGCCCGCAGCCCCCAACGCGACGAACCCCGCCATTGCCAAGGCCCCGGCCATCATCACCGGCGCCGACAAGAGCCCGCGCGCTGCGGCAGGTGGGCCTGCGCGACCGATCGGAGGCAGCGGCGGCGGAAGGCCAGCGCGGACGACCGTATGGGCGTCCTCGTCGTCTTCTTCCCAGTTTCCAACGCCCGGCAACGAGAGCGACGACTTCGAAATCACGCGAACGGGCGGCGCGAGGTTCCGCAGTGCGGGAACGCCCGCGCCGCTCGGCACGCCCGCCGCCACGACCGGTCGGGCTTGGGGGTCTGAGGGAATCGGGGGTGGGACGGTCCCTTTGCCGGCTTCGGCGGGGCCGTCCAAAGGCGCGTCTTCGACCGAACGCCCGGCCATGCCGAGGTTCGTCCGCCCCTGCTCGAATCGGTCCACGGCGTCGGCAATCGCCGGAACGGCGACGCTGGCCCATCCCGCCAAGGTCGGCTCTTGCAGCCGACGCGCGATCACGCGCAGCCGGCTCGCGACCTGGGCCGACGTCGGCCGATCCTGGGGGCCGTACGCCAGCATGTCGTAGAGCACGTCATGGACGGCGTCCTCGATATCCGCGCTCTTGAATTCACGCACCGCAGCGAGGACCTTGAAACGCCGTTCGAAGCGGTCTTCATGTTCGACTTGGCGCAACCCGCCCGGACCGAAGTCCTCACCGGCCAACAGCCCGAAAAGCAGCGCGCCAAGTGCGTAGACGTCCCCTGACGCCGTCGCTGGCTCGCCGAACAGCTCCTCGGGGGCGCAGCCGTCGCTCCACGTGGTGTGGGGGCGTCCCTCCGCTCCGTACCAGCCCACCTCAAGGACGTTGACCACGCCATTCGGCAGGACTCGGACACAGGTGGGGCGCAAACGGCGGTGCAGCATGCGCAACGCCGGCTCGCCGGGGGCATGGGGTTGGCTCCAAGCGGCATCGAGCGCTGCCGCGACGGCCGCGATGAGTTCCAGCGCCACACGTGTGTCGAGGTGGACGCCCGCAAGGCGAAGCGCAGTCCGGATGGCCCGAACGTCGACCCCCGGAACGTGCTCGGAGATCACGGCGAGTCGCGAGCCCGCCCGGACGACCTCACAAGGCCCAGGCAACCCGCCGTGGCGCACCCAGCCAAGTTGCCTCAAACGCTCCTGGAGCGCTCGGCCGGCCACCGCGTCGACGTCGACGGGCAGCAGCCGTGCAACGACCTCGCGCCGCGGCCCGGCCCCAGCCTCTCGCGCCGCGATCCACGCGTCGTCGCCGGTCCCGAGGGGCCGGACGAAGTGCAACCAGCGCTGATCAGCCGCTTCCATGGCACCAAAGGGGGACGGCGCAGCGCCGCGGCGCTACTATAGCCGACCGGAGGGACCGTGTTCATCGCCAGGTTCGGTGTCGCCGGCGCACTGGCGCCCCTGCTGCCGATTGCGCTGGGAGGCTGCTGGAAGCTCGAGACGGCGGACCTTCCCATCGCAGCCCTCGACTTCACGCCCGGCGTCGGAGGCCCCGAAGATTGGCGCGTCACGCCGATCTCGATTGGCCTGGAGTGCCCCGACGGCGAAGACGTCCGGTTCCACCTCGTCCATCCGGCCGAGGCCGACCCAACGACCACCTCGTTGCCGGTCGCCATCGTGTTCCATGGCGGTGCGTTCGACTTCGTGATCGCGCCAAATGCGAGCGACCCTGTCGACGGCACCCACTACGCCGAGCCCAGCCGCCTCGAACTCGCGTTCCCCGTGCAGCAGAGCTTCGCGGTCCTTGGCATGTACCCCTCGATCCCCGACACGATCGACGACGGCACATTGGCCTCCGCGCTCACCTCGCGCGGCGTCGCACTCCTCCTGCCCGGCAACTGCTGGGGGGACCTGTGGCACAACTCCAGAGGCATCGTCCAGAACGACACGACGCAGGACTTCTTCTTCCGCGACGGCCGCACGGCTGCCGAATGGGCCTTCCGGATGACCGCCGATCCCGTCTTTCGTGCTGGCATCGGGGTCGAGTTTCCCTTCTCTCCGGACGTCGACCACATCTACCTTGTGGGCCTGGCCGAAGGGGCACGAGCGGTGTCCGAAGTGCTCACCGTCGACGTCGACCGCGACGGCGACGCCGACCTCCATCCCACGGCCATCGTCCTCGACAACGCGAACGACGACCTGACGCCCACCTTCGCGAACCCCGCATTGTACGGCAACCGCATCTCCGGCTTGTTGAGGATCTTCCCCGACGGCTCGGCGTCCACGTCGACCGGTAGCCTTTCGACGGCGCCGCTTCCCCCGCGCGTCGCCTACCTCTACAGCACCTCCAATCCGACGATTCCGCCCGACGCTCACGGGGCTGCGCTGGCCGCGCTCGCGGGCCACCCTGGCGCCTCCATCCGCGCGGTCGATTCCGCAGCGCCAATCCTGCTCGACGGCGCCGATCCGGCCCTGACCGACGAAGTCGTCGACTGGCTGACGTCGGACCTTTAGAAACCATAGCGGCGGGCGGGCTGGACAGATACCGGCACCGACCCCACGGGTGCCGGCCGATGAAGCCGAATGACGCGTTCACGGACTCCAATCAGCGCCGCTGGGTGGCCACAGGTGCGCTCGGTCGCGGCAGTTGGGGCACGACCTGGTTGGTCCGCGACGACGCAGGCCGAAACGCCGTCCTCAAGGTCCCGCTGACGGCCGATGACTTCGCGGGCCGCACGGTTCCCGAGGGCGCCCTGGACGCGGCTCGCCAAATCGCCACAGAACAGGCGAACATCCTCAAGGAGCGCCCCCATCCGTTCCTTCCCGTGCTCGACGCCACCGTCGACTTGGGTGACGGCGGCGTCGGCCTGATTCTCCCACGCTACCCAGGCACCTTGGCGCGGCGCATCGAACTGGGAGCCCCGCTCCAAGACATCGTCGACGTGCTGGAGCGCGTGGCGCGGATCTTGGCTCGTACAGGCGCGCGGCACGGCGCACTGCGCCCCACCAACATCCTGCTCGACGACGGCGGCGAGCCCGTCCTCGCCGACATCGCCACCGAAGGTCTCTCCGCGTGGGCTCGGCGCCTGGACGCCGCACGACCGGACCCCGAGGACCGCCTTCCCCCCGAGATCGAGGGCCGCCTTGACGACGCGACCGTCGACACCTGGTCCCTTGGCCTCGCGTTGTACAGCGCGGCGCGGTCGGCCCCCGCCGCCGAAGGTCGCCCGCTGCCCTTGCGCCGACCGGAGCGGGGCCTCGATCGCCTCGAACTGGCCGAGATCAAGAGCGCGATCGCCAACCGCCTCGCAGCCCAGGGCAGCAATCCCCGCTTCCGCGGTCGCATCGCCGAACGCGTCAGCAGCTTGCTCAACCGCGCGCTGTCCGAGACCGCGGAGCCCACTCCACCGTACCGGTTCCGCGCGATGGAAGAGGTCGCCACGCGCCTCACGGAAGTCGCCAGTCTGCTCGACCCGGGCATCCAGGAGATCGGCAAGCTGATCTGGGGGGCGGACGCCCGCGACGAGGTCTTCCCCGGGGACAAACGCGTCACGCTCTCCGTTCACGTCTTGCCTGGCCACGGCCTCACGGACCCCGAGGACATCGCGGCCGGCCTACAACTCTTCGACCTCGATGGCGACGGCGAGGCGCGGATCCCGCTTCCCGACGTCGGCTGCGATGCCCGCGGCCAAGCTTCCGGCCGCCTCCGCTTCGGCTTCGATCTTGGCCAACTTGCGCCCGGCCGCTACCGTCTCCACCTCGCTTTCGGCGTCAAGGACGGGACCCGTCCGCTGAGCGTCGTCACCGGCAACTTCGAGGTCCGGCCGCCCCCGGGTTGGGTCCCTCCCCCAAGCGACGCGCCGTTGCCGCCCGCTCCGATTCCCATGCCCCAGGTGGCCCAACGCGAAGCGGACCCCGAGCGCGTCGCCGACGGCGTCGCCATCCCCTTCCCTCGCCCTCTCGCGCCGCCCCCCGACGACCCGGTCCGCCCGGCCGAGGTGATGGAAGAGCCCTCCTCGCCTTCGCCGGCCTTCTACGACGACCCCCACCCCACGCCCGTGGCGCCGCCCCCCGCTTCCGCCCCTCCCTTGGCGCAAGAGCCCTGGTTCGAGCGCCCTCGGTGGGAAGATCCGCCCGACATCCAGCGCGCGCCCGAACCCTCGCAAGACCTGCCGGGGTTCGATGATGAACCCGCCCGGCGCGAACCGGAGTGGTTGGCTTCAGCGCGCGACTGGTTCCAGCGCGACAGCCTCACGGCGGTGGGCGCATCCATCGCCGCCAGTTTCGTCGTCCTTCTGACCATGCTCGCATTGCTGCGGGCCTGCTGAATCCCGGAGCCCACCATGCGCGTCCATTTTTCCCCCGCCAACGCGACGGACGTCGAGGTCGACCTTCTCGCGATTGCGGTCGGCGCGGGAACGGACCTCGACACGCTGGACAAGCTGCTCGGCGCCGGCGTGGGCGCGTGGGCGCGGGCCCGCAAGTTCACCGGCGCTGAGGCCAGCGTGGCCCAACTCCCGGGCATGGGCCGGGCCAAGGCCCGCGACATCGCCCTCGTCGGGACCGGCGACGGCTCCGACAAGGCCATCCGCAACGCCGTCGGCAAGGTCGGCCGCGACGCCCGCACTGGCGGCTACCGGACCGTGGGCCTCGCTTTCTGTGCCGGCGACGACGCCGCCAGAGTCGCGCTGCAAGTCGAAGCGTTCCGCGTCGGCAACTACGCTTGGGACCGATTCAAGCCCGACCGTCAGCCCCCGGCGGACGCGGTGACCTTCATCGGTTCGAACGGCGGCGCCGCTCTGGAGGCCGCAGCCGCGCGCGCCGGCAAGCTGCTCGACGCACAAGACGTCGTCCGCGACCTCGTCAACGCCCCGGCCGCCGAAATCTACCCCGAGACGCTCGCCGCAGCGGCCCAGGCCCTCGCGGGCCGGCCCCACGTGACCGTCGAGGTCTGGGACGTCCCTCGCCTCGAGCAGGACGGCTGCGTCGGCATCCTCGCCGTCGGCCAAGGCAGCGTCCGGCCGCCACGCATGGTGCGCATCTCCTACGCACCTCCGGGTGCCAAGAGCCACGTTGCCCTCGTTGGCAAGGGCATCACCTTCGACTCCGGCGGCCTGTGCATCAAGCCGGCCGACGGCATGATGACCATGCGCTGCGACATGGCCGGCGCAGCCACCGTCATCGGCACCCTGCAGGCGGCCGCGGACCTTGGCCTTCCGATTCGCGTCGACGGCTGGATTGCGGCCGCCGAGAACATGCTCGGCGGCGAAGCCTACAAGCTTGGCGACGTCCTCACCTACGCCAATGGCGTCACCGTCGAAATCCACAACACGGACGCCGAAGGCCGCCTCGTCCTCGCCGACGCCCTCATCCAGGCCTGCCGGACCCCGGGCGTCACCCACGTGGTCGACCTCGCCACCCTCACCGGCGCGTGCGTCGTCGCCGTCGGCACGGACTTCACAGGCATGTTCACGGCAGACGACGCCTTGGCCAACGAGCTCCAAGGCGCAGCCGGGGCGGCATGTGAAGGCCTGTGGCGCCTGCCGCTCTACGCCCCCTACAACGAGCTGATCAAGAGCGACTTCGCCCAGATCAAGAACGTTGGCGGCCGCAACGCCGGTGCGTCGACCGCAGCGCTCTTCCTCCAGTACTTTGTGACCTCGTCTGTTTCGTGGGCCCACCTCGACATCGCGGGCCCCGCGTTCCTCGATCGGGCCAGCGGGCCCTACATGGCAGGCGGCACCGGCCAGATGGTCCGGACGCTGATCCATTGGCTCGGCGCGCGCGCCTGATGCGTCACTCCAGCGGGAAGCGGGTGTCGTCGCAGCCATAGGCATTCGGCGTGAGCCGGATGACCGTGTGTAGCGGCACGTCGAGGTGGGGGCTGTCCGCCGCCGGACGGCCCGTAAAGTAGGCAATGAGGCCACGAAGCACTGCCTGATGGGCGACGACAACGGCCGGGCGCCGCATCCGCTCGAGTTCGAGGATGACGGGATCGAGCCTCGCGATCACGTCTTCGTAGGACTCCCCCAAAGGGTAGCGATACCGCAACTTGTCTGCCTTTCTCGAGGCAAACTCGTCTGGCCAACGCGATTCGATTTGTGCGTAGGTCAGGCCGTCACACCGTCCCGCGTCGATCTCGTCCAGCACGCGCAGCGCGCGCGATGGCCAAGGCAGGCGCGCGGCCGTGGCGACCGTCCGCTTCAGCGTGCTCGTCCACACGTCGGGCGCGTCGACCTGGGTAGGCAACCAGCTGCCAAGCGCCTCGGCGTACGCCTCCCCGCGGGGCGTCAGCGGCGCGTCCCCACCAATGCGTCCGACCGCGTTCCAGGCGGACTCGCCGTGCCGGGTCAACCAAATCGACCGAGGCGCTATGTGGAGGTTCATCACAAGGAAGACGAGACGGCCGAGCGTCCAGCCCGTCAAATCGTAGGTCTCAATGCGCCGACCGACGTCCGTCAACCGGATGTAGGGTCCGTCCCGCTCATCGACCGGTTCCATGGCGCGGGCATAGTGCGCGATTCGCCCACGGAAATCGTCGATCGCCTTGGATTCCGCCACGCCTTCGTAGTCGGGGCTCCGCAGCTTGGTCTGCCGGATGTTCGCCTCGATGACGTCGGGGTCGTTGCAGACGGACTCGACGTAGACGACGCGGGCTCCGACCGCCTCACACCGTTCGCGAACCCACGCCCGCCGCTTCCGGCCCACATTCGTGGCATCGTAGACGGCCGTGCGACCGGGTTTCACCCAGGCCAACAGGTCGGCGAGTGCGGATTCGGCCACGCGGCCTCGCGCCTCCGCGCCCGCCGCATTTCCCGGGTCGAAGAACTCAGCGGGTTGGCCCGCCCCGAGCGTCGAACGCCGGTAGCTGCCGACATTGAAGACCCGCGCGTCCGAGCCGCACCAACTCAGGTACTGGACGATCTTGCGCGCGATGTAGCTCTTCCCGCGCGCCGGGAGGCCCACCATGCACAGGACAAGCGGTTGATCCTCGTGAATCAAGGACCGACGGCCACGCAGTGGATGGGTCCCACGGTACAACGCAGATGGTCGCCCGTTCGGATGTTGAAGCGCTCGCCGGTGCCCCCAAGCAGGCTGGCGACACAGGCCTGACCGCCCGGCAATTCCGGAAACCGGGCGACACCGCCCGCCACGCCGGCCCTCACCCGGTCCACTCCGCACCGCATTTCAACGCCCGTGATCGGCGCGTCGACCGGCAACTCCAGTACAGTCACCGCCACCGGGCGGACGGACGCCTCCGGACGATGGTCGGGAACCCCGTCGCGGGGAGGCAATGGGCTTGCGACCGCGGGGGGCTCCGGCGTGCCGGGGGCGGGCTGGCGCGCTGCCCAAGCCAACAGCGCAAGGCCACAGGCGACAAGGGAGACAAGGCCCAAAATACGAACGCCGTCGCGCATCTCAGACGAAGAAATCGGGTGTCGGCTCGACGCCCGGCGTCATCGCGTAGCGCTCGAAATCGGTGACCCCTTGGCTTCGGAGCAGGTCCTCGTCGATGAAGAACTGGCCGGACACGTTGCGGGGGTCCGACGTCAGAATCCAGTGGGCCGCGTCGGCGATGATCTCCGGGGACCGGGAGGCCTCGAACAAAGGCGCCCCACCCAACATCTCCACGGCCGCCGTGGCGATCGTCGTACGAGGCCACAACGCGTTGACGCCAACGCGACCCTTGAACTCCTCCGCCAGGCCGAGCACCACCATCGACATCCCGAACTTGCTCATCGTGTACGCACAATGGGGGCCGAACCAGCGCGCCTCCATGTTGAGCGGTGGCGACAGCGTCAGGACGTGCGCGTGGTCGGATTTCAGGAGCCACGGAAGTGCCGCCTGCGTGGTCGCAAACGTCCCGCGAACGTTGACCCCGAACATGAGGTCGAAACGCTTCATCGGTGTCTGCAAGGTGCCCGTCAGCTGGATCGCGCTCGCGTTGTTGACGACGATGTCGATTCCACCAAAGGCCGCGGCCGTCTGGGCGATGGCCTCAGCCACCTGGTTCTCGTCCCGAACGTCCGTCATCAACGCAAGGGCTCGGCCGCCCGCCGCCTCAACTTCGGCGGCCGTTTCGTGGATCGTACCCGCCAGGCGAGGATGGGGGTCCGACGTCTTGGCCGCAATGGCGACGTTCGCCCCCTCCCGAGCCGCGCGCAGCGCGATCGCCTTGCCGATGCCTCGACTCCCGCCCGTGATGAACAGGGTCCGTCCGCGCAGCGTCATCTCGCCTCCCCGGACCCCGTACCCGGCGGCCACCGGGCCGCCCACCGCGGCCGGCGCTAGCGTACCACCATGATCGTCCGGCGGAGCCAACTCATCGAAACGCCCTGGCGCAACGGCGGCGGGGTCACCCTGGAACTCGCGACGGACGGGTCGAACCTATTCGGATGGCGCGTCAGCGTCGCGACCGTCGCCATCGACGGCCCCTTTTCCGACTTCTCGCGCCACCGTCGAGCGATCCTCCTGCTGGACGGCGCGGGGATGCGCCTCCACCACCCGGCCGGCGTCACCGCCCTGCTCGGGCGCGGCGCAAATTGGACGTTCGACGGAGCGCTTCCCGTCGTCGCCGAACTCGTCGACGGGCCGACGCGCGACTTCAACCTCATCGTCGCCGAGGGCCACGGGCACCCCGAAGTCGCTCTGATCACCACCGGAAGGTGGCGGGCCACAGTGCTCCACGCCCTGAGCCCCGGCGCCTTCGACGGCGTGGAGGTCGACGTCGGCGACACCTGGATTGGCGACGGCTGGGTTGACGTCGTCGGCGAAGCCGCGCTGGCCGCCGTCCGCCGCTGATTCAGCGCTTTCGCTCCTCCGCCAACCGGTCGGCGAGACTCGAGACGCGCTCCCGCAGGCGTCCAAGTTCCTCGAGAATTTCGTCGACCTCGGAGTCCACAGTGGGCAACCTGCCGGACGCCTCAGCGATCTGCCGGTCCACGGCGGCGTTCTCCTTCCGGGCCTCGTCCATGCCATTCATGATGACGCCGATGAACAGGTTGAGGATGACCATCGCGCCGAGCAACATGAACGTCACGAAGTAGGTCGCTGCGAGTACAGGCTGCGCCTTGCTGGCGACGCAGAGGCCCGGCCAGTCGTCGTAGCCGAATGCGCCGCAACCCCACATTTCGATGTACATGATTTCCGACCAGCCTTCGCCAGTCACAATGCGAAAGAGGCTGAGCATCGCGATGGGCAGGTGGCCGAAATACACCGGGTCGTTTTCGCCGAACAGAAACACCCCGGCCACGGCGTACACGTAGAACAGGAGAGACAGCAGCAGGGCGACGTAGCCCATGCTCGGAACCGAACGCAGCAGTGCGCCGACGAGCACCTGCAATTGGGGCAGGGCTCGCACGAGTTTCAGGACCCGGAGCAGCCGGGCCAGGCGGAGTACGGCCACGGCACCAGCGTCGATCGGCAGGAAACACACCGCGACGATGCCGAAGTCGAACAGGTTCCAAGGGTCCTTGAAGTACCCGAATCGGTAGGCGACGATCTTGGCCACCGCTTCGGCGACGAACACCCAGAGGATGACGTCGTTGACAAGGTGGAGGCTGCCTCCCCAGCGGGCCACCATGCTCGGACTCGTCTCGAGCCCCACCACGATGGCGGCAACGAGGATGGCGACGGTGATGGCGTGGCCGAACCAGGGTGCTTCAACCAGGTCTCGAATTCGCGACGTCATCGGGCCCTCACCGCTTCGATCACGTGAGCGGGCAGCCGGACGAGCCGGCGCTCCGCGTTGTGGATGCACACGAGGTGCAGGTCGCCTTCGACCATGGGCGCTGTTCCACCGTGACGCCAAACGGTCTGCTTGAACACGGCCCGGAACTCGCTTTTCACCTCAACCGTCGTCCGGATCTCGAGCTCGTCGCCGAAGACGGCCCCCTCCTTGAAGCGAAGGTTCGCCTCGTAGACGACGAAGCCGAGCCCCTCGTCCCGGAACATCGCGAGCAGGACCGAGCGCCCAAGCAAATGCTCCCGCGCCCGCTCGAAATACTTGAGGTAGTTCGCATGGTAGACGAGGCCGGAGAAGTCCGTGTCCTCGTAGTACACGCTGACATCAAAGCGGTGGGGTTCCACGGCGGCTCCGGGGCGCGGCGACTATCCGGCGGGCCGCCGGCCGGCCCCGCCCGTCCATGCCGCCAATGTCAACCCGACAGGAACACGTCGACCCCGTTCGAGTGGCCGCCTGACACGAGCGCGGGGCGACCCCGCGATTGACGCCGACGGCCGTCGGAACCCTCTGACACCCGGAAGAACCTGAAGGGTACGGGCTCCGCGCACCCAGGAAGGAAATCGACGGCGCTCGGTGCAGCGCCAAACCGTCCCGTTGGGTGGGTGGGCCATGAGCCCGCTGGCAACGCTGCGATCGCCCCATCGGCCACCTTGGCACGCCAGATGCTCTCGGCCGGCGCCGAAACGAGGTCGCCGTGTCCGTCACAGTCTGGGGTGCAACGCTTGAGGGAGCCGACGCCACCGCCGTCCAGGTCGAAGTCGACCTGCTTCGGCGGCTGCCACGGCTGACGATTGTCGGGCTCGCGGCGCACGCCGTCAAAGAGAGCGCCGAACGCGTACGGTCCGCGATTCAAAGCGCTGGCCTCGAGTTTCCCCGACAACGCATCGTCGTGAATCTCGCGCCCGCCGACGTCCGCAAGGAGGGCACCGGGCTGGACCTCCCGCTCGCCCTTGGCATCCTCGCGGCCGCCGACCTCGTGCCTGCCGAGCGGCTGGCCGGCGCCTTGGCGGTCGGCGAACTCTCCCTTTCCGGGCAACTGCGCCCAGTTCGCGGCGCATTGAGTGTCGCCATGCTCGGCCGACGCCTCGGAAGCACGGTCCTGTTGCCGTCGGCCATCGCACCGCAGGCCGCCCTCGCCAGCGGCGTCGACGTCCGCGGCTTTGACGACCTGGCCCAACTTGTCGCGTGGCTGCGCGGCGAAGTCGACGTCCCGCCGGCTCAGCCAGCCCCACCGACTGAACGGATCGACGCCATCGATTTCGCCGACGTCCGCGGACAGCCCCTCGCTCGGCGCGCGCTGGAAATCGCGGCCGCCGGTGCCCACCACGTCCTTCTCGTGGGGCCGCCAGGCTGCGGCAAATCGATGTTGGCCCAACGCCTCCCCACGATTCTGCCCCCGATGACCGCGGACGAAGCCCTCGAGGTCACCCGCGTCCACTCCGCCGCCGGCCTGCTCGGCGCCAATGCCCACGTCGTCGCGCATCGCCCGTTTCGCGCGCCCCACCACTCCGTGTCGGCCGCCGGCATGATCGGCGACCGAACCCTGCGGCCCGGCGAGGTCCACCTCTCCCATCACGGCGTCCTCTTCTTGGACGAAGCCGCCGAATTCCCGCGACATGTGCTCGAGGTACTCCGGCAGCCCCTCGAAGACGGAATGGTCCGAATCACGCGCGCCGCGGGAACGCTCGAACTCCCCGCTCGGTTGACGCTCGTCCTGGCGACCAATGCGTGCCCCTGCGGCCAGAAGGGAGGCCTACGACCGTGCGTATGC
>SXGS01568303.1_pt1 | contig 77429 bp, 72 predicted proteins | sample 3174681 | NCBI WGS metagenome assembly SXGS01 (sample SAMN11356861, study PRJNA531348) | freshwater metagenome | isolation source: freshwater sample F1-80 | place: China: Fuxian Lake, Yuxi | collected 2017-12-25
CCGAGCATATGTTCTTCGGCGACGACCGCATCACCGCCATGCGTGAGATGATCTTGGCCGACACGCAAGAGGCCCGCGCCAAGGCACTGGGGAAGCTGCTGCCGTTCCAGAAGGCGGACTTCGTCGGCATCTTCGAGGCGATGGCCGGCTACCCCGTCACGATTCGCTTGCTCGATCCTCCGCTGCACGAGTTCTTACCGCACGACGCTAAGGGCCAGGAAGAAGTCGCCAAGGGGCTCGGCCTCTCGCCGGCGAAGGTGAAAGAACGCGTCGATGAGCTGCACGAATTCAATCCGATGATGGGCTTTCGCGGCTGCCGACTGCCGCTCGTCTTCCCCGAGATTGGCGACATGCAGGTGCGCGCCATCATCGAGGCCGCCATCGAGGTCAAGAAGAAGGGTAAGACCGTTCTCCCCGAAATCATGATCCCGCTCGTCGGCGTCGTCGAGGAGCTCGTCATCCTCAAAAAGCGCGCCATCCAGATTGCGGAAGAAGCGATGACGAAGGCCGGCGTCAAGGTCGAGTATCAGATCGGCACGATGATCGAGTTGCCGCGCGCCGCCCTGACTGCGGACAAGATCGCCGAGGAGGCGGAATTCTTCTCCTTCGTAAACAACGATCTGACGCAAATGACGTTCGGCTTTAGCCGCGACGACATCAAGGGCTTCATGCCGACGTATCTGCGCGAGAAGATCCTGCCAGTCGATCCGTTCCAGTCGATCGATGTGAACGGCGTCGGCCAATTAATAGACTTCGGCATCCAAAAAGGCCGCGCGAGCCGGCAAGCCAAGCACAACCAGCATTTGAAGGTCGGCATCTGCGGTGAACACGGCGGCGATCCCGACAGCGTCGTCTTCTGCCATAAAGTGGGCATGGACTACGTGAGCTGCTCGCCATTCCGCGTGCCGATTGCGAGATTGGCGGCGGCGCAGGCAGCGCTGGGGAAATGAGCGAAGTGCGATTCGAGAAAAGCCCGCGCCGATGGCCGCGGGCTTTTTTTTTGTGGGAGGCCGCAATGAACGCGAAGGAGCCAACGATGAAGGGACAGCGGCCGAGCACGCGTGAGTAGAGCTACTCATTCCTCGGCCGAAGCTTCGCCGCGCTATGCGCGCAGCCGCCCCATAGCGTCGTAACACCCGTGCTCTCGGAGGTGCAGCAGACGACGGCGACCAACTCGCCGGTGTCGGCGCGGAAGATGCCGGAACCCGAATCCCCGCTGGAAACGGAGAGACGCATGCGCATCTGGCCGTTGCTGTCGGGACCGTCGATCACGTAGCCGGCCTCCTTGTTCCCCGGCCTGTCAATTCCGTAGCCCACGTGCCAGACAACCGTCTTCGCCGTCGGCGTTTCGTCAGCGAGTAACGCAAATGCCAGGTCGTCGGCCTGGCTGTCTGTGATCATCCAACAAACGTCGGCAACGACATTGCGTGCGGTCACGACAACTTTGATATTGCGGCCGTCCTTGAGAAGGATCGCTCCGGTGCTGCCGACGCCGCCAGTGCAATGCGCGGCGGTCAGCACGTCCCATCGTCCATCAGGCCGCCGCGGGCCGACGATGGTGGCGGTGCAACCGGATGAGCCAAATCGGAGGCGGACCGTGGCAAGCTCCGGATCGACGCGCGGCTTCGCGGCCGACGGCTCTCCCTCGACGATGACGATGCAATACGCCGGATCGCTCGGACCGTCCTTGCCGCAAGTGTAGGCAGCGATCTTGTAGCGACCGACCTTGGCGCCCAGCAGGATGGCAGTCTTGCCGTTGGAATCGGGGATCAGGTCAAGATCATCGTGCAGATTCAGCCATTTGACGGGCGTGTCGCTGACGGCCTCGATACGGGCAAGACGCGATACTTTCACCTTCAACTCGGCAGGCAATTTAACTTGAGCGCGGGCCGGCAGCGCAAACGCGATTAGCATCAGCATGGCAAGGATGGGACGCATGGGATGGCTCCTCAAAGAGATGTTCCGGGACTTGATCGAAACGAGTTATCGCGTAGACCGTAGGTTGATCGTAACATCGCGCTTGAGGGTTTTCAAAGTCCGTTGTACCGGTGAAGCATTTGTCGCGGGCTCCTGCAAAGCTCCTGTTGCACGCTCCATCATCAAGCGAGTATAAAGGATGCAAAGTCGCCTCGATCGCACATGCGAAATGGTGAACCATGCCCAAACTCTGGAAAAAATCGCGCGGCAAGCTGGGCTTCCTCGAACCGCTGATCGGCGCCTGGGTCGCCGACGCCGTCACGCCGATGGGGCCCGTCCGCTGCACGCGCGTCTTCGAGAAATTTGGCGCTGCCTACGTCAAGCTCCACTCGCAATGGGAGTTCGGCAAAGGCGTTTACCAGGAGATCGCCTTCATCGGCGTCGGCGACGACGGCAAGGTAGCTTTTTGGTCCTTCACCAACGACGGCAAACGCTCACAAGGAACCGTCGCCGACGTCAGCGATCTGCACGCCGAGGCCATCGGCTTCGAGGCCCAGATGCCCGCCGGCCTGGCGCGCATGGGGTACTGGCCCGACGGCGTCGGAGGCTTTTTCTGGGTCGTCGAATCGAAAACGAAGAAGGGCTGGAATCGCTTCGTCGAACATCGCTATCGGCCGCAGTGATCTTGCGCGCTCTTCAAAATGACCACGCAAAGGCAATACACGGAGGTGAATGATGTCGATTGTGTGTCTCATCTCACTGTTATTGGCGGGGCAAACACCGGTCGAGCCAAAGAAATACACGCCGCCACCGAACTGGCAGCGCGCTGTCGAGATCAATCCGGAGCCGATCAAGTGTGACGATAAGGGCGTCGAGATCGTGACGATTCGCATGAAGATCAACAAGGACCACTTCGTCTACGCCACGCCGCAACCGGACGAAACCTTTCGGCCTACCGAGGTTAGGCTGTTAGCGAAATCGAAGGACCCAAACACGCGCGTCGAGGTGACCTATCCGAAGGGACGGGAAATTTCGGATGGACCGTTCCGATGGTCCAAGTATGAGGGGGACATCGCCATCGTGGCAATCGTGCACCGTGCCAAAGGGGACGACAGTCCGCTCGAGTGCACGCTGCGGTTTCATCCGATGCATAAGTACGTCTGAATGATGCCCGCGCGCGTGAGTTTCACGCTCTCCAAGTAGGGTGCGTCGCAGCGCAGCGGAGACGCACCACGCCCTTGCAACGACGTGGTGCGTCCTCGACGCACCCTACTTCATGCGATCCAACTCTTCCAACTTCAAACGCACGCTGACGATATACGGCATCTCGTCGGGCGTCCAATGGCCATACGTCGTCGTCACGATTGTGTCGTCGGACAGCACTTCGACCGGCGGGTACGCGCAATCGTAGCCCTTGTGGTTCTTCATCAGACGCACGCGATATTGCCCTTCACGGCTCTTGACGATATCGTCGTACGTGCCCACCCAGGCGACCCAATCGCCCTTCGTCTTGCTATCGAGGGCCATGTCGCGGAAGCTGATGAAGAGACGCCCATCCTTGGTGTAGCGTGCGGTGTGGCGATCGCCCGTCAGTGCGCCCGGCAGTTCGCGCGGCTTTGTCCACGTCTCGCCCTCGTCGTCGGAGAAGATGACGTGCGAATTGAGCTTACGGCTGCTTTCGCGCAACAGCACGGCGATTTGCTTGCCGTCGGGCGAGCGGACCAGGCCCGGTTCGCACAGCCACGCGCCAGGCTTCTCGGCGATCACGCTCGGCTTGCCCCAGGTGAGACCGCCGTCCTTGGAGAGCGTCTTGTAGACGCGGTACTCGCGCGGCTCGCGTTTCTTGCCGTCAAGCCCGTAAGCGCCCGTGTGGAAGAGCGCCATGTAGTCGCCGTTCTTGAGGCGTATGACGCTCGCCATCGCAACGGTGCCGCCGAAGGCGCCGATCGCTCTCAAGTCACTCCAGCTTTTGCCGTCGTCGGGCGAATGGGCCATGCGAATCGGATAGATGCCGGAGAAGATGACGAGGTGGTTGTGCCCCGCCCCCTCACCCCCGACCCCTCTCCCTGGGGGCGAGGGGGGACTAATGGTGCGATAGAGCGTGGGCGTTTCCTGCGAGGTCGCCCAATTTGCCGGCGTCGGCAGTCGCTCGCTCCAAGTCAGGCCGGCGTCGGTCGAACGCTTCATGACGATCGCACCTTTGCCGTGGCCCTTGGGATAGACGATCAGCATCGTCTTGCCGTCCTCGAAGAGAAACGTCGACGGATGACCAAGGTACTGGCCCTTCTCGCGATCGACGATGATTTGCCGATGCTTTTGCTCCGCGAGGTCGATGAGCGGGATCGTGTAACCGCGCGGGATTTTCTCCTGAGCGGGCAGAAACGGAGTAGCGGCGAACAGCAGAGTAACGGCAAAGTTGCATCGCATGGAAAACGCCTCCAAGTTATCATTCGCAGATAGTGTAATCTATTGACGCCGCGCCCGTGGTCTGGGTTCCTCGCTTGCGCTTCGGGTTAATGTCAGGGGCGACTGCGAGAAAAATAACAAACATGAAACGATGGTTGCTCCGAATCACGCTGATCGTCCTTGCTGCCGTCCTACTCTTCGTCGGCGGGTCGTGGCTCGCCGCGCAACGACTGACCCGTGCTCGGCCAAGCGTGGTCGGCAAGGCGCCAAGTGATTTTCCCTATCCCGTCGAATCGATCACCTTCACGACGCGTGATGACCACGCCCTCTCCGGTTGGCTCGTGCCCGCGGACGAGCGCGATCGCGCCGTCGTCCTCCTGCACGGCTATACCGGCAATCGCAAACACATGCTGCCACGCGCTCGATCCTTGCGTGCCCACGGCTACACCGTTCTGCTCTACGATGCGCGCGCCTGCGGCGAGTCGGCCGGCGCGTGCGTCACCTTCGGCTATCGGGAACGCGAAGATGTGATCGCCGCCGTCAAGTTCCTGAAGGATCGCGGCCACGAGCGCATCGCTTGCCTGGGCGTATCGCAAGGCGGCGCCACGATCCTGTTCGCGGCCGAGGACCTGCAGGGCGTCACGTGCGTCATCTGTGAAAGCGTCTACGATGAGATGACGCACGCCGTCGATCGCCGCCTGCGTCGCTACACCGGCATCCCCGGCTGGCTCGGCGCATCGCTGCTGATCCCATTCGCGGAGCACCGGCTCGATCTGTCAATCGATGACGTCAAGCCGATCGCTCACATCGCCAAGCTCCCCTGTCCGGTCTACATCATCAGCGGTGACCACGACGACCGCACCTTGACGGAAGATACCCAACGTCTCTTCGACGCCGCGCGCGTGCCGAAGGACCTGTGCCTGATCGAGGGCGCCGGGCACGAGGATCTCTTTCGCCATGCGGGCTATGAAGAGAAACTGCACGCCTATCTGAAGAAGCACCTCGAATGAACCCTGCCGTTTTTCTGGCTGATCGTGCGGCCCGCGTCTACAATGTCGTGGTCCAACATCGCGCCAAGAGCCAAGCGACGGATTTTTTTCAGCAGGAGAACATCAACATGTTCCAACGCATGATGCTGGTTACTTTGGGCACGGCACTCACCTTCTCGGCGTCTATGGCACAGGCGCCCAGCCGTGACGCAATCAAGCTCGACCTCGCGCCGCAGACCGTGGCGAGGCTGCACGCCCTCATTCGCCCGCACGACAACGAATGGCGCCATCTCAAGGTCGCGTGGCTCACCGACGTTGTCGCCGCGCGCAAGAAGGCGGCCGCGGAGGATAAGCCCATCGTCATTTGCTACACCGGCGGCGCGGGCTACAACGAGCCGCTCGGCGTTTGCTGAAGTGCCGCGGCTCACCACCTGGCAGGTGGTTCGGCTAACTACTCCGATTCGGCGATCAAGCTCCTCAACGAAAAATTCGTCTGCTTCGCGCCGGGCTGGTACATCAACACCAAAGATCCCACCTACCAGGAGGCGTGGAAGCGATTCTACGTCGCCAAGTCGCGGCCCGACGAAGGCAGCGGCTGGCTGCGCGGCACTCAACTGGTGCTGATGACATCATCCGGCGACCTGTTGCAAGGTTCGGTCAAGGGGCGCGATGGACTGGAAAAAGGCCTTCAGGAAGTTCTCGAAGCCTATGCGAAACTCCCCGAATCCAAACGCCGGCCCAAGTTGGTCGATGGCGAGGTCAAGCCGCAACCGGAGCCGCCGACGAACGGCCTGGTATTGACGATTTACGATCGTCCTCTGGTCCGCGACGCGAAGTACCTGTATCGCCTGCCCGATGGTGACGATTTCGGCGGTCTGCGCACCCACGCTCCGCACGGCCAGCGCAGCTCGCTCTGGCTAAAGGAAGAGGAATGGAAGTCGCTGGTGCCGCGCGATCCGAAGGTAGGTCAAGTATTCAAAGCCCCGACGAAGCTCGCCAAGCGCATCTGGCTCTACGGCCTGGTGCCGCAAACGCTGTGGGTCGTGGAGGAATCGTGGAGACCCGATTCCGTCCAGGCAGGCGAATTGCTGGTCACGGTCGAGGCGGTCAGTGCCCAGACGGTCCGCCTGCGCATGCACGGGTCCGTGCTGCTCTCCGCTCCAGGCGTGCTGCACACCTGGCCCGAGCGCAAGTTCGTCAAGAACATTGAGAATCGTTACGACGCCCGCCTCGAAGGCGTGCTCGAATTCGACCGCGTCAAGAACAAGATCACGCGCTTTGACGTGGCCTCACTGGGCGACTTCAGCGGCCGCTGGTTCGCCGGCAACAAGGGCTGGCAGGAAGCCACGCGCGCGGCGCCGCTGCCGTTGGGATTCGCCATCGAACTCGATCCGACCGCGTACGACCTCGCGGCCGAGCGCCGTCGGCCGCGTTCGTTCATGCACGCGTACATCTTCCGGGGTCAAGAGGCGCATTATTGGGATCCCGATCTATGGCTGGACGAATGGAAGAAACGGCAGCGGCAATAGCATAACGAGGCCGAGCCGCAACCGGGTAACGGAGAACCGAGGACTGACAACCGAGCATGAAAACGCAAGGATGGTTTCTCTCGCTCATACTCGGTTCTCCGTTTCCAGGTGTCTGTCAGCGTGGAGTATAATAGCGTTCGGAATAGTTGCACAGGTTGCGGGCGAGGGGCCATGGTCATGTGGATCCGTTTCGTTCTGTGCCTCTTGATGTTTCATCTTGTCGCTACCATCGGGACCGCCCAGGATGCGAAGCCTGCCAAGGTGCGCGTACTGCTCCTGGGGGACAGTACCGTCATCGGGACCTTTTGCCGCAACCTGTATCCGAAAGCCGATCATCTGGAGGACGTCGTCCGCAAACTGCTGGCAGCGGAGCCGGATCTTCCGCCGGTCGAAGTGCTCAACCGCGGCGTCAACGGCGATATGGTCAGCCTGCTGCTGGCCCGACCGCAGCGCTACGAAAGCGACGTCATCAAGCAGCCGCCGCTGGACTTCATCTTCCTGCGTTACGGTTTGAACGACATACGCCATGTGAAAGATTTCCAGACGGAGTTTCCGGCCAGCTATAAGAAGCTGATCGCGCGGCTGCGGGCGGACCAGCCCAAGGCGGAGATCGTGCTGGAGACCGTCATCCCGTTTTTCAGCGACGAACGGAACCGGACGATCAATGACCACGTGCGCGCCATTGCAGCGGCGGAGAAGTTGCCGGTGCTCGACCAGCATGTTCCGTACGCCGCCGAGTTGACGAAAGGCCCGAACATGCTGTTCTGGCGTCGGCTGCCGCTGAAGGAGATTCCCGCCAAGTACCACGCCTTGATCCCGCCCGCATCGATCCGTGGCGACGTCGTCTACGTCGGCGATAACTTGCTGGACGTCCATCTGGCCAAGGTGCCGGACTGGTTCAAGGACCGCCACCCGAATCTCGCCGGCTATCAGGTCCTCGGCAACCAGATCGCGGACTACCTGGGTCGGCGACTGCGCGCGAAAGCCAAGGCAGGCAAGCTTGACGTACCCGACAGAAGCCGAATCGGCCTGTTAGCCGGACGCGCAAGCGACGGATTTTCCATGTCCGTCGCTTGCGCGTCCGGCTAACAAGTGACTTTTGTCGGTGGCGTCAAGCTGAGAAGGAAGCGCCTACCCATTCCTGAACTGGAGCAAGTCATGTCTGAAATCATGGTTCCCAGCCGGCGCGAAGTGTTGACGTCGGCGGGCGCTTTGGCCCTGGCAACGGCAGCGAACGCGGCGGTCCCACCGCAGGCTGCCCCGCGGGTTTACCGCATCGGCGTCATCTCCGCGTCCATCGACGGCAAGCCGCAGATCACGAACGGCCATACCTGGCACTTCGCGCAGTATTTTCATCCGGAAATCAACCTTGCCGCCATCCGTAAGTTTCTCGATCCCGGCTCGGCGCGCGGCTTCGAACGCTACTTGCGCAATCCTCGTTATTCTTTCGATCAACTCCCGTTCCCCGATACGCGCATCACCCATGTATACGCCAATCCCGCCGACGGGCTCGATCGCTACACCCAGGCGTTCCCCGGCGTCCGCATCGCCAAGACGTTGGACGAGTTGGTGAAGGAAGTCGATGCCGTCTGGCTGGGAGACGCCAGTGGCCGAGGCAATGATCATTATGATCTGCTCGCGCCGGCGCTGCGCCGAGGGTTGCCATGCTTCTGCGACAAGCCGATCGGCGGCACCGTCGCGGAAACCCAACGAATTCTCGATCTGGCCACGAAGCACAAGGCCCCTCTCATGTCTTCGAGCATCTTTCGCTATCAGTTCGGCATGGAGCAGGCCCTACGCCTGCGCGACTCGACCGATGTCGGTCCGCAACAAGTCGGCTCCTTGCAGTTCGTCCTGGCGAGCATGGCCGGGGGATATTCGGAGCGGGGCTGGTTCATCTACGGCCAACATCCGATCTGGAGCGTGGTAACTCTGTGCGGCCCTGGCGCGGAAGCCGTCAGTTTGTACGCCCGGGAAAACACCGCACACGCCCTCATCACCTACAAGGATCGCATGCCCGCCGAAGTCTGGTACGGCCGGCCGGACATCATCGGGCAGTATAATCACATCACCGCGTATTTCGCGCGGAGGTCCTACGCCTGGACGCCGGCCATCGAAGGGGACTTCCAGTATGGCCATCACTACGAGATGTTTCGCATGGCCCACACGTTTCGCGAAATGATCCGCACGCGCCGGGAGCCGGTCCCGCACCGGGAAATCCTCGAGGTGACCGCAATCGTCCACGCCGGCGCCAAGTCGCTCGAAGAGAAGAATCGCCGGGTGCTGCTCGAAGAAGTGCTGCCGAAAAGGTAGGTTGTAGGTGCGGCGTCTGCCAACCCGAGGACAGCGCATGGCAATTTCAGGATCACAACAGGAATAGAATGGTTGCGAATCGTAAAGTAATGTCCCTACGCTCTTCGGCCCGCGGAGAAGGCGCCATCGCGAATGCCGCGAACCTCCCGCGCGCATGAAAACAGGAGAACCTCGCGGTTCTCCTGCGTGCAACATTCAAAGCTATTCAGTTCGTGATCACACTTAATAACGGAAGCGGTACGGCATGAACAACGGCGCGGGCGATGTGTACACGGCCGATGGCGGCGGCGGACTGTACTGTTCCGGCGGCACTTCGAGAATGAGCCGGCTGGCTTCGTACAGAACCACGGCATAAGGAGCCGCGGCAGGTCTCTGCGCATATCCCGGTTGCGCCGGCATCTGGATCGACTCGACAGTCACCGCCCCACCGCCAGGCAGCGCGATGACCATCGGCGTGCCCGGACGGAACACCGGGGCGTATGGGCGATGCGGATGAACGCGCACGGTCAGCGACGTATTCGCCGGCAAACGCATCACGGAAGCGCTTAGCAACGGATCCTGTCCAACATCCCCGTGCGGCGCAAAAACCCCTCCTGGATGTGGCGTGATCGGCGCCATCGGCTGCAACCGTTCGATGGTCAACACCGCGCCCTTCGGTAATTGAATTACAACGGTCGGCGGTTCAGGACCAACCTGACCAAGACTCAGTGCCATCACCAAACTGACTATGGACATGGACGCACCTCCAGAAGAAATGCGACTTGCCTGGCGCTTCTCTGTTGGGAAGTTGCGGCAAGAAGACAGGGGTTTGCTGGCTGGTGGAGCATCTCTCTTCGTTAATATAGGATAAATAGTTAAACTTGTGAAGATCAGATTGGCCGTTATTTCAAAAAAAACCGACAAAACAGGAAAAATCGAATCAGCTAATCCTTCCTAAGATGTGGTGATTCTGACCTGGGCTTCGGACCGTGCGACTGGAAGCCGGTAGCATGGCAACTCGTTCTCGATACGTACATTTTTTCCATCAACAACCAGTCCGCTTGGAGGGTACGAGCGATGCCGAACAGCCCCACCCCCGTTATGTATCTGCTGGCCGGCAACGGCGGGATGGCGAGTTGGTGGCGGGATGTGCTGCCACATTTTCGGACGTTCCAGCCCTGCCCTCTCGACACGACGCCAATTCCTGTCGCACGGCGCGACGCTGCTGCGCGAATTGCACAAGCCGTCGGCAATCATGCCGAGCAACCCGGCGGATCTACACGACAAAACGATTACGTTTGTGGACGGCCGAATCGAGATGATTGACGGCGCGGGCGTGCCTCGGGCGTGAGATCGTGCCCACCAGCGTCGTTCTACGTCATTGACCGAGGCGCCGGCCGACGGTAGAATTGATGGGGTCATGTTCGACATCCAGCACGATTCCCCGGTTCCGATTCACGAACAGATCACCAACCAGATCAGGGCCCATGTCGCATCCGGGGCTCTGCGGACGGGTGCGGTGTTGGCGGAGTATCGTGCCTTTGCGCAGCAGCTCTTGACGAATCCACAGGTGGTGGCACGAGCCTATGCGGATCTCCAGGCGGAAGGCGTGTTGACCAAGGACTCCGCCGGCGCCTTGGCGGTGAGCGCCGGCGCGGACGTCATTTGCCGGGAACGGATGCGCATCATCGCCAACGAACATTTACGCCGGGCGGTCGCGCTCGGCGTCGCCTGTGGCCTGGGCGATGCCGAGATCGAGAACTCCGTGGCCGCGGCGCTGGCCGCCAGTAAGATTCAGCCGTTGTCCGCCGATGAAATCCTTCAGGCGATCAAGAAGCCGACCCATGAATCCAGCCATCGAGCTACACAAGGTATCCAAGACCTATCCCGGAAAAAAAGCCCTTGATTCCCTTAGCCTCGACATCCCGGCGGGCTCGATCTTCGCCCTGCTCGGCGATAACGGCGCGGGCAAGTCGACCACCATTCGCATCCTCAATGGGCTGACTCCTCCGGATAGCGGTTACGCCCGCGTCATGGGCCGCGACGCCTGGCGCCACGCCTCCGAGTTGCGGCAACGCATCGGCTACGTGCCGGAGCGGCCGAAATTCTACGATTGGATGACTATCAGTCAGATCGGTTGGTTCACGTCCGGGTTTCAAGGCAAAGGCTATCTGGACCGCTATCTGAGGCTCGTCAAACAGTTCGCCCTCGATCCGGGCGCGAAGCTCAGCGTTCTATCGAAGGGGCAGTACGCGAAGGTCGGTCTGGCGCTGGCGCTGGCCATCGATCCGGAAGTGCTGATCCTCGACGAGCCGACTTCGGGGCTTGACTTGCTGGTGCGGCGTGAATTTTTGGCAAGCATGGTGCGTCTCGCCGGCGAGGGGCGGACCATTTTGATTTGCAGCCACCAGGTCGCCGAGATCGAGCGAATCGCCAGCCACGTCGCGTTTCTGCATGCGGGCCGGGTCCTCTTGGCGGCGCCGCTCGATAATTTGCGCGACCTCTTGATCCGCATTCGGTTCCGCAGCGACAACGGCCGACCTGATGGCGCGCTTCTGGGCACGGTCTTACAGGAGCAGCGCGTCGGCGCGAAATGGCAAGTGATCCTGCGCGAGCCAAACCGCGCGGCCCTGGATCGCCTGCGTGTCGAACCGGGCATCCACGACTATGAGGAAGCGCCGCTGGCCCTGGAAGAGATCTACGTCGCCTTATTCGCGCGCGAAGGGAGCGCCTCATGATGCTCACCCTGGCCTGGAAAGAAGTGCGCGAACACCAGGGCATCTGGCTAACGATGGTCGTCCTGACAGTCGGTCTCGGCTTGGGACTGGCCAAGATCGTCGCGGCGGAGGATGCGGCCATGGCGGTGTCGGTCGTCGGGCTGACCCTATTAGGATTGTCGGCTACCTATGGCGTGGTCTGCGGCTCCATGATGTTCGCCGGCGAGCAAGAAGGCGGCACCCTGGTGTTCCTGGACATTTTTCTCGGGCGGCGCGACCTGCTGTGGCTGGGAAAGGTCGCGATCGGGATCGTGTTTGTGGTGACGCAGACGCTGGTGGTTGCCCTGGCGATGCGACTCTTGCGCCAGGACTCGCCGAGTTGGGTCATGGCGCTGGCGGGCGATCCTTTCGGGGAAGCCGAGGCCAGACAGGTGTTGCACGCGGACCGGAACGTCTGGTTCCTGATCCTGCCGATCGTGGCGTTGGAAGCGTATGCGTGGGGCCTGCTTGGTTCGTCGCTCTCGCAGCGGGTGCTGGCGGGCGCCACCGTCGCGGCGTTTGCCGCCACTCCCGTCTGGGGTGTGGGCATCGTGGCGACCCCCGTGGTCTTTTTGCTGATTCGCTTGCTTGCGATGTTGGTCATCCTGGTATTTTCGTACTGGAATTTCCTCGGTCAAACTCAGGAACCGGCACGCACGCCGCCGCAACCCGCGGGACCGTTTGATCCGAAGGACCGATTTTTTGAAGTCTGGCGTGAATTCGAACCAGTCGACAATTCCTCTCACGCTGTAGGACAGACTGGAAAGCCTATCGTACACGCGCCGCCTGCGGAAGTCGCACTGCCCAGTGTGTCGTTGCCTTGTCCCACTGCTCCGACACCTCCTGGCGCTCGGTTGGTCGAGGATACGTCCCACGGACCGAAGCCCACTCAGGCGAACTCGCCACACGAAGTCCTTTGGTGGCTCACTCTCGAACAAGCGAAACCTGTCCTGTGGAGCCTCCTGGCGGCCTGTCTGTTGATCGGGCTTCTGTTGCGCGGCAATGCCCAGGTGCTTTGGCCGTTCACGACGCTGCTGCTCGGCGTGGTGTGCGGCGTCCTCACGTTCGCGCCGGAGCAGCGCGATCTGTCGTTTCAATTCCTGGCGGCGCAGCACTTTCCCTTGAAGCTGATCTGGCGGTTCAAGATTCTATTCTGGTTGACGATCGCCGTGCTGGCGGCGGTTGCCATCGTGTTCGTTCATCTGGTGGGCATCCTGTTGCGCCAAGGCCAGAACGTCCCCGACGGCGGATTTGGGGGAACCTTGCCGAAACTCATGGGCCCGACGCTGTTCTATTGCGTTTGGCTCCCTTACGGATTTTGCATCGGTCAATTGGTGGTTTGGTTCTGCGCCAAAAACATCCTGGCGCTCCTGGTCTCGAACCTGGTCGCCGCGGGTGCGCTGGGATTGTGGTTTCCTTCACTCCTGTGCGGCGACATGAACGGCTGGCAGTTGGGGGTGACGCCGATCGTCATGCTGCTGGCTACCTGGTTCTTGATGCGCGCCTGGGCCGGCGGCCGCATCAAGGAACGCAAGCCATTGCTGGGCTTGATCGCTTGCTCCGCCGCCGCCGCCGTGTGGGGGTTCGTCAATTTCGGTTACCGCGCCTGGGAGATTCCGGATGTCGGCGCACCCTTCGACCCGATCGCCTTCCGGGTCGACCTCCCGCGCGGCAAGGACAACGCAGCGGCTGCGGCGATTCAGCAGGCGGCCGTGCTATTCGAGGACCCGAACGAACCAAAAGAGCGCTGGCTAGCTTTGATCGCCGAGGCGTCGCGCCTGCCCACCGGCATGCTTGAATCTCCTCGCACCGATGGCCAATCGGCCGAGATGAGGCATCTCCCCACGTGTCGCATCATGGTCGGCGAACTGCTGCGCGAGGCACAACGTAAAGAGGCCGGCCCCGCCTTCGCACATCTCGCTCAGATCCTCGCCCTGTCACGCAACCTGCGCAACAAGGCCCCGCTCGAATCGTATATCACCGGCATCCAGACGGAGGACAATTCGCTAGACGGTCTCGACCTGTGGTTGGCGCGCGGTCGGCCCGATCCCAAACAATTGCGGCGAGTCCTCGACGAACTGAACCGTCATGCCGACGCAACGCCACCGCCGCTGGACTGCCTGCACACGGATTGCGTTCGTTCGGGGGGCCTGCTCGACAACGCGAATAACTGGACTCTGGCGGCGCCCGGCTCAAACGAACGGATGCGCGAACGCTGGCTGGCCGGCAGCATCGCGACCTCCCTCGAATTGCCGTGGGAAGCCGAACGCAAGACGCGCATCTGGCAGCTCGTCTGGGCTGGGCTGTTCCGCGCCGTCGCGACGCCGCACTGGCAATTGTCGCCCACGTCCGAAGTCCTGGATGCGCACAAGAGTGCCACGCGAAAAATCCTCCACGCCTGGCTCCCCGCCGAATCGGGGCTGAGACGCGCGGACCTGGCCCGCATCGTCGATGCGTCATGGCTCGCCGACGAACGGCTCTTCCTCGACGTGACGCCGCTGCGCGCGGCCGCCATCCGCGCCCGCTGGCGCATGGATGCGACGCGCCAGGCGATCGCCCTGAGCCTCTATCAGATCGAGCAAGGCAGGCCAGCCGGCAACCTGCAAGACCTGGTTCCGCAATACCTGCCGACCGGGCTGCCCATCGATCCCTACAGCGGGCAATTCTTCCGCTACCGCAGCGCGCCGCAACCTGCGGTCCTCTGGAGCACCGGTCCCGATCGCATCGACCACGACGGCCGCAATCACGGCGGCCGACTCGCCGACGCCGATCCCCTGTGGTCGCGTGGCGAACTGGATCTGATCCTGGCGGTGCCGCAATGGCCGTAGGTCAGGCTTGCTGTGCGCTCTTGAGACCTCGCCGCGCGATTTCAAGCGAATTACCCCTCGCATTCCGTTTCGATCCGTTTATAATGCACTTCAGTCACCCGCCTGCGGAGCAAGGAAAAAGGCAAAAGTAAAAAGACAAAGGTGAGGTCGCACTTACTTTTTCCTTCTGCCTTTTTACTTTTGCCTTTGTTCCATCCCGCCTCGGCTCACGTTTTTCAGCTAGGAGTCTCTGCCATGATTCGGAATCGCTTCTCGTGCTACTGCATTCTTTGCGCCCTTTTCGGTCTCGCGCTGGTCATGCTCTTGATCGTCACGCCGACCACGGCTCACGGCCAAGGGGGCAAAGGCGGCGTCAGCTTCATCAATGATGTCGCGCCGATCTTGCAGAAAAACTGCTTCGCCTGCCATGACGCCAAGAAGAAGAAGGGCAAGCTCGAAATGACCACCTGGGAAGCGTTCCGCAAAGGCGGCAGCCGTGAAGACCCGATCGTGCCCGGCAAGTCGGGCGAGAGCGGCATTATCAAGGTGCTGACCTCGAACGACACGGATCGCATGCCTCCCAAGGATGCCGGCGAATCGCTCAAGAAGGATCAGATCGCCCTCATCGCCAAATGGATCGACGAAGGGGCGAAGCTCGACGCCGGCATCGACAAGAAGGCCGACTTGGTGCGCGAACTGCGCGTCCGCTTCGTGGCACCGCAGCCACTGGTGTCGTACAAGTTCCCGGCCCTCATCAACGCGATCGCCTTCACGCCCGACAGCAAGAAGCTCGTCGTGGGCGGCAATCACGAGTTGACGGTGTGGGACGCCGCGACGGGGCAGCCGATTCGCCGCATCTTCACGCGCGCCGAACGCGCCCATGCGATGCAGTTCATGCCCGACGGCAAACTCGCGGTGGCCGGCGGCCGGCCCGGACAGGAAGGCGACGTGCGCATTTACGACATCAACGCCGGCACAGCGAAAGCTCACGGCGGCGTGCCCTCGGTGGACGGCGTCAACGATAAGACCGTGTTCCTCAAGGAGTTGTTGCAAGTCGAGGATTCGATTCTCGCCCTGGCGGTCAGCAACGACGGCAAGAAGATCGCCGCCGGCGGGACCGATCGTATGGTGCGCGTGTTCGACGTGGCTTCGGGCATGACGGAGCACGCGGTCGAGAATCACGCCGACTGGATCCTCGGCGTCGCCTTCACGCCAGACGCGACCAGGGTGGCGACGGCGAGCCGCGACAAGACGGCCAAGCTGTGGGACCTCAAGGGCAAGGAGTCCTTGCTGACGTTCCCCGATCATCAGAACATCGTCAACAACGTGGCGATGACGCCCGACGGCGTGTTTGGCCTCTCCGCCGGCGAGGACGGCACGATCCGCATCTGGCAAGCAACCGACAAGGCCAAGGCGATCGGCAAGGTCACGAAGTCGATGGCCGGCCACGGCAAGGCGGTCTTCCGTCTGGCAAGCTACAACGGCGCCAAGCCGCTTGTCGCTTCATGCAGCGCCGACATGTCGGTAAGACTATGGGATCCGATCGGCGGCGTCGCGCTCAAGACGCTGACGGGCCACACCGATTGGGTGTACGCCGTTGCCATCAGCCCCGACGGCCAATTTGTGGCTGGCGGCGCCGCCAACGGCGAGGTGCGCGTGTGGAAGACCGACGGCACCGCCGTCGTCAACTTCAACGCGACGCCGGGCTACGTCGCGCCGAAGATCGAGACGCCGAAGAAATAGAAGACTGTTGTCTTCCGCGCGCGGATCGATCGTAGCACCGAAGGTGCGAAAACAAACCAACCCAGGGCTGAGCACAGCGCCGCCCTGGGTTTTCCTGTCAGCCCAGGCCAGAGGCTTGAGCATGGGCATTCCTTAGAACAAGACTCTATCGGTGAAGGGTGACGAGTCGGCCAGCGCAGCGAGGAAGTTGCATGACCGACAGCGGACGCCAGCGCAAACCGATGCGACTTGACATCACGACGTTGACGCCCCGCGTTCCCCCGCCTCCTTGCTCAGCCGCGTCAAAAAACGCAACATGTCGCGCGCGGAGATGATGCTCACCGGCTTGCCATTTTCCAGCACCGGCACGTGGCGATAGCCGCCCGCGTCCATCTTTTGCAAGACGAAGTTCAACGTGTCCGTGGTCGACACCGATTCGGGCCGCGGCGTCATGAACTGCGTGATCGGCAGCTTGGCGAAGCCATTCTCCAGGCCGACAATTTTCTTGAGCAAATCACGTTCACTAAAGATGCCCGTCAGATTTCCTTCCGCGTCCACGACCAGAAGGGCGCCGACGTTCGAGGACGTCATCAGCGCCATCGCTTCGCCGATGCTCGCCTTCTCGCCGATGGTGACGGGAGGGTGCTGCTTGAGCGTCTTGACTTGATCGTACATAACGCTGCGTTCGACCTGGTTTTCCGGGTGAGGCAAATCGAACAAAGCGAACGGCTGCTTGCAATGCCTGCAAACTTCATCGCCCGGCAGATTCTTGTGACAGCAGGATGGACAGATCATGGTTGCCGCCTGCCGTTTGCGGCTTAGCATTCGTACTCAAGCACGCGAGCGCTAAGCTGCAGACGGCAATATCGTGGATCACCATTGATTTTCTACGCCACGAGCCATGATTCGTCACCCGTCAATAGCGATTCGAGATCGCGCGTCGGCCGGGCCTGGCGCGATTCGTCCAGCGACTGCTCAAAAGTCGGCCGTTGCACGCTGCGGAAAACGCCGAGGCATTCGGGGAATGCCGGGCCAATCAGCCGGCTCAACAAGAACGCCAGCGTCGGCTCGGCGGCCTTTTCGTCGTGGATCAGCACGTCGTCGATCGTGATGCCATGCCCCAGCGTGACCACCTCCGGTTCAAAGCCGTTCAAGCGTAGGCCCTGATTACGATCTTTGCCGAAGAGGAGCGGACGACCATGTTCAAGATAAATCAGGCTGTCGGCCTTGAGGGTCGTGTCGGTGGCGTACTCGAAAACGCCATCGTTGAAGATCTTGCAGTTCTGGTAGATCTCGACCAGCGCCGTCCCGCGGTGAGCGGCGGCGCGTTCGAGCATCTCACTCATGTGATTGACATCGACGTCGATCGTGCGCGCCACGAAACTCGCCTCGGCGGCGAGCGCCAACGAAAGCGGGCGCAGCGGCGTCTCGAAGGAGCCTTCCGGGCTCGTCTTGGTGCGCGTGCCCGGGCGCGACGTCGGCGACGCCTGCCCCTTGGAGAGTCCGAAGACCTCGTTGTTGATGAGGATGATCTTCAGATCGACATTGCGGCGCAGCGCATGGACGAGATGATTCGTCCCCGCCGAGAGCGCGTCGCCGTCACCGGTGACGATCCAGACCTGCACGTTTTCGTTGGCGAGCCGAAGCCCCGTCGCCAATGCTGGAGCTCGGCCCAGCGAGCCGTGGAATCCGAAAGTGTTTAGATAATGCGGCAGGCGGCCGGCGCAGCCGGGGCCGGCGATGAAGGCGAGGTTCGCACGCGGCACACCCAGGTCGGCGAGAACGATCTTCATCTGGGCCAGGATGGAGAAATCGCCGCAACCAGGGCACCAACGTGCCTGCTGATCGGAGGTAAAATCTCCCGGTGTCAAGGTCGGCAACGGCGTCGTCGGCATAGGTATTATCTCGCAGTGCAAGCGTCGCGCTCGCACGGACCAAAGGCGCAATCGCTACGGAGCCAACATCGCCTCAATTTTTTGGGCGATTTCACTCACGAGGAATGGCTGGCCTTGCACCTTGCTCAAGCTCATGGCATCAACCAGGTATTCCGCGCGCAGCAGGCGGCACAGTTGCCCGGCATTCAATTCTGGCACAAGGATCTTGCGATACCGCTTGAGCACGGCGCCGGTGTTGCTCGGCAAGGGATGCAGATGCCGCACATGGGCGTGGGCGACGCGCAACCCCTTCGCCTGGCAGCGCGTCACCGCGTCGCGAATCGCCCCGAATGTACTGCCCCAACCGACGACGAGTAGGTCGCTGGAGATTGGGCCGTGCGTTTCCAGCGGCGCGATCTCATCAGCAAGACTCGCGATCTTGGCGGCGCGCAGGCGCACCATCTGTTCGTGGTTGAGCGCTTCGTAGCTGACGTTGCCCGTGCGCGCGTCCTTCTCAAGTCCGCCTGTGCGATGTTCCAGTCCCGGCGTCCCCGGAATTGCCCACGGCCTGACGCCGCGCTCGTCGCGCGACAACAATTCACCCTGAAGTGCCTGCGCCATGTCGATGGCAGGCACCTCGGCCACGCTCGGCACGCGCCACGCCTCGGCGCTGTTTGCCAGGTGGACGTCCGACAGAATGATGACGGGAGACATGGACCGAACCGCCAAACGCACGGCTTCGAGCACGATCGCAAATCCGTCGGCGGGGGTCGCGGGCGCCAGGACGATGAGCGGGCTCTCGCCGTTGCGGCCGAAGAGCGCCTGCAAAAGATCGGCCTGTTCAGTCTTCGTCGGCATGCCGTTGCTCGGGCCGGCACGCTGCACGTCGATGACGATGCAAGGAAGTTCGCTCATGACCGCCAGGCCGAGAGCTTCCGATTGCAATACCAGGCCAGGCCCGCTCGTCGCCGTCGCGCCGAGCGCGCCGCCAAATGCGGCGCCGATGGCAAGATTAAGTGCGGCGCTGTCGTCCTCGGCCTGGACGACCTTGACGTTGGCGTGCGGCTTATCGAAAAGCTCATGAAGCAACTCGCTCGCCGGCGGCGCGGGGAACCCGGCGAAGATCAGCGGCCGCGGCGATTGCTCCGCGGCAGCGGCGATTCCGAGAGCAAGGGATTCAATTCCCGTTACGCTTCGATAACGCCCGGCCGGCAGCGCGGCCTTGGCGATGCGGTAGCGCGTCGGCAGTTGACCGCTCATCTCGCCGTAGTGATAGCCGGCCTTGAGCGTGCGCGTGTTGGCCTCGATCATCGCGGGATTCTTGACGTAGGTCTCGCGAATCCACTTGAGCGTCGGTTCGAGCGGGCGATCGTAGAGCCAACAGACGATGCCGAGGGGGAAAAAATCCTTGCAGCGATTCGCCTCGCGCGGGATGAGATTGACCGGGGCAACGGCTGCGAGACTGAATTGCGTCATCGTCGCCGCGAGCAGGCGATAAGCTCCAAGCGAGCCGTCCTGAAGCGGATTGGACCTATAGCCTGCCTTCGCGAGTTCGTCCGGCGTGAAGGCATCGGCGTTGGCGATGAGGATGCCGCCCGGTTCGAGATCGTTCAGGTTGGCGCGCAGCGACGCGGGATTCATGACGACGAGCGTGTGCAGAACGTCGCCCGGCGTGTGGATCGGCTGCGAACTGACATGAACCTGGAAGCCGCACGCGCCGGCGAGGGTGCCGGCCGGCGCGCGGATCTCGGCCGGCAGATCGGGGAGCGTGAAGACCGCGTTGCCGTGGCTGGCCGAGCCGCTTGTGAACTGGGCGCCGACGAGTTGCATGCCGTCGCTGGCATCGCCGGCAAAACGCACCACAGCCGCGGCGAGATCCTCGATCTTGGCTCGCGCGGAAGGCGTTGGTCCGGAGCTGGAAGGGACGACTGCCATCATGTTGCCATTTGCCGCTTGCGGGTTAGCGTTCGCAATCGAGCAGGTGAGCGCTAAACTCAAAGCGGGAATACGGGGAAATCATTTGCAACACATCGGAAATAAATCGACGAGGCGCTAGGCGCCTTCGCGCTTGGGCTGGTAGGGCTGGGAATGAGGCGGCAGATTGTAAACCATCGTGGGAAAGTGTTCGACGAGGTAATGCACGATTCGCTTCACCGACAGGATTCCCACCGGCTTGTCATCGATCACCACGGGCAAATGTCGATAGCCTCCTTTTTGCATGTACCTGATCGCGCAACTGATCGAGTCCTTCGGATGCACCGACACCGGGTCGGGCGTCATGCACTCCTCAATCGGCGTCGTCACCGGCAATCCTTGCGCGAGAACGCGCCGCAATAGATCGCGTTCCGTGAAGATGCCGACGATACGCCGCTGTTCGCAGACCAGCACGCAGCCGACCTTCTTCTCGCGCATCAGCTTGACGGCGTCCGCAACCGGCTGGCCGCGCTGAACGATCAAGGGCTGTGACGGATACAGCCGCGATACCGTTTCGCCTTTGAGATTGCGTGCAAGGTCCATATCGTCTCTCGCTTTCCCTTGACGTTCTAGTAATTCCGACCACGGACAGCGAGGGCAAGGGATTGCCACAAAGCGTCGGCATGTGGTACAACAATAAAAACAATCTCGATCCGTGGTCTATTGCCGCAACCGCCATGAGCGAGCGCACCTTCACTCCGCCGCCCCCGGAAGTTGTCCTCGACAAGCTCGGGCCTATTCTGCGCGAGACGGTCATCGTCGAAAGGCGCACCTTCCTGATCGATCATCCCGGCGAATCGGATCGGCTCGCAAAACACCCGGCCGTGCGCGCGGCGTTCGAGCGCGACGCGTACATGCCATACTGGGCCGACCTGTGGCCCGCGGCGCGCATGCTCGCCAAGGCCATCCTGCGCGAAACGTGGACGCCTGGGACCGAGGCGATTGAGTTGGGCTGCGGTCTGGGCTTGCCCGGTATCGTTGCCCTGTCAATGGGGCTGCGCGTGACCTTCAGCGATTATGACGCCTGTGCGTTGCGCTTCGCCGCCGATAACGCTCGGCTCAATGGCTGCGCCGGCTTTCACACGTTGCAACTAGATTGGCGCGCGCCGCCGGACGATTTGAAAGTGCCGGTGCTACTGGCTGCCGATCTCGTGTACGAACTGCGCAACGTCGCGCCGCTCGTCGCGTGCATCAAGAAGCTACTCGCTCCGGGCGGGCTGTGCTTGTTGACCGATGTCGATCGGATTCCGTCCGCTGCGCTCAAGGAACTCCTGCAAGCTGAGGGATTGCCGTACACGACGAAGCTGATGCGCGCCGGCGAACCTGGCGGCCTGCGCGTGAAGGGGACGCTGTATCGCATAACGCTGTGATCTTCTCTTGGCGAAATGCCATCTCATTCGGTAGGATGCTCTTACGAGCCACGCCCGTTAGGGAGCGATGAAATCACACAGCGCAAGCGCGGCGATCCCTGACGGTGGCAGCTCGCCGAGAAAGGATGCAAACATGATCGTAATCAAGCAAATGCAATCTCTTGCCGTGGTCATGGTTCTCGGCACTTCGTTTGGCCTTGCCCAAGAGAAGATGGAAGTGGTCCCGGTCAAATACGAAGGCCTCAAGCAAGAGATCCAGAAACATCGCGGCAAGGTCGTTGTCGTCGATTTCTGGTCGACGAGCTGTCCCCCTTGTATGAAGGCTTTCCCTGATTTCATCGCAATGCAGAAGCGGCACGCCGACAAGGGGATGGTTCTCATTACTGTCTCTTTCAACGAATTGGAAGACATGAACTTGGCAGTCAAGTTCATCAATCGACACCCGGGCCCGGTGCGCCACCTGTTGCTGGACGAGCCTACCGAGTTGAAAGAAAAGAAATTTGATTACGTGGGCCTGCCCTTCTATTATGTTTTCGACCGCCAGGGCAGATGGGTGCGCTTCCGCGCGGCCGACGCCAAGGACAACAAGGTCGATTACGCTCATCTGGAGCAAGTCGTCGTCAAGATGCTTGGCGAGAAATAATGGCGCCCTCCGAATCCTCCGTTTGCCACGCCGTAAGCGGCATCTTCACCTAGGACAAACCATGACACGCGCGCTCGTTTCCCTCGGGCTGATCACGACTCTTTGCACGGCGATGAGCCCGGCGCAGGACAAGCCCATCACGATGGTTGCGGTAAAGTATGATGGCCTGAAGCAGGAAGTGCTCAAGCACCGCGGCAAAGTGCTGGTCGTGGATTTCTGGTCCTTTGACTGAGGGCCGTGCAAATCCAACTTCCCGCATCTGGTCGAGATGCACCGGAAGAACTCCCATCGGGGCCTGGCCGTCGTCGCTGTTTCGCTCGATGACGAGCAGGCCAAGGTGAACGAAGGGAACAAGTTCTTGCAAGAAAAGAAATCTCCGTTCGTCAATCTGCTGCTCGATGAGCCGCATGCGGTCAGAGCGGATAAGCTGGGCTTCAACTTCGCGCCGTGCTACTTCGTATTCGATCGGCAGGGCAGATGGGTTCGCCTGCGCGGCGACGACTACGATCCGGCTGAACTCCCCAAGGAACTCGACAAAGTCATCTTGCGCATGCTTGACGAGAAATAATGCACACCACCGATCCGCATAAGAGCCTGGCCGCCGCCCTGGGCCGCATTCCGAGCGGCCTCTTCATTCTGACGCTCCACCGCGACGGCATCGAGACCGGCATGCTCGCGAGCTGGGTACAGCAGTGCTCCTTCGCGCCGCCGCTCATCAGCGTCGGCGTGCAGCGCGGCCGGCCGATCATCGCGCTGTTGCCGAAGGACGCCGTCTTCACGCTCAACATTCTCGAAGCGGCCCAGACGGACATGATCGCCCACTTCGGCAAGGGCTTCGCGCTGACGGACGACGCGTTCAAGGACCTGGACATTGCCAAATCGCCGCCGTACGGCCCGATCCTGCAAGAAGCTCTCGCGTATTTGCACGCCAGGATCATCGAACGCGTGACGACGGGCGATCATGAGATGCTCATCGCCGAGGTCAGCACAGGCGCGTTGCTCGACGACGGCCAGCCGATGGTGCATATTCGCAAGAATGGGCTCCACTATTAGTCCGTGGTCCGTGGCAATGAACACGACGAGAACGAGTCCAGCTACCGAACGACCACGGACGACTATGTCCTGCCACATCTGCCAAGCCGAAGCCGTATCGCGCTGCTACACCTGCGGCGAGTTGGTGTGCGCGCAGCATAGCCAGGGCAAGACGTGTTCGCGCTGCACGACGGCGATCGCTGAGGGGGATCCGCGTGGCGATCGCATCTCCGCGACGCCGATGGAGGCGAAGGCCAACCATGGCTGGTGGCGGCCGCAGCAAGCCGACGAGTATTTGCCGCCGGCGTGCTATGCGTGCCAGGGTCTGGCGCGCGGCGTGTGCAGAAACTGCGCCAGCCGATATTGCGCTGAACACGCCGGAGCGAACGGCCTGTGTAAGCAGTGCGGCCAATCGGCGATGCTGGGCGTGTACGTTCTGGCGGGCCTCGCGGCGGTTGTCATGGTGATCCTGGTTGTGAACTGGCTATTTGGTTGATTCCGCCATCGCCGTCTCGAGTCGTTGCAGCATCTTTTCGACATCGCTTTCGACGATCAGCAATTCGCGATTCTTCGCCTTGACGAAATCCTCCGCGATGGCCCTGTCGATCCACGTCAACAGCGGATCGAAGAAGCCGGCGCTGTTGAGAAGACCAATCGGCTTGGCGTGGAACTTGAGCTGAGCCCAGGTGAGGATCTCAAACAACTCATCGAGCGTGCCAAACCCGCCGGGCAGCGCGAGAAAGGCGTCGGACAGCCCGGCCATGAGCGCTTTGCGGTCGTGCATGCTTTCGACGATGCGCAGGTCGGTCAGCTGCTGATGGGCCAATTCACGTTCGACGAGCGCCTTCGGGATAACGCCGGTTGTCGAGCCGCCGCCCGCCCGCACTGCGTCGGCGAGCACGCCCATAAGGCCGACGTGCCCTGCCCCGAAAACCAGGCCAAAGCCTCGCCGCACCATGGCCGCACCGAGTTGGCGCGTTTCCTCGGCATAAACCGGCGCCGTTCCCGTCCTTGAGCCGCAAAAGACGCAGAGCTGTTTCATGGGTTTAACCTTTGCAAGACCTGACCTTCCAGGTACACTCACTACAGTGTAGGCACTTCGGAGGGTACCATGAGCGAACTTCTCAACAGCATCTTCAGCAAGGAACCGAGCCGCGAAGTCTTGATTCTGGCGATGGCCGGGCTGATCTTGTTGACGTTGCTGATCGCGTTGCCGCAGCTCCTGCGCGCCAACCTGCGCAAGGCCGAGATGTGGCACGATCAACGGGTGAAATCGCTGGAGAAAGGCATCCCGCTGCCGCCGGAGGACGATCGCACGCGCATGGCAGCCCGCATTGCGCTGATCGTGCCGTCCGTCGTAATCATTTCAACCGCGACGGTGACGAGCTTCCTGGTCGTCTACGAGTCGCCGTATCTATTCGCCGTTTCCCTGGCGATCTGGGTTGTCGCCGGCGTGGTGAGCCTGGCGGCGATCACCGGCGGCGTGGCCCTGATGGGCCGCCTGGCCCTCCTGCAGGCGGGCGAGATCGACGAGGAGGAAGAAGCGGAGCCGTCGGAGCACTCCTATATGAAATGACCTATTGTTCGGCGTGCCTAGTTAGCCGGACGCGCAAGCGACGGGTTTTTCGATGTTCGTCGCTTGCGCGTCCGGCTAACAGCGTCATTCTTCCACACGCAGCAGCTCAATTTGCGCCGTCGAGGGAAATTGATCGACATAATAGCGTTCCGGATACCACCCCTTCGCCTTCAGCAAAGCGCCGGCAACTTCAACCACGCGGGACCAATTGGCCCGCGCCACCGCCTCGCCTATGTTTTCTCCGTCGGCGACGAAAAAGAACACCTCATCCGTGCGCGGCAACAGCGAGACCACATCCTTCGACCACACCGAGTAGCTGCGTACTTCGCCCGTCTCCTGGTCTTGCCGGGCGCTAAAGCTGGCGACGAAGATGTCCTCGTCTTTCGTCTCGTAAATGTCGTTGAGCAGTTCCTTTTGCTCCTCGTAATCCTGCCCGATCGCCTGGACCCACATGAGTTGATACTTCGCGAAGTCGGGATGTTCGGGCGCCGGCATGAACGGGACCCACGCATCCCCGTCCAAACGCAGGGCGATGCCGTTCATGGGGCGCGGACCCTGCAACGCTTCCTCGGCTAACGCGGCGATGGCGGACAGGCCGGTCTCATCGTCGGCGCCCGTCAAGAGCAGGGTATCGCGGTTGGGAATCATGACGACGAGGTCGCCGTGAACTTGATGTTGGCGCAGGTACTCGTGCAGCAACATCCTGGCGGAGTCGTGATTGTCTCGCCAGGGAGATTGCCAAACGCCGGGGATGATGCTTCCGAGTTTCTCCTGGCTAATGGCAACGAGGTTCGCACGGGCCCGGATCGAGGCTTCCTCGAAGCTGACTTGCCAGGTCTCCAGGTAGCTCGGCTGAATCTGATGGATTGACTCGGGCAGATCGTACACCAGGCCGACGGCGAAATGCTCGGCCAAAATGGTTAGAGGAAAATCGGGCCGATCGATGCCGCGGCGTTCGAGTTCCAGCTTGGTCATCTCGAAGTAGCCGCGATTGCGCACCGCCGGCAGAAGATGCGGCGCCGCAGTCTGGTAGTCGTCAGGGACTTCGCTGTTGCGCGCAAACCACACGCGCACGAATCGTTGGACGATCCCGTCCCGGATTTCCGGCGCCGCGCCGCAATACTCGCCGTAGGCATTGCCCAGATTCAGGAGATCGGCGCCGTCCTCCTCGATGACAATGCAGAAGCCCTCCGCATCATAGCGCAGCGTTTGCGTCTCGCCGGCATCCTTGATCGCCTTGATGACGGCGTTGGCGAAGGCGTCCTTGCTGATGGGATTCGTCGAGGGAAAATTCATGAGAGCAACTCGTTCTGCCGCTTGCGGCTTAGCGCTCGGCGTCGAGCCCGCCAAGCGGCAAGCGACAATCAAGGGCTACAGAAGATACATGGTCGCAATCGTGAAGTAGATGACGATACCCGTCACGTCCACAAACGTCGCGACGAATGGGCTCGACGCGATGCCCGGATCGACGCCGATACGGCGAAAAATCAGCGGCAGCATCGAGCCGACGATCGTTCCCCAGATGCAAATGCACACAACCGCCTGAAAGATCACCAGGCCTAACGTGAAAGCTGCCGGCGGCTGTTCGCCCGCGTGATCGTAGACAGCGTGCGTGGCCAAGGCAATCATAAAACCGATAGCACCGAGGCTCAAGCCCAAGGCCAGCCCCATCTGCAGCTCGTGGCGTAACACACGCAACCAGTCACGCTCGCTCACCTGCCCCAGGGCCAACGCGCGCGTGATGAGCGTGGCTGCCTGGGAACCCGAGTTGCCCCCCGTGGAGATGCACAACGGCACGAACAGTGCCAGCAAGGCCACGGTGCTGATAGCGTGCTGAAATCGCGACATCGCCCACACCGTGAAGATGCCGCCCACGAACAGGCACGACAACCAGAACGCCCGTCTTCCCCAGACAGTCACGAACGACGTTTCCAGGTAGTTTTCCGTAATTGGCCCGACGGCACCCATGCGATGGACGTCTTCGGTCGCCTCCTGAACGACAACGTCAATGACGTCGTCATGCGTGATGATGCCGACCATGCGATTTTGATCATCGACGACGGGAATCGCGATGAGATCGAACTGCGCCATCGTCTTGGCAACTTTTTCGGGGTCCTCGTTGGCGCGGACCGAGACGACTTGGTTCTCCATGATGTCGCGGATCAAGGCGTGCCGCGCGGCCAAGATCAAAATACGCAGCGACACGACGCCCGTGAGCCGATGCTGCTCGTCGAGGACGAAGATGTAGTAGATCGTCTCGCTTTCGGGCGCCTGCAAACGCAGCCGATCGAGGGCTTCCGATGCAGTCAACCCTGGTGGTAGCCAGGCGTAATCGGTCGTCATCAACGCGCCGGCGGTGTTCGCCTCTTGGCTCACCAAGGTCGCGATGTCGCGGCGATTGGCCTCATCGACAAGCCGAAGCAAGCTCTCCGTCACCTTCGGCATCAAGCGGCGCATCAAATCGACGCGATCGTCGTGCGACATCTGTTCGATCAACTCGGCCATATGCTCGCGGCCCGTGCCTTCGACCATCTGCACTTGCCAATCGATCGGGAAATACTCGAAGATGGCTGCCTGATGCTTGATGCGGGTGTGCTTGAGAAATCTCCAGACCTGTTCGACAGGCAAATCGCACACCAGCGCGTCGCCGACGGTTGCGGGATGCAGCGATTCACAGAACTCCTTCATGCCATGGGCGTCGTTCTCTTGAAGGAGATACTTCACTTCCGGCGTAAATAACGGATTCGGCATGATAGGGTCCCGATGGAATTTTCCCGAGGGGTACGTCTCCAACGTACCCATGACATCACGACACGTTGGAGACGTGCCCGACGTCAATCAGCATGTTATCAATCAATCGCGTCGTTCCGAAGTAAACTGCGAGCGCGACCAGCACTTCTCCCTGCAAACGCTCGATCGGCTGAAGCTGCCCGAAATCGACAATCGCTACATAATCGACGCGCGCGCCCGGCGTTGCATCGATCAATGCGCGCGCCGCGCGGATCAACGGCTCCGCTTGCCGTTCGCCGGCGTCGATTCGGGCTCGAATCAACTCCAACGCGCGAAAGAGCACGGTCGCGTGCCGGCGCTGCTCCGAGTCCAGGTAGACGTTGCGCGAACTGAGCGCCAAGCCGTCGGCCGCGCGCACGATCGGACAGATGCGCAACTCGACAGGCACATCGAGGTCGCGAACCATCTGCATGAGCAATCTGGCTTGCTGGGCGTCCTTCTGCCCGAAGTACGCGACATCCGGCTGCAAGATATTGAACAGCTTCAAGACGACCGTGGCCACGCCGCGAAAATGCCCAAGACGCGCCGCACCGCACAGCACGTTCTGCATTTCGTTCACCTCGACAAAAGTCTTGAACGAGGCGGGATACATGACCTCCGGCGTAGGCTGAAAGACGAGATCGACGTTCGCCCGCGCACACAGCGCGACATCCGCATCGAACGGGCGCGGATAGCGCGACAGATCCTCCTTTGGGCCGAACTGCGTCGGATTGACGAAGATCGACACGACAACGAAATCAGTCTCGCGCCGCGCCGTCTGGATCAAACTTTCGTGCCCGGCGTGCAAGGCGCCCATCGTCGGCACGAGGCCGATACGTTTGCCTTGAGTGCGCGCGGCCGCGATGGCGTTGCGGGTGTCGGCGACAGTTGTTGTGATCGTTGGAGTCAAGCGACTTCTTTCTTGTATTTCTCTCCTCTCCCCCGGAGTACCGAGGGAGAGGGGAGGAAGATTCGCTAGCACCATCTCCAAATACGAGCGCTGCTCGCTCGACGTCAGCCCCAGTTCGCGCGTCGTCTGCAAGATCACGTCTTGTGCGCGTTGCTTCTGTTCCGCGTTCGTGACGATTTCGATTTCGACAAATCGGCCCAGCGATTCGACCTCATCGCAACATGCTTGCAGCGCGAAACCACCGCGCTGGAAATCGTAGCAGGTTCGCCGCTTCTTCACCACGGCAGTCGGCCGATAGCCGAGCGCGACGGCGAGCCGGCGCCATTTGTCTGCGGCTTCGGCGCCTGGCTCCAGGGCGAGCTCGATCTCCGTGCGCGTCTTGGCGAGACCGCCTTGCTTGGGGCCTTTGTAAGTGATGCGATTCTGGATACCGATGCAGCGCAGGCGAAACGCTTCATCCGTCCGCGCGAAATCGCGATCCGGAGCGTTGAAGTAATGGTCCGCTTCCTCAATCGCCAGCTGCGGCGTCGCGCGCCAGTTCGCCATGTGCTGTTCGAGCGCGCTGAAGTCGCTAACCGAAAATTTCATCTCGATTTCGAGCATGGTTGCATCCTGAATTCGTTTAACTCTCACAACCTTTCGCGCGAACACCAATCGCAAAACCCCGAAAACTCGCCTGCCGCGGCGTCCGTCCCTTGTGTAGAATTAACGTATTCGGCCCGGTCCATCCAGGCGCTTCACGAAGAATTAACGATCCCCGCGAGGAACGCATGAGCGAATTCCATACCGTGTGCAAAGTACAAGAGCTGCGCGAAGGCGAAGGCAAGACCGTCGCCGTCGGTAAGAAGCTGGTCGCCGTCTTCCTCGTGGAAGGCAATCCCTTCGCCATAGACGATTGCTGCCCGCACATGGGGGCGTCCCTGAGCGGCGGTTACGTCGAGAGCGGCATCGTCACCTGCCCGTGGCACGCCTGGCGCTTTCGCGTCACCGATGGGACCTGGGCCGACAACCCGCGCATCAAAATTGGTTGCCATTCCGTCCGCGTCGTCGGAGATGACGTGCAAGTTCAACTCGCCAGCCCAACCGCGGAGAGAACCTCATGAGTCCGTATTTTCGCGCCGCCGTCGCGGCCCTACTCTTGTCGCTCGGTGCCATCGCGCCGGGTCTTGCTCAAAATGCGGGACCTGCCAAGATCGTCCCAAAACTTGAACCCGTTGCGGAGACGCGACTGCTTATGGAAGGTCTGGCCCACGCCAACTTTCGCGGCCTGGAGCGCAATCTCGCGAAGAATCCAATCGACGGCCAATCCTGGGTCTTCGCGCGCGGCCAGGCGCTGTTGATTGCGGAGACGGCGAATCTGTTGATGCTACGGCCGCCGAAGAGTCCGAGCAGCCAGCCCTTCTGGTTCGGACATTCGATGGACATGCGCAATCAGTCGATGTCGCTGGCCCAGGACTTGGCGAAGAAGGACCTCGAGCGCGCCAAGGCGGGGATGCAGCAGGTCGCCAACAGTTGCAATCGCTGCCATCAGACCTTCCGCGTCAACGCCGACATTACGCCGTTCGCGCAGCCCGAGCCGCCGCCGGTGCGCAAGGTGTCGATCGAATAGTGATTCGTTTAGCGCTCGCGTTGAAGCGACGATCGATCTGATGCTTTAACGCGAGCGCTAAGCCGCAAGCGGCGTTTCGATAAAATACTCGCACCCATCGAACGAATAACCCATTAGACGATTTTCCGTATGCGCTTGACGGCGGCATGCGGGTCGATTACTACATTCTTTGCAGGGTATCGCCAACTTTCGTTTACTTCGAAAGGCTGACACGTCATGTCCACGTCAAATCCACAAGCCGGCAAACCCCCGACTCCTCCGCCAGCGGCCCCTACTCCGCCCTCCGCGGCGCCGGCATCCAAGCCAGTCGGGCCGCCGCAGAAACGGCAGATCTTCATCGTCAGCCACTCCACTCTCTTCTACTGGTGGCCGGTGTGGGCGTTCGGTTTCTTGATGTTCATCATCTCCATCTTGTCGGGTCAAGACATGGCGATCGTGCCGAGGGATTCCAAATTCACGGAAGTACTAAAGGACAGAGAAGGAAAGCCGAAAAAAGACTCGGAGAAAGTCACGATCGATGGCTTTGATGGGCCGCGCCAGGTCGTTGTCCTGCCGATAGGCGAGAACGCCGCCACAACCAAGACACTACACATCAGCGGCAGCAAGAATGTGGGCGTGGTCTTTGTCGCGATCCTGCTTTTGGTCATCGTCATCACCAATATCCCCCTGCGCGGGCTGTGGTCCTTCATCGTCATCCTGTTCATCATCTTCTTCACGATCATCTTCTCGATCATGGAGTGGTGGGCCATCATCTTCGACATATTCACCCTTCTCGACATCCGCATCAATGCGGCCGGCTATCTCGTCATTTCTTCGATCCTGTTCATCCTGTGGCTCGTTGTCTTCTTCCTTTTCGATCGGCAGATCTACATGATCTTCGAGCCGGGACAAATGCGCGTGCGCCAGGCTATCGGCGACGCCGAGACCAGCTATGACACCACGGGCATGACGACGATGAAACAGCGCGGCGACCTCTTCCGGCACTGGATCCTCGGCCTCGGGTCAGGCGATCTCATCGTCAGAACCTCGGGCGCGCATCCGGTAGAGATTCACATGAACAACGTGCTCTTCATCGGCGGCAAGCACGAGCAAATCGAAGAGCTGCTGCGTTCGCGCGAGGTCGTCGCAGGCGACTGAAGCGGATCGTAACGTCGTGCATTTCGCCACAACGCCACAGGCGTACGTGGGAGGGGATAGTGTTCCCCATCCACGCACGCCTGTGGCGTTGTAGTTTGACGGTTTCCGTCAGGCAAAGTGCCGATTACAATGAGCGTATGGAAACCGCCATGCGATCAATCCTTCTTGCCTTGCTTCTCCTCTCCACAACGGCGTTCTCTGCACGCGCGCAGCCAAACCCTGAGGACCGTGCCGCGCAGCTTGAGTTCTTCGAAAAGAAGATCCGCCCCATTCTGGTTGATAATTGCTACGAATGCCACGGCGGCGCGAAGATCAAGGGCGGCGTTCGACTCGATCGCAAGGCCGCCGTCTTCAAGGCGACCGATGAGCCGTTGATCGTGCCGGGGCATCCCGAGAAGAGCTTGCTCGTGCGCGCAATTCGTCACGAGATCGAGCACAAGATGCCGCCGCCGCCCAAGGCGAAGCTGTCGGTGCAGGCGACCGCCGACATCGCGACGTGGATCAAGCTCGGCGCCGCCTGGCCGGACGATAAAACCAAGAGCGTCGAAACCGATCCGCGCAAGCACTGGGCATTTCAGCCGGTGCAGAAGCCGGCCATACCGATGGTGAACGGTCAGCGTAAGCCGGCTGGTGAGTGGGCCAACAATCCGATTGACGCGTTCATTCTGGCAAAACTGGATGAGAAACAGGTTACGCCGAATCCGGTTGCCGATCCCCGTACGCTCCTTCGACGCGTGCAGTACGATCTTGTCGGTTTGCCGCCGACCTATCAGGAAATGGAAGCATTTGCCGCGGCGTGGGATCGCGCGAGCGCTAAACGGCAAGCGCTGTGGGATGACGTCGTTGACAAGCTGCTCGCGTCGCCTCAACACGGCGAGCGCTGGGCCCGACACTGGCTTGATTTGGCGCGCTACTCCGACACCAAAGGCTACGTCTTCCTGGAAGAACGCCGCTACCCTTATGCCTACGCTTATCGCGACTGGGTGGTAAAAGCTCTGAACGATGATTTACCGTACGATCAATTCCTGATCCAGCAAATCGCCGCCGACCGGCTCGTCGCCAAGGGCCAGGCCCCCGTAAGCAGTCAGGCGGCGATGGGCTTCCTCACGCTCGGCCGACGCTTTCTCAACAACATTCACGACGTCACCGATGACCGCATCGACACGCTCACACGCGGCATGCTCGGCCTCACCGTTGCGTGCGCCCGTTGCCACGATCACAAATACGACCCGATCTCGACCAAGGAATACTACGGCTTCTACGGCGTCTTCATGAGTTCGCTCGAGCCGAAGGAACTTCCGCTCCTGGGCGAGCCGACCGTGACGAAGGAATACGTCACGTTCCAAGAAGAACTGCAGAGACTCGAAAAAGCGGTGAACTCGTATCAAGCGAAGTTCAAGAAGGAGCTTGACGAGAAGAACCGCAAGCATCGCGATGAGCTCAAATCGCTAGAGAAGAAAGTCGAAGCGTTCCAGGCGAATTCGTCCGCCGCGCCGCCGCGCGGCATGGTGATGATCGATCGCCCCAATCCCGGCGATTCGCGTGTCTTGATTCGCGGCGCTCCGGGCAATCTCGGACCGGTCGCGCCACGCCAGTTCCTCGCGATCCTTTCACCTGACAAGCCGAAGCCGTTCACCGACGGCAGCGGCCGACTCGATTTGGCGCGCGCCATCGTCGACAAGAACAATCCGCTCACGGCGCGCGTCTTCGTCAACCGCATCTGGATGCACTATTTCGGCACGGGCCTGGTGACGACGCCGAGCAACTTCGGCCTGCGCGCCGAGCCGCCGAGCCATCCAGAGCTGCTCGACTATCTCGCATGGCGTTTCATGGAGGACGGCTGGTCAATCCGCAAGCTGCATCGCTTGATCGTCACTTCAAGAACGTATCAGATTTCGAGCGCAGAAAACGCCAAGGCCCGCGAAGTCGATGCCGACAATCGCTGGTATGCGCGGGCCAATCGCCGCCGGCTCGACTTTGAAGCGTTGCGCGATTCACTATTGATGGCCGCGGGCAATCTCGACCTCAAGATGGGTGGCGCCAGCGTGGACATCACCAAGGCCCCCTGGAGCAAACGCCGCACACTGTACGGCTTCATCGATCGTCAGAACCTCCCCGGCATCTTCCGCACGTTCGACTTCGCAAGCCCCGATGCCTCGACGCCGGTGCGATATCAAACGACGGTGCCGCAGCAGGCCCTCTTCCTGCTCAACCATCCGTTCGTGCAGGAGGAAACTCGCGTCCTCTTGAATCGGCCGGAGTTGAACGTGAAGGATCAGGCCGACAGGATCCAGGGGCTCTATCGCACAGTCTACGGACGCAGCGCGGATGCCGAGGAAGTGCGCATCGGCCAGCAATTTCTCGCGTCGGCGACCGTCGGTACGGTCGGGCTGACGCCATGGGAACGCTACGCGCAGGCGTTGTTGCTGGCGAACGAGTTTGCGTTTGTCGATTGATTCCAGATCCTGAAGCGCAAGCGAAGGATGATGCATCCTTCATTTACGCTTCAGAATCCGAGAGGAATGCGTCATGAATACAGCTTTCCAGTCTTTCCTCACGCGCCGCGAATTGCTCACGCGCAGTGGTCTCGGCTTCGCTTCGCTCGGCCTAATGCAGATGCTCGCGTCGCGCGGCGAACTGGCGGCCGTGCAAAACTCGCCCGGCCTGTCGCCATTGACGCCGCGCCAGCCGCACTTCCCCGGCAAGGCGAAACGCGTCATCCATCTATTCATGAATGGCGGCCCTTCGCACGTCGATACGTTCGACCCGAAACCCGCTCTCGCACGCTACGCTGGGCAACTGCTGCCGCGGCCGAATCTGCGCACGGAGCGACCCACCGGTGCCGCATTTCCGTCGCCGTTCCGATTTCGGCGTCATGGGCAGAGCGGCATCGAGGTCAGCGAGCTGTTCCCGCACGTCGCCGCGAGCATCGACGACATCTGCGTCATTCGCTCGATGTACGCCGACGTGCCGAATCACGAGCCATCGCTACTCCTGCTCAACTGCGGCGACGCCCGGCAAGTACGGCCCAGCCTCGGCTCGTGGGTCACCTATGGCCTCGGCAGCGAGAATCAAAATCTGCCCGGCTTCATCGCCATGTGCCCCGGCGGCTATCCGATCCAGGAATCGCAAAACTGGCAGTCGGCGTTTCTTCCCGGCGCCTATCAAGGGACGTACATCGACACGCAGCATCAGCAGCTCGACCGCTTGATCGAGAACATCCGCAACACCGCTGTCACGCGCGAGCAGCAACGGCAACAGCTCGACCTGTTGCAGCAGCTCAATCAACGGCATCTCGAAAAACGCTCCAACGACGCTCAGCTCGAAGCCCGCATCCAATCGTTTGAGCTCGCCTACGGCATGCAGCGCGACGCCGAGGACGCCTTCGACATCAGCCGAGAACCGCAGCACATCCGCGACATGTACGGCCCCGGCGTCCACGCCCGGCAAATCCTGATCGCGCGCCGCCTGCTCGAAAAAGGTGTGCGTTTCATCCAGATCTGGCACGGTCAAGGTCAACCGTGGGACAACCACGACGATCTCGAGGTCAACCATCGCCGCCTCGCCCGGCAATGCGATCAACCGATCGGCGCCTTGCTCAAGGACCTAAAGCAGCGCGGCATGCTCGACGACACACTGGTAATTTGGGGTGGCGAGTTCGGGCGCACGCCGACGGTCGAGCTGCCGACACCCGGCGCGAACGCCGGCCGCATCAACGGCCGCGACCACAACCACTGGGGCTACACGACCTGGCTCGCCGGCGGCGGCGTCAAGGGCGGCCACGTCCACGGCGCGACCGACCCGTTCGGCTTCCAGGCCGTCGAAAACCGCGTCCACGTCCACGATCTGCAAGCGACCATTCTATGGCTGCTCGGCTTCGACCACGAACGCTTCACGTACCGCTATGCGGGGCGCGATTTCCGCCTGACCGACGTCGCCGGACGGGTAGTGCATGATTTGATTGCGTGAGAGTGGCTCGGTCAGAGAATTACAGCGGTCCGAACGGTATTCAAATTACGAAAAAACACCGCGCGAGACATTTCGTTGTACGGCCCGCACCACCGGGACGAAACTGTATGGTTCGCTTGGCGGGTTGGCCTACGCGGACCCGCGGACAATCTTAGCAAGCTTTGGATGACGGTCCATTAGCCGCTGTTGCACGCGGACAGTAGTTTGATTTGTTCACGCCTTTCAAACCCAGGGGTTAACGAAAAACTGCGAACCCGTTCGTCGTTCTTCCGCCATTCTCCGCAACGAGTTGCGTCGCGTTCGACCGACGGCGGCACATTGGAGATGCATGTGATTACCCTGCATCGAGGAAAGTTGGCAGAACAGCACATTGGCCTTGCACAGAAAGTCCGACAACCACGGTAAAATTATTCGGAAGTTTAGGATCGGGTCCAATCAATAAAGCCAAGTTGTTCAAGGCTGATTTGTAGCTTCCCCTTCTGATCTGTTGTCAAGTCCGTATTCGGGAGACGTGCGGGGCCGACTTCGACGCCCAGGAAACCCATGGCGGCCTTGGCGGCAGCCATGTAGCCGAATCCGGCCAGGAGTTCGATGAGTTGCACCGAACGGTACTGTTCGGCGCGGGCCGTCACCAGATCGCCTCTCTCGAACGCGGCGATCATTCGATTGTAAATGGGGGCCGCGAAGTTGTAACTGCTTCCGACACCGCCAACCGCACCGCAAGCAAGTGCCGCCAGCAGGTACTCATCCACGCCCCACGGGATGTCGTATCGCCCGCCTTGGGCCTGAAGACACTTCTGGTAGGCCATCAGGTCTGGGTTCGTGAACTTGATGCCGGCCAGCGTCGGGATGCGTTCCCGGGCGTGGGCCAGGAACTCGGGCATCGGGAACGACACGCCGGTCAGCACCGGGATGTCGTAGAAGTAGAATGGCGTCCCCGGTGCGACCCCGGCGATGTCGGCACAGCACGCAATCAAGGCGTCGAGCAACTTCGGCTTGAAGTAACTCGGAGCCAGAGCCGCGATGGCGTCGGCACGGAGTTCCTGGGCCTGAGCCGCCAACGTGCGGGCGTCGGCGAGGCAATTCGAGCCGACGTGAACGACCAGCCGCATCTCTGAGCCACGCGCGACCTCGCTCCAGCGTTTCGCCAGGGCGAGGCGTTCTTCGACTGTGAGCGAGTGGCTCTCGCCCGTGCTACCCCCGATGAACACGGTCTTCACGCCGTTGCGGAGAAGGTGTTCGGCCTGCCGTTCGATGGCTGGGAGATTCAGTTGGCCGTCCGCGTCAAACGGCGTGTGAGTCGCGGCGACGAGGCCGTGCAGTTTAATCGTCATCGAGGTTGCTCCTGTGAGGCGACTACGGGCCGGGGCCGAATGAGCAGCACCAGCACGACGGAAATAATGGCGAGGCCGGCGAAGCCGCCGAAGATCACATTGAGCGGCACCTGGCGGTCCCGCAACGCACCGAAGCCCCAGTCGGCCAAGCCGCCGAAGCTGATGCTGACAAAGTTCATGATGCCGTAGCCGGTCGCCCGCAACTGAGGTCGCACGATCTGCGACAGGATGGGCATGTTGTTGCAGTCGAAGAACCCCCAGCCCAGCCCGAAGACGATCAAGAAGGTGATGGCGACCGCCAACGAACCGGCGTTGCCCACGCCGAAGATCGCCGGCACGATCAGGCTCATGCCGATGGCACTGGCGTAGATTCGGCCACGCTCGTTCGTTCTCATCCAGCGATCCGCCAGCCAACCGCCGGCCACCACGCCGAGGATGGCCGCGACTTGCCAATACAAGGTTGCCGCCACCCCCGCTTGCCCCTGGCCGATGTCGAACTGTCTCTTGAGAATCGATGGCATCCAGTCCCGCACCACCCACCCGGCCATCGCCGGCAAAGTGAAGTACAAGACCAGCAGGATGAAGGAGAAGTTGACCAACAACTCCCTGCCCGCACCGACTGGGGAGAGCCGTGGAGCCGCCAGCCGCTCCTCCGACTTCGGTGCGTCTCGAAGCAGAATCACCAGCGGGATCGCGTAGAGCATCCCGAAGCCGCCGCAGGCCGTGAAGGCGCGTCGCCAGCCGAGGTTGGGATCGGCGGCGACGTACCCGCCGAAGCCGCCGACAATCACGCCGAGGTAGATCGCCATTTGGTGCAGGCCCACGGCCCGTGAGCGGGTGTGGCCGGTGTGGTAGTCGGCGATCAAGGCCAACGCCGCCGGGATGTAGAACGCCTCGCTGATGCCCATGAGCGAACGCGCCCAGAGCAACTCGTTGTAGGTCGTGACGTGTCCGGTCCACCACGTCACTGCCGACCAGACGAACAAACTGCCGCAAATGGTGAGGCGGCGGCTGAACCGATCCGCGATGTACCCGCCGATGAGGCTGAACACCGCGTAGACCCACTTGAATTGGCCGAGCATGAAGCCCCACAATTCCTCCCGGTTCTCGGCCTCGCCCAGGCTGGGGATGGAGGTCATGACGGAGGTCTGCATCGACGCCAGCATCTGCCGGTCGAGGTAGTTCAACAACGCGACGGGCATGAGCAGCACGACGACCAGCCACGCCGTCCGGGGTACACTCGAAGCAGGGGATAGCATGGGCGTGGTCATTTCTTACCCCCCGGTATGAAGTTCCACACCTCCGGGGAGCGGACGCCGGGCCGCATCTCGCCGCTCGGAACCACCCACGTCCTGTTCCACATCACGCACGGGACGGTCACCCGTGGGGCGGATACCTCGCCGGCCTCGACCCACTTGTTCGACTTCATGTCATATCGCAGCACCTTCTTGCCGAAGCCGCGATGCTTTTCGGGATCAACGCCGACCTGGGAGCCGTCGTCGCCGCCGAGGATGTAGAAGCCCGAGGCGTCGGCGGGGGCGGGCGAAGGCGCAGCCACGACGGGATAAGGCAAGTCGGCCACCCGCTTCCAGCCCTTGTCGGGGTCGTAGCGGTAGGCGTCCTTGAGATAACGCCGCTCGATCTTCTCCCCTTTCCCGACGACGAGATCGACGCCGCCAACGATCCAGAACGCCCCGTCGAAGCCCGCCGCGACCGCCAGCATCCGTCCGCTGCCGGGGCAAGCGTCGATCTGTCTCCATTTCGGTTCCTTGGCCGACAGGTCGAGCCTCCAGGCAGTCTTCGCGGTGTCCTTGGAGTCGGGCTTCTCCTGGCCACCGGCGACATACAAGTTGTCGCCGACCAACGCCCCGCAGGCGTTGGCGAGCGGCTTCGGCAGCGATGGGAGTTTGGTCGTAACGAGCTTGCCCGTCTTCCAATCGAGGCGGAAGGCATCGGCATAATGCCGGTCAGCGTCACTTCCGCCGACACACACCACGCTGTCGCCGTGCGTCACACTGACGCCGTACCCCAGCGGACGGGGCAGCTTGCCGGCATTCTTCCACTCCCCGTCCGGCTTCTCCAAAACGAAGACGCTGTCGTACCAGATCTTTTTGCCGCCGTCCCACGGCTTCTTGTCGGGGAAGTTAGCACCGCCCGCGACAAGGAGCGCGTCGTTACTGACCCCGGCAAAGGGGCCAGCGAACCCCTCCTTGTCCGGCAGCGAAGGCAGTTGCTTCCACTCCCCGGCGAGGGCATCGGCGCCAGCGAAGATCGTGACCATCATCAAGATCGTCCTCATTGGGTTTGTCCTTCCTTCCCGGCGTCCGACTCCAACAGTTTCCAGCAGCACCACAGCATCCGGGGCAGATGGAATGGCCCCTTCCACATGTTGCCCTTGAGCCGTGTCGAGATGCGGCCATCGCGGTGGAGGTAGCCGTACCACTCGCCGAACTCCGGGTCGGGAAAGTGGCGGAAGCTCCACTCATGAACCTGTCGATGCCAGCGGGCGTACTTCTCGTCGCCGGTCAGTTTCCAGGCGAGCAGTGTGGCGATGATGGCCTCACAGTGCGGCCACCAGAACTTCATGTCGTGCCAGTATTCCTGCACCGGCAGGCCGCGCAGGTCGCGGAAGTAGAAGATGCCGCCGAACTCTTCGTCCCAGCCCCGCTTCCACATCCAGTCGAGGATCGTCAGGCCAATGCCAATGAGATGGCGGTCGTCACGCCGGTTGCCTTCGTGCATGATGAACCACGCCGCTTCAAGGGCGTGACCGGGGTTCAGTTGCCGACCATCGAAGTGGTCGATGATCTCGCCGTTCGGCCCGACCACCTCCATGACGGCCTCGTACTCGGGCTTCAGGAAGAACCGCTCGATCCGCTCGACGGCCCAGTCGATCCACGCCGTACACGTCCGGCCTTTCACCACCACGTCGCCAAGGTTTTCGCGGAGTTCCTGAGCGGTGGCGATGCCGATCATCAGCGGCCCGATGCCCATCATCGGACGGGTCGCGGCATCGACCTTCGGCGGCATCCGGCCCGGATCGAACGAATGACTCAGGTAGGTATCGAAGAACGCAACGGCGGCGGCGGCGGCCCGTGAATCCCCGCTGGCCTTGGCCAACGCGGCGTTGGCAATGGCGGCGAATGACTCGCTGTAGACATACCGCCGCATGCGCAATGGTTGCCCATCGCGGGTGACAGTGAAGTACAACTTGCCACCGGGGCCGCTACCGTGCCGCCGCAGGAACTCGACACCGCTCCGAGCAGCGTCGAGCCACTCGGGCTTCTTCTCGACGGTGTTGAAGAGCGTGGCAAACATCCACGCTCCACGGCCTTGAAACCAGATCGATTTGTCGGTGTCGATCACCGTGCCGTCGCGGTCGAGGGCGGTCAGGAAGCCGCCGTGTTCGCGGTCCAGGCCGTGCCGCAGCCAGAACGGGATCACGTCGCCGAGCAGGGTGTCACGGTATGTTTCAGCGAGGGCCGTCTGGCCCTCCTGTTTCGTCAAGTCCACGGGTTCATTTCCTTGGGAGTGTCAGCAAGAATGTCGAGGCAGGCAGGCTTTCTCCGTTCGTCAGATTGCCGGTCGAGAATGGTTGCCAGCCGTAGCGGGCCGTCACGGGTTGCGCGATGATGTTGTTGGTGAGCGTGATGGTATCCCTCCCGATCTCGACATCGGCAGCCCGGAACATCCCGTCCTCGCCAGCGATCTCGAACCCGGCTGCCGACCTGCCGTTGCTTGTCTTCAACCCCGCGTCCGGATGGTCGAACGTCACGACGAGGCCCGATCCTTCCCGCCTAACCGACTTGGCCAGCGGTCCACTGTAGGCCACCTTCTTGTCGTAGGTCCGAGCCAACGCCCACAAAGCGAGGCGATGCCCGACTTCTTTCTTATTGCGGGGATGCACATCGGTAGGGTGGCCGAGGTCGCTGGTCACGGCCATGCCCATGTTCGGAATCTCCGTGAGCATGCGCCGCTGGCCATCTCGAAACTCGGGCCAGTGCTGCGCTTTATACCCCTTCTCGGTCCCAATGCTGGAAAGCTGGCAAAACAGGAAGGGGAACTCGCCGATGCCCCACTGTTTCCGCCAGTCGGCGACGAGCAGGGGGAACAACCGGTCGTGCTGTCGAACTCGACGCAAATCCAGGGAGTTGCTTTCCCCCTGATACCAAATGACGCCTCGGATCGAGAAGGGAATCAACCGAGCGATGCCAGCGTCCCATAGAAATGCCGGCTTGAACGGGTGGTTCGGCCCCGCTTCGTCTTTCGGAAAATCAATCTTGCCCTTGAGAGCGACGGCAAGGTTCTCACGGCCCCGCTGCCGACACCACGCTTCTTGGTTGTCGTTTTCCAGCCAGTTGCCCTTGAGCAGCGGGGCTAACTCCTTGTCGGCGGCCATCGCCTCCCGGCGAATCCAGGCTTCGGTGGGACTGCCACCGACAGCAAGATGGATCACGCCGACCGGCACTTTGAGCGTTTCATGAATCTCTTTGGCGAAATAGTAGCCGACCGCCGAGAAATCCTTGGCAGATTGTGGTGAACAAGGCTGCCATTTCCCCTGATAGAATTTTTCGGGCGTCAGCCGTTTCAGCTCGTCAGGTCCGAACGCCTTTGCGGAGGAATACTGACCAGCGTGAGCAAGATTGAGCAATCGCAACTGGGGATGCTCGGCTTTGGGCAACTCGGCCTTGGCATGGGCTTCCATGGCCATCGCGAATTCCATATTCGACTGTCCAGCCGCGATCCAGACTTCACCGACCAGAACATCGCGAACGAGCAACATATCCCTCCCCGCAACCACCTTCAACTCACGGCTTTCAGCGTCGGCTTTCATCGCGTCGAGGGTGACGGACCACTTGCCCTTGTCGTCGGCCTTCACCTCCTTGCGCTGATCGGCGAACATGACCGTGACGGGAGTTCCGGGGTCGGCGGTCCCCCACACCGGAACGGGGACGCCCCGTTGAAGCACCATCGAATCCGCGAACAACTCATGCAGCGAAGGTGGCGCGGCGCAAACAGACGCAGGTACGAGAAGGAACGCGAACCCCAGCGTGAGATTTCGCCACATGCTTACTTCTCCTTCTTCTCGGGCTGCTTTTTCGCCAGTTCATCGACCTCTTTTAACGTGAATCGCACGCTCAGGATGTACGGCGATTCCTTGGGCATCCAGTGTCCATAAGTCGTCACGACGAACGTGCCGTCGGGCAGCAGTTCCACGCCGGGATAGGCACAGTCACCGCTCTTGTAATTCTTTTTGAACCGAATGCGGTATTGCCCCTCTTTGGCATTGACGAGATCGTCGTACGTTCCGACCCAGCCGACCCAGTCGCCGGCAGTTGGGCTATGTTGGCCTTTGGTGGGAATGTCGCGGAAGGACACGAACAGCCGACCGTCCGGGCCGTACTTCGCCACATGACGATCACCGTTGAGCGAGGCGGCCAGTTCGCGCGGCTCGGTCCACGTCTTGCCTTCGTCGTCGGAAAAGATGACGTGCGAGTTTTTCTTGTGGAAGTTCTCACGCAGCAGGACGGCGATTTGCTTGCCATTTGGCGAACGGATCGCGCCGGGTTCGCAGAGGAAGAGCTTGTTGGATTTGAAGATCGTTTCGGGTTCGCTCCACGTCAACCCACCGTCCTTTGATACGACCTTGTACAAGGTGGAAGTTGTCGTGGCCTTGCCGCCCTTCTTGATGAACCGCCCGTCGTCGTGGAAGAGAGCCATGTACTGACCCGCGCCGGTCTTCAACGCGATCACCGACGCCATCGTGACGATTCCGCCCCAGTTGCCGACCGCCTTCAACTCCGACCACCTTTTACCATCGTCCTCGCTGACGGCCATCCGCGCTGGATACAGCCCGCTAAACAGAATGATCCGCTTCGTCTCCTTGGCATCAACCACCCGATGGAGCGTCGGAGTTTCCAGCGAAGTTTCCCAGTTCTTCGGCGTCGGCAGTCGGTCGGACCACGTCTTGCCGCCGTCCTCACTCCTCTTGTACAAGATGGGACCGCGCCCATGACCCTTGGGATAAACGCACAGGATTGTCTTGCCATCTTCGAGCAGAAGAGTTGTCGGGTGGCCCAGGTACTGTCCCTTCTCTCGATCCACGATTACCTGACGTTCCTTTTGATCGTTCAGGTCGATCACAGGAATCGAGAAGGCGGCAGTAGGCTGGGTTGGCTGAGCTTTTGCTTCCAGCCAGTCGAGCGAAAGGCGAGCAAAGACAATGCGATGGGCGTTATCGACTTCGTACAGACAGCCGATGGTCCCGTCCGACAACCGCGTCAAGCAGGAGTAGGCGAAGCTGTCCTTGTGCAACACCCGCTTCACGGGCCACGTCTTGCCCTCGTCGTAGCTGACGAAGACTGTCCCGTTTTCGCGTTTGGTGCTTTGTGGCCCGGAGTACAGCAGTCGGCTCTTTTCTCCGTCCGCAGGGTCGGTGTACCGCAGGACCGAACCCATGCAACCAGGATCGACTTGTTCCGGCACGTCGTCAACCTTCGACCATGTCACTCCTCCGTCCGCGCTCACGCATGTTTTCCGCACCGCCTTGCCCGCCCACCGCCGAACGTTGAACCGGATTGATCCGTCCTTCAACTCCACGAACTGAGCCTCATTTACGGTGCTGTTTTTCTTTCCCTTTGAGTCGATCAACCCACCGGGAGCCACCTCGCCCATCTGCCACGTCTTGCCCGTGTCGTCGCTGTAGATGGCGTAGATGTTCCACACCCCGAACGGCCCCTCGTTGAACGGGATCAGGATGCGGCCCGCATGTTTGCCGTGCCGAAGCTGGATGCCGATGCCCGGCCCGCCGGCGACCGTCGTGACGACCTTCTCCCGCTTCGTCTCCTTCGTGATGTCCCGAGGTTTCGTCCACGTCACTCCGTCGTCGTCGCTGGTGATGACCAAGTTGCGAACAATCAGGTCGCCCTCGTAGCCCGGCTGAATCTTGCCGCTCCGCTCGCCGACGCCCGCCGGATAGGACTGATACATCAGCAGCACCTGACCACCCTGGCGTTCGACGACGGCACACGGGTTGTTCAACGCCCGGTCGCCGTCCTCCGCGATGATGGCGATCTTGCCCCAGGTTTTACCGCTATCCGTGCTGCGTTTCAGGACGATCTTGTTCTTGGCCTGATCGGCATCAGCGGCCCGGCCTTCGGCGAAGGCGAGGACAGTGCCTTTCTTGCTGACGACGACAGACGGGATGCGGATCGACGCGAACCCGTCCGCCTTCGGCACGAACACGTCCGCGACCTCGGGTTCGGCTCCGAACCCCGTTAATGGGACGAACAGAAGGATCAGGGCGAGTCGGGTCCGCGACATAGGGTATCCTTTCGGGATGCGGGTGTGGCGTTGTTCACGGGTCGCAAACGAGCGGCCTACGGATTCTTCTTGGTCTTCTGGCCAGGTACGTCGAGTTGGAGCGGCGGTTGGTCTTTCGTCACGTCCATCTGGGTCGTGTGTTCCTCGAACAGCAGGTTGCCGAACGGAGTGAACGGTTCCGGGTTCACCCCGTCGCCACCGGTGATCCGCACCACCTGTGCGCCTAGCACCACCCGCTTGTGGGACTGCCGGGTGTCGAACTTGCCATCCTTGATGTCGGCGTGTCCTTGTTGGCCACTGTTGCCCCTCGCCGGGTCCGGCTCGAACACGATCAGGCCGAGTGGGATCGGTTTGCCGTCCACCGTTACCGTGCCGTTTACATGGACGAGGTTCGGGTCGCCGCCGTGCCCACAGCCGGTTAGGGCGCACAGGCTGACGAGAGCGCCGACGCAAGCGAGACCAGTCAGGTATCGAGATGGTCGCATGGTAGCTCCGTCTGGTTGCACACCGCCGACGCTGTGGCGGCGACAACGGGGTCGCGGCCACGGCGTTTCGGGTGGGCGTTGGGGGATGGGTGTTGGGTTCAGTTGTCGACCTGGACTTCGCTGCCGTCCATGCTGGCGGTCGCCTTGTAGACCACCAGAGCGACAGTCTCCCGGACGAACCGTACCGACCCGTCGCCCAGCAAGAAATGAGCGCCGCCGAGGTGCTGGCTGCCAAAGCTGATGTCATTGAAAATGCCGTTGTACGGCGTGTTGATCGCGTTTTGCACGTTTCGGCACCCGGCCATGCCGTTGCCATTCCCGACCCCGCGAACCCAATCCGCCCCGTCGCTGGCCAGGAAGCTCCCGTTCCACCAGACCGACACCTCCCCGACCATCAAGGTGTTCGAGGCCCCGTCGGTGAAGCTGGTGAACCGGGTCTTGGAGTCCCGACCGAGGATGCCCTGGAGGGCGAACCCGCCCTGTCCGGTAGGCGTGGTATTCACCTGGTAGGCCGCGCCGGTCGCCGGGTTGAATCCCTTGGGACCCGCCACGCCGTGATAATCCGAGGTGAACGTCTTCCTGCCATCGACCAGGGTGCTGGAACCGTTCGCCGCGATGGAGTTGCCCTGGCTCGGGCAGTTGTAGACCAAGATGCGGTTGAGGGCGTGAACCATCTTGTTCGGGCCTTCCCGGTTCGGGCCGCCGTTCCAAGCCCCAGCGCCGAGATCGAACATCATGAAGAGATTGTTCTGTTCGATGTAGGGCAGGATGTACACCCGCCAGCTCAGCCCGTTGTCCACCCTGGCCCCGACCGGGAACTCCTTGTTCGCGTCGTGATACCCATACAGGGCGATGCCGATCTGCTTGAGGTTGTTCTGGCACTGCACCCGCGCGGCGGCAACGCGGACCCTTTGGACGGCGGGGACGAGTATGGCGATCAGGATGGCGATGATGGCGATGACGACCAGCAACTCGATGTGCGTGAACCGGCGTGGCGCGTTCTTTACACGACTCCAGAAAGAGGAAAAGAAAGCCCCCCGTCCCCGGGCACTGGCCGGGACGGTTACAGCCTGATTCAACCACCGTTGCGGCGGTGGCTCCGAAGGTAATCCAACACCGTCTTGCGGCCCTTCTGGATGTGGACACTCATCAGCCGGCGAGCGGAGTCGGCGTCCCGCTGCCGGAGAGCCTCGGCGATGGTGGCGTGGTCGCAGCAGGTTTCCTCGGCGACGGCCAGCGTCAGAATTGCGGCCCGGTGACGCTGCACCCCGAACACCTGCCCGAGCGCCGTGTAGTCCTCAATGACTTTGGCGAGGAGCCGATTGCGGGCGGCAACGACAATGACCGAGTGAAACCGTTCCTCGCAGTCGAGCCAGCGGTCTAGCATCCCCTCCGTCGCCATCTGTGACTTCTGGCAGCGGATCGTAGTCAGGATGGCCTCGAACTCCGCCCGGACCTCTTCGAGCACGTCGAGTTGGTTCTGCGTGATGTTGCGGGCGGCCTCGGCGGCGGCGCAACTCTCGACCGCTTCCCGCAGGACGTACAGTTCCTCCAAGTCCTGAGGACTCGACTTGCGGACGAACGCCCCGGCACCGGGGACGTGATCGACCAACCCCTCGGTCGCCAACCGGTGGATCGCCTCTCGGACGGGGGCGAGGCTGACGTCCATCGCCTGCGCCAGCGTCCGATTCACAAGCTGCGCCCCGGCCTCCAACTCGCCAGTCAGCACCTTGCGGCGAAGCTCCCGGTAGGTTTTTTCCGACAGTGTGTCTTGCACGGGGTTATTGCCTCTCATAAAATGAAATGCCCGATCGTGTTCGATCGTGTTCGATCGTGTTCGATCGTGTTCGATCAAATAGATAGTGACAGAATAGTGGTCGAAGTCAAGGGCAATCAGGAATTTTTTTTTCAGCCTTGTTTTGCTGGCAACGTGGCCCGGCCTGGGCTACCCGTTCCCCGAAGCGCCGGGGCATCGGACGACAGGGGTTGCTGATGAGATCCGTTGCGAGCGCAAGTTGGCCGAGCCGAAGCTGCGGCAACCGCAACGCAAGGCGCTGACGATTTTGCAAAATCATTGGGCGGGCCTGACGGTGTTTGTGAACCATCCGGAAGTGCCGATGGACAACAACAAAGCCGAACGTCGCCAGCGTGGCCCAGTGGTAGGCCGCAAAAACTTCTACGGCTCTGGCGCGTTGTGGAGCGGCCGTTTGGCGGCGTAACCGGCGTTATTTCACAACAAAGCGGCGCGGCCCGGAATCGATACGTACGCGCAAAGTCGTCTTATCCGAACGAATCAACTGCACACCATCGCTTTCGACGAATTGCCCTTGAAATCGGTTCGGTAGCGAGATCTCAAGTTCGCGTGCCTCGCCGTCGGTGCGGACTTCGAGCGAGCCCATTCCTCCAGTCCACGACAGCGATACCGGACCTGTGCCGCGCACGCCGAGTCCGCTCCGGTGCTGCAGCAACTTACCTTCGAGCAAATGCAGTTCCAGCTTGTTGTCGTAGCGGGACCGCATGCCAGCGCGGCCGACAAACGTGATGTCACCATCCAAATTAATCGAGCGCTCGTCCGGGTAGACGAACAGCCACTCGTTCACACCATCGTGGTGAATGATGACGCTCTCTCCTTTCTCTAGCGTGATGCGCGGCGCCGGCTCCGTGGGGCGGCGCGGATAGAGGATGGCGCCGTACTGGCCGCCGCTCGCGCTAGCGAGGCGAATCACGTTTTGCTGCATCAGGTGGCGGCGTGGGACTTCCACTTCCGTGATGCCAGGCGCCGGCTCGGTCTGCTTAGCTGTGCCGTTTTTGCCCGGAGTGGACGGATCGCCGAAGCCGAACATCTCCGTCGTCGGCGTTGCGTCCGGGCCCACGAAGAAGCGGACGGTCATGTCGACGCCATACTGACCCGTCACTTCGGCTTGCTGTTTCTGGAGCCGCAGCTTGTTCGATAACGTCCACAGGTTCCAGTCGGTCGCTCGCGGATCTTTCACGGCATCGCGCACAATCAAGTAAACACCATCACTCGGGGCGGGGCGCTTGACGAACAGGACCTGTCGCTGCCAACTGTTTTGCGGGACTTCGCCATCGCCATCCTTCGGGGGAAAGTCCTTGTCGTGATAGACGCGCGAACGTGCATAATCGACGCGCGGCGACAGGGCCACGTTCATCACTCGGCCCTTGTACGCGAATCGCTTCATGCGCGCCACCGAGACACAGTTGTGCATCCAGGCTTCGGTGATTTGTGGCGTATACATCGACGGCCAATCAACGACCAGCGGCGCTCCCTTGGCAAAGAAATAAAGCGACCCCAGGTCGAAGTTGTAATGTCCGAAGCCGAACGAATCCTGATGAATCGCCAGGTAGCTCTCGCCCGGCGTGTTGAAGGCATGACGAAAGATGACGCCGAAACCGCGCAGGTGGCGCGAGTTGCCGTCAATCGGCACGACCGGGACAGGTCCGTCCTTTTCGCCGAGCGACCAAAGGATCTGGCCCATTTCCTTCGGGTGTTTGTCCTTGAACACCGGCACCAACGTCTTCCAATAGGTAGGACGTGCCCGCTCGGCGAATTTGTCGGTACGCAAGTCGAAGCAGTCGCCGAATTCGGGGAGGTGGCGCACATTGCCGACGCGCGGATCGGGAGGCGTCACCATATGCGCGTGCGCCATGGCGAGGCGCAACAGCCGGCCATCCGAAAGAAGATCGCCCAGGCCCGTGCGCCGAAGCTCCAGCGCGGCGCGCAGGATCGGATTGATGCCGCCTCCGTCGTAGCCGGGGCACTCGATCCAGGCGCCGTCTGGCGAGGTTGAGTTGACCAGGTTTTCGCGCACCGCCTTGAAGCCAACGGCTGCCCACTGTTTCGCCATTGGATGATCGACCAGCTCGACGGAGCCCATCAAGATGGACGCATTGCCCATGTAAATCATGTTGGGATTGGCCGGCCCGATCCAGTTGCCGGCGGGCCAATAATCCGGATCGGTCTGCTTGTACATCTCAAAGGCGGCCGCGGCGCGGGCGCTCAGCACTTGATCGGGCGGAAGTTTCTTCACGAACTCGCGATAGCGATTCCAGCCATCTCCTTCGCCGGTCCAGGTCTGGTGCACGTGAATGTAGGTGTCCTCCCAGCGGTGTCCGCCGCGCAGAAATTGCTCGGCGAAGTACGGCATGGTGCCGCGTCCGCGGCTGGCGACCGCGTACTTCTTGCCCGCTTCGTAGCGGACCGCGCCCCAGTCCAGCACCCAGTTCTTGACCTTGTCGAGCGGCGTCTCGCCCCACTGATTGTTCAAGAGCAGCGCGTCGAAGTAGCCCTCGAGCCGTCCTTCGCCTCCCTGGCCGCGCGGCACGATCATGTCCTTCTTGCCCCCGGCAAACAGGCCCCACTCGCGACTGCCATGGGCGAGAAAAAAACGCGCGACCAGGCCCGCGTCCTTGTCCCATGCGAGCGGGACAAATGTGTGATGCGGACGATCCCATTTTGATAGAAACCGTGGAAACAGCCCCACGAACGGCGCCTGCTCGGCGCCCTCGCGCCACGTGCCAACGATGTTGCACGCAGATGAAATGTAATGCATCTGGGCCGGCGTCAGGTACGTCCCCTTGAATTCCGGCCCCGGCTCGACGAAGTGTCCGCGCGAACCGAGCACGCGCTTGCTATAGACGTGTGTCGGTTTCAGTCCCGCGCCGAGCGCAAGATGGAACACGTCCCCCTTGGCCGGATCGGTCTCATACGCGGTGACCTCAGGCAGATGCCGCTCTTCACGCACGAGCACGACTTGCTGCCCGGCCGGCACGCGGATATCCACGGTGTAATGCCTGCCGTCGTCGAATTCGTAACGGATGCGCGCCCATGCCAGCACCGGACCGGAGGCGAGCAACTCGGTCTTCCAGGAGCGCACCTTTCGCGCTCCCGTCCACCAGCCTTTGCCGACCCAGCCCGTATTGGTTCCTTGCAATGACAGTATGGGAGCAGGCGCCGCCGAGAGCGGTTGCACGGTGTCCGCTCGACTTTCGCCTGCTGGAATAGCGACACCGATCTTCGAGGTTTGCAGCAGCCAGCGATTCGCATCCTTCTTTACCGTCAGGTCCGTGGGCATTTCCTTGGGAGAGGCAGCCAACAGGCGAAAGCGATATTGCCCAAACGGTTGAAGGCCCGTGATCAAGGCCAGACGGACAGCCACGACTTTCTTCTGGTCATTGGTCAGCCGTTCCAGGATCTGAACCGTCACCGGCTGGCCGTCCTGATCGACCACCGTAAACGGTTGCTCGAAATCGACAGGCGTTTTCAGGTCGAGCCGATAGGTGAGCAGCTCATTGTTCCACTGGTGCCCGAGGCTGTCATGCAATTCCCATTCAGCCAAGAGCGGGCGTTGGCCGACGCCAAGCGTCGAACCGATAAGCAACAGACAGGCCAGATTCATATAGTCTCCAATCTTGTCTGTACCGGGATCCTTGGCATGGCTTGGTCACTTGAAACCGGCAAACACGCCCAGTCAATCTGGCGTTAAACGCGGGAAGGCGGGTTTTTTCCTGGAATTTCGTGCGAAAGCGTCATTGAAGATTGTAGGTTCAAACAGCTAGGAAAGGAGAGAAAGGCGAGAAACACACTCGACGGAGTGCCAATCTTCACGGAGAAAGCCACAAGAGGTTGGCTGGTCCAAAGGAGCGTTTGAATTGCTTGGCCAAGGGCAAAGCCGACGTCGATGGCATCATCGCCCAATTGTGTCGCCGCGCCGGCGCCGAACTGCTGTTCCAGGTGTTCGCCGATCGTTAGGGGGGTCGCAGTTTGCTCGAGATCAGCAACCTCGCTTTTAGAGAAAGGAAGCAAGAGTTTCATGGTGAACGGATGAGTGCGGCTTTGTTGGATCGCTTGACGCACAGTTGCCACATCTTCGAGATGACCGGCGAAAGCTACCGCTTCCTCGAGTCGCTGAAGATCAAGAAGAGCCGTAAGGCCGAGGAGAAGACACGCTTCCAGCCTTGCCGCTTTGGGCCGGACCGGATCAAACTGAAGCTGTAATGACCGGAACTGACGCTTCGCCGTTTACACCAGGGTTTACTCAATCTCTGAGCACACGAATGATGCCGCTGACAAAAATCTGACAAGATGAACACTAATGGATGAACAAACAAAACGAGCGGAGCGCTTGACGTAAACCTTGATGGTGACAAAACAAAACAACCACTGACCTTCTCGGTCAGTGGTTGTCTGAAAGTGGAGCCGAAGGGGATCGAACCCTCAACCTCTAGAATGCCATTCTAGCGCGCTCCCAATTGCGCCACGGCCCCAGCGAACTCCTTTAAGATATGGCGTTGCGCCGCTACCGTCAATCGCAGCCGCCGCCAAGCTCGCACGTCGTGAAACGACTGCGCCGAGTCGGCCAAGCGCTCCCTTCCGATCGCGGCTCGTCGATTTTAACGTTCCCCAATGCAATATAGTACCTGATCCACACGCAGGAGCAGTCGCCCCGCGCTCACCGCTGGGCTGGCGTTGATGTGGATTCGCTTGCCCAGCGTGCTTTCCGCCAGCACCTTGAACTCCGGCTGTGCGGCGACCACAAAGGTGCGCGCGAGCCGGTCCGTGTAATAGATCCGCCCGTCCGACAAGATCGGCGAGGAATAGACCTGGCCGGCCGATCCAACGCGCTCCGCATAGACGATGCGTCCCGACTTCGCTTCGGCACAGTAGGCGATGCCGAGTTGATCGCTCATCCAGTAGAGATGCCCCTCGTGATAGATCGGCGAGGTCACGTTTGAGCCCTTGTCGCTTTTCCACAGACGATGCGACTGCGTGACATCGCCGCGCCCGCCCGCGCGAACGGCCAGGCCCACGATACCGGAGCGGCCGCCGAGGCAGTAGACGACCCCGTCATGCGCGACCGGCGTCGGCACCATGTACCAGCCGATCTCCGTATTGCACGACCAGAGCTTCTCGCCGTTCGCCGGATCGATGCCGAAGATCTTGCCGATCATCGCGATGACAATCTCCGCTTTGCCGTTGACATCGACGACCAACGGCATGTGCCAGGATTCACGAATGCCGGGAGTTCGCCAGACTTCCTTGCCCGTCATCTTGTTGAGCGCAATCAAGGCATCACTCTCGATGCTGGCGTTGACCAGAACGAGATCACCGTGAATGGCCAGCGGCGCGGCCGAACCCCAGCCGTTCAAACGCGCGCCGACGTCCGCGTGCCAGAGTTGCTTGCCGGCGTGATCGAACGCGAACACCCCCGATTTGCCGAAGAAGGCATAGACGCGATCCTGGTCCGCGACCGGCGTGCTGGTCGCATAGCCGTGCTCCTCGCGGATGGATGCCTGTTCGGGCAGCTTGCTCGGAATTGTGCGATCCCAGAGCAGCTTGCCTTCCTTCGCATTGAGGCAAACGATCTGACGTTTGAGGTTTTCCATGCTGCCAACGGGTTGGCCGGGCACTTTGAAGCCGCTGAAGCACGTCAGGAAAATGCGTTCGCCGAAGACGATCGGACTCGACGTCCCGGCGCCGGGCAACTCGACATTCCAGAGGATGTTCTTGTCGGCGGCCCAGGTGAGCGGAAGGCCTTTCTCGGCGCTTACGCCTTGGCCGGTCGGACCGCGAAACTGCGGCCAATCTGATGCTCTCGCGACCGCACAAACGCCGAGGATCCAAAGACTCGCCATTACCAGCAGCCGCCGCGCAAGTATCAGGGATTCTCGCATTGAAGCTCCCTTGGATTGATCGTGCATCAACCCTAGTCAAATACTATTTCGCCCGCCGACGATCATCACCGCTTGAACACAAACTCCAGAGTGTTCATCAACGTCCACGCCAGGTCCTCCGCGGCCTGACGCCTTTGCCCCGCGTTGCGCTGCAAGAACTCCAGCGATGAGCGGCGTTCCCCTTCATACGGCAAGCGGCTGTAAAACGTCAGGTAGATCTCCTCCACCAGCTCAGCGTCGCTTTTCTTTTCACGCAGCCACCTGGCGATGTTGCCACGCTCGTGCGTGAGCTTGGCGTGCAGCTCCGGCGAGTTAAGCAAGTGCAAGACCTGCGACACGCTCGGCTCGATGACGCGCTCGCACTCGCAAGCCGTGATGCGCTGCGGTCGGCCGTAGAGCTTCAAGAAGTAATGCGTGACCTTGCTGTCCCAGAGTTGGATGGCACGCGTGCCCGGCGGGGCACCGCCGAATTTTTCCGGCACGCCCAGCGTTTGGCTGACCATGTCGAGCATCACCTCCGCGTCGATGCGGCGGAAGAGACTGCGTGAATAGTTCATCTCGTCCTTCTCGTTCGTCGCGTTCGGCTTCGCGCTGAGCTGATACGTGCGTGATTTGGTGATGGCGCGGATGAGCTGCTTGACATCGAACTTCGTGGCGACGACGTGCTTCGTCAAGGCATCGAGCAGCTCCGGATTACTCGGCGGATTCGTGTCGCGCACGTCATCGATCGGCTCGACCAGGCCGCGGCCGAGGAAGTGGGCCCAGGTGCGGTTCGCGAGATTGCGGGCGAACCACGGATTTTGCGGCGACGCCATCCACTCCGCCAGCGCGATGCGGCGATCCGTGTTAGCCGGACGCGCAAGCGACGGATCCTTCAATCCGTCGCTTGCGCGTCCGGCTAACGGGTGTGGGAGAGGAGAGGCAGGGACGATCTCGCCGGTGCGCGGATGTTTCGTCACCGGATCGCCGACGGCCTGCACGCTCTCGCCGCGCGACGATGGCCGCACGCCGAGCTGCGTGAAGAACGCGGTCATGCCGAAGTAATCGGTCTGGCTCCAGCGATCGAACGGATGATGATGGCACTCCGCACACGCGATACGAATGCCCAGAAGCACCTGCGAAATCGAGCTGGCTGCGTCGCCCGGCTTGTTCGCGACCTTGTAGAAGTTGGCCGGCCCGATTTCCTCAAGAGGCCCCTCCGCGGTCAGCAGCTCGCGGGCAAACTGATCGATCGGTTTGTTCGCCGCCAGGCTCTCGCGGATCCAGCGGTAGAACGCATACGCCTTCCTGTGCCCGAGCGCTTGCCGATCGACGCGCAATAGGTCCGCCCACTTGAGCGCCCAATAGTCGGCGTACTCGGGGCGCTCCAACAATTCATCGACGAGAAGCTCTCGCTTGTTGGCACGCTTGTCGCTCAGGAATCGCCGCGCTTCGTCGGCCGTCGGCAGCGTGCCGATCACGTCGAGATAGACGCGGCGCAGGTAATCGCTGTCGTCGCACAGGTCCGACGGCGCGATGTTGAGCTTCTTGAGCTTGTCAATGACGTGTCCGTCGATGAAGTTGTGCGGCGGAAACGCCGGATAGCTGGCGATGGCCTCCGGGCGAGGCACAATCGCGCGAAAGGTATCGACGCAATTAGCATAGCTCGCCATGATCGCGGATTCACCGGGCGTTTGGCCGACGCTCACAAGCCCGTCGGCGCTGACGCTCGCCAGGCCGTCGTTGTTCGCTTGATAACGCGCGTGCCCCGTCACGTCGACTTCGCGGTTGTCCGAGAAACGCGCGATGACGCGAATCTGCTGCGTTCCCTTCATGCGCATGACCCGCTCCTTCGGCTCGACGCGGATGCTCGTCACGCTCGGCGCATTCGGATCACCGATCGGCATGCCCGCAGCAATCCAGCCACGCAGGAGGTTGTACTCGTCGGTGCCGGCGCGAATGCGAATCCCGCCGCCATGGGGCATCTGGCCGGATGCCTTGGTCAGCAGCAAGCTCGACTCCGGCGCTGCGGGGAAGACGCGCCGGCCTCGCGATTCCTTGACGAGGGCGATGAAGTCTGCCGGCGGATCGAAGCCGAAGATCGAGAGCTTGAACCCATTCTGCCCTTGCGAGTAGCCGTGACAACTGGACGAATTGCAGCCGAAGCGATTGAAGAGCGGCGTGATGTCGTTCTCGAAGTGATAGCTGCGCGGATCCTTAGAGCCTTGCACATCGACCTGCACCTTGGCAATCTTGCCCGCCGCCTCGATGGCGATCTCCGCCTTGCCGTCGGCGAGCCCGCGCACCACGCCCTGCCCCGTGACCTTGGCGACGCCCGGCTGCGACGAGCGATAGGCCGCGTCGTGGGTCAAATCGACGAGCCGGCCATCGAGTGTCTTGCCGGTGACGAGCAATGAGTAGACCGATTGCGGCCCGCGCAACGGCACGACCGCGGGCTCGACCAACAGCTCCGCGAGTTTCTCTTGCGCAGCAAGCAAACCGCTAAACATCACGAGAATTGCGAGAGCGATTATTCGGGTAAGCGTAGGAGTCATGATGCGCAGCCATTGGGTTGAATTCATGCCGGTGGGAAGATAAGGATAGTCTACCAACGCAGCGATGCGACACAAGCGTGAATTGCATTCCCACGGCCCCTACCGCAGATTGCTTCCCGCGCGGCCATTCTTACAATCCCACGAGAGCCAGTTCCGTCAATCTCGATCAAGGAGGACCACATGGATACGACGACGCCTCAAGCCGCTCCCCCTCCCGAAAAAAAATCGCTGTTCGCAACGGTGGTCGCCACGACGCCAGTCCTGTTGGCAATAATCGCGACGTTCATCCTGGGCCAATCGTCGAGCGAGATGACGAAGGCACAGTATCAGCGCTCGCTCGCCAGCCAGAACCAGGCGAAGGTCACGAATCAATGGGATTTCTTCCAGGCCAAGCGCAGCCGCGGCACAACCTATGAGGCGACTGCGAATCTCCTCTACGCGCAAGGCGCCGAGCCTTTCACCAAAGACAATCTGCTGGACGCCGCCAAAAACTTGATCGATGAGATCCAGCTCATCGAGAAGGACGCCGGCCAGATGAGCAATCCTGCCAAGGCGCTGGAGAAAATCAAGGCCCTGCGGACGAGAGCCGAGCTATCCCTGAAGCAAATCGGCGCGGCACTAAATCCTCCCATAGCCGCTGGCAATGACCATCAGACGATCCTCACGCCGGATAGCGTAAAATCCGCGCTGGATGCGCTTCACGCCTTCCCCAGGGCCAAACATGAGACGAACGCGGATGCGGACGATGGCATCGATGCCGAACAGCGCAAGATCCTCGTCGAGATCATCAAGGATCTACGCGCCTTCAAGCCCGAGAAAGAAATCGCGTCGAGGACGCTGGAACTCAAGACGGATACGCTTGACAAGGCGATGGAAAGAGCGAAGGCGAACGCCGCCAAGACCGCCGAGCGCGGCAAGGCGATCGACCGCGTGCTGGAGGAATTTGACGCGTTGGTCGATGGCCATGCCGAACTGGCCCGCGAGTATCAACAGATCATGCGGCCCTATCTCGCGCGGATCAAAGCCAAGGGCAAGGTGGAAGACGCCGAGAAGCTCGACGTGCGCATCAACCAGGTGCGCACGGCGTCGGCCAATCTGCTCGCCTATTACAAAGCCGCGCGTTACCGGTTCGACGCCCGCCGCTACGAGGACGATGCCCGCAGCAACCAAGAAGCCGCGTATCTTTACGACATCCACGTCCTGCAAAGCAGCGCCCGCTCCGATCGCCATTTGGGCCGCAGCTTCGGTTTCATGATTGCGATGTTGGTCGCACAGGTCAGCGTCACGATCGGCACCCTGGCGCTGGCGATGAAGTGGCGCCTGCCGACATGGGTGATCGCGGTCCTGGCGGGACTGAGCGCGATCGCGCTGGGCGTGTACATATTCCTGGAGATGGGGCCGCTCAACTTCTAGTCCAGCACGCCTACCGCGCAAGGGGGAGAGTACGATGCAACGGCCGCTCCCTCCCCGCACACACACGAGGAGACGCCGGCGTGGATTTCTCACGTCAGCCGCACCACCGCTGACCGAAGGCTGGCAGCAGCCTTGAGACATAGGTCACGAGAGAGGACCACCTATCACGGCGCAACAGCCCATCGCGATTGACCACCGGTTTAAGCCTTATCGCAGCGCCTTGATCAGGTCTGGATCTTCCTGCATTTTCAGGAAGACGGCGGCGATGACTAGGTGAATAATCATGCCACAGCAACCGCCGCCTATCACGGGGGACGCGACGCCACTCGCTCGGCCGAGCGTGATCACGATGACGGCAACGTCGATCAGCAACACCAGCGCCATTCCCGCCGGGCAGAAAATGGCCAGATGCCTACCGAAGCTCCGGCGCAGAAACAGGGCGATCCCACCACCGATAATGCCTAGGGACAGCAGCAAATCGACAAGACTGGCGAGGAAGTGGATGGTCGCCGGGAATTTAGTCCAGCCGAGAAATTCCAGCAATAACGGGTGAGGGATGAAAAAAAGATCGCGCAAGATCAGGGCCGCTGACACGACGTTATAACAGTTCGACAACAGACACAAGCCTCCCCACACGACCGCGATGATGGCCATTGCCAATAGCATCCCCGGCAAGGGCCGGCTTGTCTTCTTCTTTTTCTTGCTACCGCCCGAGCTGCGATTTTTCTCGTCCTCATCATCGTCGTCGTCATCAAGTGCTCGGCGTTTCCTTTTCGGGCGGTCGTCCTCATCATCGTCGTCGTCATCACCCGCACGGCGTTTCTTTTTCGGGCGGTCGTCCTCATCGTTGTCGTCATCACGCGCACGGCTTTTCTTTTTCGGGCGGTCGTCCTCATCAGCGTCAGCGCGCGTACGCGGCTGTTCGTCAAGCTGGTAACCTTCGTCGTCATCGTCACTCACCTTGTCGCCGCGCTCGATCAGTTTCGATTGCGCCATCATGCTTTCGAGAATCTCGCGGGGCACAGGCGGCCCCTCGATCGCCTCGTTTTCGGGAAGCCGAAGCCATTGGCCGCACACGGGGCACACCACTTTGAGTGACGCCACGCTGCTGTCGAGTCCCGCTAATTCGTCGTCCACGCCGGGGTCGTAACGACTCGCGCACTTCGGGCACCTGACTATCGGCATAGACCCTCCGCTCGCAACACATCTGAAATCGCCACGCTCACGGCAAGGCTTGCTCACTTCTTCAACGCCACCTGCATCGGACTCGCCAGATACGCCACCAGATCGCGCACCTCCTCCAACCGCCATTGATCGAACGCTCCGTCCGGCATCATCGATAGCTTCGTGGCCGACCGCGACTCGATGTCCGCCTTCGGGATCACCACCTGCTCGTTCGGCATCTGCAGCGTCAACGCGGCGTCCGTTTCCTTGCGCACCATGCCGCTTAAAGTTCGGCCGTTCTTCGTCTCCACGACCGTCACCTGATACTCGCGCGGCACGATCGCACTGGGGTCGAGCACGTTCTCCAACACGTAATCGAGATTCATCCGCTGCGAGCCCGTCAGATCGGGGCCGAGGTCCCCCCCTTCGCCGAACAGGCGATGGCAACTCGCGCACGCCTTCGCATACAACGCCCGGCCATTGCTCAGATTCGCCTTTTTAATAACGTTCGGCGTCAGCTCGGCCTTGTACTTCGCCATCAGCCTGGCTTTATCGGCCGACGCGGGCCGCACTTCGCCCCAGACCTTGGCGAGCTTGGCGGCCAGGTCGGGATGTTTGAGCGTTTGCAGTTGGCGGATCGTGTAGGAGTTGATGTCGCCGCGCGGGATCGCCTTGGCGTCGATGGCGTCCAGGAGCGCGACGGCAAAGGGGCCGCGCGACGCCAGCGTTTGCAGCGCGTCGCTCTTCTCGTCGGCGTTCCACTGCGCGTAACCTTGGATGAGCAACTTCGGCGTCTCGGCATGCTCGAACGCCGCCAGGCCGCGGATGGCGGGGCCTCGCAGCGCTTCATCGCTGAGCAGTTCATGCAGGATCGGCAGCAAGTCCGGCTTCTGCTGAAAGAGCAGCGTCTTGAGCGCGTCCTCGCGCTGCCGGACAGGTTGAGCGCGATCCGGCACGATCTTGCGCAGCAGCGTGAAGGCGCGTTCGTCGCCGAACTGCACAGCGAGGGCGAGGGCACGTTCGCGCACCTCGGGGAGCGGGCTTTCGATGAGTATCGGATAGCCAAACTTCCATCTCGGCTCCATCGGCAGCTTGCGGTGGCCGGTAAGGCCGTCTTGAATGCCCCGAAGAATATCACGTTGCATAGTCGGGTTATCAAAGCTGTCCAGCTCCGTGTAAAGCTCTTTGTATCTTCGTTCAGCCTCTTCCAGTTCTCTTCCTTCTCCCGCTCCTCGCCGTTCTGTGCAATATCGAGCGATAAACTGGCGAGTCAGTGGAATACGGCTTTCCCTCAGCAGCTCATGTGTAGTGACGTTAAAGCCCGTTTTTAGTATCGCATGCCAGTACATCAGGGGCAGATATGGGTCGTTGCTATCTTCTCCCCGCCGGAGGAGATTTTGCAAGGAAGATCCTGCGGCCCGGAATGAATGGGTACGGATTACTTCCGATGCCAGGTAAAGCCTCACCCGTGACGACGGATCGCGTTCCGCCATCTTGAGAAGAAGGTGCGAGCGTTCGTCAAAGCGTTCTACACCGCTGAGCCCATCAAAGGCAAGCCTGACGGCCCAGGCGCGGATGTGTTCACTCGGATGTTCGCAGAGTTTGGCAAATTGTTTGTCACTGATGGCTGAAATCGCATGCAACGTCAAGAGCGCGTTTACTGCGAGATCCTCAAATCGCCTCCAGCCTATGTCATCGTTAACTTCAAGCCTCATCTCCAAGCGTCTAATGGCCTTAGGATCGATTTTCCTCATAGCTGCTCGCTCTTGAAGTAGGCGGCGAGCGTGCCGGGCTTGCCATTGGTTAACATGTTCCTGTGCCATCGCCAAATCGAGATCGGGGAATTTCTCAAGATCAAAAGCCCGGGGCTGCGGCTTACCATAGGTGATCTTGAATATCCGCCCATTCGTCTTGTCGGCGACCTGATAGTTGTGGCACTCGCCGGTGTCGGTCCAGTCGCTGACGTAGACGCCGCCGTCGGGGCCGTAGTGGATCGCCAAACCGCGGAACCACGGGTCGTTGGCGTGCATGAAGTCCTTGGCGTGGCGCGCGACATACGTGGAGCCGTTGCGTTCGAGGATGTCGTGGTTGATGCGGTTGCCGTGGAGGTTGCACATGAAGACGCCGCCGCGATAACGCTGGGGCCAGTTGTCGCCGAGGTAGATCATGCAGCCGACATGGGCGTGGCCGCCGCCGGCTTCGCTGTGGACTTTGTAGGCGTCGAGCCCCGCCCCCTCACCCCCATCCCCTCTCCCCCGTTGGGGAGAGGGGCGACGAGACGAAGTCCAACTGCCGCCGCCCCAGTGGATGTGGTCGCAGATGCTCGGCATCAGCTTGTACACGTGCGGGTTGAGGTCGTTGCCGAACATGCGTTGATAGTGGCCGCCGGGGACGATGTGCCAGAGATGATCGATGACGCAATTGGTGATGAACATCTCGCCGTGCTCGTCGAAGTCGAGGCCCCAGGGATTGGTGGTGCCGTGGGCCACGACTTCGAACTTTTTCTTGGTCGGATGATAGCGCCAGACGCCGCAGTTCATGCGGACACGCCCAGGGACGGCTGTCCCTGGGCTTCCAACCAGGGAGTTGGAGAGGATGCCGTTGCAGCCGTAGAGCCAGCCGTCGGGGCCCCAGGTCGGGCTGTTGAAGACGTTGTGCTTGGCCTTGATGTCCCAGCCATCGAGGACGATCTGCGGCGGGCCGGCCGGCTTGTCGTTCTTGATCGGGATGAAGAGCAGGTTCGGCGTCGCGCAGACCCAGACGCCGCCGAAGCCGTACTGGATGCCGGAGATGTTGGCGATGTTGTCGGCGAAGACGGTGCGTTTGTCGTGAACGCCGTCGCCGTCGGTGTCTTCGAGGATGAGGATGCGGTCCTTGCCTTTTTTCGGGTCGGCGTCCCAGTTGGGATAGGAGAGACATTCCGCGACCCAGAGCCGGCCGCGATCGTCGAAGCAAAACGCGATCGGCTGCACGACATCGGGCTCGCCGGCGAAGAGCGTCGCCTTGAAGCCGTCGGGCAGCGTCATCTTCATGGCGGCCACGCGCGCCGGCAGCGGGGCGTCTTTGATCTGCGCGAAGGCAGGGGTTGCGATCAACAACACGATCAGCGGGAGAAGACGTTTCATCGTTTTGGCCTCAAAGCTCGCTTGCGGTTTCACGCCCACACTCGTGCGGCCATTGTAATCGCCAAACCGCGGCGGGAACAGCATCGACTTTCGGTTTCTCACGGGTCGCGAATGGTTCGACTGGATTGTTTGGTTCATCCTGGACGAGCTAATTCTTGCGACGGGTGCTTTTTCGTTGCTTCTGCTGAGCGCGGCGATTTTCAGGCCGAAATGGGTTCTACGACTTGCCAACTCGGCGTTAATGCACCTCCTCAAGACGGTTGTCATCATCATGCTGCTTCTCGGGCTCGCACTACTCTTCGCGATCGTCGGCTCATGGCTCATGATGTTTGGGCTTCTCGACTGAGACGGTTCATCACAGATTCCATCAACAGTGACAGGCTGATCGGCGCATGCAGTAGATTTCAGAGCCTGAAGCGTAAGCGAAGGATTCCGCCGAAGCTCCTCGCTTACGCCGCGGGCTCTGATTTGGTCGGGGGCTTACTTCAGATACTTCGCGATGTGCTGCTTGCTCTGGCCCGGCGGAATCGTGATCCATGTCCAGCCGTCCGTTTTCAGGAGACGGGCGAGATAAACGATCTGGCCGACGTGATAGGTGGTGTGCACCAAGGAACGATGGATGGCCTGCAAGACCGTGTGCGTCTCGCCGCGAATCGTCACTTCCTTGAGCCAATCGCTCTCCTGCAAACTCTCCAACGACAAGAACAGCGCCGACCAGGCGTATTCCCACGCCGCCGTCAGTCTTCCGCGCGAATCGGCCGGCATAATGACGAACTCGGCGTCGCGATCGCGCGAAGGTTTTTCGCCATCGGTCGTCAAGAAATCGGTCCAGCGCGACGTAAGATTGCCGGCGACGTGCTTGATGATGATCGCGACGCTGTTGGCGTGCTCCCCCGGCTTTCTGAAGAAGAGTTCATCGTCGAGTTGCCGGCTCGCCTTGTCGGCTGCGTCTTTTTGTTTGCGAAAGCTCAGGAGGATGTCGTCGCGATAGGCATACCAAGTGGACATGATGAACTCCCGCCGGGCCGTTGGCGATCATTCACGAAATTGTAGCCATTGCGGTAGTCAACGGAGGAGGTCATCGTATTCCTTCTTGACGATACGGTAACATTCGCAGGCCGCCGCTTCGAGACCGATGCGATCGAGGATGGTCATTTTGCCGTGAATATAGCGTATCAGCCCCGCGGTCTGCAGCCTGCGAGCGACCTCGGTGACGCTGGCCCGGCGTACGCCCAGCATCAACGCCAGGAGTTCATGCGTGAGCGGGAATTGATCGGCATGCACGCGGTCGTGTGTCATCAAGAGCCAGCGCGCCAGACGTTTGCCGAGCGGGTGCAGCGTATTGCAGGCCACGGATTGAGTCGCCTGGCTGAGGAATGCGTGTAGATAACGGTGCAGAATGCGGACCAGCACACTGTCGCGCCGGGAGGCGGCGGCATTGAGGTGCGTGCTGGCAAGGCGTAGGGCGGCGCCGGGGACTTGCACGATGACCTTGGCAGCGGTAGCGATGGCGTCGACGCCGAGCAGCGCGCGAATGCCGACCATGCCCTCGTCACCGACCGTGGCGACCTCGGCACTCGAGCCGTCTTCCAATACAGCCAGGTATGACAGCACGCCAGAGTTCGGAAAGTACACGTGATCCATGCGCTGGCCCGGCTCATAGAGTACCTGCATGAATTCCAGTTGCACTGGTTCCATATGAGAAGCGAGTCGGTGATATTCCTCACGAGACAGAAGGTGTAGGAGACGATTCTTTACCCCAGATTTTGCAGCCATTGACTAGCCTCCTTGAGAATCCACCCTGGGAACCGACAAGGATCGCTCTGAGGGGTCGCGGCCGGGCGAATGATTGCGAGGGAAAATGAGAGGGAACGCGAAACAACGTCGCCCAGAGGAATTGTAGTGCGGCGTGCCTGTCCTGTATGGTCGCATTGCAAAAAAAGGACAGGGCCGGCCAAGGTCGTGTCGCCCAGTCACGAGCCTCAAACCGGACCCCGTCCAAGCTTCATTGAATGAATCCTACCATAGCGGCTGTGGATTTACTTTTCAATCAAAAAAAATCCAATTACAGCTTTTATTCTCTTGCTACGAAATGTACGGTATGGTACATTTCCGCCCCATCGCGCGATCAATGAATGGAAGTACGGGGCCCAGACAAAAAACGGTCAGTTTTCGCTTGCCGCAGGCGTTGATGGAGCAAATGCGGAGCCTCGCCAGGCAAAACCGGCGCACCCTTTCCGGCGAAGTCCATCTTGCGATCGAGAAGCACTTGGAAACGAACGGAATTGAGCCGAACGAATCGGAAGATACGCCAGCCGCAATCTAAGGCACACCCGACGCACGACTTGCCTCTACTCCGTTTTCGCCCAGACGGAGTAGCTTTTCCACACGGCCGATTAACGATCGATCTCCCCCATGACGATGTCGATCGAACCGATGATCGCGGGAATGTCCGCGATCAGACACCCTTCGCAAATCTTGCCCGCGAGACCTAGATTGGCGCAGCTCGACGAACGCGCCCGCACGCGCAATGGCACTTGGCCCTTTGCCGGACTGCCGACGACGTAGAAGCCCATCTGGCCGCGCGGCGCTTCGGTCTCGACGTAAGCCTCGCCCGCCGGCAGATGCTTCGGCAATTCGACACGATGTGACCCCGCCGCCGTCTTGTATTTCTCCAACCCCTGGCGGATGATCTTGATGCTCTCGACGACTTCCAACATGCGCACATAGTAGCGATGCCAGCAATCGCCGATCACCGCCTCGGGCGGTTTTTGCGGGAACGGCGGCAGCACGGCGTTGAAGTCGTACTCGCCGTAGCCGGAGTATTTCTCGATCTTGCGCAGGTCCCAATCGGGATCGCCGTTCGAGCGATCGAGCGAACCGCGCAGCATCGGACCGGAGCAGGCGTACTGCAACGCCAACTCCTTCGAGCAGACGCCGATGTTCGCGGTGCGCTTGACGAAAATATGATTCGTCGTCAAGAGTGTGTGATACTCCGGGATGCGCGGCTCGAAATAATCGAGGAACGTTTTGCAGTTGTCGATCCAGCCGTCGGGCAGGTCGTCGTGAACACCGCCGATGGTGATGTAGCTGTACGTGAGACGGGCGCCGCAGACTTCCTCGAAAAGGTCGAGGATCATCTCGCGTTCGCGGAAAGCATAGAGGAACGGGCTGAACGTGCCGAGGTCGAGCCCGTACGTTCCCATGGCGACGAGATGGCTGGCGATGCGATTGAGCTCGCACACGAGCACGCGGATCACCTGCGCTTTGGGCGGGATCTTCATGCCGCACAATTTCTCGACCGCGAGAGCGTAGCCGAGGTTCATGTTCATGCCGGCCAGATAGTCCATCCGGTCGGTGTAGGGGATGAACTGAATCGGCAGCACGTTCTCGCCGATCTTTTCGGCACAGCGGTGCAGATAGCCCAGGTGCGGCACGACTTCGGAAACGATCTCGCCGTCGGTGCGCAGGACGAGCCGCAGAACGCCATGCGTGGACGGGTGCTGCGGGCCCATGTTGACGAGCATCTCGTCGGTGCGTACGTCGAACTCGACGATGGTTTGATCTTGCGGCATCAGGGATGCGGTGGCCATAAATTACTCAGCAAGCAGGTTCGATAGATTCGGCACATGGGATCCGTGGAATACCGTGATGATGACGACCCACACGCCATCGTAGCGGTACATGATGCGTTGTCCACGGAAGTTGATTTCACGGATGGACGGATCGTTGTATTCCTCGACCACGGCGCCCATTTCCGGAAAATAGCGCAAGTTACTTGCGTACTTTCTTAGGCGGCTTACGAACGACTTGGCCGTTCTTGGTGCGCCCCGCGCCGCGATCGCCCTTCGCAGCCGATCCAGGTCGCTTTTGGCTCGATCTGACCAGTGCAGCCTGGCTTTCTTCTTCATCGCAGCGCCGCTCCAGTTCGTCGAAAACCTCGTCATGATCGGTCGTGCGTCCGGCTTCAATATCCTTCAGGCCCTCGTCGATTGCTCTCAGGACGCACACATGGTACAGCGCCTGGTCATAGGTAATATCCTCTGGCCAGCGCTCCACCATTTGCAGAATTCGTTGTTTGTTGGTCATGGGCTCTCCTCTCCAAGCTCAAGAAATGAGCTTCATCACTTTGTGATGATGTTCTTCCAGCGTACCGCGTGACAATCGTTATTGCCTGAGTTACGCTGCAGCAATCAACGGGCGAAACGGCAGCGAACCACCATCCCTATACAGGTTTGACGATCGGTATGACCTCCATGACAATAATGCCTTTCAATTCGGCCTTCACCTTCGCATTTGCCGAGCTTTTGGCTTCAACCGTAATCTCGACGTCATCTCCAGATCGTTCCTTCACACCTATCACGACGTATTCTCCAAGCGCCTCGTCAACTTTATTAGCCTTTTTCTTCTTGGCGACATTCTCCTGTTCAATCACTTCTTCCCTTTGTGCATTGGCCTGAGCTTTCTTCCTGGCGTCTCTTTTCTCCCTATTCGCTTCATCTAGGTGGGCCTTCGCTTCGGCTTCCTTCCGCTTGGCGGCCTTTTCCTTCTCGACCGCTTCCGCGTTCGCTCTTTTTGATTGTGCTTCCAAGAGTGCACTCTTGATCAACCTAAATGTCTCAGGACTCGTTGTTCCCACAAAGTTCCGCCCATCTTTGAATTGCGCTGCAAAGGCGATCTCTTTTTTCTGTTTCCCACCCAAGGCTAATCCAGCGAGTATGCCAACTGGACCCGCCAGTATTGCGCCAAGCGCGGCCATGCCCGCCGAGCTCGGCCCATCTGCGATCATTTCCTCGGTTACGATCTCCGCCACAACAAGCTCCTTGGCCGAAATCGTTTTGCCGGAAGAAAGCCATCCCCCCAGGAAAATGAAATCTCTTTCCTGCAAACCAGGAGTCCTCGAAGTAGCCAGTTCCTTTTCAAAAATCTCCTCCGCAGGTGTTAAAGAAATACTTAGCCATTGGAAAAGCTCAAGAAATCAGGGCGCCACCGGAAATCCCAGCTTTGCTGGGAGGATGCGCCTATCGTCCTCGAATGCCATGATACTCCAGCGGGAACTCGTAATCCTTGCGCAGCGGATGGCCAACCCAGTCGTCGGCGAGCAGCAAACGGCGCAGGTCAGGATGGCCGATGAAGTTGACGCCGGACAGGTCGAACACTTCACGTTCGAGCCAGTCGGCCGCGGGAAAAAGCGTGGTCAGCGACGGCACTTCGGGCAACGCGCCCGGCTGGTTGTCCTTCCAACGAGGCAACATCACCTTTACGACGAAGCGATGCTTCTGGTCGAAGCTGGAGAAGTGATACACCACCTCCATGTGCGGCTCAAACCCGGCCTTGGCGACTTTCTTCGGATCGAGTTCAAGATAGTCCGCGCCGGTGATGCAGTTGAGCATATCGAACTGCAAGCGCGGAAAATCGCGCAGAACACCGCACACGGCGAGCAGGTCGCCTGGTTCGACGACGACGAACGGGTCGATCGCCTCGGGGCTTTTGCTTTTGATCTTGGAGCCGCACTCGGTTTCGAGCACGGCAATGATTTCGGCGCCGGTCATGATTTTGCCGCCTCTTTTGTTGATGGCTTGCGCGTCGCTGAGGCCTTGGCCTGCTTTTTTTGTTTCGCCCGTGAGGCGAGCCAGCGATTCAAGGAACGCGCGTTTTCTCCACTGGAACGCCCGGCGAGCAAACCCTCGACACCGATATGTTCATCAACCTCGGGCCATTCGATCGCATAACCGTCGCCCAAAAGCCGCCAATGCTGTCGTTCGACCTTGGAAGCTTCCAGCAAGCGCGGATACCATTCCAGCGGCACGCTCACGCGCCGGCCGTCGGCCAGTTCGATAGTCAAATGCCGGGGTGTCAAGCTGACATTCACCGCCAGCGGATCCTTTTCAAGCACCAAAGTGGTCATGCCACGCCTCTATCAAAGCTGGCTGGTATTGCTCAACCAGCTTCGCGATCTTCTTGAGTTCGGGATTCCTCAAGCCTCGATTTTTCGCAACGGAAACAGGTTCGAGCCAGTATTTCGCGATAGCACGGTCGCGCTTGACATGGATATGCGGCGGTTCGCCCTGGTCCGAGCTGAAAAAAATACGGCCCATGTCGAAGTACGGTTGGCATGTCGGCATTCCGTGTCATCCATGTCGCTCGCCTCACGCCTTCGTCGGCGTCGCCTTCTCTTTGGTCAACTTCGCCCAGGCGATCTGCTTTTCGAGCGCCTTCACCGGATCAGCATCGTCCAGCTCCGGCGGCAACTGCACGTAGCCGGTGCGTGCGGGAATCGGCAGGTCGATCGCCTTGCCCTTGGTCAGGTAACGCATGCCGCGCACCTTGTCCTGAATGCGCATCAGGCCTTCGAGCAACGCTTCGGGGCGCGGCGGGCAACCTGGCACATAGACATCGACAGGCACCACCAGGTCGACACCCTTGACGACGTTGTACCCGTACTTGTAATACGGCCCGCCGCCGCAAGTGCAGGCGCCCATCGCGATAACGAACTTCGGATCTCCCATCTGGTTGTACAATCGGCGCACCCGGCTCGCCATCTTCATGTTGACCGTGCCGGCCACGACCATCAAGTCCGCCTGCCGTGGCGTCGCGCGAAATGCACCCGCGCCGAAGCGATCGATGTCGTAGCGAGGCCCGCCCACCGCCATCATCTCGATGGCGCAGCAGGCCAGCCCAAACGTCATGGGCCACATGCTCGATTCGCGCGCCCAGGCGATGCCTTGTTCGATCGTCGTAACAAAGAAGTTTTCTTCAAATCGGCCTTCGACCCAACCCATGTAAAAGCTCCTTCTGACCCCACAGCCTCTTCTCGTTTGGTCGCGGGATCGTTGAGTTTAATGAACGGCAACCGGCGGCGGCGCCGCAATTGGAACCGATTGCTCCAACGGTTTCTCGGGAGTAATCGAAGGCTCCTGGTGATGGCCATAGGCGCGGACCCAATCGATGTCGCCACGCCGCCACACGTAGGCGAACCCAACCATCAGGACGCCGAAGAAAATCGCGATATCCCAAAAAGCGATCTGTGCCCACCTCGCCGCAGCGCCGGGCTCCGGTGGCCGCACCGTGAGTTTGCCCTTTTCTTCCGCTAGTATTTTCATATTGACCTTGCGTTCAGTCCTTACGCCAATTGGCTCCAATTGCTTCAATAGCGGCTCCTGCTGCTTCCTGATCTGCGCGAGTTGTTCGTCAATTTTGCTCAACTGCTCCTTTTCCTGGTCGGTGAGTTTCGCTTCCAGACTCTTCACAGCCAACGGTTTCCTCTTGTCGAGCAACTCCATTACCGGCCCATCCGAATGTGAGAGTTGGTTCGCCTTTCCAAAGACCGTCGCCCAGGGGAAGAAGAACGCAACTTCCACATCGAAGATAACGAACAGCAAGGCCACGACGTAAAAGCGCAGGTCGAACTGAATCCACGCGCTGCCGACTGTCGGCTCGCCGCATTCGTAGATCGTGAGTTTTTCCGGGTCGGGGACACTCGGGCGGAGAAAACTCCCCATCACCATGTGGATGAAGAGAAACACCACGCCGACGACCGTGAAGACGAGCAAAAAGAAGACAAATGTTGCTGGCGCCATGAAGATCATCCATTCAAGACATTGGAAGCGAGTTCGCGACGCCCGGAGAAGCCGGAGTTCAGTTCATGCCAGTGCGCAACTTCCGGCTCGCCCAGCCGCCAGCACAGGTAAACTTCCTTGCCGTCGCGCAGATGGCGAAAATCGATGAGGCCGGTGTAGTAGTCCTTGAGTTCGACACCGAGCTTTTCGAGTTCAAATTCGAACTCGTGCATCTTGTCCTGCCCGCGCTCGAATTCCTCGATCAATTGCTGAACTTCCTCCTTGTGCGCTTGATCGAGCCCGTCGGATTCTTGCATCCGCGAAAGCCGTTCGTAGCGTTCACGCAACTCGTTCGCCAGCGCGACGACGTCGCGCAAAATCGCCCGCAGAAGCGGCAGCATCGCGTTCGCTTCATCGACGGTGTAGGTCTTTTTCTTCGGCCGCGGACCCGATGATGTTTTCATGATCTATATTCTCTGGCGGCTTGCGGCTTAGATCTCGCAGAATGCCACGTGAGCGCTACGCCGCAAACGGCATTAAGTTTAACTGCCTGCAACGGGCGCGGTAGGCGCCGGCGCGGCGGGTTTCGGTGGCGGCGGCGGATCGGGGGGCTTGGTCCAGACCGGCTGATCGACAAGCTTCGACGCCGCGATCGCCGTCGGATTCAAGGTCGCCTGGCCCCACGCGACTTCAACGGGCAGCTTCGCGAAATCGACGATGCAGCCGTCACGCGTATAGCAACTCTGATCATGCGTCGAGCCCATGAAGATGCAATCGACCGGGCACGGATCGACGCACAGCGCACAAAACATGCACTTGGTGTAATCGATCTTGAAGCCTTCGACACGGAAGCCTTTGCCGACGGGATTCTTGATCTTGTCGATGTAGATGCAATCGACCGGACACGCACGGGCACACTTGTCGCAGCCAATGCACGTCGTCAGATCGAAGCGATGGAACCCCCGATAGCGCGGCTTGACCGGCACCGGCAGTTCGGGATATTCGAAATGCTGCGTGAACGCCTTGCGCTTGTACGTTTGCAGAAAGTACCAGAGCGTGATCCACATGCCCTGGCCCACGGTCTGGATGGCGACGATGATATTGCGGAACCATGCTTTCATGAGCGGGCTCGCTGTGTGTCTGCGTTGGAAAGAGAAGCCGTCCTGTGTTCTTTATAGAGAGGAGTGAAAAGGCGAGCAAGTGCATCACGGCGCAGATCATTTGCACACAAGCCGTACGCGTCAGCGAAGGACTTTACAATCCTCCATCGCTAACGGGCAAGGCTTGTGTGCCAATGAATTGCTGACCGAATGGCCACGGCAAATCAAGATGGACTATTCCTTGACGCGAATGTTCTTGACGGTGATCTCGCCCGTTTCCGCGCGCATGATGAAACGGGTCGTCTCGGCCTTTTTGGTCGATTTGCGCGCAAGTTCGCCGTTGATCTTGTGCTCGACGGTGTCGCCCTTGGCGATGATTTCCAGCGTGTTCCAATCGGTTGCCTTGACGTTTTTGCACTCCTTATTACCCGGCACGACGTCAAACTTGATGCCGCGCAGAAAGAAATCGTTGTTGCACTTCGGGCCTGGCTTGAAGTCGAATTTGATGTGAACGTCGCCGCTGAATTCATGCGCGGTCTCGAGATAGGATTCACCTTTGACCGCGGAATTCATGTGTACCGTGCCATCCGCGACCTTGAAGCGACCGACCTCGGTCTTGCCGGCGAGCGCGTCTTTCTTGCCCTTGGGTTGCCAGCCGTCGAAATTCTTGCCGTTGAAGAGCAACTTGAAGCCGGCTTCGAGTTTGAACTCGCCGGCGGACGAGCGCGCCATCGGCACGAGCAGCGCGAGCCCAAGGAGGAAGAGGGAGTAAGAGAGAATTCGCATGGTGATACCTCGTAAGAGAAGGGTGAAAACGACAAGCCGTTTCCGTCACAGGGTGCGAGAGCCCCCGCGCCCTGACGGTCACGGCTCGTAATGGCCTTGCTGCTATTCCTTGACGTGGATGTTCTTGACCTCGATGACGCCGAACTCGGCGCGGATCATGAACGGGCTGGCCTTACCCTTGACATCCCCTTTGCGTGCCGATTCGCCGTTGAGCTTATGCTCGATCTTGTCACCAGTGACGATGATCTCCAGCGTGTTCCAGTCGTTCTCCTTGACGCCCTTGAGTTTCAGCGTGATGTCGAACTTGGAGCCGCGCAGGAAGAAGTCGTTATTGCAGGCCTCGCCCGGCTTGAAGTCGAACTTGATGTGTACGTCCTTGCCGAATTCCTTGACTGTCTCGATGTAGGAGTCGCCTTTCATTGTGTAGTCGATGAGGATGGAACCGTCCTTGACCTTGAAGCGCCCGCCAAACGCTTCGGTTTTGCCTTCGAGCGCGTCCTTTTTGCCCTTGGCTTGCCAGCCGTCGAAGTTCTTACCGTTGAAGAGCGGCTTGAAGTCCTTGCCGCCGGCGGTCGAGCGCGGCATCGGCAACAAGAGTGCGATACCGACAAGGAAAAGGAAGCCAGAGAGAACGCGCATGTTGACACCTCGTGAGGGATTGGGGGGAAAGGTATGGTGGAGAACGTGCTCCGCGGGGTTCCGATAATGTATGGATCAGCCTGGATTAGGCGAGGCAATATGATTCGCCGTAGAGGCTCATATGAGCGTCGCCTCGGATTGCCGCTTTTTCTGCATTCGCTGTGGGCGTGGCCTCAAACTTGGATTCCTTATCGTCTTAACTATTTGCCATTATTTGACATGTAAAATGTAATACATTTTATTACTTTCCCCTTGTCGAGAGGTCGTGCTTCGTTATGTTAATGTTATACATCGTATCAACGAGGTCTGCCGATGAGAAATCCCCGACGGGTCGGCTTCACGCTGATCGAGCTCTTGGTCGTAATCGCCATCATTGCGATTCTGATCGCCATTCTGGTTCCCGCAGTCCAAAAGGTGCGCGAAACCGCTGCACGGATGACGTGTAAGAACAATCTCAAACAGTTCGGCCTCGCGCTGCACGGCTTTCATGACACCAACAGGAAATTCCCACCTGGCTACACTATGAACGTCAGTGGGGGCATCGAGAGCGGCCCCGGTTGGGGATGGGGCGCGTACCTCCTCGAGCATCTCGACCAAGGCCCGTTGCATAGCAAAATTAATTTTGGCATCGACATCACGGCCGCCGTTCATACTGGGCCGCGCACGACGAAGTTGCCTGTTTTCGTTTGCCCGACCGACGATTATTTGGGCACCTTCACGCCGCCCAGCGGCAGCGTCACGCTCGCGCACGGCGGCTACGTCGGTGTCTTCGGCAGCAACGCGATCGACATCGATCCCGGCGCCGGCAACGGCATATTCTTTCGCAACAGCGAAGTCTGCATGAGTCATATCAGCGACGGCACCAGCAATACGCTCATGGTCGGCGAACGCTGCACCAGACGCTTCACCGCCACCTGGGCCGGCGTTCTTGCCGGCATCCCCGAGGCGCAGGCTCTCGTCCTCGGCACCTGCGACCATCCGCCCAACGATCCGAAAGGACACATGGAGGACTTCGCCAGCCTGCACGCCATCGGCGTCAATTTCCTTTACGGCGACGGAACGGTGCGGACCATCAACAACACGATCAACCCGCTCGTCTATCAATCGCTCGCGACGCGCGCCGGCAACGAGGCGGTCTCGGTCCCCGATTGATGATTTCCACGTTCATTGCCCGCACTTCCTGTGGTATCCTGAGAAGCGAACTTAGATTCACCCCCGTTGTTTCTCCGAGGATATTATGAAGCACTTTCTCCGCATCGTCGGCTTGCCCCTGTTGCTCCTCATGGGCATGAGCGTCACCGGGGTATCTCATCAAGACAATGCGGAGCCGGCGTTCCCAGAGATCGTGAAGGCTCGTGCCGAGAAACTCACAGCGCGGGACCAGGATATCCTGCGCCTCAACATCGAACACCAGGCGAAGCTTGAGAAAATGCAGCGCCAGGTCAAACTCCTCGAAGACACGAATCGCGAGCTCGTCCAGGCGGGCCAACGCGCGGGCAGCGACAAGAAGGCGATTCCTATCGACATCGTTTCGAAAGATCAGAAAACGCTCGTCGTCAAGTTCCCGCTCAACGACGCCAACTGGGAGACCGCCTGGAAAATCGAGTGGGACGTCGAGAACATCGGCGCCGCGCGCAAGGCCGGCCTGATTTTCCCAAAGGATCGCGAGGACCACACGCCCGTGCTGTTCAAGATCAAGAAGGCGTTCTTCAAGCCGGGCAAGGCCTCGCCGTGGGTGCAAGTGCTGGACGACGCCCATCCCTCCGAACTGTACGTCCCTTACTACTTCCGCGACACACGCTTCTTTGATCTGCGCGACGCCGGCGAATACGTGCCGCTCAACGCGCAAGAAGGCGGCCCGCGCGGCACGACGCTCGGCAAGGACCGCTTCGTCATGGCCGAATTGCGCGACCGCGGCGTCGCCTACAAGAACGAAAACGTCTCGCGCCGCGCCGAGGAATTGGCGTTGTGGGCGAACTTCAATGCCGGCAACTACACCTACCTGATCGAGTTCGGCTTCATGGACGACGGCGCCATCGCCTTCCGCCACGCTCCCACCGGCTACAACCTCCCCAGCGATCACTTCGCGAGCCACATGCACAACTGCTGCTGGCGCATCGGCGTGCATCTCAAGCTCGAAAACGAACTCGCGCCGAAGAACACCGTCGGCGTCTCGCGCTGGCCGGGCAATACGCCGAACGCGCCCAACGCCGCTCTCGAAAACAAGACGCTCGATGTCGAGCCGATCAAGGCCGAAGGCTTCCGCGATTGGGAGCCGACCGAGTTCACGAAGATCCGCGTCACGAATCCCGCCGTCATCCTCAACGAGCCGAACGGCCCGAACAGCAGAGCGATCTCCTATGACCTGGCCCCGATCGTCCACGGCATCGCCCGCCATTCTCGCTCGGATGAGACCTTCTCCAAACACGACTTCTGGATCACGCGCGCCGACTCGTCCGTCAAACAGTACATCCACCTCGGCGACTACTTCGACAAGCAAAAGCCGCGCGCTCTCGACGGCGGCAAGGTCATCCTCTGGCACATGTCGAGCGCCCTGCACGTGCCGCGCAGCGAGGACGGCATCCTCAAAGGCTCGGCGCTCGCCAACGGCCAGGCCCTCGCGACCTGGACCACGGTCGAATTGCGGCCGCGCCACCTGTTCACGGGGACGCCGATCTATCGCAATCCGAAGTGATCTCCCTGGGTATGATCATGTTCGAATTCACCTGCAAAGGCTGCGGCAATCTCGTGCATTCGGATGCAGCCTTCGCCGCAGATCCTGGACTCTGTGCGGCGTGCAATACGGCAACGTCGATCGCAATCGCCGAGCACGCAACACAGCAAAAGTTCGTGACGGCGCCAGCCGACGGCGCCTTCCGCGAAGGCGACCCGCCGTTGCCCGAACCGCGACCGCCTGTGGCCAGAGAAGCCATGAGCGCACTGACGCGTTCGTTTTTGGCTATCCTCGTGGGCAGTGTGGTGTTGCCCTGCGCGCTCTATTATTTCTTGGTTCAGATCATTGTGCTTTTGGGGTGGTGACTAACTTCGAGTGGCGGCGAACCTGTTCAGTCCGCCTGCTGAATCTCCTCCTTGCGAATCGCCTCGGCGAGCAGCTTCTTAACCTGATCGATATCTGGCTCTTCCACACCTTCACGGCGCCAGTACCGACGTTCCAGCCCGTCGAGGACGTGCTCCCACATGGCGCGCGTCGGTTCGAGGCCGCGCGTCCAGTCGCCGCGCTTCTGCAACTTCCAGCGAAACTTCCAGACGCCGGCGAAACGCTCGGCGGCCAGGTAGCGGCGCTTGCCGGTTTCGGGATCGATGTCATGCCATTTGATTTCCATGCCTTCTGAACCCTCCGTCAACTTTTTACTCGGACCGGCCGCGCAGTCGGTCAAGCAGTTCTCGCAAGTCGGGCGGCATCGGCATCTCCCAGTGCATCGGTTCATCGGTGATGGGATGAATGAAGCCGAGCTCAGCCGCGTGCAGGGCGAGACGCGGGGCGCCGCTCTCATCGGCAATCACATCGCCCTTGAACGCACGATTATAGACGCGCTCGCCGCAAACAGGATGACCAAGCTCCGCCAGATGAATGCGAATCTGGTGCGTGCGACCGGTTTCAAGCTTGCACGAGAGGAGCGTGTAGCCGTCCAGCGATTCAACCAGGGCGATATGCGTGACGGCCGGTTTGCCGACGTTTTTCAGCGTCGTACTACCGCGCTTGCCGTCGCCGCGATCGCGCACGAGGTTGGAGCGGATTGTGCGTTCGCCAAGCTTGCCTTGAACGATCGCGAGATAGCGGCGCGTGACGGTGTGCTTGCGAAACTGCATGCCCAGGCCACGCTCCGCGTCCACGGTGCGGGCGAAGACGACCAGGCCGCTGGTCTCTTTGTCGAGTCGCTGCACGACGCGCAGGCGCGGGCGCGGATCGTGCTTCTTTTCGGGCAAACGCATGCCGATCTGACGCATGACGAGATCGTCGAGCGTCACGACGAGCATACGTCGTTCTTCGAGCCAGTCCTTCTCGGCGGGATGGCGCACCGTGCTGATGCCGGCAGGCTTTTCGACAACGATGAGATGTTCGTCGATGTAGCGAATCGGTATCTGATCGATGTGAACCTGCGGCGACTGTTCGGCACGCGCCAACACCTCGACAACGTCGCCTTCCTTCAGACGGCGCGCGTCGTCGAGCCAGACGTCTCCGTCTAGCTTGACGCGGCGGCCTTCGACGAGTTTGCGCACTTGCGTCCAGGTTTGGCCCGGCAACCACAAGCGCAAGAGTGCCGCGACGGTTTTGCCGGCGTGTTCCGCGGGGACGGAGAATGTTTGGCGTCTTGTTTCGCTCATGCACTCATGGGTTCTATCATGATCATCAAAGGAGGGCCTACATGGGACAAGAGGCTGACCAGCCCAGCCCGGGCGCACCAGATCCGATCCTCGGCATGCAGGTGTTCCGCTGTCGATTGCTCTCGGGTCCCGAACAACTTCGAGCCCTGGGCCACGCCTGGCCTTGGTTAGACTACTATGTCACACCGTTGGTACCCATAGTCGGCCTATCCGTCCCAATAAGCCTTGCGTCATCATATCCCATTTTTCAACTCATGCCGGAGAATCCAGCCCCGGAGCATCGTTGGTTCATGGGCATCTTTTGGCTCATTAGTTTTGGATGCGCATTGGCGTTGCTCACCTGGCTGTATTTTTTCGTCCCCCGCTGGAATTGTCTCGTCCTATTTGAGAACGGCATGCACGTGCAAAAGAACTTCCGCAAGTCGAGAGCACTCTTCAACGATATACAGGAAGTGATAGTTGACCCACGCTGGGAGTCCGCGGAGACATTACTGGACGTGCTTGGCGATATCGCCAAACCGGACCCCTACCGGCCGGATCCTCGGGCTCACCAATCCATCACTGTCGTCCATCGGGACGGCACGTCCAGATGGTTTGGAGTGCTGCTTCTGTATTTCGAGCCAAAGGACGTCATGACGTTCGTCAAACAACTCTCAAGCAAAGTCGCGCTGCGGAAGAACTAAATGAGGCTCTTCGCTCGACTTCGAGGCAGTTCAATCAGGAGGACTAACCGTCCTTCTTTGTGTCAAGTACCTGTTAAAGTTTCCGACGCATCCTGCCGTCGCATCATGTTCGTTTTCGCCCCGGCTTACTCTGGCGCTCCTGCGATTTGCGTCCAGGCCTATAGCCGCGCTTTTCCGCGGGCATCGCGTGCACGTAATCGCTGGCCTGCTCACGCCGCGCGTGCAGCGCTTCCCTGGGCGGCTGGGTGGGGATCAACGCGTCGCAGCCGTTGCCGATCAGGTCCGCACGGCCCGCATCGTGTAGGGCCTTGCGAACTTCGAAGTAGTTTTCGGGCTTGAAAAATTGCAGCAGCGCGCGCTGCGTCTTGCGGTCGCGCAGGTTGCGGGCGATGTACACCTCTTGCTGCGTGATCGGGTCAATACCCGTGTAGTACATGCAGGTCGCGATGTCGAACGGCGCCGGGATGAAGTCCTGCACCTGATCGGGACGATAGCCATTACGCTTGAGGAAGACGGCGAGATCGATCATCGCATGCACGTCGCTGCCGGGATGGCTGGCGATGTAATACGGCACGATGTACTGCTTCGGTTTGCCGGCCTGTTGCGACGCCTGCTTGAACTTGCGTGCGAAGCCCTCGAAGTTGACGTTGCGCGGCTTCTTCATCATGTCGAGCACGTGCGGGTCGGTGTGCTCCGGCGCCACTTTCAAATGCCCGCCGACGTGATGGGCCGCGAGCTCCTTCAAATACTCCGGCGAAAGCTGGGCGATGTCCATGCGTATGCCGGACGCGACGAAGACCTGACGGATGCCCGGCTCGGTGCGAGCACGTTTCATCAACTCGATGAGCGGGCCGTGGTCGGTGCCGAGCAGCTTGCAGATCGACGGATGCACGCACGAGAGGCGTTTGCAGATCGCCTCGACTTCGGGGCGCGTGCAGCGCATCTGGTACATGTTCGCGGTCGGCCCGCCGATGTCGCTGATGACGCCTTTGAACTCCGGGTCGGCAGCGAGCGAGCGCACTTCGTTGAGGATCGATTGTTGCGAGCGCGATTGGATCGTGCGGCCCTGGTGCGTGGTGATCGAGCAGAAGGTATAGCCCCCGAAGCACCCGCGGAGGATCGTGACCGAGTCCTTAATCATCTCGTGCGCGGGAACCGGTTCCGTGTACGCCGGGTGCGGCCGGCGCGTGTACGGCAGGTCGTACACCGCGTCGATCTCGGCCTGCGACAGCGGCAGGGCAGGGGGGGTCTGCACCACCGCTTGCCGGTCGTGGAACTGCACCAGCGCCGCGGCGTTGAACGGGTTCGTGTTGGTGTGAATGATGCGCGTTGCTTCGGCGAAGGCGTGCTTGTCGTCGCGCACTTGCTCGAAACTCGGAACCTGTTCCACCTTCTCGCCCAGCGCGTCCAGCCCTTGAGCTTGGACGGCGTCGGACTCTTTCGCGCCGAGGCAGTAGGTGATGCCGCGCATCGAGCGCAGGTCGCGGAGTGTGCCGCCGGCCTTGAGCTTCTGGGCGATCTGAACAATGCTGTGCTCGCCCATTCCGTAGACGACAAGATCGGCCTTCGAGTCGAGTAGGATCGACCGCTTCACCGTGTCGGACCAATAGTCGTAGTGGGCCAGTCGGCGGAGCGACGCTTCCACGCCGCCGGCGATGACCGGCACGCCGGGAAACGCTTCACGCGCCCGTTGGCAGTACGCGAGCGTCGCGCGGTCGGGGCGCAGGCCGATGCGCCCGCCGGGTGAATAAGCGTCGTCGTTCCGCACCTTCTTGTTCGCGGTGTAGTGGTTGATGAGCGAGTCCATATTCCCCGCGCTGACCGCGAAGAACAGTCGCGGGCGGCCGAACGCGCGCCACGGCTCACAGGTTTTCCATTCCGGCTGGCTCAGGACAGCGACACGAAAGCCCGCGCGCTCCAGCACGCGGTGCAGGATCGCCATTGCGAAACTGGGGTGATCGACG
>SXGS01408710.1_pt1 | contig 77054 bp, 57 predicted proteins | sample 3174681 | NCBI WGS metagenome assembly SXGS01 (sample SAMN11356861, study PRJNA531348) | freshwater metagenome | isolation source: freshwater sample F1-80 | place: China: Fuxian Lake, Yuxi | collected 2017-12-25
CTTCTGCCTTCGATCCATGAGCCAGATTCCTTTCTGACTGAAGCGTTTTCAGTTGGTCCTGTTAGGAATCTGGCTTTTCTTTTCTCTCCTTCGTTTCTGAAACCCCACTTTCTTCGACGCCAAATCGTTCACGGCGTTGCGCGAAGGGGCTGATTTGAATGCCTCCGATCACGGGCCGTCGCCGAGCTTGATGTTGTGCCGGCGTGGCCCCCGCTTGCGCGGACGTCGTGGCACGCCGCTTTGCCAAGGCTTGCTGAATCGGCAAGTGCTCGACATCAATCTCCACCCCTTGAAACGCTCCCTGTGTGAGCTTGGGAGTCCGCGATCCCAAATCCTGCTTATCGAACACATAGACTTTGAGTACGAACTCTTTCTCGAGGATTTTGCCACCCTTTACCCGGATGCCCACGCCGGTTGCATGAACGTTGCTCAAGGGTGTGGTGAAAGCCGTCAAAGCACCGCGTGCAGCAAAGGCTCCCGCCATTGCCGCAGCCGTCGCGCCGGCCCCTTCGTCCTGCTGCGCTCCCATCAGAGCCACGCGATAGTCGTCCAATGCCGCAAACGCGTCTGAGAAACTCGCCATGGTGCAACCTCCGAGTTTTGGAAATATGTTTTGCCAAGCACAAACACTGTGAACTTGACCTCATAGTGAATGAGTGTTGCAACGTGAGCTTGGAATTTCAGCAATTCGTGATTCGAGGTGTTTGTCGTTCAGGAATCTGACTTTTGAGCGTCGCGTTCGATGGCGTGGTCGGTATCCTTCTTTTGTGCGTTGGTCGAATTCGAGGCATCAGGAATGCCGAAGTATGTGCGGTCGATTTACCCTGAGAACGGCGGCTCGGCAGATCGCCGAGTTCTTCGAATTGATGTTCGACCTGGTCGAATGGGACACCCCGCGCTTCAATATTGCGCCGACTCAATCCGTGTTGGCGGTGCGACGAACAACGACGGGACGTGAACCGGTCCTGCTGCGCTGGGGGCTGGTTGCAAGCTGGTCCAAGGATACGTCGATGGCCGCCAAGTGCATCAACGCTCGTGGCGAGGATTTGGCGAACAATCGAGTGTTCCGCACGCCGTTTCGCCGGAGTCGTTGCTTGATCGTGGCGGACGGCTTCTATGAATGGGATCGAGCCAACCCGAAGAAGAAAGTGCCGATTCGTTTTTCTCTGGCGGATGACAACCTGTTCGCGTTTGCCGGTTTGATGGATCGCTGGTGCGCGCCAACGGGAGAGGTGGTCGAATCGTGTTCCGTCATTACGACCGAACCGAACGCGCTCGTGCAGTCGATCCACAATCGCATGCCGGTCATCCTGCATCCGAACGATTACGACCGCTGGCTCGATCCGCTGAATCAAGAAGTCGCGGCATTGCAGCCGCTGTTGGTTCCGTTTCCCGCCGAGGCCATGCGCGCGGAACGTGTCAGTGACGCGATCAACAACGCGAAAAACGACGTCGATCCGCAATTGGCCGTCGCGGTTGTGCCACCACGATTGAGAGTCCGAAGTTTGTTCGACGAGGATGACTCATCCGACTGAGCACGGTTTGTTTTCCGGCTCCCTCTCCCCCGCATCGGGGGAGAGGGGACAAGACAGTCGAACGTGCGCAGTAGTCCTAAATGACTTGGCTCAACGAAAATCGCGGGACTTGGTTTCGATCTGGATCAGTTCGTGAGACAAGTCCTCCAGGCGGTTCACGAGAACGTGAATGTTGGCCTCGTGTCGCTGCAAGATTCCATGAGCCAGCAGCACGGTGGCCGAGCGTGCGGCTTGATGATGCCGCTCCCACACGTCCGGGCGAACGATCAGGTTGATCGTGCCGCTTTCATCTTCCAAGGTGACGAACGTGATGCCGCGCGCGGTGCTCGGCCGCTGACGCAGCAACACCAATCCGGCGACTCGCAAGAAGCGACCGTTGCCGGTGGAGACCAATCGCCACGCCGGGGTGATGCGGCGCGTGTCGAGTTGCGGACGAAGAAACTTCAGCGGGTGTGCTCGCAGCGAGAGTCCCGTCGTGCGGTAGTCGGCGGCGACTTCCCCAAACGCTCCCAGCTTTGGAAGTGAAACGGCTGGCTCGTCAGCGACCGGTTGCGCGTTGAGCAGCGGACTCGGAGTGTGATCGGGAAGCGATTGCCACAACGCCGAGCGGCGATTCAATCTCAGCGAGGCAAATGCATCCGCTTTGGAAAGACGTGTCAGCACGCTGTTGCTCAAACCGGTGCGCTGCGCGAATTCGTCCAACGAATCAAACGGTCGCACGCGACGTTGCTCGACGATCCGCTCGGCGTGCGCGGCGGAGAAGCCGCTCAACATGCGAAAGCCGAGACGAAGTGAGGGGCGAGGGATGAGGGGCGAGGGGCAAGAATCATCCAAATTTGGACCGGTTGTATTTGTAACCTGCCTTCCTCGCCCCTCGCCCCTCGCCACTAACCCCTCCTCTCGCCCCTCCAAAACACAATCCCACTCGCTGAAGTTCACATCGACCGGCAGCACAGTGACGCCATGCTTCCGAGCGTCTCCCACAAGCTGGGCCGGCGCGTAGAAGCCCATCGGTTGGCTATTGAGCAGCGCGGCGGTGAACGCGGCGGGGTGGTGATACTTCAGCCAAGCGGAGACATAGACCAACAGCGCGAAGCTGGCGGCGTGGCTTTCGGGGAATCCGTATTCGCCGAATCCGCGAAGCTGGCGGAAGACACGGTCAGCGAACTCAGCGGAGTAGCCGTTGGCGGTCATGCCATTGATCAGCTTCACGCGGAACTGATCGATGACTCCGCGCCGTCGCCAGGCACCCATCGCGCGGCGGAGTTGATCGGCCTCACCGGGCGTGAAGCCGGCGGCGACAATCGCCAGTCGCATGGCTTGCTCTTGGAAGATCGGGACTCCCAAGGTTTTCTCCAACACCGCGCAAATGCGATCATCAGGATACTCGACCGCTTCCTCACCACAGCGGCGACGCAAATACGGGTGAACCATGTCCCCTTGAATTGGGCCGGGACGAACGATCGCGACTTCGATGACTAGGTCGTAAAAACAACGCGGCTTGAGTCGCGGCAGCATCGACATCTGGGCTCGGCTCTCGATTTGAAACACGCCCATCGTGTCCGCTCGCGAGATCATGTCATACACGCGATGGTCATTGGGCGGGATGCTGGCCAGAGTCAGCTTTTCGAGCTGTCCAGTAACCCGACGCGTCGGTTTTGAAGCGGCGCTGTTTTCAGCCCCGAAGGGGGCGGAACTCGAAAGCCCAGGGCGAAGCCCTGGGGTTTGAGCAATTGGGATTTGGATAGCCCTGAAGGGGCGCGACTCATTTTGTTGCGCCCCTTCGGGGCTTATGGGTTTGAAAACTGCCTGTTCCCCAGGGCTGCGCCCTGGGCTTTCGAGTCTCGCCCCCTTCGGGGCTAAGAACTGCGCACCTTCAATGAACGACCGCGAGGGCGAACGCTTCACATCGCTCGAATTGCTGTGCCGGAACGCGCCAGTGTCCGGTTCGGACGCAGTCCCGCCGACCAACCGGACGCTAGCGCGTTCCGGCTGATGATTGCTGCCGATATCGGGGCCTGTGGGGCGTTCGCCCTCGCTGACGCTTCGGGTTAGAGAGATGAGATCAAAGCATTTGCGAATCGCCGTCAACATGCCCAGCGACAGGCAATCGACCTTGAGGATACCCAGCGCGTCGAGGTCGTTCTTGTCCCACTCGATCACGGTGCGACCGGGCATCGTCGCGTTTTCAATCGGCACCAATTCGCACAACGGCCCGTTTGTCAGCACCATGCCGCCGACGTGCTGCGATAAGTGACGCGGGAACTCCAGAATCTCTTCGACCAGTTCAATCAACTGCGTGCCGAGCCGCGATTCCGGCGGGAAGCCGACTTCGCGAAAGCGAGCTTCTAATTTGGATCGGTCATGCAGGTGATCGACTTGCTTGGCCAGCACATCGACTCGGTCCAGCGACAGGCCCAGCGCCTTGCCCACGTCGCGCACCGCCGAGCGAGGGCGATAGCTGATGACCTCCGCCGTCATGGCCGCGCGTTCGCGGCCGTATTTCTCATAGAGGTATTGGATAACTTCCTCACGCCGCTCGTGTTCGAAGTCCACGTCGATGTCGGGAGCTTCATTCCGTTCCTTGCTGATGAACCGCTCGAACAACACGTCGATCCGTTCGGGGTCGACCGAAGTCACGCCCAAGCAAAAGCAAACCACCGAATTCGCCGCTGACCCTCGTCCCTGACACAAGATGTCACGACTCCGCGCGAAGCGGACCAGATCCCACACGGTCAGAAAATACGGGGCGTAGTTCAGCTCGCCGATCAGCATCAATTCGTGCTCGACGAGCCGGCGAATCTTGTCGGGGACACCGCGCGAGTAGCGGTTCTTCGCCCCCTGCCACGTCAGGTTGGTGAGGTGTTGGATTGGCGTCAGTCCCGGCGGGCAGAGTTCCTCCGGATAGTCGTATCTCAATTCATCGAGCGAGAAGTGGCAGCGGTCAGCAATCTCGATCGTGCGAGCGATGACATCCGGGCAGTCCGCAAAGAGCATGACCATTTCCGTCGCCGACTTGAGATGCCGCTCGGCGTTGGGAAACCGCCGCTCGCCAAGTTCCGCGACCGAGCAGCCGTGTCGAATGGCGGTCAGCACGTCTTGCAACCGCTGCCGCTCTTTGACGTGACAATGCACCTCGTTCGCAGCGACAAGCGGCACATTCGCGCGGTGAGCGAGTTGTTGCCACTCGACCAATTGCTGGCGATCATTCGGTCCGCGATGAAGTTCGGCGAGTGCGTAGAGGCGATCGCCGAAGGCATTGCGGTATTGCATTAGTGGGGGAGAGGGGGAGAGAGGGAGAGGGGGAGGGGGGGCAATCTGTGTTGCGATGCTGTCAACATCTCCCCCTCTCCCCCTCTCCCTGTCTCCCCCTCTCAACACCACACCCGCCAACAATCCTTCTTGGTGTTCGATGACATCGGCCAGCGTGAGCCGCGACTCTCCCTTCGGAGCACGCTGCCGACCGCGCGTGATCAGTCGGCAAAGGCGTCCGTAGCCCGCTCGGTTCATCGCCCATAAGACGACGGGTGGCGCATCGACCGGCGTGATCTCTGCGCCGATCAGCAACTTCAACTTCGCTTCCTTGGCGGCGACGTGAGCACGCACGACGCCGGCCAAGCTGTTGCGGTCGGTGATCGCGAGTGCCGTCAGCCCCAACTCGCCCGCTCGTACGACGAGTTCGTCGGGATGCGACGCCCCTTCCAAAAACGAGTAGTTGGTTCGGCAATGCAACTCGGCGTACTGACGTAGAGCAGGCGGCACGCCTGCTTTTGGCGTAAGGCGAACAAACTCAGGCGAGCCGCCTGAGCTACGAATGGGCTGTCGTTTGTGGAGTGGTTGCTCGGGCATGGTTAGTCGAACGCTCCGTGAATGAACCATGCGGCTTGTTCAAAGCTGCGAAACAGCCAGAAGTGTTGTCCCGTTTGTGTCTCGACGCGGAAGTAGTCGCGACAGATCGACTGGTCGCGCCACCAACCGGTTTCGATTCGCTCCGGTCCCCAACTGCGGATAACGCGGTACTCGCGGCGTTCCCAGTGAAAGCGCATCGGTGCGCCCTCCGGGCCGGCGGTCGTGGCCTCGATGCGCTGCGGTGGCGCGAACAGACGCAGCGGGCGAGCCTGCCAACAAATTGGCGAGCGGGGCGGCGTCAGCCCCTCGGTGCTGACTTTGAGCGGAATGGCGCTAGCCACCGGTAATTCGGAATCGACGATTACCGGCGAACTACCGGCGGCTAGCGCCGTGCCGCTCACAAATCGAGTGCCATTGGGCGTCAGCCCCCCGGTGGGCGTGCGGGCCGCAAACAACCGGGGGGCTGACGCCGCCCCGCTCGCCTGAGAGCCGATCGTGTCACACGGCTTATATCGGACCGACAGCTCTGGTTGAGCATCCGGGACCAGTGCTGCATGAGCGACTGCGGTCGCTCCCAAGCGATTGCTCAGCCGGTCGAGCAGTGAGCTGACTTCGCGGTGCGTGTCGGTGTCCGCTTCCAAGCCGAACAAGTCGCGCTGCCGTGTTGCGAGTGATTCGATGCTGGTCGCTTCCAATCGGACGAACGAAATCCCTTCGGGGAGGTCTGCCCGGTCGATTTGCAAGCCGAGTAACTCCAGCAAGTGTTTCGTCGCGTCGCTGGGGCTGACCAAACTCACGAGCATCTCAACCGGCCGCGCCGCGGTCCCTTTCACTTGGCAGAGCAACTGCCGCGCTCCTTCGCGGCGCGGTTTGAGTCGGCCGATCAGTTCGTCGATCAGTTCTCGGCAGATGAATCGCAATGACTCGCGATCGGTGAGCGGTTCGTCCGTGACCCAGGTGACGGCGATCGGTTCGGCGGGACGCTCGGGGATGAGCAACTCCGGCACATTGCCAAACGCTTGATCCAATCGGTGGAGCAACTCGGAACCAAATCGAGACGGCAGGCTCTCTCGCGGCAACGCTCGTAACTGGCCGATGCGGTGCAGGCCCAACTCGCGCAACGTCTCGACGATCTTGATTGGTAATCGCAACGCGGTGACCGGCAATGGCGCGAGTGTCTCTTCGAGACTCTCGTAGCCCAGGCCCTTGTGGCCTGGTTGGTTCGGATTCGTTCGGGAATCGACCGAACCACAAGGGGTCGGGCTACGGTAGTGTGCTGCCGCCCATGCGGCTCCGATGGTTGGCGCGAGCGCCGCTCGGACTTGAAAGCCTCGTTGCTGGAAATCTCTGGTGAGAGCCGCGACCAAGTTTTGCTCGCCGCCAAACAGGTGCTCGCAGCCGGTCACGTCGAGCAACACGCACTCCGGCGACTCTGCCGCTTCAATGCCGAACAGCGGCGAGAAGGAGTTGCAGGTTCGAGCCAGCTCGCGTAGCCCCGCGACATCAGCGGCAGGATCATGCTGTTCGATGTGAGCGGGAACGTCGCGCCCAGCCAGCAACGCTTCCGCTTCGGCCAAGGGCATCCCAGGCGTCAAACAGGCGAGCGGGGCGGCGTCAGCCCCCCGGTCCTTCGTGGAGTTCGCAGAACACCGCGGGGCTGACGCCACCCCGCTCGCCAAGACTTTGTGCTTGGAGGTTGCGTCCGACCATGCCACAACGCGCGGGCCGCGATGGCCGGTGTTCGAGAACAGCACGACCGGCCGATCTTTCAATTCCGGCCGCTCATGCCGCAGGCGTTGCAGAGGCCAGTTCGGCAGCCAAAGACAAACCATTCGGGCCATCGCTGAGTTCCACGATCACAGAGTCCCCGCCGAACCGCTTCCGACCACGCAACAACTCGACTCGCCAGCGCCGCGAGACTGCCGCCACTCCCGCTCGCCGTGCGTCTGGCGGCGGCAGTGGCTGCACCAAAAAACGATACTCGGCAAACGAGGGTTGCCCGCGTGCCTTGGCCGGCCGCAACAGGATGCCCAGCCCGCCACCCGTTTCGGCCGCTAACTGCAATCGTCGGCACGCCTGCGGTGAGAGTTGTTCCACATCACACACCACCGCTCCGACGCCGCGAGTTCGCAACGCTTGCTCCAACGACCACAACGCATCCGGTGGTCGCTCTGGGCGGATGAAGACGGTCTTGCTCAAGTCCACAGCGAAGGGAACAGCGGCCGGCGCGTGAAGCTCGCGCTGACTGTCGATCATCACCAATAAGCTGTCGTGCCAAGCCGCGCGACTGGCCCACAACGCCAAGCACATCGAACCGGTGCCACGTCCTTCCGCCAACCATTCCACCAGACCGCCACGCGGCCAACCCGCTTCGCACAACAGTCGCTCCAGTCCCGGTAAGCCATTGGCGGTGAGATCCGACTTCGTCGCGCAACGCTGACCAGTCCGCTCGATCGTGCGGATGCGTTGAGACAAGTCGGCGATAACATCGCGAGCCACCATCAGTCAGAACCTCCGAATGAGTCCTACGAGCACGCCTCGAATCTCCACCTCCGGGACTCGGATCGGCTTCATCCGTTTGTTCTCCGGCTGGAGCAAGATGTGATCCTTGCGCCGGAAGAACCGCTTGAGCGTCGCTTCGCCATCGACGACGGCGGCGACGATGTCGCCGTCGTTGCACGACTCCTGCAAACGAATCACGGCGATGTCGCCGTCCAGGATATGTGCCTCGACCATCGAGTTCCCTTTGACTCGCAAACCGCGATGCGTGTCCGAGTCATACTCTTCCCCCAGATCGAACAGCTCTTCATCGGCGATTGCTTCCGTCAGCGGCCCAGCGGCGATCTGGCCCCACAGGATCAGGCCTCGTTTCGGTTTCGCCTTGCCGGTCAGTTTCAGGCTCCGCGATTTGCCCGCCTCTCGTTCGATGAGGTTCTGGCTTTCCAGCCGGTCCAAAATCCGTTGCACACTGATCGTGGTTGTGTGTCCGACGTGCTCGGCAATCTCGCGCAACGAGGGCGACGATTGACCGGCCTGATGCCGCTGCTGCAAGAAGCTCAGCACGTCCTCTTCCGCGAGTGGTTGCGCCGTCCGCATGATTGCTCTCCGCAAGACTGGATCGGCAGAGCATACCAATCGGCCTGAGCTTTTTGAATGCAAATGGATTCAATTTGCTTCAGCCGATCTCAAACCCATGGCGCTGCTCGCGGCTGAGCAGTTTGGTGGCGGCTGGTGAGTCGCTGAATTGCTCGGTCTGCGGGTTCCAGGTCAGTTTCGTGCCGACGCGCATGGCGATGTTGCCCAAATGGCAGAGACTGACGGAACGATGCTGGCTGACGACGTCGGAAATCGGCGTCTTGCGGCTGAGCGTGCAGTCGTAGAAGTTGCCCATGTGATTCTTGATCGCGTCGATCTTGCCCATCCGCTCCGGGCGATCGAGGTTGTCGTTCGCGTAGATGCGGAAGTCGCCGCGGTTGAACGGTTGCGATTTCAAATCTTCAACCGGCCGACCGGCGATCGTGCCCCGGTTCACGAAGAGGCGGCCGGCATCTCCTTCAAACATGATGCCGTCGCGGTTGTAGTCGCCGCGTGGGGCGTCGAGCACTTCCAACTCGACGCCGTTCGCGTAGCGGTAGCGGATGTGGTAGTCGAGCGCGACGTTGTAGCCGTTCTCGACCGACGGGTACTTGGCGGTCCCCTCGATCTCCACCGGGCCGGAGTGCTGCAAGCCCGCGCCCCACTGTGCGATGTCGAGATGATGGGCTCCCGTGTCAGTCATCTCGCCGCCGGAGTACTCGTACCACCAGCGAAACGTGTAGTGGCTGCGCTCCGCAAGGTATGGAACGTCGGGGGTCTGTCCCTGCCAGAGATTCCAATTGAAATGTCCCGGCACCGGCGTCGGCTTAAACGGCCCTCCGGTTTTGTTCTTGCCCATGACGACCACCATCCGCTGCAGCTTGCCGATGCGGCCGGACTGCACCATCTCGACCGCCTGACGGAACCGCGCGTCGCTGCGCTGCCAGGTGCCGACTTGGACGACTCGCCCGGTTTCTTGAACGACTTCGCAGATGCGTTGCCCCTCGGCCACGGTCAGCGTGAGCGGTTTCTCGCAGTAGACGTCTTTCTTCGCTCGGCAGGCGCCGATCAGCATCTTCGCGTGCCAATGATCCGGCGTGCCGATCAGCACGACGTCGATGTCCTTCTTCGCCAGCAAGTCGGTGTAGTTTTCAAAGATCGCCGCAGTGCTGCCGAAGCTGGCTCTCGCTTGTTCGCGCACATGCCGATCAACATCGCAGATCGCGACGACATCGCCATAAGGCAACGCCTCGCGCGTGATCACGGAGCCCTGATACCGCAGCCCGATCACGCCGATTCGCCAACGGTCGTTTGGCGATTTGGGAGTCGCCTTCTCGTCGGCGTTCGCGGTCCAGGTGTAGGGTGTGAAGACCGCAGCGGCACCACCTGCTGCGCTGCCGAGAAAGGTTCTTCGATTCCAGAGATAGCTCATGGGCGATTCCCTAAGACGGAGTTGGATAGGCGGAGCCAACAGTTTTCAGTCTGACTTCGCAGATTACCGATCTTCAGCGATACTGGTACACAATAGAGTTCTCACGATCATCCAGGCGAGCGGGGCGGCGTCAGCCCCCCGGTGATTCATCGCGATGGTTGCTAAATTCAGACCGGGGGGCTGACGCCGCCCCGCTCGCCTAAGAGTCTTTCGAGGATCTTTCGATGCTCACCATTCAAGGCTCGACCCAACGAGTTTGCAGCGGTCTCTCACGTCGTGATGTGATTCGCGCGGCTGGCACCGGGCTTCTGGGAGCCAGCCTGCCGAAACTGATAGCGGCAGAAGAGGCCGGGGCGGTCGTTCATCCGCGTGCGAAGTCGGTCCTGTTCGTGTTTTTATTCGGAGGTCCGAGTCAGCTCGAAACGTATGACATGAAGCCGGAGGCTCCGAAGGAGATTCGCGGGCCATATCAGCCGATCGCATCTCGCTCACCAGGACTGCTTGTCAGCGATCATCTGCCGAAGCTGGCGGCGATGTCGGACAAGTACGCGGTCATTCGCACGATGACTCACGGGCAGAACGATCACAACGCCTGCCACATCATTCAGACCGGCCACGAAATGCCTCCCGCCGAGCGCGGTCCCGCTCGCGTAAACGCGACTGAGAAAGATTGGCCGGCATTCGGCTCGGTGGTTGAGTACCTCGATCAACGAGCCGACGCACGGCGACCGGCTGATCAACGTCGCGACTTTCCGAGCTTCGTGTATCTGCCGAATCGGTTGGGACACATCCAAGGCTACGACCGATCGGGGCAGTACGCCGGCTGGTTGGGACACAGCTACAACCCGCTGGCAACGAAAGTCGCCAAGCGCGATGCCAAAGACAACCCGTACTTCCGCGACTGTACTGACGAGGAATTGACCTTCCGCGTCGAAGGGGTGGAATCGCACGCGGGCATGACGCTCGACCGGCTTTCACAGCGTGGCAGCCTGCTGACTCAGTTTGACGCCGCGCGACAGGAACTCGATCAATCGCGCGGCGTGCGTGATTTCGGTCGGCTGCGTGAACGGGCGATGGATCTTGTCACGTCGGAGAAGATGCGTGCCGCGTTCGATATTCGTCGCGAGTCGCCGCAACTTCGCGACCGCTATGGCCGACACTTGTTCGGCCAGTCGATGCTGATGGGCCGTCGTATGATCGAAGCCGGAGCGAGATTCGTGACCGTCTTGTGGGACTGCCCGGACGGCTACAGTTGGGACAGTCATGCTCATTCGCAAGATGTCGGCAAGCATCTGTTGCCAGGTCTCGATCAAAGTTTGTCGGCGCTGCTGGACGACATGGCCGATCGCGGGTTGCTCGACGAAACACTGGTCGTCTGCTTGGGTGAGATGGGCCGCACTCCGCGCGGCAACGCGAACTGGGGCCGCGATCACTGGGGCTATTGCTTCCCCGCCGTGCTGGCCGGAGCGGGCATTCGCGGCGGCGCGGTCTATGGGAAGTCGGACAAGGACGCCGCGTATCCGCAGGACAAGCCGGTCAGCCCGCTGAATCTTGGCGCAACGATCTTCCATGCAATGGGGATCTCGCCAGAGACTCGCATTCACGATGCGCTCGGCCGGCCCGTCCCCGTCATGGAAGGTGGGCAGCCGCTAGTGGATTTGTTCGGCTGATGTTTCGGCTAAGTAAACGAGTCACTCTGAGGCTGTGAAACAATTGACGCCGCCCCGCTCGCCAATTTCTTCACAGCCTCTCTGCGACTCGATTCGAGTCATGGAGTGACTCGTCGACTTTCGGCGGCTTCGGGCCCTGGTATTGGTAGTAGGTGCATTCGATGCGGCCGTTGAAGAGCTTGCGGCGGCGGTCACCGGCACGGCCAAAGAGTGGCTCGAATTCTTTGTGCGAGGTCAGCACATAGATCGACCAGCCGTTGAGGCGATTGCAGAACGTTCCCAGGCGTTGATAGAGAGCCTCCGCTTCGGCGAGTTCTCCGAGCCGCTCACCATAGGGCGGGTTCGCGATCAGGCAGCCGTAGGGTTGCAGTTGGTCGGTCGTGATGCGGGCGAAGTCGCGATGCTCGAAACGCATGTCATCGGCGACTCCGGCGAGCATCGCGTGATGCGTCGCGAGCTTGATCGCTTCGGCGTCGATGTCGCTGCCAATGATCTCGCCCTCGAGCTTCGGCAGCGCGACGGCGCGGGCTTCGTCACGAGCCTGTTGCCAGATCTCGGCAGGCACGGTCGGCCATTCCTCGGCAGCGAACGGGCGATGAAGCCCCGGAGCAAGTTTGCGGCCGATCAAAGCCGCTTCAATGGGAATCGTGCCGCTGCCGCAGAACGGATCGAGCAACATGCGGCTGGAGTTCCAATAGCTCAACTGAATCAGCGCGGCGGCGAGCGTCTCCTTCAGCGGAGCCTCGCCGACGAGTTTACGATACCCGCGCTTGTGCAAGCCGGGACCGGACGTGTCGATGGTCAACGTGGCTCGGTCTTTCAGCAGCGCCACTTCAATCGTGTATGTCGGCCCGTTCTCTTCAAACCAGACCTTGTGGTAGTGCTGCTTGAGTCGCTCGACGATCGCCTTCTTCACGATCGCCTGACAATCCGGCGTGCTATGCAATTGCGACCGCACCGAGCGGCCTTCCACCGGAAAGTAAGCGTTCTCCGGCAGCCACTCCTCCCACGGCAACGCTTTCGTGCAATCGAAGAGTTCTCCGAAATCGGTCGCTTCAAACTGTCCGACTTGGACCAGCACCCGCTCGGCGGATCGCAGCCACAAGTTGGCTCGCGCGATTGCGGAGGCGTCGGCTTCAAACGTGACCTTGCCATCCTCGGTCGATTGTTTGTCGTAGCCGAGTTGCTTGAGTTCTCGCGAGACGACAGCTTCGAGACCAAAGGTGGTAGCGGCGATGAGTTGCATGAACGCATTCGTAGCGAGGCACAGTGGTTGGTGGGTCTCGATGACTCGACCCACCCTACATGTTTGGCTAGGCCAGCAGACCCTTCACGACGTTGCCCTCAACATCGGTCAGCCGGAAGTCGCGGCCTTGGAAGCGAAAGGTCAGCTTGGTGTGGTCGATGCCAAGCTGATGCAGGATCGTCGCGTTCCAGTCGTGGATGGGGACGGGATCGCGGACGATGTTGTAGCAATAGTCGTCGGTCTCACCGTAGGTGAGGCCGGGCTTCAGGCCGCCACCGGCCATCCACATCGTGAAGCAACGGCCGTGATGGTCGCGGCCGTAGTTGGTGGGGGTGAGTGCTCCCTGACTGTAGACCGTGCGGCCGAATTCGCCGCCCCAGATGACCAGCGTGTCGTCGAGCAGCCCGCGCTCTTGGAGGTCTTTCACCAGCGCGGCGCTCGGTCGATCGACGTCGCGACACTGGCCTTTGATTTGGTTCGGCAGTGAACTGTGCTGATCCCATCCCCGGTGCATGAGCTGCACGAAGCGAACACCGCGTTCGATCATCCGTCTCGCGAGCAAACAGTTCCGAGCAAAGCCACCGTCCACGTTGTCATCCTTGATGCCGTAAGAATCGATGACGTGTTTCGGTTCGGACGACAAATCGGTCAATTCGGGAACGGACGCCTGCATCCGAAACGCCATCTCGTACTGCGCGATCCGCGTATTGATCTCTGGATCGCCGAACGACTCGGCCGTGATCTGATTCAACTCAGAGAGTCCATCGAGCATTTGCCGCCGCGAGCCACGATCAATGCCGGGCGGGTTTGACAAGTACAGCACCGGATCATCACCGCTGCGGAAGCGGACCCCTTGATGCTTCGACGGCAAGAAGCCGCTGCCCCACAGACGCGAGAAGATCGGTTGGTCGGTCTTGTTTCCGCTCCCTTGCGAGATCATCACGACGAACGCCGGCAGGTTGCTGCTCTCCGCGCCGAGCCCGTAGCTCAGCCAAGCACCGAGGCTCGGCCGGCCCGGCTGTTGCGAGCCAGTTTGGATGAACGTGATCGCCGGGTCGTGATTGACCGCCTCGGTGTTCAGCGTCTTCACGATCGTGATGTCGTCCGCGATCGACCCGATGTGTGGCAGAAGTTCGCTAATCGAAGCTCCGCAGTCGCCGTGCTGTCGGAATTTGAAAATCGACGAGGCGACCGGCAGCGACTTCTGCCCTGACGTCATGCCGGTGATGCGCTGTCCCATACGAATCGAGGCGGGGAGTTCCTGGCCGTGAAACTCTTTGAGCTTCGGCTTGTCATCCAACAGGTCGATATGCGAAGGACCTCCGGACATAAAGAGGTAAATGACGCGCTTGATCTTCGGCGGTAGATGCGGCCTCGGCAGCGCGCCGGCCGGCTTCGTTGTGTCGGCCGCAAAGAGCCGTGGGTTGAGCAACGACGCGAGCGCCGCCGTGCCGATGCCGGTTGCCGAGCGGCCAAAGAGGTGTCGGCGAGTCAGCAGACGTTCGTAATCGAGGAAGTGGTTCATCAAAGCGTCTCGGTGTTACGGAAAATGTGCCGTGTGCAGGCTAACTCTCCGAGTCGGGGCCATTCAGATCCAAACTCGGAGAGTCAGGCGACAACTTCATTTATTCGCCGCGAGCGTGTCGCCAGCGGCGTTGGAGTTCTTCGACGAAAGCGTGGTAATTGCCCTCGACGCTCGAGTTCTCCGGGATGACCTGAGCGGACATCGTGGAAAGATACACGAACGTGTGGCCGGGAAGGGACTCGATGCGTTAGCAGAATCGGATCAACGGCAGCCCGTCAAGGAGGCCGGGGTTCGTACGATTCTCACAACGAGTCGGCAGACTTTCTTGCGGCCTAGTGGCTCTGTAGCATGTCGGCCTCTTTCCGGTTCGTGAGGCACGGCGGCCTCTGAATGGAGGCGAGTGACTCGGTGGCGCGCGAGGCGGTGGAACGCTCTGGCCAAATCGCGACGAACCTTTGGCGGTCACTTCGGGTTTGCGAGTCCGTTTCTCATCGGCGGTTGCGCGGGATCCGCGGCCGTGATTCCCTTCTGGCGATTTAATAAAGAGGTCTGCGCGATGATTGGCTCTCCCGACCGCTCGAAGCGGCTGGCTTGGATGGTTCTGTTGCTGGCTTTGATGGCCGGCGTGGTCGAGTCGCTGTGGATGGCGACTCCCGCCGTGGTGGCTCAGGAACAGGAAGCCGAACCGGCTGCTGAAGACGAGCCTGCGGAAAAGCCCGCTGCCAAGAAGGCGCAGAAAGGGGAGGAGGATGAGGCAGTAACCCATTCCGAAGAGAATGTCGTCATCTGGATTCTTCGGATTTCGGGAGCCATCGGCGTCTTCATCATCGTCCTGTCGTGCTACTTCATTCAATTAGTCAGCCGGTTGTTCATCGACATTCGCCCCATCGTGGCGATGCCGCCCGACTTGGTGGATGACCTCAAACAAAAGATGGAGAAGCGGGACTACAAAGGGGTTTACCAGGGGATCAAGGACAGGGATTGCCTCTTCAGTCGATATACCTCGTCGGGACTCGCAGAACTGTCGGCCGGCTTGGCGGAAGCTCGCGACGCGATGGAACGAACGGCTGAGGTGCAAGTCGTCGAAATGGAGAAAAAGATCAGCATGTTGGCCGTCCTCGGATCTCTGGGGCCGATGATCGGTTTGCTCGGGACTCTGAAGGGGATGATCGCCAGCTTCATGGTCATCGCTCGCTCCGATGCTGGGATCAAGGCGAATGAAGTCGCCGAAGCGATTTCCGAAGCTCTCGTCGTCACGTTCATGGGAGTCGCACTCTCGGTTCCGGCGATCTTTTTCTTTGCCGTCTTCAAGAACCGTGTTGCGCAAATCAGCTCCAATACAATGTACACTGCGGATGAATTCATCCGGAAACTTGCCAATGCCGCCAAGGCTGCTGCGAAAGCTCCGGCAGCACCCTCTGGCGCGACATCTCCCGCCTCGGCGGCAGCACCGGCACCAAAACCCGCGTAAGCCTGGTCTCCGACCTCTGAACTCTGAACCTCTTAGGCTTGAGCATCCATGTCCGGCTCAAAAAGTGAAAGCGAAGCGGATCTGACACCCATGCTCGACATGGTGTTTCAGTTGATCACGTTTTTCATGCTGGTAACCAGCTTTAAGGCCGCCTCGCTGGATTTGTCGCTGCGACTGCCGGTAGTCGGCTCAGCACGCCCGGTCGAAACAGAAGGCGAGGAAAGCCTGCTGATCCTCAACGTCAATAAAGAGGGGCAGTTGATGGTCTATTCGCTGCCGCAAGAGATTGGCCCCTATCTCAAAGCCGAGGCCAAAATGGCGCGCCTTGAGGCCAAGCGAAAGTCCTCAAGCTTCAAGGACACGGATGACCTTCCCACAACGGTCGTGGTGCGGGCCGATAGGGATACACCATTTAGTTTGCTCAATCTCGTCATCAAGAATTGCCAGGACAATGGCTTTCGGAAATTTGCACTCAAGGCAACCGATAAGGCCGGTTCGTAAGCAGAGTAACAGGGCAGGTGCGCTGTGAGTCGTCGAAAAAAGAAACACAGTGAAGGTGGCGTCGAACTCAATCTGGCCGCAATGCTGGATATGGCGTTTCAGTTGCTGGCGTTCTTCATCATGACGTTCAAGCCGGCTCCGATCGAAGGGCAGATCAATCTGAAGCTGCCGCCGCCTCAACCCGTCGCGGGTGCGGCGAATGCCAAGAAAGCTGGCGACGACGAATCGAATAATGACCCGGTTAAGAATCTCAATTCGTTGATCATCTCGATCTTTGCGACCTCGAATGGCCGTGTCGCGACGCTGGCCGTCGGTGAGGCGAACATCGCGGGAACGACGGCTCTGGACGGACGATTGAAACAGGTGCTCGGCCCCGAGTCGGGGGCGTCGTTCGATCAGGTCATTCTGCAAGTCGGTTCCAAGCTGAAATACGATGAGCTGATGAAAGTCGTCGATGTCTGCACGAAGCAGACGCTCGCGAACGGCGAAAAACTGACCAAACTCAGTTTCGTCGAGCTTCCCGATGGAGCACAGCCGTAACCGTCATGTCCACATTTTCCTCACGATCCCCGAACCCATTTCCTCGCCGCGAAATGTCCCGGTTGGTGAGGATGCTGGTGATGTTGTGGGTCGTTGGGATGGCGGTTTATTGGACCCGCGATCCGGGAATGTGGAAATGGCTCGCTGACGATGTCCAAGACGAGGAGGCCGCACCGGCGAAGCTCAACCAGGACTCGGCACCGGTGGAAAAGAAGAACGACGAAACGCAAGTCACCGGCCCGAATGATCAACAGCCGTTCGAGCATTCTCAGGCCGAATACCTCTTCCAGGCCATCACCGACAAGGAACCGCTCGCGCGCGAAGAGATGCCGGCTTACTGGAAACTCATGCGTTGGAGCATGACGGAATCGTTCGACGATCTTTGGGAACGCTCTCGCAAAGATCTTTACTTCACTCATCTGGCCGAAGCGCCTGACAAATATCGTGGCGAGTTGATTGGCCTGAAGGTCAGCTTGCGGCGAGCCCTCACACACGAGGTCGAAGAGAATTCGGCGGGTGCCAAGCAAGTGTATGAGGCTTGGGGCGTCACCAATGAGTCGCGCTCCGGACTGTATTGCTTGGTCTTTTATGACAAGCCACCCGAACTGGCGATTCAGCCCAGCATCCACGAAGAGGCCACGTTCGTTGGTTACTTTTTGAAGCAGTTCACCTACGAAGACGCGATGGGCAAAAAGCGTTGGGCTCCGCTGCTCATCGGCCGATTGCACTGGCGAGAAAACGTGACGCGATCGGCATTGCGCCGACAACGCCAAGGCGGAAACCACTGGCAGTGGCTCATCATTGCCGGAGCCGTGGTCGTGTTGGGAGTGGCTTGGAAAAAGACTCGGCCGTCTCACCGCCAGGGCCTGGATGCGACCGCACCGCCCGATCACGCTGCCATCGAAAGCTGGCTGGATTCCGGAGCACCGGAAGACCCCTCGCGACTCGACGGGGTTCTTGCCGAATGGGAAGGGGCGGACACCGAAACGGAATCGCGACCGGTCTCGCTCTCCAAAGATCCCAGAATCTCGCAGTCCGGGGATGTCACGCCAGACAATTGAACGTACTATGGTTGCGGGTCGTCTGAAGTGAAAACTCGGACTCCGTCGGCTGACATAAGCGATGAAATTGGTTCAGAGTAGCTCCCATCGTCAACGGGATTCCAAGCGAAGAGGTGCATGATGAATTTTTTGAAGCAGCTAATTGGGACTCTTCCAACCCCACAAGATATCAAAGTCGGCGTCCAGAATTGGATCAAGGAGAACGGTAAATTCTGGGTCGTGAGCGTCGGCATGCATGTGTTGATTTTCGCCGTCTTGGGAGTCGCGATTGGCGCGCCGCATGTGAAGAAGGTGTTGCAAGAGGTCGTCTTCTTCGACACCGAGGTAGAACAAGCCGTCGAAGAAACGCCTATCGAACACTTCGAGGTTGGAGAGACTCCCATCGAGCCGACGGTGCTCAACACCGAAACGCTGACTGAGCCACCGGCTGCCACAATCGAACAAGACGCGCAGTTCAACGATAACTCGGCCGTGTTTACGGAAGCTTCTGGCACCACGGCTGCGGGAGCAAACTTCGGCGGTCTGGGCGGATTTGATGTGACCGCGATCGGTGCCGGGCCGGCCGTGCGTGGTCCCGGCGGAGTCGGCGGTGGTAGTGGCGCCACTGATAAAGGCGGATTCAGCAGCCGCGGATCAGGATCAAGGGCGGCAGCGGTCGCCAGTGGCGGTGGCACAGCGGATTCGGAACGAGCGGTTGCGGCTGCCACCAATTGGTTGGCTCGGCACCAAAATCCCGATGGCGGTTGGGGCTGCGCAGGGTTCACTCGTCAGTGCAAAGACCCCAGTTGCTCAGCTCACGCCGCAAAGGCTGGGGGAACAGACTACCCGATGGCGGCGACGGCGTTTGGTCTTCTGCCGTTCTTAGCAGCCGGCCAGACGCACAAAACGGCTGGCCCTTATAAGGGCGTTATCGAAAGGGGTCTGTTGTGGATGTCTAAGAATCAAGACCCCAAGACCGGTCGCCTGGGGGGCGGCAATATGTACGAGCACGGCTTGGCGACGATTGCTGTTTGCGAAGCCTATGGTTTGAGTAAGGATCCAGGCCTGAAAAGGATGGCTGAAGGGGGCGTGGCCTACATTGTGGATGCTCAAAACGACTCTTCAGGAGGCTGGCATTACTCCGCGAATCCACCCACCGTGGGCGATACCTCGGTGGTCGGCTGGCAGTTGATGGGCCTCAAGAGTGCTCAGATGGCAGGTCTACCGGTCCCGCCGGCAACTCTCACGAAGTCCCAGAAGTTTTTGAAAAGCGTCTCGAAAGGAAAAGCCGGTGGCCTATTCTCGTACGGCCCCGATTCGGGACCGACGCCCGCGATGTCCGCTGTCGGCTTGCTCTGTAACCAGTATTCCGGCATGAAGCGAACCGATCCGGCGATGGTCGAAGGTCTGAACTACGTCATGTCCAATCTGGGAGCCGCAAAAAGCAATTCGTATTTTCTGTACTACGCCACGCAAGTGATGCACAACCTGCCGGGACCAGAATGGGACACCTGGAATCGAAACGCTCGCAAACATCTCATCGGCACGCAGATCAAGGAGGGCTGCGCCAGTGGAAGTTGGACATCCAATGGACACGATGCCGGACCCGTTATGTCGACCAGCATTCACGCTCTGACGCTGGAGGTCTACTACCGCTATCTGCCGCTGTACCAGCTCGACAACAAGAAGCAGGCGATGATGCCGGACGAGTAGAGGGTGTTTCAAATCCAGCACGACGCGCCAGCGAGTGGTTGTTCTTACGGCGACTTGACCGCTCGCGCTTTGTGCTGAGTTCTGCAATCGCTTCCAAAGTCGAGGTGTCCGACCTACGCGAGGCCAGAATGCCCAGTTTGTCTGGCAAAACGCTGTTCATCACCGGAGCCAGTCGCGGCATCGGTCTGTCAATCGCGCTGCGAGCCGCCCGCGACGGCGCAAACATCGCCGTCGCCGCGAAGACCACCTCACCTGATCCACGTTTACCAGGCACGGTTCATTCTGCTGTCGAACAAATCAACGCGGCCGGTGGATACGGATTGGCGTGCCCGTGCGATGTGCGTTTCGACGATCAGATCTCCGCTGCTGTGCAGCGAACCGTTGAGACATTCGGCGGCATCGACATCCTCGTCAATAACGCCAGCGCGTTGTTCCTCGCAGGAACGCTCGACACGCCTACGAAACGGTTTGACCTAGTCCACGCGGTCAACGTGCGCGGGACCTTTCTCGCCTCTCAAGCTTGTCTGCCGCATCTGAAGCGAGCCGCGAATCCACACATCCTCAACCTCGCCCCGCCACTGAATATCGAGACTCGTTGGTTCGCGCCACACTTGGCGTACAGTCTCTCGAAGTTCGGCATGAGTCTCTGCGTACTTGGCATGGCCGAAGAGTTTCGCTCGGCGGGTATCGCGGTCAACGCGCTGTGGCCGCACACCGCCATTGCGACTGCTGCCGTTCGCAACTTGCTGGGAGGCGACGATGCCGTCCGTCGTTGTCGCCAGCCGGAGATCGTCGCTGATGCGGCCTACGCGATCCTCACTCGTTCCAGCCGCGAATGCACCGGGAGATTCTTTCTCGACGAGGACGTCCTACGCGATTCCGGCGTCGGCGACCTTTCGTGCTACGCCGTCGATCCGACTGCCGAATTGCTGCCGGACTTCTTTGTGTAGTTCGAGGCGAGCCGCCTGCACGAAGAAAAAAGCACATGCCCGGCCGAGCGAGTTGCGGCATCCCTGCCTAATGACGTCCGCCGTGGTGCCGTGGAGGACTTCAATCGGGGTGAGCGGGATTGAAAACTCTGAGTGAGTCTTCGCGTCTCATTCTCGAACCGGGCATGCGAGGTGGCTGCCCATGTGGGTTTCGTGATTCGTCTCTCAATTCATCGGAGCGCGTTTTCCGCTCGCGAAACAAAACTTGTCCTCCATGACTGCGTCTCGCGAGCGGAAGACGAGCTCCGACTTCCGTAGCACAGGCGGCCCGCCTGTGTCGCAACGCTTCAACAGATCCAAACAGGCGAGCCGCCTGTGCGACGTCACGCCGACAGATCCGTGAACAGCGGCCCAAACTCTGGCATGTCGTTTCGCAACGTTTCCAGCCAGGCGGTCGGATTCCAAATCTCTACACAGATCGCCGCTCCAACGATCATCACGTCTTGATTCACCGGCACGTCGAGAAACTCCCGAAAGCCCTCCGGGATCAGCAACCGCGAGCGATTCGCCAGCGTCACTGTCTTGGATCGTGTCGAGAGCAGTCGGCCGAGTCGCTGCACTTCACTCCAGCGGGATTCCATCTTGCCGGCCTGAATCCGCAGCCTGAGGATCGCGACGCCGTCGTCGATCCGCTTCGTCCAGTCGGCTGCTTTCCAGAGGCTCAGACATCCAGCCCGTTCTTTCGCCAGGATGCAGTTGCCGTCGGAATCCGCCACGAGTTCGGCCATCTCCGCGGGCAGCGTGATTCGGAAGCGATCGTCGATCGTCCGCCGCGCTTCGCCAGTGATGAAAGAGTCCACAGCCATGCCTGCGATACTATTGGGCCTTAAACCCACATTCAACCAGTTTCCAAAGATCAATTGGGCAAGTTTTCCACCCGGCGAGGCGGAGACATTACCGGCCTCGCTAATCAACCGCAAACAAAAAATCCTCCCAATCGGAAAATTTCGTGTGACCGCACAGGGGACGACGACAGAACACACCACGTCACCGGACTCAGTCACTGGCGAGGACGTCGAATCCTCGGACAATGGGTGAGCCTTTCCCGAATGTCAGCGAGGTCCGAATGTCGTTCGACATCTTGTCACGCCTGCCGCCAGTTCAAGACCTGTTGAGTCATCTGACCGTTGAGCCGCTCATCGCGGAGCACGGCCGCGAGGTGGTGCTCGGTTGGGTGCGCGAAGTTCTCGATCAGACACGACGACGGATCAGTTCGTCGAATGGTGAGTCCAACAACGATGGACCTCAAAAAGCATCGTTCGACCGAACCGCGTGGACGGAGTTGCTGGCAGAGCAAGTTCAACGGCAAGCTCGAATTGCGGACCAGCAGCAACTCAGCCGAGTTATCAACGCGACCGGTGTTGTGTTGCACACCGGATTGGGTCGCGCTCCGTTATCAGCCGCCGCGCGGCACGCGCTAAGCGAACTCGGCGGTCACTGCAACGTCGAAGTCGATCTCGCAACGGCCGAGCGGCGATATCGGGGCCATCAGTTGGAAGCGACATTCCGCGCGTTGACCGGTTGCGAAGATGTGCTGATCGTCAACAACAATGCAGCTGCGACCTTGCTGACTCTGCAATCGCTCTGCGCCGGACGCGAAGTCGTCATCTCGCGCGGACAACTGATCGAGATCGGTGGTTCGTTTCGGTTGCCGGAGATCTTCTCGCTGAGTGGCGCGGTGTTGCGAGAAATCGGTACAACGAACCGCACCCATGTTAGTGACTATGCCGCAGCAATCACCGCCAACACGGCGGCGATCATGCACGTCCATCCGTCGAATTACCGCGTGATCGGGTTCAGCGAGACGCCGGCGATCGAAGACCTCGTGCCGACCGCTCGGAAACATGGCGTGACCGCGATCGACGACATCGGCAGCGGAGCCTTGATTGATGTCGCGGAGTTCGGGCTCCCTGCCGAGCCGACATTTCAGCAAAGCCTCTCAGCCGGAGCGGATGTCGTGCTCGGAAGCGGCGACAAGCTGCTAGGTGGGCCGCAATGCGGAATCATTCTCGGAAAGCACGAGTTCGTGGAGCGAATTCGTCAGCATCCGCTCGCTCGTGCCGTTCGAGTCGGCAAGCTGACACTGGCCGCATTGCAAGCCACACTCGATGCCTATCTGCGAGGGACCGCAGCCACAGAGATTCCAACGCTGGCGATGCTTTCGGCGTCGGTCGAGTCGTTGCGATTGCGAGCTCGGCAAGTCGCGGACGAGCTCGGCGAATTTCCAGATTGCCGTATCGAACTTGCGAATGAAACGGCAGCTGTGGGTGGCGGTTCGTTGCCGGGAGTCGATCTGCCAACGGTCACGTTGCGACTGCGATCGCAGTTGATGTCGGCCGACGAGTTCTCTCGCCGATTGCGCCTGGGTTCGATCCGCGTGTTTGGGAGAATCCAGCAAGACGACGTGTTGCTCGATTTACGGAGCGTGCTGCCGGAAGACGATTCGCGGCTCGCGTTGGCGGTGCGATGCGCGGTTTCGAATCAGTAGCCTGATGGCGACACCCAAAACTCGGCGTTTAGGCTCTCACGGCCTTGAGAATTTGCTCAAAGGAATGAATCGATCGACCAGCAAGGGGTAAGACGAGCGGAACTTAAGATTGAAGAATTGGCCAGCCGTACCCTCAGGTTCGCCGACTCTTCCCCGCCAGTCGAGTGACTGCTGTAATCCCGTCTCGTCGATCCGAACTTGGAAGGAGCCTCCCGATGCCAAAGCCTTGGCGGTTTGCCCCGCATGATGCCGCCGCCGTGCGCGAGTTGTCTCAACGATTGCGAGTCCCCGCGCTGGTCGCGCAAGTCTTGGTCGCACGTGGGCACAGCAGCAGTTCGGCGGCCGAGACGTTCTTGCAATCGAGCATGATGGCGCTGCACGAACCGGATTTGATGCCGCATCTCTCGGAGGCCGCGGATCGAGTCGTTTCGGCGGTGAAGTCGGGGCGACGGATCACGATCTACGGCGACTACGACGTCGATGGCGTGACCGCGACAAGCATCCTGTGGCATTGCTTGCGGCTCGCGAATGCGACCGTCGATTACTACATCCCGCATCGCATGGAAGAGGGCTACGGCCTGAACTGCGACGCGATCCGGCAGCTTCATGAGGAAGACCCGCAGCGGCTGGTCGTGACCGTCGATTGCGGCATCTCTAGCGTCGCCGAAGCGGCGCTGGCGAAAGAACTCGGACTCGAACTGATCATCACCGACCATCATGTTATGGGGGCCGAACTGCCTCCGGCCGCGTGTCTCGTACATCCTCGTTTGCCTGGTTCGACGTATCCGTTCGGCGAACTTTGCGGAGCGGGTGTCGCGTTCAAACTGGCATGGGGCATTTGTCAGCGATTGGGAGACGGCAAGCGGGCCTCACCTGCGATGCGTGAGTTCTTGATGAGCGCGGCGGGGCTCGCGGCGATCGGCACCGTGGCCGATTGCGTGCCGCTGGTTGACGAGAATCGAGTGCTCGTGCGGTACGGGCTGGGGAGTCTCGTCGAACGATGCAGCTTGGGGATGAAAGCGCTGCTGAAAGTCGCAGGCTTGGGAGACAAAAACGAACTCGCCGCGGACGACATCGGCTTCACGCTCGGCCCGCGCATCAATGCGGTCGGACGCCTGGGCCAAGCGCGGCTGGCAGTCGAGTTGCTGACGACCGACAACCCCGAACGGGCGCTCGCGCTGGCCAAGTATCTCGACGAACTCAATCAGCAGCGGCAGACGGTCGAACGCAAAATCCTGAAGCAAGCGAAGGAGATGGTCGCCGAGAACCCCGCGTGGCTCGACAGCCCCGCGCTGGTGTTGGCTCACGAGGAATGGCATGCGGGAGTGATCGGTATCGTCGCCAGCCGTGTCGCCGAGCAATTCGAGAAGCCAGCCATCTTGATCTCACTGTCTCGGCAAGATCACGTCGGTCAGGGATCGGGGCGGACATTCGCCCGATTCGATTTGCACACCGGGTTGACGGCGTGTGCTCACCACCTGAAATCGTACGGCGGACATCAAGCCGCCGCCGGTTTGAAGATCGACGCCGACCGGATCGACGCCTTCCGAACGGAGTTCTGCGAACACTTCTCGCGCACACACGAGGTCCAGGCCAGCGACCGCGAGGTGTCGGTGGATGCCGAGGTGCGACTGGCGGACCTGACTCGGCAAGCGGTGCAGATGCTTTCGAAGCTCGGCCCGTTCGGCCGCGAGAACCCGAAGCCGGTGTTCGTCGCCGCTCGCTGCGAATTGGCCGAACCGCCACGCAAGATGGGGGAGGGAGAACGCCATCTCTCACTGCGACTCAAGCACTACGGCACCGTGATGCGCGCCGTCTGCTTCGGAGCCGGCGACTGGGCCGACCAGATCGCAGCGGTCGGCGGGCCGATCTCCGTCTGCTTCGCCCCGACGATCAACAGTTTCAACGGCTACGAGAACGTCGAACTGCGACTCATTGACTGGCGCGCGGATGAGCCGTCGCCGTAGTTGCTTGACCCCGAATTAGACAGGCGAGCGGGGCGGCGTCAGCCCCCCGGTCCTGCGGCGAACTCACTCAGCAAATCACCGGGGGGCTGACGCCGCCCCGCTCGCCTAAAACATTTCGCTCAACCGTGCAGACCTTGGATGACCGTCTCCAGAAACTCTCTCGCGCGACGAGCCAGTCCGTCGATCTCTTCGGGCCGAGTCGGACGGAGCTTGGGTGCGGAGATGTTTTCGCAGCACAGCGGCATTGCCCGGCCCGTGAACGCGACGTTGTGCAGCAAGCGATAGTGGTCGATCTCGCCGAGACCGGGGCCGCAGTCTTGATCGACCGGGAACAGGCGGTGATCCTTGATGCAGAAGCTGCGGATCGACTCGGCGCAGGTCTTGATGTCGTCGAGCGGATTCACTTTCCCGCGTGTGTAGTCCATCACGTTGCCGGCGTCGTAGTTGACTTGAATGTTCGCGTCGGCGACTTCACGAACGATCTCGCCAGTCAGCTCGCCGGTTTCGCCGTGCTGTTTGACGACGATCAACACGCCATGATCGCGAGCGATCGGGCCGAGTTCCTTGAATCGCTCAACCCAGATTTTTCGGTTCGGCCCCTGCGTGTGTCCGAACGTCAGCACCTGCGGAATGCCCGCCGCCTCCGCTTGCAGGATGCGAGCGGTTAGCACCTCGATCCCTTTCGGATGCTCGGGATAGATGCCGGAGAACATCATCAATGGTTCAAGCCCCAGATCACGGCAGCGAGCACCAAGCTCTTTGGCCTTCTGCGGTGGAGCCTCGGCGGCCATCACCGGGACGCCCTTTGATTCGCCCTCTTCTTTGTGCGAAGTGCCCCACGCGACGTGCTTATAGCCGGCCGACTTGAGCCCCATCAGAGCCCGCTCCAAGGGGTAGTGGTTGTAAGGTAGAGTCATGCAGGCAATCTGAAACTTCGTCGGTGGCCCCTGTGGCGACGGTGCCTGTTTCTCCGCGTCAGACTGAGCACGAACGACTCGGCCGAACGCCGCACCTAACAAACCGGCAACACCAAGCTGAAGAACAGATCGCCTCGCCAGACGATGGGGCTGAACTCCAAGATCATTGATCACGATCTTCTCCTCTTCCCCTTCGCGTCCTTTGCGACCTTCTGTTCAAACAGAATTCTATTTTGAACAGAAGGTCGCGAAGAGCGCGAAGGAAGACATTGTCGTTAACGATTTGTGTGAGAAACTCAAATGAACTTTGTCTGTCCAGGGACCGCGACGGGCGGGACTGGCAGTTCGACGTCCCAGTCGTAGCGCGGTGGCGTGAGGTCTTCTTGCGAGTTCAACGCCATCTCCCAAGTAATGGCCTGGCCGGTGTAGGCGGCCATGCGGCCCATGATGGCGATGAGCGTGCTGCGCGCCATGTACTCGCCGTTGTTGAGCGGCTGGCCGTTGCGGATGCTGGCGAAGAGTTCGTCGTGCTCGGCCTGATACATCTGGTTTTCCGGGCCTTCGTAGATCCATTCGTTGGTCGTCTTGATTCGCATCCCTTTGCGGCGTTCAGAAAGCTGAGCTTGGCCCTTTGTTCCGAAGACTTGAGCGCTAATGTCGTTCTTGCAGCCGACTTGCTGGCGGCAATTGCTGAACAGCTTCGCTCCGCCGGCGAATTCGTAAGTCACGGAGAAATGGTCGTAGATGTGGCCGAACTCTGGACCCGTTCGTTGCTGACGGCCACCCATCGCCACGGCGGAGATCGGATGGGCGTCCTTCATCACCCACGAGCAGACATCCAAGAAATGCACATGCTGCTCGACGTTGAAGTCGCCCGAGAGCCATGTGAAGTAGTACCAGTTGCGCATCTGCCACAGCATGTCGGACCAGTCGGGCTGTCGCGGCTTGACCCAGATCGGGCCGCGATAGTCGTTGGCGATCAGCGTGGTGATCTCGCCGATTTCTCCCTCTTGCAGACGTCGCACCGTCTCACGGAATCCGTTGTCGTAGCGCAGACAAAGCCCGGAGACGACCGACAGCTTCTTCTGCTTGGCCAGCTCGCAGGTCGCCAGCACCGAGCGAACTCCCGGAGCATCGACGGCGACTGGTTTCTCGGCGAAGACATGGCGGCCCGCTTCGACGGCGGCTTTCAGATGCAGCGGTCGGAATTGAGGCGGCGTGCAGAGCAGCACAACATCGCAAGCCGCGATGACTTTCTTGTAGGCGTCGAAGCCGGTGAATTGCCGCTCTTTCGGAACGTCGATCTTGTCGGCTAGGCCTTCTTGTTTCTGAAGCGAGGACAAACTCAGGTCGAGTCGATCCTCGAACGCATCGGCCATCGCCCAGAGCTTGACGTTCTTGTCCGCCTTCAAGGCTTGAGCGGCCGCGCCGCTGCCTCGTCCGCCGCAGCCGACCAGGCCAACTTTGAGCGTGTCACTGTTCTGCCCTTGGGCTGGCTCGCCGAGCTGAGTGACCAGCGTGGCGGCGATCGCGGTGGATGTGGAGGCTTGTAGGAATTCACGTCGCGTTGCGGATATCATGACGGTCTCCTTGGAATTGTGCTTTTACGTAGCCATCACGCTCCCGCGTGATGAGCCGAATGCTCCATAAGACTTTGACAAGCACCAACCGCTGTGAAGCGTTCGGCTCGTCACGCGGGAGCGTGATGGCTACGTTTTCTTCAGCGGTCGCAGTTCAAAATTGCGGAAGTAGATTTCGTGTCCCTCGGATTGCAGCAGGATCTTTCCCGATGCGGGGACGGTCTCGAAGCAATGATTGACGGTGACGCCGTTGATGAGGACCGTGATGCGATGGCCTTCACAAACACATTCGACTCGCGTCCATTCATCGCGTGGGCTTTCGACGTCTTGCTTGCCGCGCGTGTCGAGTAACTCTTTGAATTCCGGATCGTGCAGCGCCCACCAAAGCTGGCGGCCGGTGAAGGTGAGCACTTCGCCCCCCTTCTTCCAGCGCGGTCGCTTGTCCGGACCAAGGATGGTTTCGCTTTTGAACGCGACGGGGATGACCTCGTCTTTGTTCTTGCCGCGAATCGGAATCAAGTCTCCCGCGCAACCTTGAGCGAGCTGGCATTCGATCGACGCCATCCATGCGCCGTTTCCCGCGTTGCCGTCGGGGCCGGTCGCGTGCAGCAGGACTCCCGAATTGCGGACGCACTTGCCGCCGTCGGTGCGCTGGCCCCATTTGTATTCCACGACCAAATGGTAATCGCGGTACTCACGCTCGGTGGCGAGATAGCCGTTGCCTTCGCCGGAGACGTTGATGATTCCATCTTTAACGGTGAAGACTTTCTTCGCGTCGTTGCGTTGCCCGTCTTTGACCCAGGCGTAGAGACCGGTGAGATCTTTGCCGTTGCAAAGCTTCACGACCCCCTCGGTCGGGCTGATCGGCGACGGCTTTTGATCCTCGGACTTTGCGGTCGTGACAAGCAAAGCGAGCAAGACGGAAACAACACCGGCCTGAGATCTGATCATGGTCAACGCCTTTGAGAGTGATTCGTCCTCGGCCACTTATCAAATAGGCGAGCGGGGCGGCGTCAGCCCCCCGGTGAGTTCAAACCGATCAACCGGGGGAGCTGACGCCGCCCCGCTCGCCAAGTCGTTCTGTTTATTTCACCTTCACGTCATACGCTGTCAACGACTCTTGATCGCGCAGATACATTCGCCCGCCGGTGACGATGACGTGCGCCCATGACGGGCGGCCGTGGCCTTGGATCTTGAAGCGGCCCCGTTCGCGGTACTCTTCGGAATTCGCTTCGGCCAGGAAGACTTCGTGGTTCTCACCCAGGATGTAGAGCATCCCGTCAGCGACGCAGATCGAGCCCTTGCTAGCTCCGCGAGCTTGCCAGGCGATGCGGCCGGTCTTGAACTCCATGCACATCAGCGGGCCGTCGCCGGCCGAGTACATGTAGTCGCCAACCTTCACGATCCCGCCGTGGTGGCAACGCATCTTTTGCTCGAAGTAAACCTCTTCGGCGGTTTGAGTGCTGCCAGCTCCGGTGATTTTGGCCAAGCCGCCCCCCTTGCCGTATCCGCTCGCCGCGAAGACCAAGTTGTCCTCGACGATCGGCGCACAGCAATTGGCTGTGCCGTTGGCCGGAGCGGCGTAACGCCACAGCGGCTTGCCTTCCGCCAGCGAGACGCCAAACACGCTTTGATTGGAGAACTGCACGATCTGCTTCTCACCATTGATCTCGGCGAGGACCGGCGAGGAGTAGTGGGCTCCTTCCGTGAATCCTTTGCTCTGCCAGACCAGCTTGCCGTCGAGCTTGCTCAGCGCGACGAGCGTCCCGCCCTTTCCTCCCGGTGTGACGATCACCAGTTCGTCCGCGATCAACGGAGATTCGGAATAGCCCCAGCCCGGAGTCCCACCACCAAAATCGTTTCGCAGGCTGACGTACCAAATCGTCTTACCGGTCGCCGCTTCGAGGCACGCGACGTCGCCGTTGCCACCTTCGACGTAGACTCGATCGCCATCAACCGTCGGAGTACCGCGTGGGCCATCTCCCATGCCGTTGCGATAGCCGCCGACCATCGCTTTCAATTCGGTCGCGGTCAGCACGCCATCGCCGCTGACCTTGGTGGCGACGTAGTGACGCCGCAGTTCCTCAAGCGTCACGACTCCATCGCGTCCGATTTCATGCTTGGCGTAGAACGTGAGAATCTCATCCGCTGTGAGCTGATTGTCTCCCTTGCTGGTCGCGGGATCGGGGAGATCCATGCGGCCGAAGTGGCGATCGAGCACCGTGACTTGCGCTTCCTTCCGCGAGATGAATCCGTCTTCGTCTTGATCGAGTTCCTTCATGGCCGACTCGGTTCGCTGCTTCGCCAACGCAATCGGATCGGCGTTCTTGTCCGAGACGTCGACGCGATCAAACGTGTCGCGCAGCACGTTGCCGGCCTCGACGAAGGTCAGCTTGCCGTCGCCGTCTTTGTCCAACTCTTTGAAGAGCACGGTTGAGCGTCGCGCGGCCACCGCATCGACGGGATCGGATCCCGGCTTGTCAAATTTGTTCCAGTCCCAGTTCAGGCGGCTGAGTGCTTCCAATTCACTGATCACGCCATCTCCGTCGCGATCGAGTTGCTTCAGTTCATTCGCGATGCGTGTCTCCAGCAGCGAGGCGACCGGTCCCGGCTGCACCGCCCACAACGTGCGGCCGTCCTTCGCATCGAGGGCGATGATGTGTTCGACCCCATCTAAATCTCCCTGAGTAAAGATGTGCCCGTCCTTCACCGCGATCGACGAATAGCCGACTCCGACCGAATTCACTTGCCAGAGCATTTTCGGCCCATCGCTCGGCCACTCCTTGAGCAAGCCTGTGTCGAGACTGATGCCATCCCGTTTCGGCCCGCGCCACTGCGGCCAATCCCCCGGCTTCGACGGCACCTGAGCCGTTCCTTCAGCCACGCACCACGACAACACACACGCGGCAGCCACGCACACCACAGAGACTCTCATCAGCGGACTCCTTGAGGGATTGAGCAACCCGGTTGGTCATCAAGGCTGTTGATGAATCCCAGGCCGCGGCGGGAAGGGGAGTATTGTGATGTGGAGCGCCGGATTTTGCAGCAGCCAGCGACTACCCCACAACGCGACTGGCGAGCCGGGCGGCGTTAGCCCCCGGACATTTCGACGCCGCATCCAGTCCGGGGGCTAACGCCACCCGGCTCGCCGAATCTAACTCGTATCCGCCCCGCTCGCCTGGATGTCCCTTGATTGCTCATGCGAGATATAACGTGCTCACCGATCTTGAGGCCGCCGTTCAAGGAATTCGCTCATGACGAACACGGAACGTGACAAGCAGGTCAAGCAGGCTGAGGAATTGCTCTTCGCAGGTCCGCCACAGCGCAGCGTTGCCAAAGAATTGTTCGCGGGGCGGTTCGCCTCCGAGTTGGTACTGCCGTATCCGAAACTGTCCGGCACTGAGCAACTCAAGGTCGATGATTCGCTCAGCGAACTGCGCGCTTACTGCGACGAACACCTCGATCCGGACGCCATCGACCGTCAGGCCGATATCCCGCGCAGCGTGATCGACGGGCTCGCGCAGCTCGGTGTGTTGGGCATGACGGCTCCCAAAGCGATGGGCGGACGCGGCTTCTCGCAACTGGCCTACTGCCGCATCCTCGAAGAGTTGGGTGGGCGGTGTAGTGCGACGTCGATCTTCGTCAACGCGCATCATTCGATCGGCATGAGGGCGCTGCTGTTGTTCGGCACCGAATCGCAGCAACAACGTTGGCTGCCCGATTTGATTCATGGCCGCAAGTTGGCCGCGTTCGCTCTGACGGAACCGGAGGCGGGATCGGATGCGAGTAACGTACAGACGCAAGCGAAGTTGTCGGAGGACGGTTCGCATTACGTGCTCAACGGCGAGAAGCGCTACATCACCAACGGCGCGATCGCCGACGTGCTGACGGTGATGGCTCGCACGGTCGTCCCCGGCCGCAGTGACACGGCGGTCACCGCGTTTCTGGTCACGCCCGACTTGCCGGGCTTTCGCGTGGTCGAGCCACGCATGGAGAAGCTGGGCATTCGCGGCACCGCGACCGCCAAGCTGGCGTTCGAGAACATGCCGGTCCCGAAAGAAAACATCCTCGGCCCGCTGGGCAAAGGCTTGAAGGTCGCGCTGACGGTGCTCGACTTCGGCCGCACGACGTTCGGAGCTTGCTGCACCGGCTCGGCGAAGACCTGCCTGCGATTGGCGACCGAGCACGCTCGCGTTCGGAAACAATTTGGCCGCACGCTGGGGGAGTTCCCGCTCGTGCAAAAGAAGCTGGCTCGGATGGCGGCGTGGACCTACGCGATGGAAGCAATGACCAGCGTCACCGCCGGCCTGATTGATCGCGGCCTCGAAGACTACATGCTCGAAACCGCGATGCTGAAAGTGTGGAGCACCGAGCGACTCTGGACGATCGTGAACGACGCATTCCAGATTTACGGCGGAGCCGCCTACTTCTGCGATCGGCCGCTCGAACGAATGTTGCGCGACGCGCGAATCAACCAAATCGGCGAAGGGGCCAACGAAGTCCTGACATCGTTCATCTCCCTCGTCGGCATGCGCGAACCGGGCGAGCGACTCCGCTCCGTGTGGGAAGCGCTGCATCATCCGTGGCGCGGCTACGCGACACTTGGCCGATTCCTGTCGGAAGAAGTCTCGCGGCGGCTCAATCGTCCCGCCGTGCCAGTGCAGTCGCCGGTGCTGGTTCCGCACGCCGAAACACTCAGCCGATTGATTCACCGTTTCGGGCTGACCGTTCAGAAATCGCTGATCCGTCACCGCGAGGAAATCCTGGAACGGCAACTCGTGCAAGAACCGATCGCCGAAGCGGCGATGGAACTGTTCGCCTCGTGCTGCGTGCTGTCACGCCTCGACGCCGACCGTGGGGCAGGTTTGCAACCGGCCGCGAACTTGTTTCTGAAACAGTCGGCTCGCCGAGTCCGCGAAGCGCTGCTGCGACTGCAAAACAATGACAACGCAGTGATCGAAGCGACCGCGAAATCCTTGCTGTAGCGAAGTAGAAGTAGGGTCGGCTCCTGCCGGCCGCAGTTTGGATGCGTCATCGACGATTACGGAATTCCCAAAATCACGGCCAGCAGGAGCCGGCTCTATTCGGCTTTTCGTGTGTCTGAAGATTTGGGCGACACATACGGTTTTCCGATCAAGTCATCGTACTTCCTACGTTGATCGCCCGTCAGGACATTGAACGCATTTCGATTTCGCTCATCTTCGATCTTATTCTTGCGGTCTTGAAACTCAGCCGCCCTTGTTGTGTCGTTCACCTTTTGCCACTCGTCTGTCAACGCTTTCATCTTCTGCGAACGCTCGCCATGCACCAACAGAATCCGTCTTTGTTGAGGTATCGTGAGATCAAGCCATTCGATGATCTCTGGTTCTCGCAGGGTCTCACTGCCGCGTTCTTGAAAATACACTTGCTGCACCCGTTCGATCTGCTCGACGGTCAAAATACCACGAAGTTCGGCGTCGTATTTCTCATGAAGCTCCCTCGTTCTTCGCTCCTTCTCTTTCAACTCCGCTGTCGTCGCGGACGCGAACTCCTTGAGTAACGCTTGTCTTGCAAAACTAAATTCCGTAACCAAACCATTGAGTCGCTGTCTTGTTGCTAGGTCCGCCTTAATCTCGTCTTGGATGCGTTTATCAGGAATCCTACCCGTCAGTTCGGCAAAGATCCTAAGCCGCATCTTCGCATGTAGATCTCCGCTGGCTTTGGTATTCATTTCATCGGCCACCAGCGGCCCTGTGACGATGAACTGCATGACGATGGCGACCACAATACCCCGGCTTTTCATCGCTTTCTCCAAACACAAAAGGCGAGACGAAAAGAACTATGCGGATTCTGTGCGTCTTTGAACTATTTTTTGGCGCTTGTTTCGCGTTCAACAATGGGACCGATCTTGTCCTTCCAAACATCGGTCATCGACAGATTGTTGATGACATTCGGCGCGAACAACCGCAGTTCCTCCGGAGTCAATGGGATCCCCTCGGCGGTCGTGTCTTTACGCAAGACGAAGACACGCACATCCGCACTGGGCCCCAAGCGCCTGCCGTCGATGAAAAGGCCCTCGGGCATGGAATCGATACCTCGTGATCTGGGGACGCCGCCATAGGCCCCGCTTGAACCCATGCTGCGAGTGTTGCCATGTGGAATAAACATGACATGCAGCAACACAGTACCTCCGACGCGCTTTTGCCAAAGCGCCTCGACGTTACAGTCGCCCCCGGGCATTGCACCGCCCAGCCCGAAGCAGCCACTGTCTCGCAGCCTCTGCCAAGGAAAAGCAACAATCCCGACCAACAGCGCAACCGATCCGATAACCAAGATCAACCAAACCGGGATGGGTTTCTTTTCTGAATGCATCATGGGAGCTCCACGACCTTCAGGCTGAAGGCTGCTTCCCAAGCGGGCATCTCCAGTTTGTCGCCCGTCGAAGCGTGGGTGTATTGGAGCTCCGCACTTGGCCCACTCACTGACGACCAACCGAAGGCAGCCGAGACCGGTGTAACGGTGCCATCGACGACCACACCGATGCCCTTGAAACGGACTTTTGCAGTGCGGCTTAACGCTGTATTGGAAATCTGGTACTCCGCCGGCACACCACCTTGGAGAGGACCATCCGGCATAGTAGTGTGTGAACTAGAAACCGCCGAATCGAGTTCAATTTCGCCGTAATCACTGACCTTAAAACCGATTCCCACGCCGTAGCCATTAACAACGTACTCGTCGGTACCGAATCCGAATGCAAGTGGGTCAGAGAAAGTTCCATACAGGTCAACGGTGATTAAGTTTTTGGTTCGCACAATGGTCGCCGTGTAAGAAAGCAACGAAGTCCCAGAGTCAATCAGATGGTCATAGCCGGTAACTCCCTTCGAATCGGTAAGAGGCCCTGCGGTATCGCTGGAATTATCCCAATCCCACCTGTCGTTATCGACGATTTTCGAGTGAGCGGCGACAACCGCCATGGGATCGATCACATAGTCTCCTGGTGACGGATTCAGACTGACATCGACAAACTCGCAGTGTGGTTGAGCGACGTCACTTTCAAGATTGGTGGGGTAGCTTTCAGGAATTGTGTCGGGAACCACAAGAATCTGAATCACAACCTCGTCGGCACCCGCAGCAATTCCCCATCCCGAGGTTGTAATCGTGTTGTAATCATCTCCATTTTTTGCGAATCCTTCACTGCCAGGAAGCGTAAAGGAAATGTTGGTAATCGCGACACCGTTCGGCGGTGAGGTTCGGAATGGCGGCGTCACTCGATAAATTCGAAAACTGCCATTGTCCTGCGGTGTCGGCGACTTCTTCTCACTCATCGTCCCGTCCACAAACTCGACACCGATGATGGGCAAGTTCACATTCACCGTCGCGGTCGCGTCCAGATCCGTGTCGCCGTCACTGACCTTCACGGCAATTTGATAGGACTGCGCGCCGCTCGTGTAGCCGACAAGACTTGCGAAAGTCGCCCACGGCACGGATGTTGTCGGCCCGAATGGTCCATAGTTAAAGACCCCGTCGTTGTCCAAATCCCAGGTAAACGTCAGCGGGCTGGGTGCGCCGTCTGGATCGCTCGATAGAGACGCGTCAAGATCCAGCGCTTCGCCGACGTAGATGTCGTAGCACCCGCCGGGCACAAAACCAATCGCATGAGCGGTTGGGCCGGTATTATCGACAAAGACCGTGACGGACGTGGTTCGATCGACGTATCCGTCATTCACCGTCAGCGAGACGGGATACATGCCACCCACCGCGAAGCCATAGTCACTAACGAGGTCGTCCCAAGTGATTGTTTGCAACGCTTGGGCCTGGCCTGAGAATTCAATCGTTCCATCATCAAGAATGTCCCAAGAGTACGTCAGCGTATCGAACGCATCGGAATCCATGGTTGCCGAGCCATCGAGATTTAAGCTGTCATACGCGTGAATGTGAATTTCGTCGTCTGCGTTGACGCCATTGCTACTCGAAATATACGGAACCGGATCACAGTTGGCGGCAACCGTCACCGTGGTCGCGTCACCGTCGTTCCCATTGCTGTCGGTGACTGCAAGATTCACGTTGTAGATGTTCGCTGTCACGCCCTTAGCGAATCCGAATGTTCCGGTGAGCGACTGAGCGGTCGGATCAAACGGATTCGGAAGCCAAGGGATGGACACCATCGCATCACCGGTCACGGAGGTTCCATTGAGAACCCATGCGTAGTACATGGTGCCGGGTGGGTTGTCAGGATCCGACATGTCGGACATCGACGCCGACCCATTCAACATGAGGGTGTCGCCAGCGGAAATATTGTACGGACCTCCTGCATTCGCGGTCGGATCCGCAGCGAGACAAACTCTGGCCTCAAGGCGCTCGAACGAGTTGAAACAGGCGAGGCTCCACGGACGCCGAGTTCGGCGGCGCATTGCGGTTGATGAGGCCAGTCGTTGTTTGACCGATCTCAACCATCGACAGATCACAACAGAAACGACCAACGACTTTGTCGCGACGGTCTGCGTTTGGCATTCTGTGGCGGGGTTGTCCAAAAGGTCCGCGAGAAGTTGCGTTGGGAAGTTCTCGGCAGGCGTTCGCGTTTCTGGCTCGCGACAAATCGGCAATGGAGGGGCAAGGACGATAGGCGAGTTGGATGTGTTGGGCCGAAATGTCGAAAGCCAAGATTGCATGCGCATGAGAGGAGGCTGCTTAGAATTAGAAAGAACCATTGTCTGAGTCCGGACATGGACTCACGACGCAGCACGAGAATCAAGATCTGACGAGTAGTGTGCGAGAGATGTGATCGTAACGCCGCTACTGTTCGAGAAAGGTCTGAAAGCTGTATCCAGCCGAATTACAACTTCAAGGCTTAGAGGGGGGGGCAAAGCCGGGTTCATCGAAACGGATTATCCACCAAACTGAGGGCTCCAGACGATCATAGCCCTACCCGCGCCGTCGCAAAAAACTGGAGCGCGTTTACTTCGCCCCCATGCGCATGCCGCCGTCGAGTCGGATGACGTCGCCGTTGAGCATCGGGTTGTCGAGGATGTGCAGCACGAGCGACGCGAATTCATTGGGACGGCCGAGCCGAGTCGGGAAGACCGTTTGAGCTTCCAGCGATTGCCGCACTTTCTCCGGGAGTTGTTGCACCATCGGTGTCTCGAACACACCCGGCGCGATCGAGACCACACGAATGCCGAACCGGCCCAACTCGCGCGCCGCCGGCAAGGTCAGCGAGGCGACTCCCCCTTTCGAGGCGGCATACGCGGCTTGACCGATCTGGCCCTCGAACGCGGCCACGGAGGAGGTCGTGATGATGACGCCACGTTCTCCGTCGGCGTTCGGTGCGTTGTCGCGCATGACTTGCGCGGCCAATCGCAGCACGTTGAACGTGCCCACCAGGTTGACCTCGATGACTCGCCGAAACAGATTCAGATCGAATGGACCACTGGCTCCGAGAATTCGCTCGCCGCGAATGATCCCCGCGCAGATCACGACGCCACGCACTGGTCCGAAACGATCCTGTGCGGTTTGCAGTGCCGCCTGCACGGTGGACTCGTCGGTCACGTCGGTCGCGCAGAAGTGACAGCGTTCGCCGAGTTCTTGTCGCAGCGTGTCGTCCGGCGGCTGAAGGTCCGCGATGACGCAGCCTGTGCCTCGATCGGCTAATCGCCGCGCACAAGCGGCTCCCAAACCGGAACTGCCGCCAGCAATCAAATAAGAGGATGGATTCATGGGATGCCTGTGATCGTTCGCGAGCTCCGAGGCCAAGCATGAGACCTGACTTCGGTGGGATTCGCAATTGTCGAGCGGTTGTTTGCGACCGTTGATTGTGAACGACTAACCTACGAAATGGCCCTTCGGTGAATGGGTTTCTCTTGGATCTTTTGGGAATGGAAACATGCGATTTGAAACGAAGTGCGTGCATGTCGGGGTCGATAAAGACTCGACTTACAATAGCTGCATCACGCCTATTTATCCGACGTCGACGTTTCGGTGGGACGGTTTGGAGAGCAACAAAGGGTTTGACTACACGCGATCCGGGAACCCCACTCGGCAAGCGTTAGAAGAAAACCTTGCGGCCCTCGAAGGGGGCATTGATTGCAAAGCGACCTGCACCGGCATGGCGGCGATCACTTGTGTGATGTATCTCTTCAAACCGGGCGACCACATCATCGCGAGCCACGACATTTATGGCGGAACGTTTCGGCTGTTCTATCGAGTGCTCTCCGAATACGGGCTGACGTTCTCGTTCATCGACATGAGTGATATGGCCAATGTACGAGCCGCATTGACGCCGCAAACGAAGTGCATCTGGATCGAGACCCCCAGCAACCCGCTACTGAATCTCGTGGATATTGAAGCAATCACAGCGGTCGCGAAAGAGGCCGGAGTGACCACGATCGCGGACAACACGTTTATGTCGCCTTATCTCCAACGTCCGTTTGAGTTCGGCGTGGATGTGGTGGTTCACTCGACAACGAAGTACCTCAACGGGCACTCGGACGTCGTGGGGGGAGCGGTGGTGACTCGCCATCAGGCTCAGGCCGAACGAATCGCGTTTATCCATAATGCGTTGGGGTTGGGTTGCTCGCCATTTGATGCGTGGCTGGTACTGCGAGGCATCAAAACGCTGGGGCTGAGAATGGAAGCTCATCAGCGCGGCGCGGCGGTGCTCGCGAAGATGCTGTCTGAGCATCCAAAGGTCGAGCGGGTCTATTACCCAGGACTCGCCAGCCATCCGCATCACGAATTGGCGAAACGGCAACAGCGCGGGTTCGGGGCGATGCTCAGCTTTGATGTCAACGGAGGCAGCGATCAGGCAGAGAAAGTCCTGACCGGCACTCGATTCTTCCAGATGGCCATCTCGCTGGGGGGCGTCGAATCGTTGTGGGAATATCCGAAAACGATGAGCCATGCCTCGATGACACCAGAGGCTCGGCAAGCGGCGGGAATCACGGACAAGACGATTCGCGTGTCGGTGGGCATTGAAAATCCCGACGACTTGGTGGAAGACCTGCGGCAAGCATTGGATCGCGCTTAAGGGCTTCGCTCGACATGGCTACTTGTGGCTGCTGATACGGCCCCGATAGAATCCAATTGCGACAACACACAACAACACCTTAGGAGACAGCACCGTGCACGTGGAAATCACTTGCCGTCACGGGCACGTCAAAGATGACGTGCGGAACCACATGGCCGAAAAGGCCGAGAATCTGCTGACGTACTTTGAGCGGATCACCGCCATCAACGTGGTCGTCAGCTTCGAGAACAATCACGCGAAAGTCGAAATCCTCGTCGATGCCGAGCACAAGCATGATTTCGTGGCTCACGACGAAGACAATCAGGCTCAGGTGGCCTTTGACAGGGCACTGTACAAGGTCGAGCAGCAGATCCACAAATACAAAGAAAAAGTGCAGAACCATCACCGGCATGACGCGTCCAAGGTGCCGGCCGAGTCTGAGTGAGATGTCCTGGTCGTCGCGTTTTCGATTCGAGAGGAGTGTTTTTCATGAAGTTAATGGATTTCGTTGTCCCGAACGCCATCGTCACTGATATGCAGGTGACGAATAAAGAGGGAGCCATTCGCGGGCTGGTTAGTGCGCTTAAGGGGGCCGGAATCGTTCCCGTGGAAAGCGAAGAAAGCATCGTCGCCGCGATTCTCAAACGAGAAGAACTCGGTTCGACGGGCATCGGCAACGGAGTCGCCGTTCCGCACACCAAGCATGTTTCTGTCAGCAAGTTGGTGGCGGCGATCGCTCTGACGAGGGATGGCGTGGACTTTCAAAGTCTCGATGGCGGGCAGGTCCACATTCTATTCCTGTTGATCTCGCCACCCGATCGGCCGGGAGATCACTTGCGCGGGTTGGAAAATATTTCGCGGCATCTGCGGAATCAGAACTTTTGCAACTTTCTGCGACAGGCCAAAACCAAGGAAGATGTCCTCACGCTGCTCAATGAAGCAGACAATAATCAGCTCGGTTAATGCTCCGGCGACGCACCTTGGATTTTTTATGGGCGGACAATCCGTCTCGCAGACCGTAACTGTCAGGCTGGAGAACGGCCTGCACTTGGTGCCGTGCTCGCGGCTGGTGAAGCTGGGGAACGGCCTGGGCTGTGACGTGCGCATTCGCAAAGGCTCGCTGGATGCCGACATCAAGAACATCTTCGACCTGATGGGTTTGGCGGCGGCGTTCGGCGACCAACTGGAATTGCGGGCCACGGGTGACGGAGCCGATGAGGCTCTGGCGAAGATCGTGCAGTTGTTTGAGTCGAATTTCGGGGATTGAACAACATGCTGGTCAAACGCGGGATTGCAGTGTCGCCGGGAGTGGCGATCGGTCCGGCGCTGCTGTTTGGTGCTGAGAATTTCAAGCTCTCGCGGCATTACACCAGCAAGTCGGCCATCGAGACGGAAATCGGCCGGTTTCACGCGGCTCTCAACGCGGTCTGCACCGACATCGAAGAGAATCAGCGAGTGGCGACCGAACGGCTCGGTAAAGAATACGGAGCGATCTTCGGCGCGCATGTCTTGATGGCTCGGTCGCCAGAGCTGGTCAGCGAAGTCGAACGACTGATCCGAGAAGAGACCAACACGCCCGAACGAGCTTGCGAGATCGTCCTCAACAAATACGCGAAGCTCTTTCAGGAGCTGGGCAGCCGTTATCACGCCGAGCGTGCGCAGGACATTTACGATCTGAAGAACCGACTGCTGAGGCAATTGCTGGGCAAGCAGCGACAGGAGATGACGGACCTTACCGAGCCGGTGCTGATCCTCGCGCACAATCTGACACCCAGCGAAACGGCGAATCTGAAACGCGAGTTTGTGCTCGGCTTCGTGACCGAGGTCGGCGGGCCAACGAGCCACACAGCGATCTTGGCAGGTGCGTTGGAACTACCGGCTGTCGTCGGTGTCGGCGAGTTTTTGTCGGAGGTGACCAGCGGCGACTTGATCATCATTGATGGCGATCGGGGCGAGGTCATCATCAACCCGATCGAGTCGGTGATCGCCGAGCGGCGAGCGGCTCAACAGAAGAACGAGTCGAATTACGCGGCCCTCGAAATCGAACGAACCGCCGAGCCGATCACTGCGGATGGTGAGCGCATCCAGTTGCTCGGTAATATCGAATTCCCGACAGAGACCGGGCATTGCCTTGAACGCGGGGCCGATGGGATCGGACTCTATCGCACCGAGTTCCTGTATCTCGGCGTCGAACAAGAGCCGTCCGAGGAAGATCACTATCAAGCCTATTGCCGAGTGATCGAAGACTTGGGCGGACGAGAAGTCGTGATTCGCACGCTGGATTTGGGAGCGGACAAAGTCCCAAGCGTTGGTGGACTTCCAGCGGAATCAACGAATCCAGCGCTCGGCTTGCGCAGCATCCGGCTCAGCTTGCAGCATCGGGAAGGATTCAAAACCCAACTTCGGGCAATCTTGCGAGCAGCGGCGAAGGCTCCGCCGGGCAGTGTCAAAATCATGTTTCCGCTGATCTCGTCGTTGAACGAGTTCCGGCAGGCAAAAATGGTGGTCCGCGATGTAATGGACGACCTCGACGAGGCGGGTGAGTCGTTTCCTCGCGAAGTGCCGCTGGGAATGATGGTCGAGGTGCCGTCGGCGGCGATTTTGGCGGACCAATTCGCGGCGGAGGTCGACTTCTTCTCCATTGGCACGAACGATCTAATCCAATACACCCTCGCGGTTGACCGTGGCGATCCGGCTGTTTCTAGTCTGTATCGCACCGGCGACCCCGCGATCCTGCGATTGATCCGCATGGTCGTGGCCGCCGCCGATCAACCCAACCGAAAAATTCCCGTGACCGTTTGTGGTCAAATGAGTTCTGATCCGAAGTTCCTCCCGCTGCTGATCGGCCTGGGGATTCGGAGGATCAGTGTCACACCGCATTCGATCCCTGAACTGAAGGCCGTCATCCGACGGCTGACGATCCCCAAGGCCAAGGATATTGCGACTCACGCCGAATGGCTCGGCCTGTCGCGTGGCATCGACAACTACCTGCAAGGTGAAGTTTCCAAGATTTGTCCTCAGCTCGTCCGTTAGAACGGTTTCAAGTAGCTGAAGTCGTGAGACTTCAGATCGGAACTCTCGCGAGTTCCGCTACCGGAAAACCGTTAGCCAACAACCGGGATGGCAGCGGCCGAAAAAGATTCTCGTCGATCGGACGTTCCTGTCCGATCGCGAACGACCATCTCACAACTTTTCTCACAGAAACGGACGGCGGACAACGATGTCCGTCGTCCGTACGGATTCACTAGGGTGCGTGCTCGTTCCAAAGGCGTCTGTGGTTCGCCGAGACTGGCTGCAACTGACAAGTTCGCGGCAATAACGGCTCCGGGAGTTCTGACTTCCCGCGAGGCGGCAGTGTCTCTCGTCGAACCCCGGTCTTCGATTCTCGAAGATCCTTCGCCGTGCTTAACGTCGCCGACCTTGCTCATTGGACCGCCGCGTTCGTCGAACCAGCGAATGCCCGATCCAGATCGCCGAACCAAGCTTGCCGCAAACTGGACGTTTTCAAACGCCGTTCGCGCAGCCGATTCCCGACGAGACAGCCGACACTCCGACGGACACTTCCTTCCGTCTCCGGCTTTCGAGCAGGTCGTCAACCACCGCACGGCAACAGCGCCGACCATCGCCACGAGCAATCGCCCCCGCAGACCACAAAGGGTGCTTTATGAAGAAGGAAATGCTCGTCAATGTGATGCAGCCGGAAGAAAGCCGCATCGCCATCATTGAGGACGGAACGCTCGAAGAGCTGTACGTCGAACGCAACAGCATCGAGAGCTTCGCCGGCAACATCTACAAAGGCCGGGTCGTCAACATCGAGCCGAGCATCCAGGCCGCCTTCGTCGATTTCGGCGTCGGCCGCAACGGCTTTCTGCACGTCAGCGACGTCGAATACCAGTACTACAAACACCTCGTCCCCGAACGGGAAGAAGAGGGACGCGGCCGCCGAGTCTTCAACGAACGCAGTGTTCGCAACAAGCCGCCCATTCAGAACATCTTGAAGCGCGGCAGCGAAGTTCTGGTGCAAGTCATCAAGGAAGGGATCGGCACGAAAGGCCCGACTCTCTCGACCTACATCAGCATCCCCGGCCGCTACCTCGTGCTGATGCCCGGCCTGTCGCGAGTCGGTGTCAGCCGCAAGATCGAAGACGACGATAGCCGCCGCCGCATGAGGAAGATCCTCAACACATTGCAACCGCCGCCGGGCTTGGGTTTCATCATCCGCACGGCCGGCCTGGAACGCGATGCGGCCGACTTGCAACGCGACCTCGATTATCTGGTCCGCTTGTGGAAGGTGCTGGTCCGCCGAGTCCAGAAGTATCACTCGCCCGTCAGCATCTACGAAGACAGCGACCTGATGATCCGCACGATGCGCGACATCTATCGCGACGACATCGAGACCGTTTGGATCGACCAACCGCAGATGTTTGAGCGGGCCAAAGAGTTCATGAACGTGATCTCGCCCGAACATGCCGACCGCGTCAAACAGTACGACGGCAAGGATGCCATCTTCCACCATTACCACATTGAAGATGACATCGCTCGCATTCACGAACGCCATGTGCCGCTCAAGGGGGGCGGGTCGATCGTGATCGATCAGACCGAGGCTCTGGTCGCCATCGACGTCAACAGCGGAAACTTCCGTTTCGACGACAACGCCGAGGAAACTGCCTACCAGATGAACCTCCGGGCCGCCGAGGAAATCTGTCGGCAGATTCGCCTCCGCGATCTGGGCGGCGTAATCGTCAACGACTTCATCGATATGCGCGACGATCGGCATCGCCGCGGCGTCGAGAATCATTTTCGAGACTTGCTCAAACGCGACCGCGCCCGGACGAAGGCTCTCCGCATCAGCCCCTTCGGCCTGATCGAGATGACTCGGCAGCGCATCCGGCCGTCACTCCGCCGCAGCGTGTTCGAGAATTGCCCATGCTGTTCCGCCGTCGGACTCGTCAAAACCGCAGAAAGCGTCGCCATTGATGTCATGCGCCTGCTCATGACGGTGGCCCAGCGCGATGGCGTCCGCAAAATCGTTGTCGAGGTCCACGAACGAGTCGGCCACTACCTCAACAACCGCCGCCGCCGGGAAATCAACCAGTTGGAGGACACCGCCAACCTCGCCATCAACATCACGGCCCGGACTGACGTCAGCCCCAATCATTTGGACTGTCAAACCCAGGACGACCAAGGGAACGCCACCCGGATTCCGGTCGGGATTGACTCGAAATCACGATAAGCCACCGCTATACTCCAGACCTTTTTCCAGACTCGACAGAGCCTGAATTCACGATTCGACAAGAGATCAAAGGATTTTCGTAGCCATGTTCGCGTACTTTGAAAACGGCAGCCACCAGTATCGAGTCTCCAATGGCGACACCCTGTTGATCGACTTCCGGGACACCGCGAAGACGGGTGACTCGATCACCTTCGACAAAGTTCTGCTCGCCAACGGCGGCGGTTCGAGCGTCATCGGTGCCCCGTCCATTGCTGGGGCGAGCGTCACAGCCGAGATCGTCGAGCCGCTCGTGAAGGGCCCAAAGCTCGAAATCCAAAAGATGCGCCGCCGCAAGAACTACCGAAGGCACACTGGCCACCGCCAAGGCTACACCCAGGTGAAGATCACCGCGATCAACGTCCCTGGCTTGCAGATCGTGGAATCGGCTCCGGCCGCCAGCGCGTAGCTCTTCCCGCCTCGAATGCCAAAACCCGGTCGATTGACCGGGTTTTTTCTTGCGCCGCCGGAAATGCGAAAACCCTCGGAGGGGTCAGCTTCGAGGGTTCGCGGTCTCATCATAGTCAGAACCTGAAACGTTCAGTCATCAGTCGACGCGTCCATTTCGTCGTCGTCTCCGACATATGCAAATTCCAGTTCCGCGTCGTCATCGCTATTCGCCAAGGCGAATGGGCTGACCTCGATTTCCTCTTTTTCTTCGACAGGCTGAGTGGTTGCCCACGGCGGAGTCATGCCGGCCTGATACGGTTGCTTTGGCTCAGAGAGCAGCAGGAAACAACCCTTGGTGATTGGCTCCATGAATTGCTGGAACCAGAGCATCCGCTGGACGTGCGGTTGCGGATTGAAGAGTTGGACTCGGACACCCTTCTCGCGCCAGTCGAATAAGAGTCCGAAGAACCCACTGGGGATGTACTTCACGAACGCCATATTGACGCCGATCGAGTGATGCCGTTGGCGGTCGATCAGCAGCGTGAGTGTCTCGCGGAGCAGAGCCAAGTCGGCTCCGTCCCAGATTTCCATGGTGCCCAGGTCGATGACCTTGGCACCGTTCCAGTTGTGAAAGTGAAGTCGGTTGCGTTTGGCCATGGGAGTAATCTCTTGAAGTGGCGTCTGGGAAGGCGGCCGGCAAACATCGTTCGCGAAACGGCGAGTGAGACAATGGCAACGATTGCGCCACATGCGAAAAGTTTTCCAAGACGAGCGCAACTTCAATCATTTCGGCGAGAAATGGCTTGTGTGAAATCCTTGCGTGATTCGGCAAACTTGTGGCTGTGTTGTTTTGCAACACCGCACACTCGGACGAATGTTGCTTTTTGGGGACATCGTTGCCGTCGCCCGGCAACAGAATTGTTCGTCCGCCAGCCCGCTTGAATTCGACTCGGCCGAGCATCATGCTCCCGCACGCCAATCCCAGCCCCTGATCGCGAAAGGGAACCATGTCCGACGAACGGAGTCCGTCCGCTGCTGCCACGAAAACGTGGTTTGGTCATCCACTCGGCCTGTTTGTGCTGTTCGGCGTGGAAATGTGGGAGCGGTTCAGCTTCTACGGGATGCGGGCGATCCTGGGCCTGTATCTGAAGTGTGCCATCGATGGCATGGCGAATCCTCCGCCAGGCGCGGAGGCTGGGTTTAATCCCGGACGGGGTTGGGCCAAGGAGGACGCGACCAACCTGATGGGCTGGTACGGCGGCATGGCCTATCTGCTGCCAATCCTCGGCGGCTTAATTGCCGACAAGCTGATTGGAACTCATCGCTCGATGGTGGTGGGCGGCTTGCTCATCGCTCTCGGACACATCGTGCTCGCCATCTCCGGCATGGGCGAGATGGCGATGAATCAGACCGGCTTGGACTTGTTCATCTTCGGCCTCGCTCTGATCGTTGTCGGGACCGGCCACTTCAAGCCGACTGTGACAGTGATGGTCAGTCAGCTTTACCCGGATGGCGACCCGCGCCGCGAGGGTGCGTTTGGCATCTTCTACATGGGGATCAACGTCGGAGCGTTCCTGGGAACGACGGCCTGTGCGTATCTCGGCGAGCAAGTCGGCTGGCACTACGGCTTCGGTGCTGCCGCCGCAGGAATGCTGGCGGGGTTGGCGATGTATCTGACCGTGCGGCCCAAGTTTCTCGAAGGGATCGGATTACCTCGCGACGGAAAAGGCTCGACCGCGCCGTTGTTTCTGCTGACCGGCTTCGCGATCTCGGCGATCGTCACGATCTTCTTTCACATCGGATTATTGAAAACGATCGACGAAACGCTCAGCCAACCGTGGCTAGTGTGGGTGTTGCTGCTGGGCGGAATCGGCTGGGCGATATTCTTCACGGCCACTCAAGAAAAAGAGGACCGCGGACCAGTCGCCGCGATCTTCATTTACATGGTCTTCAACACGTTCTTCTGGCTGGCGTTCGAGCAGGCCGCGACCAGCATCAACTTCTTTACCGACGAAAAGACGAACCGAATGCTCGGCGACTTCCTCGTGCCGACGGGTTGGTTCCAGGACATCAACCCCTTCGGAATCGTGCTGCTCGCACCGGTCTTCGGAGCGTTGTGGACCAAGCTGGAGGCTCAGCGCCGTAATCCCGGTCAACCGATCAAGATTGGATTGGGCCTGATTTGGTTGGGACTCGGTTATCTCTTCACGGTCTGGGCCGGACTGCAAGCGAGGGACGGGGCCAAGGCCGCCATGTGGCTGATCACAACGACTTATATCTTCCACACCATCGGCGAGATTTTTCTGTCACCGACCGGCTTGGCCTTCGTCACGAAGACCGCTCCGAAGAAGCACGTCACGTTGTTGATGGGCCTGTGGTTCCTCAGCAGCTTCATGGCCTACGTCATCGGCGGCAAACTCGCCGGGCTAACCGATCGGATCGAAAAGGGAGAGATCAAACTTCCCTGGAGCATTGGCGGCAACGCGGACTTCTTTGTCCTGTTTGTGATCACGTCGTTCGGAGCGGGCGCGGTGATCCTGATCTTCTCACCGTGGCTGAAAAAGTTGACGGCCGGGCGTGAATGAATGAAGTAGGATGGGCACTCTTGCCCGTCCCCGGTAATGGCACTCGAAATGCGGACGGGCAAGAGTGCCCATCCTACAAATCACACTTCAACGATCGCCTTGATCACTCCGGTTTCGAGCTTCGTGTACGACGGGAAGACTTCGACCAGCCCCTCGAACAGCGTGCGGTGTGTGATCCACGGGCGGGTGTCGATGCGGCCGGTTTCGATCAGGTTGATGATGCGGCCAAAGTCTTTCGGCAGCGAGTTGCGTGACGCGAGGATGGTCATCTCGCGGCGATGGAACAGCGGATCGGGGAAGCTGATCTCGTCGGTGACGATTCCCACGAAGACGATCTTGCCGGTGTGGCCGACGTAGTTGAAGGCGTTGCACATCGACTTCGGACTGCCGGTCGCGTCGAAGACGTGAGCGGCCAGCGCGCCGTTCGTGATCTCTTGTAGAGCTTTCATCTCGCTGCCGTCGCCGGTGAAGCGGATCGTGTGCGCGACTCCCATCGTCTTCTGGCAGAAGTCGAGCCGGCCTTGGTTCATATCGAGCACCGTGATCGTCGCGCCGGTCAGCTTGGCGAATTCAATCACGGACAGACCGATCGGGCCGGCACCGATGACGAGCACATGCTCGCCAGGCTGCGGGTTCGCACGATCGACCGCGTGGCAGCCGATGCCGAGCGTCTCGACCAGTGCGAGTTGTTCCAGCGTCAGCTTGCTCGACGGATGCAGCTTGCGAGCGGGCAGCACGAACTGCGGACGCAGCCCGCCATCGACATGCACGCCGAGCACCTGCAGCTTCTCGCAGCAATTGCTGTTGCCGCGGCGGCAGGCATAGCACTCGCCGCAGTTCATGTACGGCTCGACCGAGCAGCGGTCGCCGGACTTCACATTGGTGACGCCGGAACCGACCTCGACCACTTCGATACCCAGTTCATGCCCCGGAATACGCGGGTAGCTGTAGAACGGCATCTTGCCAAGATACCCGCTGATGTCCGTGCCGCAGATGCCGACGCGCTGCACTCGAATCAGCGCTTCGCCGGGACCGGGCCGGTTCGGTTCGGGGATCTCGATGTGACGAAACTGACCGGGCTTTTCGAGTTGAATGGCTTTCATGGCAAATCTTCTTGAAGTTACATCAGAGGTAGGGTGGGTCGAGTCATCGAGACCCACCAGAAATCGTCAACAGTTTGGTGGGTCTCGATGACTCGACCCACCCTACAAGTGAAAACTACAAGTGAAAACTAACTCGATCGACGCATGAAGTACGGCATTAGGTCGCAGCCTTTCTCGAAACACAAGCGCGACTCGGCGGCGACGGCTTCGTCATAGGTCGGCATCCCGGCCGAGTTGACTCCCGAGCCACAGATAGCGAACGGAACGTAACCGTGGCTGTGGGTTTTCGTGCGGAGAAACGTTGGGTGGTCGGGGCTGATGAGGATGCGGTAGTCCCCTTGCGAGTGCAGATAGTCGTGGATCGGAGCAACGATGTCGGCGTCGATCCGTTCGAGGGCGGCGACCTTCGCGTCGGCGTGGCCTTCGTGTGAGGCTTCGTCGGTGGCTTCGACGTGGACGACGATGAAGTCGATGTCCGGTCGTTGCAACTCAGCGACGGCGTAGCGGCCTTTCGCGGCGTAGTCGGTGTCGAGATAGCCGGTCGCTCCGGGAACTTCGATGACTTGCCAGCCGAGTAGTCGGCCGATGCCGCGCAAAAGATCGACGGCCGTGATGACGGCTCCGCGCACGCCAAAGCGTTCCATGAACGGCTTGAGCGCGGGGGCTTTGCCTTGGCCCCAGAGCCAGGTTTGCGTGGCGGCGTTGTCGCCGCGAACGCGATTCAATTCGACGCTGGCGAGCACATCACGGCTCCTGGTCATCAACTCACGCAGCAATTCCGAGCCGGTGCCGCTGGGCAAGTACGGGTCGATGACTTGATCGGTGATGTCGTGTGGCGGAGTCGTGTTCGTATCGGCGGCGAAGGGAGAAGGCTCGCCCCGGCCGCGATAGATCAGCAGGTTGCGGTAACTGACTCCGGCGAAGTATTTCCAATGCGCGTCGCCGCACGCGGAGCGCTGCAAGGCTTCGATCAGTTGCTGGCCGACGTCGTTCGGAAGCTGACCGGCAGTGAAGCTCTTCATGCGATTGTCGGCGACCGTCACGAAGTTGCAGCGGATCGCCCAATCGTTCGGGCCGAGCGAGATGCCTTGCGCGGCAGCTTCGAGTGGTGCTCGGCCGGTGTGATAGACGAGCGGGTCGTAGCCGAAGAGGCTCATCGTGCCGACGTCGCTACCGGAGGGGAGGGACTCTGGGACATTGTTGGCTCGGCCGACGAGTCCGCGCCGAGCGATCTCGTCCATGTTCGGGATGTGAGCCGCCTGCAACGGGGTCTTCCCGCCGAGCGACGGCTGCGGCTCGTCGGCAACGCCGTCGGGAATGATGAGAGCGAACTTCATGGGGGATTCGGAGGATCGTCCGCCGAGGGCGGATTGCCCGTCCAATTGGAATAAAAAAGGTTGGGCAAGAATGCCCAACCTACGTTTGGCTTACGCGAGGGGCGGGACATTAACGCGGCGGGCGTTTTTCGTCAGCCGCACTTCGTTCCCGGATTCGTTGAAGGCTACGCCGTCCATGAACGTGTACATCAACAGCAGGCCGCGGCCGGAAACTCGATTGACATTGGCCGGGGCCGTCGGGTCAGGCAGCTCTTTCGGATTGAAGCCCGGACCCTCGTCGCGGATCGTGAACTGTGCGCCGGCGGGAGACAGCGAAGCTCCGAAGAAAATCCGGCGGTCGCGATACGGCAACTCTTTCGCGCGGGTGCGAGCGGTCTCATGGTAAGTTGGCTTGTCGTCTTCTCGTAGCTTGGAGGACAGCTCCAGGTTGCCGTGGAACATCCCGTTGAGCAGCACTTCTTCGAGCGCCACGCCGATCCGCAGTCGTTCGGCCTCGTCGAAGAGTCCCATCGCGCGCATGGTTTGCAGCATGTAGGTGACGACGGCCGCCAACAGCGGAAGTTCGTTTTCCAAGGTGAACTTGAAGTCGGCTTGTTCGGTGCGATGCACCAGCAACCGCGAGACATTGCGGTCGTCATCGGCCGCACGCAGTACCAGTCGCACGGTCTCCAGCAGGTCTTGAGCCAGTCTCCGCTTGGGGACGTAGCTGGCCGCGCCTCGCTTCAACGCTTGAACGGCGTGCTCTTCGCTGCCGACGGCGGTCATGATGATGACGGGGATCAGCGGGAAGTCGCGCTTCATCGCTTCGACCAACTGCAGGCCGTCGATGTTCGGCATGACCATGTCGGTCACGACGAGGTCCGGCAGATGCTCTTCGACAGACTTCAGCGCGGTGGCTCCGTCTTCGGCGAACAGCACTTGGCAATCGGGTTCCCGCTCCAGCAGACCGCCGGCGATGCGGCAGTCCATGGCGGAATCATCGACTACCAAAATTGTGGTCATGATCAGGCTCGCGGCTTGTCCGTTTCGTCGCCTGACTCACCGAGTCAGGCTAAGTCTTCGCCAGATACTCTTGCAACTCGGCCCGAAAGGCTTGCATCACAGGCCGCACGGATTCTAGCAGTTGTCCAGCTGCGGTCAGATTACCGGCCAAGGCAAGCGTTTCCAATTCCTGAGCCGGCGCGACCAGCGGTTCCAGCCCAAATGTACGACACGCCCCTCGCACAGAATGCGCCGCGCGGCGAAAGACCGGAGCTTCTTGTTGAGATAACCCACGCTCAAAGTCCTGCATCCAACGTGGCCAATCTTCCAAGCAGGCTTCGACGACTTCACGCAACAGGCTTCGGTCGCCTCCGGCCACTGAGAGTGAAAGTTCCCAATTCACCAGTCCATTGGGCTTCTGGCCATTGATCGAAGGAGGAAGACCGGCAGCACTCACTTTGAGCGGGATGGCGCTAGCCACCGGTAATTCGAGAGCGACGTATTCAGGTGAATGACCGGCGGCTAGCGCCGAGCCGCTCACAGAATGCGTGCCATTGGGAGGCAGACCGGTGCTCGCGCGAGCGGCGGGGTCGGGAGACCCACGCCGAGCGCCGGTTGGCGAGCCGGAGGGCGTTAGTCCCCGGACCTGCGGCTCGTGGCTCGTCCGGGGGCTGATGCCACCCGGCTCACCGGTTTTATGGCGGACAAACACCGCGTTGGGGAAGTTCGCCTCCAACGTCTCGTACATCAGATCCGAGCGAATCGGCTTCGTCAGATACTCATCCATGCCAGCGGACAGGCATCGTTCGCGGTCGCCGGACATCGCCTGAGCGGTCATGGCGATGATCGGCACATGCGAGCCGGTACGTGCCTCGCGCTGTCGAATCACCTGCGTCGCTTCGAGGCCGTCCATCTCTGGCATTTGTACGTCCATCAGGACACGGTCAAACGGCTGGCGGAAGAATAAATCGACTGCCTCGCGACCGTTGTTCGCGAGGACGACGGAATGCCCACGTTTCTCCAGCAACGCAATCGCCAGCTTTTGATTGAACAAGCTGTCTTCGACCAACAGAACTCGCAACGCCGTGCGGGCGACCTCGACGGTTCGCGCGGGAAGGGTGGGTGCAGGTTCGTCCCCGGCTCCCAACCGCAGCGACATCAGAGTGTCGAGCAATTCCGATTCGTTGACCGGCTTGGTGATCGGCGCGGTCAGACCAGCTTGGTCGCACCGAGCCAATTCCGCAGCGCGATCGGCCGAACTGAGCAGGATCAGGAGATGTCCGGATCGCCCCGCATACTCCGCGCGAATCGTTTCCGCCAATTCAAAGCCATCGACGTCCGGCATCTGCGCGTCGATCAGCGTGAAGGCGAACGCGTTGTCAGCTCCCTTCACTCGCTTCAATGCGGTCAGTGCCTCTTTCGCTCCGGCCACCGCCATTGGACGCAATCGCCAGGAGGACAACAAATCCATCAGTTGCTGTCGGCTGGTGGCGTTGTCATCGACGATGAGGACACGCAACCCATCCAGCGGTGCGGGACTGTCCGACATAACCGTCAGTTCCGAAGCGGATGGCTGCACATGGCTGGTCACGAAGAACGTGCTGCCGTGTCCGGGTTCGCTCGTCAGCCACACGCGGCCCCCCATGAGCTGCGCGAGCTTCGATGTGATCGACAGTCCCAATCCTGTGCCGCCGTACTTGCGGTTGATCGATGTGTGAACTTGCTCGAACGCCTCGAAGATCGCGTGCTGCCGGTCCTGAGGAATTCCGATGCCGGTGTCGGCCACGTCGATTCGCAGTTCCATCAACGAGACATCACGCGAGGAGACCGCGATGCGCAACACGACCTCACCAAAATCGGTGAACTTGATCGCATTGCTCAGCAGGTTCATCACGATCTGCCGCAACCGGACCACGTCGCCAATCAAGCGGTCGGGGACGTCGGGGCGAATGTCGCCGACCAACTCCAAGCCTTTGCGATGGGCCGCCAGCGCCAGCGTTTTGAGGGTGCCGGCGACCATCGTTCGCAAGCTGAACTCAACCGGATCGAGTTCCAGCTTGCCCGCTTCGATCTTGGAAAAATCGAGGATGTGATTGATGATCGACAGCAGCGACTCGGCCGATTCCGCGACCGCCGACAAATTGTCGCGCTGCTGCGGGGTTAGCGGCGAATCGAGCACCAATTCCGTCAGTCCGATGATCGCGTTCATCGGCGTCCGAATCTCATGGCTCATGCTCGCCAGAAAGACGCTCTTGGATTGATTGGCCGAATCCGCTTCTTCTTTCGCCCGCAGTAGCTGCGCCTCTGCCTGCTTCTGCTTGGTCATGTCGAGCACAAAGCAGATGCACTCGCTGGTTGAGTTATCGAGCATCGACACACCCAGCATGACCGGCACGCGACTGCCGTCCTTGCGAATGTATTGCTTCTCCCAAGGCGGAGAGATCCCTGTCCGATTCAACGATTCAATCGCTTTCAGGTCGAGCTCTCGAAACTCCGGCGGCGTGAGTTTGTCCCAGCGCAGCCGGCTAGCCAGGAGATCATCTCGCGTGTAACCGGTCAGAGTCAGGTAGGCGTCGTTCGCCTCCAGCACGCGGCCCGACAAGTCGGCCAGCATGATGCCGATGATGTTCGCATCGAACAGCTTCTTGAATCGCGAGTGGCTGCGCTGCAATGCCTCTTCAGCTTCGACGCGCGGAGTGACGTCCCAAAACATTGTCTGCGTTCCGACCACATTTCCTTCCGAGTCGGTCGCGGGTGCCTTCATGACTTGCACATGGAGTCGTTGACCATCCGGCAACCGATGTGCCTCGATGTCTTCGACCACGAGCCGATCGTGCATGACGCGCTGGTCGTCTCGGCGATATTTCTCCGCCAATTCCGGCGGGAAGAAGGCGAAGTCGGTGCGGCCAACCAGCTCATCCAGTCGCTTGTGCAGTTCGTCGCAGAATCGCTGGTTGGCAAAAACAAAATGGCCTTGCGCGTCCTTCCGAAACACGTTGATCGGCAGCGATTCGATCAGCGAGCGGTACATCTCCTCGGTCTGCCGCAGCGCGGATTCCGTCTGCTTGCGTTCGACGGAGTAACGAATCCGGCGTTCCAACATCTGGACGGTCAACCGATCTTTGATCAGGACGTCCTGCGCGCCGACCCGCAGTGCGGCCACGGCGGCATCGTCGTCCTCCCAGCCAACCATCATCAGCACCGGCGTCCGCGGTGCGATCGCCTGCAAGTCGCGCAGGGACTCGACGCCGTAGCGGTCTGGCAGAATCGAGTCGAGCAGAATCACGTCCGACGCAGCCGCCGCCAGCGTCGCTTTCGCCTCTGCCAAACTCGCCGCGCAACTGACCCGCATCCGACACCGCGAGGCCTGCGCGAGCAACTCGCTCAACCGCCGAGCTTCCGCGGGGTTGTCCTCAACGAGCAATACAGAAAGCTCGGTGCCCAACATGATGATTGCCGACGTGTGCGAACCGAGGTGACGAACTCAGGGAGCGGACCAACGCGGGAACAGCATCAGCAAGCCACTCGCAAACGTCAAGCCGCGACCTCAATCATCCGCTGCGGCGGGTGAGGATTTCCATCTGTCACTTGGCAACGCCGTGGTTTCGCCACCAACGTAGTTCATTCGCTCCGCGTTCGGCGCAGGCGACGATGTCCAGCCGGCCGTCTTTGTCGAGGTCGGCAAGGATCACGGTGACGGCGTTGGACCAGTTCTCTTTGATTGAGTGCTGTTTCCATCCGGTCTTAGGGTCGCCGGTATTCTCGAACCATGCGAGTTGTCCGGTGGGACTCCAGGCGGTCGCGACGACGTCCTGGTCGCCGTCGTCGTCAAGGTCTCCGGCAACCGCCTCGAAACCTTGAGCGAAGCCGCCGGCGATCAGGTGCTTCTTCCATTCGGCACCGAGACCCGGCTTCCCGACGTTTTCGTACCACGCGACCTGGTGCGATTCGGGTGAGTTTGCTCCGACGGGAGCCACGATGCCGAATGCCATCAGCACGTCGAGATCACCATCGCCGTCGATGTCGGTGGGATGCCCGTGAGTCGGTGCAATCGTTTTGTCGTCGAGGATCGTCTTCTTCCAAGGCTCGGTCGCCGGCTTGCCGGAGTTCGCGAACCAGATGATTTGATTGCCGGTGCGCGACGTGCCCATTAGGTCCGGCTTGCCGTCGCGATTGAAGTCGGCGACGGCGATGGTGCGCGTCTCGCCGATCATCCCTTCGATCTCGTGTCGCACCCACTTCTCACCGTTGCCGGGAGCGCCGACGTTCTCGAACCAATCGAAGCGATTGCCGAACCGCCAGCTTGAGGCGGCGACATCCAGGTCGCCATCGGCATCGAGGTCCGCCAGCGCGACGTCATACGAGCCTGGCACTTCTTTCGGCTCGGCGACCCGACGCAGCTTCCACGGTTGAGCGATCATCTCCTTGCCCGGATTCTCGAACCAGCGGATGTCCCACTTCAGGTTGTCCACGATCACCACATCCGGCCGGCCGTCGCGGTTGATGTCGCCGATGGCATGTCGTTCGAGCCGGATCGGCTGATCCTCGTGCCCTGCGTACTTCTGGATGAACGAGTGCTGGAAGTTTCCCTTGCCGTCGTTCCGCAGCAGATACAGATTGCTGTTCGGTTCGGCGTCCGAGCTGGTCAGGTCAAGATCGCCGTCGCCGTCGAGATCAAACGCCGCGCAGGCATATGAGTACGTGTAATTGCCGAGCAACTTGTGCTCGGACAGTTTGAGCGGCCCGGCCTGTAGATTGGGACTCCGTCCCGATCCGCTCGCCTCAGAGACCGCAACGACAGGCTCCCCCTGCGGATCGAGCAACGTTGCGATGACCTGCACGTAAACGCGATGTCCGAAGTCATTAGGATGATTCACGCCGTTGCCGGTTTGATCCCAATCCTGCTTGAGTTCCAGAAAGCCGGTCCAGATCGAAGTCAGGTCTGCGAGCGCCACGCCCGGCTCACAGAGTTCTCTCAAGGCCTCGCGATACTGCGGAAACGCTTCGTGCTTGAGCCTGATCCAATCGCGATTGCCGAGCATCGACGCGACGAGGATAAACTCGCAATCGGGGAGCTTCTCGCGAATCGCGGCGATCATCTGTTTCGTTTTGGCCTGATAGTCTTTCGCGTCTCGCCCGGCCGAGTCGTTCATGCCGAACGCGAGGATCACCAGATGCGGCTGCCCCTCGACCACCTTGTCGATTTGCGTCAGCCCCCAAGCGGTGTCGGTCCCGCCGACGGCGAGATTCTTCATCTCGACCTTGCCCGCGAACCGTGCTTCGAGATGCCGACGCAGCAATTCCGGATACGCCGGCTGATACGGAGCCGCGTCGTACAAGGCCGATGCATTCGCTCCCGCCGAGATGCTGTCTCCCAGCGTGACGATCGACAGCGGTTGCTTGTTGAGCAGCTTGAACACGGAACGGGGGAGTGCCCGCGCGTCGAACTTCGGCACGGGAGACTTCCACAAACCAGGAGCGTGCCGATAGGTGATGCAGGTCTGCATCTCAGCGTATTCGAGTCGTCCGCCGAAGAAGATCTCGCCGTTGCCGTCCCGATGGGTCAGCTCGTACTTCTGCGACTTCGCCGGCCGACGTAGCTCTTGAGTTGTGCGCGACGGAATGCGCGAACCGGCCGGCAGCACGATCTCGCGCGACTCTGGCCTCCAGGCGAAATCCTTGCCCTGTTCATAGGAGACATCGCCGACCGAGTTGCGAACGGCCAACACCTCTTTTACGGGAAACAAGACGGAGGCTCGCGACTCGCCCGTCTTATCATCTTTGATGAACAACACCGACTCGCCAGCGACGACGTCCCCTTGCCAGAACGGCCGCAAGAGTTCCGGCACATAGTTCCAAGTTGGCTTCGCCGGTTCGTCCGCAATGAGGGAGTTGAGCGATGTGACAGCGAGGGCCAGGACGCCGATGAATGTGGTCCGCAACATGAGTGCTCCTTCGCGGGTGGGTGGGCGAGTCGAATGGGTTCCGAACGAATGAAACCCACTATAACTGCCCCGGCGATCCAGGAGACATTCAGGCGAACGGGCGGCGTCAGCCCCCCGGTAGTGTTGCTGGTGGGCAGAATGACCGGGGGGCTGACGCCGCCCCGCTCGCCTGCACTGTCTGGCTATACCGGCACGAGCACTACCTGTGGCTCGGCCACCAGGATCGGTTCGAATTCTGGGGCGCTCGTGACGTTCGAGAATTGTCCGCCGAATTTGGTTTCGGAGTCGGAGACGAGGCGGGCGAATCGCGTCAACGGGAACAACTGCGTCAACTGTCGCATGGCGCTCGCCGACAAGGCCCGGCCGGACCACCGCAGGTGTTTCAGGGACGGCAGGTCGCCGTCACGGATTTCGGAACTCTGAATCACTTCGGAGAGCGATCCGTGGTTGGTGAGCCATTCGGTGATTTCTTGCGTGCGAACGAATCGCGCAAGTTGTCGTGGCCGCCCCAACAAATCTTGTGGAACAATGTGGAGTTCGGCCCCAGCCGCGAGCGTCGCAAAGGCTTCCGCCACCGCCAGCGGCGAATGCAGCGGGAGGCCGACAACGCGATCGAATTCCGTGAGTCGCAACCCTGATCGCGCGGCGAGTAAGGCCAAGACTTCCGCATGGGAAACGACAATTGGCCCGTGTGGCGCAGAGACCAGGGCCTGGAACACCGGTTGACTCGCGGGGTCGTTGACGCCACAGGCCAATTCTCCGCAGAAGTAGAATTGCAATGCGGGAGCGTGCGTTGTCGCCCCGCAAGCCGGAGCTTCAGGCGACTCACTGAGAATGCTCAGGCCGGTGAATTCCGTGGCAAAGTAGTCTCCCTCGATGGGCAAGGCTTCCAGCGTCCCAACGCGGAACGGCAAGTAATCGTTGTCGAACAAATCGTCGAGCAAGGATCGTGCGAAACGCGCCGCCAGGATCAATGTCGGCCGGCAATCATTGAGCTGTTCGATCACTTGTGCGGCCGGTGTCCTCACGTCAATCGGCACTGCCACACAGCCGGCCTTCAAGATACCGAGCATCGCCAACAGGGCGTTCGCCGAGTTAGGAATCAACACGGCCACTCGGTCTCCGAATTGGCAACCGTGCCCACGCAGCGTGTGTGCCAGTTGATTCGCGACACGGTCGAGTTCGCCATACGGAATCAGCTCGCCCTTCCAGCAGACGGCGATTCCGTCCGGGCGAACCGCGACCTGAGATGACCAGAGATCCTGCAGGAGTTTCGGCATGTTGATGTCCTCTCGTGACGCTCGCGGCCAGCGTGCGTTTTATGGCTCCAGCACGCGGTTCGCGTGCGTGACCAAGTGGATTTGTTTGTGTTCCAATTCGATCGCCCTCGCCGCATGGACGTCGGCGGTCTTGGCGTCGTGTTCCGCGCGTAATCGCGCCAGCGCCAACGGTGACTTGTTCCAAATCTGCAATGGCCCTTCACTCTCAAACAGAGAGAGAAATGCTCGGCCCGTCGCGAAGGAGTCGAGCAGTTCTCGATCCGGCGAATGAATGAGCGTGTGCGAACTGCGGCGGCGAAGGATGCAGTTGCGGTCGACCAACGTTTGCAGAAAGCGAGGAATTACCCGGCCACTGACGGCGACCGCGCCACGTTCGACCGCCTGGTGCAACAGATGATCGAATACCATTCCCACGGTGTTGGGCCGCGCGACGATCTGCGACACATGCACGATGCGAGAATCGGTCATCTGCGAGATGTGCCATCCCAGCGTTTCGCCACGTGATGACTTCACCAACACCGGCTCGCTAGCTCCGGCGGAATACATGAAGTCCAGCCGTGACCAAATCCAATTAATCGTCTCGCGGTCATAGACCGGGCGAAGTTCGTCGATCTCGCTGAAATCCGGGAAGAGTTCCAAGAATCGCTCAGACGTCAGCGGCTCGGATTCGACATTGGGCATCGGTGCGAGTTGCGTGAGGCTGCGCGTAGCGCCGCGAAACACTTTGTCGGTGAGCGCGGCCAACGGCTGGCCCATGCCAGTCAACTTGCCGAATCGCCGCTTGCGCAGCAGCGACAGCGCGAACTGCGCGGGACGCAGCACTTTCATCCACGTCAGCCCGTACCACGACGCGACCGAGCCACCCAAGCCTGTCCAAATTTTGCGAGACGTCTCGTTGGCGATGTCGGAGAACAACAAATCCTGTGGCCCGGCCATCAGCTTCTTGAGCAGCTTCACGCCCAGCATTTGCGAGCGATACGCGGGATCGACGTATAACTCGCAAGCGACCGCCGCGCGGATCGGTCGGCCACGAAATTCCATGTGGCGAGCAATCCGCCCAATCATGCCGGTTAACTGGCCGTCGTCGCCGACACTGACCAGTCCCGGCAACTCAGGGTCCGCGTGTGGCGTGTTGACGAACAGTCTCGGCAGCAAGTTCTCGATGACCGCGCTCAAGTGTGGCGACGGTTCCACGTGCGGGCCTTGTTCAGTCGCCAGCAAACGCGGAATCTGGGGGACGTCATCGATCGTCAGTGCTCGAATCATGCGGCCTCACTCGCGAATGGATCTGCGAGCGTCGTAAGGTAGCACACAATTCGAGACCGAGTCTCGCAGACGTGCGGCTACCAGCCGGTTTTTCGCAACCGGCACGACCAGCGTTCAGGCCGAGACCGTCATGTTGCTTTTTGGCAACATCATTTTCTCCACGTAGGGTGGGACAAGCTCGCTTCGAGCGCCGGCCCACCAGCGATCGGCTGGAGTCTTTGCGGTGGGCCGGCGCTCGAAGGGAGCTTGTCCCACCCTACCGATTGCACGCAGTCCGAACAGTCATCGTCCAGCCGGCGAGTACTCGCGCAGCGGTTGGCGGGACAGCGCCACGGTCGTGGTACGTTGCAGGTCTTTGATTTCGTCCGTGAGTTCTTGCACCTGCGTCTGGCCGACGTGAATCGCAAACTCGAACGACATTCGCCGAGTCGCTCCGGGAGCCAGCGTGAGCAAGCGGCCGTTCGCCCGCTCGAAGCTCCGCAGGTTCGGAAAATTCGTTCCCGGTTCCAGCCCGGTGACATAACCATCCGCCTCGGCGGTAGTGTTCTTCCAGAGCGTGAAGCAAGGCAACTCGGTGAGTGGCATTCGCAAGCTGATCGCCGCATCACCGGCCGCATTGCGCAGGGCCACCACGCCGCGCTGCTGAGCATCACCCACCAGGCGAAAGTAAAATGCTTGCTCGGCATACGCAGCATCTGGCGCGGCGTACTGGTCGTAATTCTCGATCCCTTCGGCGGCGTTCGCGTCGCGCGGACAGACTTCACGCACCGGAGCCAAGAGGCGTGCGCCGGGTTCCAAAAAGGGGCGACCGATGTTCGTATGATACAGCAACTCGAACTCCGCCGGCTTCGCGGACAAGTTCGTGACTTCGTCGATGATCGTGAAAGAATTTGAACCGGCCGTCGTCTCGATCGTGGAGGTCAGACGCAGACACGGCCCGAACATCGAGCACTCGTCAACGATCCCCGTCACCGCGATACGGCCATGGTGGTCGGGATCGACCGTGACTTCGACACGATGTGCCGGCAGGTTGGCGATCTTGCCATGCAGAGTCAGCTCCCCCAGGATCGGATGCGCCTCAAATCCGGCATCCCGGCCCGGCGGCCCCATGAACGAGAGGCCGCAGCGGCAGATCAATTCGTTGAATCCCGCCAGCCAGCCGAGACCACCACGCTCCGTCTGATTCACGAACGCAGGATGCACTGGCTGCTGCACCGGCGAGTTCCATCCAATCGGAATTCCTTGAAAGCTCCCTCGCCACACTCCCATGCCACGAGTCGGCAACACTTCCAGCTTCAGCGCTCCGTTGTCGATCTCGACCACATCCACGCCGTCCGACAATCCACCGCGCAATCGCCGCTGCCGCACGGCCCAATTCTGCAGGCCATTGAGTGGCAGCGTGGCTCCCGTCAGTTCGAAGCGATCGTGCCAGACTTGGCTGGCGACGTCGGTGATCACGCGGTGTTCGGCAGGCATGGTGGACTCCGGAGAGGTTTCAAATCTGACGGCTGCATCGAGGTCGTTTCTAAACCAGCACGACGCGCAGGCGAGTGGTTGTTTTCCGAGATTCCGACCACTCGCTGGCGCGTCGTGCTGGCTTTGAGACCATTACGACGCAGTTTCGAGATTCGGGATTCGAGTTTCAACGCCGTCGTGAACTTGAACGGATTTCGGCACCGTTCGTCGGTTCGCCTGAAACGCCGTGAGAACTGCCAAAGACAGGGTCATTAGTCATCGCAGCGGTCGTGATTTCAGCCCCGTGCCTTGTTGGGAAATTCTGATGGCTCGCGCTTGGACGTAGGCGTAATTTGGTGGCAATAGTTTTCGGGCCATGCTCTGCGCCGGCGCATGCCGGTTCGAATTGTCTCGCGGCCAAGATTGTCGTTCCTCACAAGCGAAGGCTTCGCACGATGCGCTTTTCAAGTTGGTTGGAGACGGTTCGGTCAGGGATGAAAATTCGTCGTTCGCTGCGAGCACGCGCGGCTCGGCCGAGTCGCAACGCGGAAGCTCGCGCGGCCGAAACGTTGGAGACGCGAACGCTGCCGACGGTCTCCGTGTTCTTCCTGGCGGGCTCGAACACGTTACAGGTGAACTCGGACAGCGGCGATGCGATCACGGTGCGGTCGAACGCCACCAATGCTGAAGTGCTGGCAAATGGCGTTGTGGTCAATTCCAGCTTCGCGCTCGACACAATCGAGCAGATGAATATCACCGGCGGCGATGGCAATAACGTGATCGACGTGTCCGCCGTGTCGCTGAGCACGTTTCCCAACCTGATGGGGATCACGATCAACGGCGGCGACGGAGCCGATTCGATTATCGGTAGCGATCTCGACGACTTGATCAGCGGCGGCAACGGCAGCGACACGATCAGCGGCGGCATTGGCGGCGACGAATTGCACGGCAATGATGGCAACGATTCAATCCTCGGCGGCGGCGGAAATGACACCATCGGCGCGACGGGCAGTTCGACGCGTGAGGACGGCAACGACACGCTCGACGGTGCCAACGGCGATGACCTGATCAGCGCGGGGAGCGGCACCGACAGCGTGACCGGCGGAGTCGGGGATGACAACCTTCTCGGCGGCTCGGGCGACGATCGGATGTTCGGCAACGACGGCAATGACGTGATGAATGGCGAGTCGGGCAATGACTCGATGCTCGGCTCGACCGGCGATGATGTGATGTCCGGCGGCGACGGCAACGACACGCTCAATGGCGAGGATGGCCTCGACGCGCTCAACGGCGGCAACAACAACGATTCGCTGATCGGCGGCAACGACAACGACACGCTGAATGGCAACGCCGGCAACGACACGATGACCGGTGACGCGGCGAACGACTCGCTCCTTGGCGAAGCCGGCAACGATTCGCTGCTGGGCGTGGATGGCGAAGACATCCTGGATGGCGGAAGCGATCTCGACACCTTGGATGGCGGAATCGGCAATGACATCCTCCGTGGCGGAACTGGCAACGATTCGCTCACCGACTCTACGGGCAACGACATGCTCAGCGGCGGGACTGGCAACGACGTGCTCAATACCGGTTTGCTGCCGACGGTGGGCGGAGCCGGAGAGAACGACACGCTGTTGGGCGAAGATGGAAACGACACGATCACCGGGGGTGGCGGCGATGATTCCCTCCGCGGCGGCAATCAGAATGACACAGTCAATGGTGGCGAGGGCAACGACGAACTGTACGGCGACGCCGGCAACGATTCGCTGAGCGGCGGCAACGGTGTCGATTCGCTGGAAGGTGGTTCGGGGAGCGACACGCTCAACAGTGGAGCCGGCGACGATGTCCTGACCTGGATTCCAGCCAACGGCAGCGACACGTTCCAGAACGGCGGCGGGTTCGATGCGGTCAACGTCACCGGCACATCGGGGGGCGACACGTTCGCGGTCTCAAAGGTCAGTTCAAGGATGAGGATTACGAGCGGCGGTCAAAGCCTGACGCTCGATCGTTCGATCACCGGCGTGACGATCGACGGTGCAGCAGGTAATGACGTGGTCAACATCGGCAATCTGTCGGGCATCTCGCCGATGCTGCTGCTGGTCAATGGCGGTGACGACGAAGACCGGATCACCGCGGCGGGATTGTCACTGGGCAGCGTCCTGCTGCGAGTCTCCGGCGGCGACGGCGATGACACGATCACCGGTTCGGCCAACAACGACTTCCTGGATGGTGGCGACGGCGAAGATTCGCTCGTCGGAAACAGCGGCAACGACACGCTACTCGGCGGTCTGGCCGATGACACACTCAACGGCGGCGTCGGGAACGATTTCGTCGATGGCGGTGCCGGCCTTGACCGCATGACCGGCGACGCGGGCAATGACATCCTCAATGGCAATGACGATGCCGATTCGATCGACGCCGGCGACGGCAACGACACCGTCTTCGGCGGCAACGGCGAAGACACGATCGCAGGTGGACTGGGAGTCGATTCAATCAACGGTGAATTCGGAGCGGATTCGATCACCGGCGGCAACGGCAATGATTTCCTGGACGGCGGCGAAGGGGACGACATCGTCCGCGGCGAAGTGGGCAACGACCTGATTCACGGCAGCGATGGTGACGATCTGCTCGATGGCGGACTCGGCAACGACACGCTGATCGCTGGAGACGGCGACGATAACGTGATCGGCGGCGACGGCGACGACGCCATCAATGGCGGCGATGGCTCCGACTCGCTCAACGGCACCGCGGGCAACGACGTGATTATTGGCGGCGATGGCAACGACACGCTCTACGGCGGATCTGGCCTCGACACGCTCTTAGGCGGCGAAGGGGACGACACTGTCGTCGGCCAAGGCAACGCGGACACGCTGCAAGGGGGCGGCGACGACGGAGACGTCATCATCGCCGATTCCGACTCCGAGATTGACGAAGCGTTTGTCCTTCCGTCTGATGTGCTCGCGCGGTTGGAAGCGTAGAGGTCGTCTCAAAGCCAGCACGACGCGCAAGTGAGTGGCTGCCTTTGCAACGATTTGGCCACTCGCTTGCGCGTTGCGCTGGCTTTGAAACTGCCTCTCGTCGAAAATCGCATCATGCCCGCGAATGAACTCGATCGACTGCTGGTAGCTCAGATTCGGCGCGGCGAGCCGGGTGCGTGGGAAGAGTGCATCGCTCGCTTCGAGGGTCGCTTGCAAGCGTTTGTCGAAAGCCGCCTCGGCAATCGAGCGACCAGCGAGGATGTCGTCCAGGAAACGTTCCTCGGCTTCCTCATCAGCTTGCCGAATTACGACGACGCGACGCCGCTGGAGAGTTTTCTGTTCTCGATCGCGGCCCATAAGCTGACCGACGTCCTCCGCCGCAACGGACGGCGTCCGGAACTGGCGTTGCTGCTGGAAGACTCGGACGGCGGCACGCGCGAGCCGGCCGGTTCCGATCGCGCCGCCTCCAGCTTGTTCCGCAGCGTCGAGCGTCAGACCCACGAGACCGCCGCGCTCGGAGATGCGTTGCAGCGTCTCATCTCGCAATGGTGGGAACGGGGTGAGTTCGAGCGGCTCAAGTGCATCGAACTGTTGTTTGTGCTCGGCTGGAAGAACAAAGAAGTCGCCGAGCACCTCGCCATCACCGAACAAGACGTCGCCAACCACAAGCACTTCGTGGTCGCGAAACTCCGCGAGTCCGTCGCGAAGTTCGGCCTGGATGCCGAGCGGCTGACCAAGCTGGGGCTGGATGAGTGAGCGGCCAGGCGCTAGCCGCCGGTGTTTCTTCGGGAAATGTTGATCCCGAATTGCCGGTGGCTCGCGCCATTCCGCTCACAAAGTGAGTGCCATTGGGCGATAGCCGTAGGTTTTGTCATTGGTTATCAACACCACTCAGCGGCGCTTTACGACACCGGTAGCTGGCGCCATTCTGCTCAAAGTGCTACGGCCCGTAGATGCGGCACCTGGGGAGTGCATCGTGCAGCCGGTTGAATCCCGCTTTGGTCACATTCGTCTGTTCGAGCCACACGGTTTCCAAGCGGTTCAACGTCGCGACATGTTCCAATCCCGCGTCGCCGATCTGCGTTTCGCGTAACGCCAGACTCTGCAATTGCGGCAGCGCCTTCAGGTCGACCAGCCCGTTGTTGGTGATCGACGTCTTGGCGAGGTTCAACACACGCATGTCCTTCCAATTCACAAACAACAACATCCCGGTATCGGTGATCTTCGTGCCGCTCAGATCGAGCCGTTGCAGTTTCGTCAGCTTCTTGAGTTGTTCCAGTCCATGATCGCCGATCGCCGTGTCACTTAAGAACAGCGATTCGAGTTGCGACAATCCGGCCAGCGAGGTGAGTGCTTTGTCGCTAATCGCCGTTCCGCTCAGATCGAGCGATTCGAGGCTCGAAATCGACGCGAGATGTGCAATTCCCGCATCGGTCACATTGCAGCGGGCCAGGTCGATCCGCCGCAGCGTCTTCAGTGTCTTCAGCGATTCGAGGCCGGCGTTCGTGATCGCGGTCTCCTCGAAGTTGATCCCGATGATCTCCTCTTTGTCGTTGGTCTTCACCTCGGCGACGGTCGGCAAGGCCTTAGCGATGTCGTTCTTGTGTTCGGCCAGCGCCTTCACCAGTGGATCAGGCGAGTACACGATCTCACAGTTCTTCAATGTTTCGTGCAGCCTATCGAGTTCCTTCTGTGGCAGAGGGACGCCATTCAGCCGTAACCGCTTCAGCTTGGTCATTCCCAGGAGATGCTCGAAGCCGTTGCTGACGAACTTGCAATCGCTGAGGTCCAACTCGGTGAGATTCGTCAGCGGCTTGAGATTCACCAACCCTGCTCCGTTGATCGACGTGTTGTCCAGCCAGAGCACTTCCAACTGCGTCAGGCCGCTGAGTGCCTTCAACCCTTGCCCGGTGACTTGCGTACCGCGCAGCCCCAGTCGCCTGAGTTGCCGCATCTGCGGAGTCAGTTTCGTCAACTGATTGTCGGTCATCACGGTGTTCGTCAGATTCAATACAGCGAGCTTCTTCAGCCCGACCAGATTCACGATTCCCGCCCCCGTCACTTTCGTGTTCGCCACGTCCAGCACCGTGAGATTCGCCAATGACTTGAGCTGCGACACTCCTTCATTCGTGACATTGCTCTGCGCGACATACAGCTCCTGCAACTGCAACATCTCGGAGATCGGCTTGAGTCCGTCGTCCCCCAGAGGCGTGCGATTCAGCGACAACACCACCAGCTTCTTCAACCGGGAGAGCGACTTCAGACCATCCGCCGTGAACTTGCCGCCGTGGATCGTCAGCCACTGCAAATCGACTAGCGCGGCGATGTGTGCCAATCCGGCGTCGGAGATCGGAGCATCGAGAATCCGCAGCACGAGCAGCTTTGGCACTTCACTCAGCGCCGCCAGATCGCCGTCCTGCACGCCAGCCAACAGAGTCACTCCGGTCGCATCGCGCGAACCGTGCGTGAAGGCCAAGTCGGTGTTCGGCAACGCGGCAGCCGCTCGCAGCGCACCGGCCGTCGTCACGCGCGTTCCGCGAACGTACAACGTCTTCAACTTCTTGAGCGTGAAGAGTTCCTCAAACCCCGCATCACTGACGGCCGTTCCATCCAGCCACAGTTCTTGCAGTTCCGACAGACCGTGCAGGTGCTTCAGTCCGGCATCAGTCACTTTCGTCCCCATCACGCTGAGCTTCTGCAACGACTTCAACGTCGCGACTTGTTCGAGTCCCGCGTCCTCAAACCGTGCGTGGGCGACGTTGATCGCCACGACCTGCTGCGATTTCTCATCGAGCTTGACCTGACCAATCGCATTCAGAGCAGCCTTCATGTCGCCACGAGATTCCGCCAGAGCGATCAACAGCGGATCGGTCGGATAGGCGATCTCACACTTCGGCAACGCCTGCTTCAACTCGGCCGCCTGAGCAGCGCTGACCTGCGTGCCGATCAAATCCAATTGCTCCAGTTGTTTCAGATCTTTGAACGGATCGAGCGATCCGCCTCCCACGCGAGTCCACCCCAACGACAGTTGCTTGAGATTTTGCAGGCCACGCAACGACGGCAACCCTTCATCCGTGACCGCCGACTCGCGCAGGCTGAGCAATTCCAACTGCTTCAACCCAACCAGCGAACGCAGCCCCGCGTCGCCGACCCCCGTTTGATCCAGCCACAAAGATTTCATGCCCCCCAGCTTGCCGATCGAATCCATCGCGCGATCGCCGACACGTGTCCGAATCAAACTGAGCGATTGCAGCTTGGCCAGTCGTTCGAGCTTTTTCGCGCCGTCATCGGTGATCGACGCCCCCGCCAGCGTCAGATTCTGCAAATCGTTCAACACATACAACACGTCCAGCGCTGCATCGGTGGAGGTCGGAGGCAACGCCAGCGATTCCAACTTGATCAGCGACCGCAGCGGCTCCAATCCCGCGTCCGTCACCGGAGTCGCGTGCAGCGAGAGAGCCGTCAACTCCACATGCTTGCCCAGCACCGGCATGTCCCCGTCCGAGGCCGCCGCGTTGAGCGTCAACACGCCTCCCGCCCACAACCCTTTCGGAAACGCGATCGACGTCTCCTTCCGTCGCTGAGCCAAATTCAAGACTCCATCAATCGTCACCGCCGTCTGCGACAGGTCGAGTTCGGTCAACCCATCCAGCAACGCCAGCTTGACCAGCCCGTCGTCCGTGACTTTCGATTCCATCGCCCACAACACGCGCAGCTTTTTCAACTCTTCGGCGACCGCTAGCGACTCATTCGTCGCGGCCGGCGGCAGTACGAGCACTTCCAGTTCTTCCAACTTTTGCAGCCCACGCACCCCCACATCGGTGACCTCCGTCTTAAACAGATTGACCGCCTTGAGTCCTCGCAACTCGCCAGCCAATCCGATCACCCCCGCGTCACTGACATTCGTGCCGACCAAATTGAGTACCTTGAGCTTGCTCAACCGTTTGAGCTTCTCCAGTCCCGAATCGGTGGTCGCCGTAATGCCTAGGTAAAGCTCTTCGAGCATCTCCAAGTCACCAACAATTGCGAGCGCCGCATCACTGATCTTAGTCCCCCGCAGATCGAGCGCAACGACGCTCTTCAACGACTTGAGCGGCTCCAGCGACTCATCATTGCAACGCGGATGATTCAGCAGATTGACGTGAACCACCTTACCGCTCTCATTGACCTGCACCGCCGCGCCGAAGTCTCGCAGCGTCTTCGCGGCCGCCGCTTCGATCTCCGCTTGTGTCTTGGCCAACTCTTCAGCGGATGGCTGCGGCTCCACTTTCGGCGGCAACGCGGCCGGCCGAGCCACAGGAATTGGAACGGGGGGCGGGGGCGGCGGCGGATCTTTCCCGCAACCGGTGAGCATCAAGCTCAGTCCGCAAGCAACGGCAATACAACCAACTTTCAGATCGGCCAGGAGTTTCATGTCCGCTCATCCTTTTGCCAGCAGTTCTACCTTGCCCAACTGCCCCACACGCCGCTTCGCTTATCTTACTGGAGCCGCGCCCGTCAGGAAGGGGTCGGCTCGTCCCGCTTCCTGACGGGCGCGGCTCCGTTCGTCATCCGAGCGACAATCGACGAAATTCGATCATGCCCCTGCCTCGCAAAGAACACCACCACGTCGTCGGCAACTCCGGTGCGAGCACCGGGAAGTACGCATCGACAAGTTTCAGGTCCGCTACCGCAGGAACTCTCAATTCGCTCTCGGCAACGGGCCATTCGGCAGACTTCAACAGCACGAATCGGCTTGCCGGCCAGCGGATCGCGACCCAGCCTGCGAGCGAATCGCTGGTCACATCCCACGAGTGCGTTAGCGGCGTCGTCACATCCGGCGCGGTCTCTTCGATGCTGACGAACGACATCAAATCCAGCAGCGGCACACGGCCTCGCCGCCAGGCCGACTCCGCCGCGGCACGATTCGAGACCAGTTCCAGTTCCGGCATGAGCGTCAGCAACAGCCGCTGATTGAGTCGAATGGAATCCATCGCCAGCCAATTCGACTGCTCTTCATTCAAACCGTGAGTCGCATGCCACTGCCGCACGACATCAGCGGCCGCGCCTCCACCGCAGATCAAGAGCGGCTGGTCGCCAGCAAGCTTCGCCGTCACCGCTCGCAAGCGATCCGGCAGATCCGCGAGATCGAGCAGACTGCCGCCAAGTTTTAGGACAGCGACGCTCATGGCGGTTCGTAGTTCCGCCTTCAGGCGGTGCGTTAGACGATCGCAGACCGCCTCAAGGCGGAACTGCTAACTTAGTCGATGATCTTGTTGATGCCGTACTCGACGATGCCGCGAGCACCAGCCAACTTCAGTGCGGGGATGATTGTGCGGACTAGCGACTCATCGACGATCGTATTGACGTCCACCCAATCGGGATCGGACAGCGACGAGACCGTCGGCATTTGCAGCGCCGGCAGTTGCTTGAGCACATTGGGCAAATCCGTCCGGCGGACGTTCATCATCAGGCCGACTTTCCCCTCGGCATTCAGGCAGCCGGCGAGCATCAGCACGAGGTTGTCGATCTTGTTTCGCTTCCAAGGATCGGTGGCCGCAGTCTTGTTGGCGACGAATCGAGTTGTGCTCTGCAACAGCTCTTCGACGATCCGCAGATTGTTGGCTCGCAGCGAGCTGCCGGTCTCGGTGACTTCGACAATCGCATCAGCCAGCTTCGGCGGCTTGACCTCGGTAGCGCCCCAACTGAACTCGACCTTCGCGGTCACGCCGTGCTTTGCCAAATACCGAGTCGTCAGGCCGACCACTTCGGTGGCGATCCGCTTGCCTTGCAGGTCTTTCACCGATTTCACCGGCGAGTCATTCGGCACGCAGAGCACCCAGCGTACTGGATTGCGGCTGACCTTCGAGAACATCAACTCGCAGATTTCAACGACATCGGCGTTCGTCTCCTGAATCCAGTCGAAGCCGGTAATGCCCGCGTCGAGCACTCCTTCTTCAACGTATCGAGCCATTTCCTGAGCGCGGATCAACATGCACTCAATCTCTGGATCGTCGATCGTCGGGTAATAGCTTCGCGACTGAAACTTGATGTTGTAACCCGCGCGCTGAAACAGTGCGGCGGTCGCCTCTTGCAGGCTGCCGGCGGGGATGCCGAGCTTGAGAATCTTGTCTGACATGTCGAACTTCTCGATTTTGTTTGGGAACACGAATCGGCGCTAATCTTCGCTAATTCAAAAACTGCGACTTTCTGAATTAGCGAAGATTAGCGCCGATTAATGTTCTGAATTGCCTTTGTCTATTTCTTGTAAACCACCTTCGGATCGAACACGCGATCGCCGATGACGGTGACGTTGCCGGTCGCCGGGTCGACGCGGCGGAAGAAGCAACTTGTGTAGCCTTCGTGGCAGGCCGCTCCGCCGATTTGATTGACCTTCACCAGCAGCGTGTCGGCGTCGCAGTCGAAGTAGATTTCTTTCAGCTCTTGGACGTTTCCGCTCTCTTCCCCTTTGCGCCACAGCTTCTGGCGACTCCGGCTGTAGTAGCAGACGCGACCGGTTTGCAGAGTCTCCTGGTAGGCCGTTTGATTCATGTAGGCCAACATCAAGACCTCGCCAGTCTTCACGTCTTGCGCGATGACCGGGATCAGCTCAGATTTCGAGAAATCAGGTCCAGCAGACACGAGAAACTCCATCAGTAGGCCAGCCTTTCCAGGCTGACTCGGTTAAGTATCGGCGGTGGTTGCTCTTTTCGGGTCAGGCTGGAAAGCCTGACCTACAGGTACTCGTTGATGATGTTCTCGATCATTTCCTGGCGGCCGCTCTCGTTCGGGTCGGGGTTGCCCTTGGCGAGCATGTACTTCTCCAGCTCGGCGAAGTTCGTTTTGCCCTGATCGATTTGCTTGCCGATACCGCTGTCGTAGCTGCGATAGCGCTGCTTGACGATGTCGGACAGCACACCTTCTTTGCGAATCGCGGCGGCGATCTTCAGGCCGCGAGCGAACGCATCCATGCCGCCGACGTGTGCATAAAACAGATCGAGCGGCTCGAACGATTCACGGCGGACCTTCGCGTCGAAGTTCACTCCGCCGGGGGCGAGTCCTCCTTGCTTCATGATGACCAACATGCACTGCGTCGTGAGATAGATGTCGGTCGGGAATTGATCGGTATCCCAGCCGAGCAGCAGGTCGCCCGTGTTCGCGTCGATGCTGCCGAGCGCTCCTTGGATCGAAGCGTATTCCAATTCGTGCATCATCGTGTGCCCGGCGAGCGTCGCGTGGTTCGTCTCGATGTTGAGCTTCACGATCCCTTCGAGACCGTTGGCTCGAACGAAGTTCAAGCAGGCGGCGGCGTCGTAGTCGTATTGGTGCTTCGTCGGTTCCTTCGGCTTAGGTTCAAACAAGAACTGACCTTTGAAGCCAATGTTCTTGGCGTGGTCGTGAGCCATGTGCATGAACTTGGCAAGATGATCAAGCTCACGCTTCATGTCGGTGTTGAACAGGTTCATGTAGCCTTCGCGGCCCCCCCAGAAGACGTAGTTCTCACCACCGAGCATGTGGGTGATCTCGATCGCCTTCTTCACCTGGGCCGCCGAGAACGCGAAGACATCCGCGTTGCAGCTTGTGGAGGCTCCGTGCATGAAGCGCGGATTCGAGACCAGATTGGCCGTGCCCCACAACAGCTTGATGCCGGTCTTGGCCTGCGCCGCTTTGAGCTTCGCGGCAACCTTATCCAGGATCCTGTTGGACTCCACCAAAGTCGCCCCTTCCGGCGCGACATCACGGTCATGAAAGCAGTAATACGGCGCATCGAGTCGGCTGATGAAATCGAACGCGACATCGACTCGCTTCAGTGCATTCTCGACCGAGTCGCTCCCGTCGTCCCAAGGCCGCGACATCGTGCCGGTGCCGAACGGGTCGGAACCGGTCCCTCGGAACGTGTGCCAGTAGCAGACGCTGAATCGCAGCCAGTCGCGCATCGTGCGACCTTCGACGACCTTGTCCGCCTGGTAATGCTTAAACGCCAAGGCTCCCTTTTTGGCTTTGGGATCAAACGGAATTTTGGCGGGAATCTTCGAGAAAAAACTGCTGGCCATGAGTTGCTCTGCTGCGAAAAGAGGTGGTTGAATCGTCGCAAAAACCGCACGGCAACCGTCGGATTCCGCGCGGGGCGAGAGGGTAGCGGCGAGCTTTCGGACTGCCAACGATCCCACCGAACCGTTCACGAAGATTTGCCTTGCTGCAATTTTTGCCGATGCGGTACAAGCCCGACGAAGCTTTGTCGCTTGGAAGCCCACGCCCGAGCTGTTCGGACGTGGGCGTCCGAACTACAGAAGACCCAGACATTGGCAAGGATGCCCATGCAGAACTCGCGATGGTGGAATGCGATCCTCGGTGGTATCAGCGGGCTCGCGCTGGTGGCCGGAGTCAGCCAATTCTGGCTCAACGCAGGGACGTCGCTGCCGGCTCAGACGGCACTGCTCACGACGTTGTTAATTGCGTTGATGGCGAACGCTCTGATGCCGGCTTCGTGGCGGAATGGTTTGCTGTTCCAGTCCGCTCGGCTGTTTGTGCTGTCCGCGTCGACGGTCGTGTTGCCCAGCCTGTTTGACTTGTCTTGGAAGCTGCTCAGCGCGACGAGCGTTGATCTATCCACGTCGCTGATGGCGCAATGCGCTGGGCTGACATTCCTTGCTTTGGCAACATTGGGATTGCCGATGCTCTGCACGCTGGGGCTGAGCTCCGCTGGACATCAAACAGTCTTTGGAATCTCGCTTGCTCTCGCGATCGGAATTGGAAGCATTGGCCTGGCGGCAATGATCGGTCCTGAAGGCTGCGGGCTTGTCGCGGCGGTGTGTGGGCTGGTCTCGTTCTTAGTGGCGATGGTGATTTGGAATCGGCAGCGAAGCACTCTCGGTAGTCCGAGCCCTTGTGGCTCGGAGGTTTCATTTGTTTCTAAAGATCATCCAGGCCACATCGGGCTGGGCTACAGGGTTCTGGCGCTGATATCGGTTGGCGTGTTGTGGGTTGTTGGCCAACGCTTGGTTCGGCAAATGGTTCCTGATTCGTTCGCTCTGATGTCAGTGGAATTCGGGACGCTCGTGGCGGGACTCGCGATTGGTCGTTGGTTGCTTCGCGAAGATCGACGCGGTGGCCTCGTGGCGTGTGGGCTCGGACTGTCGTGCTGGATGTGGTTGTGTCTGGCGTTGTTTCCGCTCGGAGTGCGATTGGCGTTGTGGGAGAACGCGACGATTTCACAAGTGTGGCTGTTGCAGTCGCTGCGGTTGACGATGGCGGGACTCGTGCTGGTTCCGATGGGTATCGGTGCCGGAATGCTGATTGGTCGCAAGTGTTCGGTCGTGTGTCTCGTCTCCGCGCTGTGTTCTGTGATGGCAACGAACTGGCTATTGCCAAGCGTTGGGGTTTGGGGCATCACATTGATGGCGACCAGCATGTTGTTGGCCGTGGCGGGATTAAATGAACTGCTGCGTGCGGATTGCAAATTGCAAATTGCAAATTGCAAGTTGCCAATTGGAAGCGAGGGCAGCGACGCTCCGAAGGCGAATGGCGGACGAGTTCTGATCAAGGAGCGTCGTCATGTAGTGCGATCAACTGACGAGAGCGCCTTTCAATTTGCAATTCGCAATTTGCAATTTGCAATTTGCAATCGCCTCAATGACGTGACCCATCACCGCAAAACAGCGCTCATGCCTCTCGTTCGAGCGGCAATCGCCGCAACGCTGCTCTTCACGCTGACTGCTCCCGCTTGGGTGCGGCATCGGCCGGAGTTGGCGGCAAAGGTGCTGTTCGATACTGGCGTGTTCATCGCCTCGCGAACGGAGACGCCGTGGGAGCAACTGGCGGTCATGGATGAAGGCCGAGCGGCATTGGTTGTCGAAGGCGATCGCAGCACGCTGACGTCGTGGAAGTATTCCGGTTCGCGATTCTTGGTGCGCGAGAATGGCATCCCGAAAGGGACGTTTGCCGCGAATGCTCAATTGGCTCCACGATTCGCGCCCGATGTGCTGCCGACGGTGCTGCCGCTGGTGACTCATGAGCGACCGCAGAGCCTGTTGTTGCTCGGCCTGCGAACTGGTGAGCCGGCCGCGATGGCCGCGATGTTTCCGCTGCGGCGGATTGTCTGCATTGAAGCGGACCGCGGCGTCCTGGAGTTGAGCCGATCTCTTTTTTCAAACAACGATGTCGCTTCACCTCTGCATGATGATCGGCTGGAGACGCGCGTTTGCGATCCAGTTCTAGCCGTGCGGACAATGTCGGAACGGTTCGATGTGATCGTAGCCTCGACGGATCAGCCGTCGTTGTCGCAGGCGGCGAACGGGTTCATGGTCGAGTCGCTGCGCGCGGCGGCCGGATGCTTGAACGACAACGGTGTGTTCGCGATTCGATTTCAGCACATTGATCTCGGCCCGCGGTCGGTTCGCGGACTGGCGAAGACGATGTCCGCGGCGTTTCGCGAAGTCGCGGCAGTCGAGATCGCTCCGGGTGAATTGGTGTTCCTGGGCACGAATAGCGAACTTGGCTTTGCTCGCGAAGGATTCATTGAACGCTGGCAGCGTCCACATGTGCGGCAGTTGTTGGCGTCGGTCAGTTGGGATTGGAGCACTCCGCTGCGACTACCGATGCTGAATCATGAGTCGCTGCAAGAACTCATTCTGCAATCGGGCGGCGTCGTGAATGTCGCCTCGCAATCGACGTGGCCGTTCCGGCTGCCGACGGAAGTCATGCGTTGGGAGAACAAGCTGCAACAGGTGCAGGCCGAGCTTGCTCCGCACGAACGCTTCCTGATGGCCTGGGGTGGCGACGAAGCGAGCAACGCCGACGTCGCAGCACGGCTGAGCGAATGGGAACTCTCGCGAGCGATCATCCGCCGGCACTCGGACGAATTCTGGGCGTATCGCAAGAGCGTCAAAGAGCACATGACCAGCGCGCCACGAGCGATGATTCAGCAAGCCGGCTACAGCTCCGGTGATTCCGAGTTACACGCGGACGATCGTCGGCGACTGCGTTACTTTCGAACGATCGGAGAGCTGGCGAAGAACGCCGCTCCGACAGAAGCAGATCTCGATCGGCTGCGCCTCTTCGAGTCACCATTCGATCCGTTGGTCAGCCCATTCCTGCATCAAGAATTGGTCGAATTGACTCCGCGTTGCTCGAATCGGGACGCCTCTGCAGAGCTGCATCATCGGCTCGCCGCGATCTACTTCTCGACGCCTGCCGACCGTTCGATCCGCAACGTGGCCGATGCAATTCAATTCGTGAACTCAACCCCCACTGCGATTCCGGACAACGTCGAGCGGTACGATCACCTCAACGCGCTGTTGCAGATGCTGATGGCTCGCTGGGGGGCGCGTGGCGAGTTTCGTCCCACGTCGTCGCGCGTCGCACTCAACGACATCGAACGAAGCATCGCCGCCGTTGAGACCTCCTTCGCGACGCTCGATGCGCTGGCTGCTCAAGGAGTCGTTCCGGCATCTGAATGGAATGCTCGGCAACAACATCTCGAGCGCCGGCTCGTCCGCCCGCTGCGAACCTATCGCGGCCAAGTCTTGCAGCACTACGTGAAGAACGAGCGAACCAAGGAGGTCATCGATCAGAGCGAGCCTCTGGCACCTCTGCCGTAGCATGGCTCTCCGAGTCGAGCTTTCATCCACCGACGGCATTGGGGCAAATCGATGCGGATTTACGCGGAGCGTTTGCGAATGGTTCGTGCCCGTCTCAGCTTGGCTTGTGCCTGAATTGGTTGATACAGCCAGGCTCGCTGTTGCTTCCCGATCGTTTTCCAGAGGTTCAATTTGCGGAAGCAGAACGCAATCTTTTGAGCCAACCAGCGCGGCACGTCGGCGGCGATCGCGAGGTCTGCGGTTGTGAACGGCGCCCCGCCACAGAGCTGCTGGACAGCCAGCGGAAACAGTTCGAGCAATTCCTCGGCGGAGCGGATCACGCGCCGGTCTTCGACGCTGACAAGGCAGCGATCCTCAATCGAGAAGTCGCGCTGACGTCGCCAGCGTTTGGGGCGAGGAATCCGAAACTCTTCTTCGGTGATCAGCAGCAGTTCTAGAGTCAGGTTTGGATGTGGGAATGCTCCCAGAAAGTGGACCAGTTCGGAGAAGACATCCGGGAAGTCTTGGTGGCGCGGACTCCAACGACGTGAGATCTCCTCGCCTCCACGTTTCTGGCGGCGAACAATCTGCTTGCGAGCGGTCAGCGGTTTGACGACCGTGACCTCGAATCCTTGTGCGAGCAAGTCGGCGATCTTCCGCCGAATGGCGAACAGCGAGGCCACCTGCACCTCGATCAACCGCCCGTCCACGACCGCATCAATGCGATAACCTGCGAGCGTTTGCTCTTCGGCCGCCTCGTTTCCCGACACGAACCGCTTCAATTCGCGATGCAGTGACGTTTCCATGCGTCGGGTTGTAGATCACAGGCAAAAAACAACGCGAGACCGACCGTCCAACGAATTTCAAACGCTCGCCGATCAGGGATGTTTTCCGAGAACGTCGTGGACGCTGAAAGCCAAGCCAACGTAGGATGCCCCTCATCGAGTTTTGCAGGAACGATCATGTCTACGAGTCTCGCATCGCCAGCAGCTTCAGAGACGTATCCGCGCCCCACTGCGGAGGAACTTCGAGAGTTCCTCCCTTACGAACAACGCTTGAACCAGAATCCGAGGTGGGCCTTGAGCGAAGGCAGCGTGTTCTTTGAAGACAAAGGGGCGGTTCAACAGGCGATGCGACGTATTACCAAGCGGTTGGACGAAATCGGTGTTCCGTATGCCATTGTCGGCGGCATGGCGCTGTTTCAGCATGGCTTCCGACGGTTCACCGAGGATGTCGATATTCTGGTGACAAAGGAAAGCATCGCAATCATTCATGAAAAGCTGGAGGGGCGTGGCTATCTCGCACCGTTCTCTGGCAGTAAGAATCTGCGTGACACGGAACTGGGCGTCAAAATCGAGTTCCTGATCACCGGTGGCTTTCCTGGCGATGGTAAGCCGAAACCGGTTTCGTTTCCTGACCCAGCCGACATCGCGATTGAATTAGAAGGCCGAAAGTACATCCCGCTGACGACGCTCATCGAATTGAAGCTCGCGTCAGGCATGACCAACACGCACCGCTTGAAAGACCTCGCGGACGTGCAAGAAGTCATCAAGGCGCTGAACCTTCCGATCGAGTTTGCTGACCAACTCAATCTTTACGTCCGCGAGAAATTCCGCGAGCTGTGGTCGCCCGCCGAGGACGGCGAAAGTCCGTAGGTTGGGCACTCCTGCCCGACCAGAGATCGGTCAGCCCGAATAGGACGGGCAAGAGTGCCCATTCTACGCCGCGAGTTCGCGTTTCCGCGTCAGCAGCGAAACGCCGATCAACACGGCGAAGCCCAGTGGGATCGTCACGATGCCTGGTTGGCTGAACGGGACGAGCGCCTTCGCGGGGTCGAGGCCATACACGTCCTTGAACGTGTCGGCCGAGAGCAGAATCCACGACAGGGATGAGATCAGCCCAACTGTGATCGCGGCAGTGATCCCTTGCTTGGTCGTCCCCTTCCAGAAGATGAGCATGATCAGCGACGGGAGGTTGGCGGACGCGGCGACGGAGAACGCCCAGCCGACGAGATAGCTCACGTTCATTTTCTCGAACAGGATTCCCAGCACGATCGCGATGAGACCCACCACCACCGACGCGATTTTGGCGATGCGGATCTTGTGGTAGTCGGTCATTTGCATCTTCAGCAGCGTGCCGCAGACATCGTGAGCGACGGCCCCGCTGGCGGCGATGATCAGTCCGCTGACGGTTCCCAGCACGGTGGTGAAGGCGATGGCCGAGATGATCGCGAACAGCCACTCGCCGAAACTCTTGGCCAACAGCGGGGCGGCCATGTTGCTGTTGGTCACGTCCAGGGCCCCGCTGGTCATGGCTCCCAGGCCGATGTACAGCGTCAGCACATAAAAGAACCCGATGCTGGCGATCCCCACGATCGTGCTCTTCCGA
>SXGS01241925.1_pt1 | contig 76486 bp, 60 predicted proteins | sample 3174681 | NCBI WGS metagenome assembly SXGS01 (sample SAMN11356861, study PRJNA531348) | freshwater metagenome | isolation source: freshwater sample F1-80 | place: China: Fuxian Lake, Yuxi | collected 2017-12-25
GCGACCGGCCAGCCGATCGGGCCGCCGCTGAAATTTTCAAGTCCAGTCTCCTCCGTCGCCCTGAGCGCCGACGGCACGACGGCGCTGATAGGGGACGGTGGCAAGACGGCGCGGCTGTGGAAGACGGCGACCGGCCAGCCGATCGGGCCGCCGCTGCACTCTGACGGCATTCTCATTAAGGTCGCTCTGAGCGCCGATGGCAAGACGGCGCTGATCGGGGACAGTGAAAAAAGGGCGCGGTTTTGGGATACGGCGACCGGCCAGCCGATTGGACCGTCGTTGGTGCATTCTGGCCCGATAAGTTTCGTGGCCCTAAGCGCCAACGGGAAGAAGGCTTTGACTGCGGACGGTTCCAAGAGGGCGCGGCTCTGGCAGGCGCCGACCGAAGCGCCGTCCAGTCCGCCGCTGCAGCATCAAGAAGTGATCACTTTCATGGCCCTGAGCGCCGACGGCACGACGGCCTTGACCGGGAGCCATTTCAAAACGGCGCAGCTGTGGAAGACGGCGACCGGCCAGCCAATCGGGCCGCCGTTACGACATCCCAACCCAAATTCTAAACGGATGCTGAGCGCCGATGGCACGACGGCTCTGACGAGGGACTTTAACACGGCGTATCTGTGGGATGCGGCGACCGGCCAGCCGATCGGACTACCGCTGATTCATCCAGATCCGTACCATTTCGTGGCAATGAGCGCCAATGGCACGACGGTGCTGACGGGCGGTGACGACAAAACGGCGAGGCTGTGGAAGATGGCGACTGGAACGCAGATCAAACTACCATTACTACATCAAAACAAGGTTAGCGACGGCGCCCTGAGCGCCGACGGCACGACGGCGCTGACGAGGGACTCTTTCTCGGCGTATCTGTGGGATACGGCGACCGGCAAGCAGAAAACACCACCGCTGCGCCATCAAAATCCGCTAACTGCCATGGCGCTGAGCGCCGATGGCAAAATGGCTCTTACGGGGAGTGACGACGCGCTGCGGCTTTGGGATACGGCGACCGGCAAACAGATCGGACCTCCACTAATGCATTATAACCCGATCGGTCGCATTGTTCCGAGCGCCAACGGCAAGACGGCCTTGACGCTAACTCATGACATGACGATGCGGCTGTGGGCGACGGTGACCGGCCAGATGATTGCGCCGCCGAAAACGATTCGAGATATCTTTGTAGTGGCCCTGAGCGCCGATGGCGCGATAGCCCTCACGCATAGCAAAGATATGACGCTGCTGTGGGATGTGGCGACCGGCAAACAAATCATACCACCACAATGGCATCAAAGCTTTGGTTATTCCGCTGCCATGAGCGCCGACGGAAAGACGGTGCTGACGAGGAACACGCAAAATTCGGCCCGGCTGTGGAAGGTTCCTCAACCCATGCGCGGCGATCCAGAGCGCATCAAGTTGTGGACCGAGGTGATTACCGGTCTCGAAGCGGACGAACGAATCGGCGTCCGCCCCCTCGCCGCCGCCGCCTGGCAGCAGCGTCGCCAGCGCTTGCAAGAACTCGGCGGGCCGCCGGTCGAGTGACGATCGCCACCCAAGAAACCACGACATGGCGTTGGCCCGCAATACTTCGCACAAACCTTTCTGACAGGAGAACGCCCGAGGTCGCAATCATTGGTCTGTCCGAACGGCCACTGCTGGGAACACGCCGACATCGTTGATGTGTCAGCGTCAAGTCGCCCCATTTGCGGGATTGCATCGAGTTCAGTGCAGGACAACGCGGCGGAATCCCGACTTGCCGCGCATCCTGATCGGTATGCACGACTACGGTAGCCGCAATCGCGCACTCATCTTCATCACGAGCGGCCACCGCAGTCCGAGCGCAGCGCCACCGGGCACGGTGCGGATTCTGGACTTCGCCACAAACAGCTGGAAGGAAGGCGCGTCCCCGCCGTTTCGCGCCAACCTAAACCACGGCGCGGCAACCTACGACGCGAACCACAACCTGGTCATCTGCAAGTTCGGCAGCCAGCAGAAATTCTGGTTCTATCGCTACAAGGGCGGCACGCCGGCGGACGCCTTTGCGGGGAAGTAATGGACAAAGGCGGGACACGGCGGTAACGCGGGCCAACGGGTCACGAAGTTTCGTTTGCAATTCCGCCACGCCTCCTTTACAATGCCATTCCCCCCCAAAGTTTCGGACTCATTACGCGCCGCTCACTTGAATTCCACTCGCTTGGCGAACGCTGAGCTGCAAGTGGCGGACTGGGAAAATTACCATGATCACCATACCAGGATCCCCTTCGTGCTTCTGCGACAACGTTTCGCGGCGCGAGTTCCTCCAGATCGGCGGCCTGGGCGCGGCAGGACTTGCCTTGCCCGAGTTGTTCCGCGGCCGAGCGATGGCGGCGGAACCGGGAAGGACTCGCAGCACCGGCCGAGCTAAGTCGTGCATTTTGCTCTTTATGGGCGGCGGACCGCCCCAACAAGATACCTTCGATTTGAAACCGGACGCGCCGGCCGAAGTGCGCGGGATTTTCCCCCCTATCGCCAGCAGCGTTCCGGGCACCCAAGTCAGCGAGTTGCTTCCCAAACTGGCTCAGCAAGCACACCGCTATGCGATCATCCGCAGCGTGACCGACGAATACACCGGTGGCGCGCATGGCCAAAGCGTCTACCTCGCGCTGACTGGACACAAGAATCCGCGTGTGAGCGGGGACGATATCCGGCCCGCGACCGACGACTACCCGAACATGGGCTCGGCCGCCGCCCGACTGCTCGGCGCGGGGCACGCCCTGCCGCCCCACGTTTGGCTGCTCGACATGCACCGCCGGCAGTTCGCGGGGGAAGGCGGCGGCTTCCTAGGGCAGAGCTGCGACCCCTTCCGCATCCTCCAGGATCCGAGCCGGCCCGACTTCCGCGTCCAGGCACTGACGCCGCCGCGTGAAGTTCCTCTTGAGCGGTTCGGTCAACGGCGCGGCCTACTCGATCATCTCCAGCGTCAGGGCGATCGGATTCTGCCGCGCCGTGCCATGGACGCCCATCAGGAACGCGCCTTCAACATGATCCTGGCGCCGCAGACGCAACGAGCGTTTGATCTTCATGCGGAGCCCGCCGCGGTACGTGATCGCTACGGCCGCACCAAGTTCGGCCAGGGAGCCTTGCTGGCGCGGCGCCTCATCGAGCATGGCGTGCCTCTGGTCACGGTCTACTGGAACGGGGAAGAAGTTCCCGGCGGCTGGGACCTGCACTACCGCAATGCACAGTACCTTCCCGTCCTCGCGCCGCAGCTCGATAGCGGATTTTCCGCTTTGCTCGACGATCTCGACGCGCGCGGACTGCTCGACGAAACTCTCGTGGTCTGGATGGGCGAGTTCGGCCGTGCGCCGTTGATCGAACGAGAAGGCGGGCGAGGCCACTGGGGCCGCTGTTACTCCGTGGTGCTGGCTGGCGCCGGCATTAGGCCCGGCATCGTCCACGGTCGCTCCGACCGCCACGCCGCCTTCCCGGTCGACGGCGCCGTTAGTCCGCAGGATCTGGTCACGACCATCTACCACAGCCTCGGCATCGCCACGGACACGGAATTGACCGATGCGCTGGGTCGGCCTCTGAAACTGTGCCAGGGTACGCCAATCCATGCCGTGCTGCCATGAACGGTTTCGCCGTCGGGCATCGTCGGGTTGCAAGTAGTAAAGGGGGCCTCGTCGTGTTCTCACTTTTCGATGCGTCTTTGAATGCCTGCCGCCGCGCCTTTCTGGTTATGTCCAAGCTCAAGGTCGCAGTTGGGATGCTCGGTTTTGGTCTGATGGCCGCCGCGACAGGTGAGAACCGGGCCGGAGACTCAGCAGACAGCTGGGCGAGTAGATTGCTGTCGGCACGCTTTGCGGAGACGCATAAGCTGATCTGCGGGCACACCCTCAGAAGTCCATGACGGCCAGGGTCGTGCCCGCAATTCGCCGCACCGGGTAGCCCTTGGTGGCGAGTTCGGCAAGATAGCGGATGACGCCGCGGTGGCCGCCGTCGCAGTCGTGCCACATGATCGTGCCCGGACGACCCTTGCCGGCGGCCAGACATTTCTCGGTGTCGTTGCGCGCGTATTCGTAGGTGTGCGAGCCGTCGACGAAGAAGACCGTGGCCCCGGGGGCGTTGCCAAAGTCCCACGTCGCGGTGTCGCCGGAATGTTGGACGATGTTGCTCAAGCTCCCAGCGCCGCGAAACGCCTTGCCGACCTCCCGACCCTTGATCAGATGGAAGTCGTCCTTGGGCAGTTCGCCGTCGTCCGTCTTCTGGTCGAACGTCAGCGGCAAGTCGATCGTATGAATCACGCAGTCGGGCAGATTGAGCGCGAGCAACCGGGCGGTGTGGCCGAAGAAGGTGCCGATCTCCAGCATCACGCTGGGTCGTCGGTCGCGCGCGATGGTGATGAGCGTGAGCAAGTCGACCCAGGGGAGCGAGCCGTCGATGCAGGCATAACGTTCGTCGACGACGATCGGGGACAGCCGGGCCACGACCTTTTGCAACTCCGTTTGCGGGATGCGGCGAAGGAAGCGGTCGGGCGACGAGTCGAGCGGGTCGATGGCGTTGAAGGCGGTGCCGAGGCGGGCGGGCAAATTGCGGAAGCCGCGTCTGAGTACGCGCACGACCGTGGCGAGGTTCGCGACCATCAGGCCCTTGCCGAGTCGAGTAATGAGTTTTTCTCTCTCCATAGCGAGGCCTCCAAAGAGTAGATTAAGCGGCCCTGGTGCAGAGCCGACTGGGGATGTTCTTGCGTATCACGAACGGATCGCCGCCGGCGCGGATGTTGAGCCGTGCCAGCGCTTCGGTGATGGCGGTCTGTTGTGGCGCGACGAGCACGCCGCCGTTCTTGAGGATGCGCAACGCTTCCTTGAGGGCGTAAATCAGCGGAACGCCGTCGTCGATAATCGAGGCCGAACAGACAACTGCGTCGTAGGTCTCGTTTTCCGCGGGGAGGTTGAGATACGAGCCGAACTCGCTCGCCTGCGTGCGGAAATCGTAAATCGTCTGCCGCCGTCCAGGTTCGCTGAGCGGCGTCTGGTCTTCACCGAGGATCGCGATTTTTCCCGAGAGGTGGCCGCTCCGGGCCGGGCGGCCACGCTCACCGTCGAACTCCCACGCCGGGACCGCACGCAGATAGCGCTCGGCGGCATCGACGACGCGGCGCGGCTCGATCGACTTCATGCATTCCGGTTCCTGCAGGCCGCGCGGGCAAAAACGCATCCAGTCGGGTGTGATCCACCAACAATTGGTGCAACCGGTCGAGACGAGCTGCAGGTTTCGCGGGTAATGGAAGAACGCGTGATTCGTCGGCCCGAACAACACGACACTCGTCGTGTGCAGGGCACGGGCGATGTGCACGAGCCCCGAGTCGCCATCAACATGCAGCTCGGAGTGCTTCAGGATCCAGGCCGCCTCGTGCAGAGTCGTTTTATTGAGCAAGCCCACGTCAACGTTGGGGATCGGCCGGCTGGTGTTGGCGCCGACCTGCACCACCTGCACCCCGGGAAGGCGTTGCTTGAACTCGGCGACGAAGCGCGCCCAGTGCTCAGCAGGCCAGGCTTTGGTCACTTGCTCCGCATGACGGTGTTCGACGTTGTCCCAGCCGTTGTGGATCGTGATGTAGCGCGTGCCGATCAGGTCGATGAGACGCTCGGCGCCGGCGTACGCCTCAGGAGCCGGGCACAGGTGCAAGCTATGATCCTGCGTGAACGAGATTTGCGCCAGATGCCCAAGCACGTCGAGCCGACCCAGTCCTTCACGCGAGGCGACCGACGCGAACCAGCCATCGAGGAGCGGCTGAGCGTCGAGGAAGGCGCGATATTTCTCCTGCTGATGCTGCGCCGACAGCACGCGCTGAAGCAGGGCCGGGTTAAGCTGCTGCAGGCGGTCCGCGCGGATGAACTCGTATGAGAAAAGATCGCCGATCTTGACGATCATGTCATAGGGCGTGTTCGCGGGATTCAGGACGGCGGCGGGCGTGATCGCGCGGATGGACGGGGAGCCGTAGAACGCGAACTCGGCGTCCGTGACCCGCAGCGGATGCGGCACGACATCGATGATCGGAAAGCCGCTCTCGCGATGGAAGTAGTGCAGGAACGCGCTGTAGATGAGCATGTCGCCGAGTCCGCCGTTACACACCGCTGCCACCTGCACGCGATCACCTGTCGCGCCGCGCCGCGTGTGCGTCATCGACCGCCAACCGGTGGCCAGCTTCGTGTAGAGGTTCTTCGCCGCCCGGTGTAGGGCGTAGCGGATGAACAGAGCCTTCTCGCGCAGATTGCGCTTGAGGAAGTCGTTCTTCCAGCGATTATAGAGCCTGCCCAAGAACCCCTTGGTGTGGTTGTTCTTGCCGATGGATTCGAGCTGGATCGCCATCAGTTCAAGCTGCGCGTCACGATGGTGTTCCGACACGAGACGACTCCTTTGTCATATGCCCAGGTCATAGAGGTAAACAACACAGTTGCAGTTTGGGTCAGGGCGATACACATCCAGCCGGTGCCCCATCCGATCGAGAAAATACAGGTGCAACTTGTCCTCATCGACGCCGTTGCCGCTGTTGACGTGGCTGAAGAGTACCCACACGCGGCGTCGGCCGCGCAGTTGCTCCAGATCGGCGCCGACGGCCGACCAGTCACGCAGACACATCTCCGCCAGCATGCCGCGCACAGCGTCGCTCGAACGGAAACCGAAGCGGTCGGCATAGTGCTCGAAAGCCACATTCGACTGACTGTAAAGATACACGATGTCGTCGGTCTGCCAGTTCGACTTGATGTGCGCCATCACCGGCTTCATGTCCTCGTGCTGGAAGCCTTTGAATAGGCAATTCGTGTAAGGCTGCCGTTTGGCGAGTTGTATGCCCGCGGTCCCGACGATCGGTCCGACGAGCAGCACGACAAGCCCAACCGCCGCCGAGGGCAGCGACGTCGCCAGCGCCTCGACCATGCGCCACGCTCCGAGCGCGATCAAGAGAGAGACGATCGGTACGAGGTAAAGAAGCAGTCGGCCCTGGAACGGATAGAACCGCAAGCCCGACACCAACAGCGCGATCGCGATGGGAGCGAGCAAGATGCTGAGCCGCAAGCGTGATCGCTGCGCCAGGGTGCAGACGCCGATCAGGAACGTTAGCCCCGCCAGACCCCATGTCGAGAGCCCAGTTATGTCGCGCAGGGTCCCGAAATACCTCGCGACGAACCACTTGCAATCGTGGAACGAGCGCGGCGGCAACGGCATGTAGCCGTCGTCCCATAACGCGATGAGGCCGACGTTTCTGGGGAAGTGTCGCAACTGAACTTCGTAGAGGGCTGCAAAGCTGACGACCCAAACGGCGCCCACCGCCGCCAGCCCGAGCACGCGCGGCCAATCCTTGTGCCACATGGCATGGCTCGTGAGACAGAGGCCGACACCGGCCAGCAAGAACGGGGCCGGGAAGGAGAACCAGACGCCGATCACGCCGACCAGCGCCAGTTCCGCGCAGCGGATGGCGGTCGCGTCGCCGGTTCGCAGCCGATCGGCACTGAGCAGCAGTAGGAGCGTCACGACCACCTCGGTGCTGTACTGTTTCAGCTCGGCGGCGTAGTAGATCAGCGCCGGGGAGAACGCGACAAGGGCCAGTGCCAGTACCGCGGCGCCGGCGGGCAGAAAACGCTGCCCTAGGAAGTGAAAAAGCATGAGCGAGGCCAACCCGCATAACCATGGGAAGAGCCGCAGCGCCCAGTCGGAGTGGCCGAGTGCATCGACGATCGATTTCTCAACGAGCAAGAAGCCGGCCGGCGCCCGCTGATCGAAGGTCAGCTCGTGCATCAAGGCGCCGTGCGACTTGTGCACGAGGTTGGTGGCAACGAAGGCTTCGTCGAGCCAGAGCGACCGATCGCAAGAGTATTGAAAGCCGCGCAAGCCGACGCCGACAACGAGTAGGCCGGAGCAAAGCCAAATGTGATAGGTCGCGAGGAAAAGCCGCCAGCCGCCGTTGTCCCGCTTGGGATGCAGGTGGCAGGCGAGGGCAGACCGGTGGGATGAGGGCGAAATATTCATGTTTGGGCTCTGGGCAGATGGTGTTTATTCTCATCGGCAGCCTGCATCGGAGACTTGATTCATAAATAGAGTCCCGAACGAGCGTCAGGAATCGAAGGCGATACAATTCGCCCAAATGATATGGACCACACCATGGGCCAGTGCGCGTCCTTCGAAAAAATCAAAGCTGATGCCAACTTTATTCGCCAGCCGCGTCAGATACTCCTTCCCGAGCAGGCCGACGGTGACGGCCAATGTAGTTGGCAGGAGGATAGGGAACGGGCCGTGATGGAAGGTTGGCTGCGTGTTCACGGCTTGTTTTTTTTGCGGAATGGGCTGGATCCATCACGCGCCGCGGCGCGACGAAATCACGGCTTGGCGTCGAGGGCGGACAATAGGCCGGTGCTGTCGCCAAAGGTTTCTTGCGTGACGCCCATGCGATTCAAGAGCGAGAGCCAGAGGTTCGTCAACGGTAGCTCGCGTTCGCAGCGCAGGTGCTCGCCAGTGCGCAAGGAGCCACCGCCTTTGCCGGCGAGAAGGATCGGCAGATTATCGTGGTTGTGGCGATTGCCGTCAGAATTGCCGCAGCCGTAGGCGATCATCGAGTGGTCGAGCAGGGTGCCATCACCTTCGCGTACCGCGCGCAATCGGCCAAGCAAATAGGCAAGCTGTGTGACATGGAAGCGATTGATGGTGCGAATCTTGGCGATCTTGGCGGCGTTATTTCCATGGTGCGAGAGGTCATGATGGCCGTCGCGGACTTCGAGAAACGGATAGGGACGATTGCTGAATTCGTTTGCGAATAGGAATGTGACGACGCGCGTGGCGTCGGTCTGCCACGCGAGGACGAGCAAATCGCACTGAAGCCGAAGCAGGGCAGGATAGTCGAGCGGCGCGTCGGCGGGCCTTGGAAAAGTCGACGAGATCGCCGGTTGACCAACGCGTCTTTCGACATCGCGCACCGCCGTCAAGTATTCCTCGATCCGCCGTCGATCCGAGCCGCCGAGTTGGGACTGGAGCTCGGTCGCTTCCGTGCGGACGAAATCGAGGATGCTGGCCCGTTGGCGCCCGCGCAGGCCGATGGGCTGTGCGGCGAAAATGCGATCGAAAAGTTGCCGCGGATTTGCGATGGCCGGCAGCGGCGTGGTCGCGGAACTCCAGGCAATACACGACGTGTAGGCGCAACTGTAGGGATTGTCGCACTGCCCGGCCTGTTGGGCGGGTTCGCCACCGATTTCAAGCGACGGCAAGCGCGTGTGCCGACCGACCGTTTGCGCCGCGAGCTGATCCATCGAGACGCCGAGCTGATGCTCGCGCCCGCTGTCGGGGGGACGTGTCCCTGTCAAGAAGACCGCAAGGGCGCGCGCATGGCCCCCGCTGGGGCCGTCCGCGCGACGGGCGGCCAAGCCGGTGATGACGGATAGATCAGCCTTGAAATCGGCGAGCGGCGCCAGGATCGCTGGCAGTTGATAATCCCTGCCGACTGCGGCGGGCGTCCACTCGGGCATGTGAATTCCGTTCGGCACATAGACGATGCCCAACCGGCGCGGCGCGGGACGCGGCGTGCCGGCCAGCACCGTCAACGGTTCCATCGCCTCCAGCCAAGGCAAGGCCAACGAGATGCCACAACCGCGCAGTAGGGTTCGTCGGGAAAGATGGGAAGTTTTCATGCTGAGGCTCCGCGTATCGCACCGCCGAAGAAGGCGGAAAAACAACCTCGAAACGGGAGCTGACGAGGGCCACTTGGCCTCCGTTGCTGGAACGAAATGGGTCAGCATCATCCGTATCTACCACGGAGGGCTGGTGGTCGGCTGGCATGTCAATTCAATCCGGGAAGAAGCAGAGCCGGAAACCAATACTGTAGTTTCGGAAGCCAGGTTCACCCCAGCTACGGCACGCCGAACGGCAGCAGTCCGCAGTGTAGAACCATGACCCGCCACGCAACACACGGTTTGGACCTTTCGTTGGCCCCTGCGGATCAACAACTTCTTTTTGTGAATAATCTCCATACCAGTCCTGGCACCATTGCCAAACATTCCCATGCATGTCGTGAAGCCCCCAGGCGTTTGCGGGGAAGCTGTTCACCGGGGCAGTCTTGAGCCGAGGCAGATTTTTCTTGCCCTTGTTTGAAACGTCCTCGCCCTGGAAGTTGGCCTGCCTGGTGGAGATTGTTTCGCCGACGTGAAACGGCGTCGTCGTCCCGGCCCGGCAGGCATACTCCCATTCGGCTTCGGTGGGGAGGCGATACGCCTTCTTGTCTTTCTCTTTCAGTTTCTTGATGAACTCCTGGCAGTCGTTCCACGAAACGCTGTCCACGGGTAAGTTTTTTTCTCCGGGGAACGCGCTCGGATTCTTCGGCATGATCTCCTGCCATTGTTCCTGCGTCACGGTGGACGCGCCCAGGTAAAAGCCCTTCGTCAGCGTGACCTTGTGCTGGTTTTCGTTGCCATTCCTCTGCTTTTCTTCCTTCGGACTTCCCATCACGAAGTTCCCCGGCGGAATCCAAACGAACTTCATGCCAATACTGTTAGTGAAGCTCTTGTGCGGATCTTTTTCTTGTGCCTGGCACGGGTAGGAGGATGCCAAAGCAGCAATCAAGCTAAAGCAGAAGACACGTTTCATGGTAGACTTCCAGATATTTGAACGGTGGATGCGGATCAAACGCCGGCTCTGGCCTGCCTGGTGTGTTATCCCTTCGGCCAGACTTCAACAATTAGCCCCGCACCGTGATGATTCTGCACGGGACCGCCGCCGCCCCGCTCGGCCGCTGGGGTCGGGGTTGCGGTTGGGCGAAGCCGTTGAGATCGACCGACCGCACGCGCAACTCGTAGTTTCCGGGCCGCAGGTCGCGCAACGTCACCGACCAGGTAGCGACCGTATAGCGCAGCGGCCACTCTCTCGGTCTGCCGGTTCGTGGGTCGAAGCCCCAGATCTCGCGCGGGTTGACGCCGACGGGCAGATGGCCCGTCCAATCGTCGGGCGGCGGGTCGATGTTCCCCGCTTGCCATCTGGCGTTTTGCCAGGCCGGATCGTCGTCGGTGAGTTCGCCGTTGTTGCCGGCATCGGGCCGCACCCAATATTCGACCCGCCTCAAACCCGCCAGGCCAACGACGGCAATGCCGCGCACGACGATTGGCATGCCTGGATTGACATTAACGGGCGCATCAATTTGCGGCACCTGGGTCTTCAGGTACGCATCGGGTTCGCCGCCGTAGGTATCCGTCGGGTTGGCGTTTCCCGTCAGCCGGATGCGCTGCAGCCACTTGATATTCTTGAAACCATACCCCCAGGGCAGGATCATGCGCACCGGTCCACCGCGGAGCAAGGGAATCGGTCCGCCATTGTGCCGATAGGCGACCATGACCGGCAGTTCGCCCGGCGCATTATCCGCCACCTGGGTGAAACTGGCCGACGACTGGAAAAGCTGCGCGGGGACGTTGTTGTGAAAACCGTTCCCGTAGACGCGCATGACTCGGTTGACGGTGCCGGCCAGGCGAAGAACCTCACGGAGCGGAACGCCTTCCCAGAGTCCGTTGCTCTGCGGATTGGCGCCGCTGCGACACTGCATCGCCTTGAGGAATTTGACGCCGTGGTTTCTGCCCAGTTCGAGGATCGCACGGAAGTCGATGGCCGTGCCGTTTTCGAGAGTGCACGGTCTTTCGACGGTGCATCCGTCGGCGACGATTTCCAGCCGCCAAGATTCCGGGGTAAGGCGAGCCCTGACCAGATCGTCTCCTGTAAGGGAATGCGGCGGCGGAGTGCCACGACCGGGGCCGGAACCCGTGTAGATAATCGGACGAGCCCGAACTATCGGCGCCGGAGTCGGTGTCTCCTGCGCCGCCTGGAGACTGAGCGTACCTTCAAGATTCAAGGCACTGCCGACTCCAATGGCGCCAAGAAAAGCACGCCTGGACACACCATGACGATTTTTCGGAATATTTATCATGGACCAATCTCCTGAAGTAGGCGGGCAAGGTGATCGCGTGGTACGGCCAGGCATTTGAGTTTTTGATAGATAGATGAGGGCCCATTGACCACAAGCCGGTGGATTCCCACTTTGTCGATCCGATTGGCCGGGTCTTTTTCCCCAACCTCGGCCAGTTCCGAATCGAAGTCGTTGACACCAACAACAACCCAATTACAACCTTCGGCAAATACGGCAACGAGGATGGGCACGCGAAGCAATCCGACATCCCATTGGCCTGGCCGACTTACGTTGCCGTCTCCGATCGTTATTCCTACATCGCCGATCCCGTTAATCGCCGGGTGGTGCGGGTGAAATTGAAATAGGCAGCGGAAGCAACCTGTGCGGTGCGGTGATTAACGGTTCCCGCTCTCTGACCGTCGCAGCTCGGACTCTCGCGGTGTACCAAGTGTTGTTCGACTTGCGGAACCGCGGAGCATTCGCCTCTGCCAGCGTAGGATTACTCTTACGATGCCTGCTGGAATGGTGTCTCTGAATGGCGCCCTTCCCAGCAGAAAAAGCAAAAAGCCTGGAAAAATCCAGGCTTTTCACAATGCCGGAGACAGGACTTGAACCTGCACTCCCATTACAGGAACCAGGCCCTCAACCTGGCGCGTCTGCCAATTCCGCCACTCCGGCTGCGTTTCTTCATGATAGACGGCGACGCATCGGTTTCAAGACGAATTCAACGCTTCAACACGCCCGTGCCCACGATTAATGGGAAACGCGCGTGCGGCAACTTCAGCGGCGTTACGATATAGTGCCACGTGCCCGCCTCGGCATTCGGGAGTTCGAGCAGGAAGACGCCCTCGTCCTGATACTCGATTGTTTGATCCGTCGGGGAACGCAGTGTCAACTTGATCCGCGCGCCAACAGGCTCGAAGCCGAGCGCGATTTGCATGCCGCCGCCGCGGTGCTCGAACGTCCCGGTCGTTGGGGTGTCGGGGTCGAGGACGAGCGGGCGCGTGTCTTTTGGCTCGAAGCCGTGCCGAGTCATCAGGTCGTGGACGCGGGCCTCGCTGCGGGCGCTCAGCGAAGCGAAGACGAGATAGTCGATCAACTTGCGGACCATGGCGGAGTCGTTCTTGGAATGATGAAACGACGTGAAGATGACGGTGCCCGACTTGACGCGGAACTTGACCAGCAACGGGGCGACCGCCGACTTGCCGACGTTATTGCGATAGGCCCCCTGGAGACAAACGGTGACCTTGCTTGAATCGAAGGCCGCAGGCCGCCAATCGGGAGCTTCGAACGTCAATGGAATGAGCGAGCGGCCCAAATGCGACGCCAGGCCCGCATCGACCACGCGCGCATCGACCTGCTGCGGAATGCCAGGCAGCAGCGTGCGGCCGCGAAACTCCGGGAAGGCACGGAGCACGAGCTCGAGTTGCAGATCAGAGGCATACAGTGTGCCGCCGGCCTCGACGAACTTTCGCAAGGGACCAGCCGCTTGGAGGTCTTCCACGTACAAGTCGGCGCAGGAAAGGAAGACGACGTCGTACTTCTTGAGTGTTTCCAGCTTGAGCAGATTCGGTTTCGCAAGGTGCGTGAAGCGATAGCCAGCGCCGAGTTCGTTCATGACTTTGGCGACGTCATCGTGCGCGACAGGCGCGATCGCGAGCCGCAGTGGCGTTGGCGCGTCGGGTAGGGCGAGCCGACGCACACTGTATTCGAGCGGAACTACAAGCTTGGCGACCTCAACGCGTTGAAGCACTTCGGCCGGGGGCGCCTTCGTGGGAAGCTCAGGCAACGTCGGCATGCGGCGCGGGTGCTCGAAGGGGAGGGGCTTTACCTCGGCCGCGCTCGGTTCAGCATCATCGCCGTCTGACGGGATCGCGATCTGCGCCGGCGTACTTGGCAATGCCTTGGGTTCTTCATTACCTGTCAGCCATTGCGTGCCGTGTGCGGCGTTATCATCAATTGGGATTGAGATGCTTGCCACCCGAGGCGTTGGCGAATGGGTTGATCCTTGGCGCAACGCCAGCTCCACGGCCAGCCAGCCGACGCAAACGACGACGCTGCTTACAGCTGCTAACGCACTCAGGATCAACGCGAGCGCCCAGACCGGCATGACCGGTTCGGTTGGCACATGGAGCGCAGGCGGAGGCTGTGAAGGCAACCCGACGGGCACGACTTTGCGTGGCATAGCGAATGTTCGCGGCAAGGGATTGGCGCTGGCGGTGACGAAGTTGATCATAACGGCGAATGGATCGAATGCGAAGTTCAAATGGCCATTAATCTGATCCGGCTAGGAGGCGAAAGCCGGTTTGCGCCGATTGCGAGGATGTTGCCGAGGCAGATCGAATGGGAGCGGATTTGTCTTAACGTCATCCGGCACTCAAATGCCAGGGTGATATCCAGACTCGCCAACTCCCCTCGTCTGCCACATCTTTCTTGAATAATTTTGCCCAATCCGGCAACTGGCTGAACCTAGCTAATCGTCAAAGCCGATACATTCGATATAGTCTGATTTCTCACGAAGGATTTTCGATGCGTTGGTTGCTTTGGGCCTCTGTCGTGACGGCATTGACGGGATGCCATGCGTTCCATGTCGATATCGATGGCCGCATCGAACAACGAGCGTCCGCGCCGATTGACATGCAGGCGAGCGCTCTGGATGGGTCGCCGCGTCTTCTGAGACCAGAGCCGACCGCAGGGATGGAGACCCGCATTGGCAGCGTCGCGCCGCAGTCCGATATTCTCCACATATCATGGGAAACCGAAACGCCGCAGCCGAACAAGGACAAGCAAGATCAGAAGTCGATGCTCGATCGTCTGCAGCCGCCGGAAACGCTGCTGGGTGTCAAAGTTCCCGACATTCAGATGGCGCCGTCGAAAGCGACCGATGTCGAAAAGGACGCGTTTTTCAAGAAGCAATTTCCGCCTCTCCAAGCGATCCCAAAACTCCCGGAGCCGAAGCTCGGCAGAGATGGCCGGGCCATGACGTTGAACGATCTGCAACAGATCGCCCTGCGTACGAATCCCACGATTCGGCAAGCCCATCAGGAAATCCAAGCGGCACGCGGCGCGGCGTTGCAGGCGGGCCTCTATCCCAACCCGTCGATCGGCTACGAAGGCTCGACGGTCGGCCAGGGCAACGAGAATGGAGTTCGCTCGCCTGGTCAGGAAGGCGGTTTCATCGCGCAAACGATCGTGACTGCCGGTAAGCTGACCATCGCCAGGCAAGCCGCGCTGCAGGAGGTGCAAATCAGTGAACAGAGGTTGAAGCAAACAGAAGCCGACGTGCAGGCTAATGTTCGCCGTGGTTACTTCGCTGTCCTGTCGGCGCAGAAAAAATTCGAGACGAGCAAGGCCCTCGCCCAGTTGACCGATGAGCTGTATGACGTATTGCTGCTACAAATGAAGATCGGCGAGGTGGCGGCATATGAGCCGATGCAAATTCGCGTGCTGGCCTTGGAGGCACGCGTCCGTCTCGTACAGGCGCACAATCGCTACATCAGCGCCTGGAGGCAACTCGCCGCCACGCTCGGGACGCCGGGCGAACCATTGACGGCGGTGGCCGGCAAGATCGACATGCCAGTCCCGCACTTCGACCATGACGCTGTGCTAGCCTACGTCCTCGCCAATCACACGGACGTGCTTGCGGCCCAGCAGGGCGTGTACAAGGCTCGCTTCCTCGAGCGTCTTGCCGAGGTGCAGCCAATTCCGGACCTTGCCGTTTACGTCGCATTTCAGAAGGACTACACCACGCCGCCGTATGGATTGGTGGCCAACGTCGGTGTTGGCGTGCCAGTTCCGTTCTGGAACCGTAATCAAGGTAATATTCAGGCCGCCCGCGCCATGGTCGGGAAAGCCCAGGCGGAGAACCTGCGTGTCCGCAACGAGCTGACGGGCAAAATCGCCGAGGCCTTCGAGCGCTACGACAACAATCGCACGCTTCTGGTGATGTACAAGACGCAGATCCTGCCGAACCAGGTCCAGGCCTTCCGCGCCGGCGTGGCGCGCCATGCGGCCGTGGGGGACAAGACGGTCAGCTACAACGATCTGGTCATCGCCCAGCAAACGCTCGAGGTCTTGATCCATAGTTATCTTGGCGTATTGAGCGAACAATGGGTCGCGACCGTCGACATCGCTCACCTGCTGCAAACGCGCGATCTTTTTCAGATGCAGGCGTTGGACGATGTGGCCCCGATCCCCGACGTGTACGAGTTGTATCGCGAACGGCCGCTGCGCCGGCGTTGAGCACGCGCAAGACTTATTGCGAGCGCTAAGCCGTAAGCGACCTCGTTCCGCTATAATCACTGCCGATGCGCACTCCATCCTCCATCGTCATCGACCGACGGCTCGCGAATCGTCTTCTGCTCGACGTCGTGCAGTCGGCATTTCATCTCTCACGCAAGAACGCCCTCGACGCCCTGAGGAATCGCCAGGTCCGCATCTGTGGCGGCGCCTGTCTCGATCCCGCGCGCCGCGTGAAGCTGGGTCAGTACATCCAGCTCGGCGATAAACCGAATTCCCAAGCGTGCGTTCTTGACGGCGCTCGGCAGATTGTCGTGCGTTATGTCGATCAACAATTGATGATCGTCGAAAAGCCCGCAGGTATTACAACCGTTCGCCACGCCGACGAAGTGGCAGCGCTCGGCAAACGCGCGAAGAAGTTCCTGCCGGCGACGCTGGTCGATCTCCTTCCCGCGGCTCTTGCGCGAGACGGGCACAAAGCCAAGGGCCGAATCCGCGCGGTCCATCGACTCGACAAGGAGACGAGCGGGCTTGTGGCGTTGGCACGCACGCCAGAGGCCGAAAGCCATCTTGGCAAACAGTTCCGCGCTCATTCAACCGGCCGGCGCTATCTTGCGCTCGTGCGCGGAATCGCGAAGGATCAACGCATCGAGTCGCATCTCGTCAACGATCGCGGCGACGGCCGGCGCGGTTCCGGCGCCGACGGCCAGCTCGCTGTCACGCATGTTCGGATCATCGAGGCCATGGGGGATTTTACGTTGGTCGAATGCGAATTGGAAACCGGACGCACGCATCAGGTGCGCATCCACCTCGGCGAAGCGGGCACGCCGTTGTGCGGCGAGCGCGTCTATGATCGTCCGCTGCACGGTACGCCGATTCCCGACACGAGCGGCGCCAAACGGCCGATGCTGCACGCGGCGTATCTGGCCCTCGATCATCCGCTGACCGGCAAACGCATGGAATGGGAGGCGAAGATGCCGAAGGACATGACCGATTTGGTCCAGGGTTTGCGTGATTTTGTTTAGCCCCGCGTCGCAGACGCGGGTTGGGCTGCAGCCACGTCCGCGTCTGAGACGCGGGGCTAAACGAGCCTCCGGCGCCACGCTTCCAACTGTATCGCGACCTGCGCCGGTGCCGTCGAACCGTAGCTCTGAAACGCCACCAAGGTATTCTTCACTCCGAGCACGCTCGAAACCTTGCCGCTCATCCCCGTCTGAATCGCGTCGAACGCCTCCGCAGGCAACTCCGTGAGCCGGCATTTCCGGTCTTCGCATTGCCGCACGAGTTTGCCGACCGCTTCGTGCGCCGACCGCAACGGCACGCCTTGTTTGACGAAGAACTCCATCAGCGTCGTCGCGTCGAGATAGCCGGACTCGATGCGGCTGGCAATGATGTCGCGCCGAAAATTCGTGTCGCGCACCAACGCCGCCGCCAATTCCAAAGAAGCCGACACCGTGTCGAAGGCGTCGAAGATCGCCTCCTTGTCCTCCTGCAGATCGCGATTGTACGCCAGCGGCAACCCCTTCACGAGCATCATCAATTGCTGCAACGACGCGACGACGCGCGCCGATTTGCCGCGGATCAGCTCGAGAACGTCAGGGTTTTTTTTGTGCGGCATAATGCTCGAACCGGTGCAGAAGGCGTCGGGCAGGTCGAGGAAGCTGAACTCGGTCGTGGACCACAAGATCCATTCCTCGGCCCAGCCTGCCAGGTGCAAGGCGATCTGCGCCAGATCGAAGACGAACTCTAGAACGAAGTCACGATCGCTCGACACGTCGAGACTGTTGGCCGCCACGGAGTCGAAGCCTAACTGTTGGCGGACGAACTCTCGATCAATCGGCAGCGACGTCCCCGCGAGCGCCGCCGTGCCGAGCGAGAGGATGTTGACGCGCTTGCGGCAATCGAGCAATCGCTCCCGATCGCGCTGATACTTCTCGACGTAGGCGAGGAAATAATGTGACGCCAGGACCGGTTGGGCCCGCTGGAAGTGCGTGTAGCCGGGGATGATGAGGTCGTGATGTCGCTCGGCATTGCTCAACAGGGCACGCTGCATGTCGAGCAGGCGCAGGCCAAGAACGTCGATGGCGGCACGGGTCCACAGCTTGACGTCGGTGATGACCTGATCGTTACGGCTGCGTCCGGTGTGCAGCTTGCGGCCGACGTCGCCGAGTCGTTTGATGAGGGCCTGCTCGATGTGCGTGTGGATGTCTTCGAGCTTGATGGAATACTCAAACTCGCCACGTTCGATGTCGGCTTTGATGTTGTCGAGAGCGGCGACGATCAGCGCGGCTTCATCGCTCGTCAGGAGGCCGACGTGAGCGAGCATCCGCGCATGGGCCTGACTCGCGGCGATGTCTTCGCGATATAGGCGTTGATCGAAGCTAATCGATTCGGTGAACGCTTCGACGCGATTATCGGTCGCGCCGGTGAAGCGGCCGCCCCAGGTTTTTTGCTGTGACACAGAGGATCCTCAATCTTACGTCGCGATCATCGCCGCAGCCCATGTTGCGTCATCGGCATGGAGCGGAGGACTCGGAATGCCGCGATAAAGGTGGTATCCGTAGCCCGCCAGATCATAGGTTTCGTGGAGTATGGATTGAAGATCCAACGAAATATCCAGGTCCGGCCCGCGCAATGGAATCGGGATCGTCGGCAACGTCGAACGCAATTCGAGCGGCCAGATTCCGGCCTCGGGCCGATGCTCCACCCGGCTGACCATGACGCAATAATCACAATGCTGGTCCGGCTTCATGGGCATTTTCGGCCAGCCGCGCAACAAGTCAATCTCCACAAAATGCGCGTCGCTTCTCAGCAGCAACGCTCGTTTCGCCAGATATTGTTCGCGATCTGCGCCGGGTTTCTTGTTTGAGGGACTGAGCATTTCAATGATGGTCACAAGATTCATTTCCTCTCGATCGCGGATCTCCAGAAGAACGTGCTCTTCAATGTCCACTGAGGGAATGACGATTTTCATGGGAGAGAGCACTGCGACCGTTGAACCCGCTTCCGCTCGATTGCCATTCGAATGGGACAAACTCACGTCCCCATGCCCCGCGAGAAATCGTTGGTCCGCGGCCGGTTCATGAATGAAAAGGTATTCCCCCAGCTTGACGACATAATTCGGCCTCACTTGGGGAACGAGACGATTGCGAATGAACATGAGGAAAGAGTCGTGAAAATCCTTCCAGATTGATTCACGTTCGAGATACGGATTCATGCCGGGGAATGGAGATGGCATCGTTCACCTCGTATGGCAAATCACCTTCTCGCCATTATAGCCCCAATTCCTTCAATTGTTTCGTATCCACCGCCGCCGGCGCTCCCGTCATCAGATCGCGAGCCTTCTGATTCTTCGGAAAGGCGATCACGTCGCGGATGTTCGTCGTGCGTGCAATCATCATGGCCCAGCGGTCGAGCCCCAAAGCGATGCCACCGTGCGGTGGGGCGCCAAATTTGAGCGCATCGAGCAGGAAGCCGAAGCGCGAACGCGCCACCTCTTCGCTCATGCCGAGCACCTTGAAAAGGCGAGATTGCACCTCGGGGTTATGGATACGGATGCTGCCGCCGCCGCATTCGTAGCCATTGATGATGAGGTCGTATGCTTTGGCTTTAACGCCGCCAGGATCGCTTTCGAGTTTGTCGAGGTCGTGATCGAGAGGGGCGGTGAACGGGTGATGGTTTGCCGCCCAGCGTTGCTCCTCGGCGTCCCAGATGAACGACGGGAAGTCGAGCACCCAGGCGATCTTGTAGTCGAGCCCGTTCGGGTCGTATAGCTTCAGCACACTCGCCAAATGCGTGCGCAGCGTGCCCAGCCCTTGGCATACGATGTCTTCTTTGTCCGCGACGAAAAGCAGCAAGTCGCCCGCCTTGGCGTCGAGACGTTGACGAAGCTGCTGTTGGATCGGCGCGGCGAGGAACTTTTCGATGCCGCTTGCGAACTTCTCGGCTTCAACCTTCACCCACGCGCAGCCCTTGCCGCCGGCGCGCTTGACGACTTCGGCAAGCTCGTCGAGCTGTTTGCGCGAGAATTTGTCGGCTGCGGCGTTCGCATTGATGGCGCGTACCTTGCCGCCGGTTTCCAACGAGCCGCGAAACGCCTGAAATTCGGTCTGAGCCGCGATGTCGCTGACGTCCACGATCTCCAGCCCATAGCGTAGGTCTGGCTTGTCGCTGCCATACTTCAGCATCGCATCCGCGTATTGCAGGCGAGGCAACGGCAGCTTGATCTCGACATTCAGACAACGACGGAACACGTCCACCGTCAGATTCTCGATCACGCGAAAGACGTCTTCCATCTCGACGAACGACATCTCCACGTCGAGCTGCGTGAACTCCGGCTGACTATCGGCACGCAAATCCTCATCGCGCAGGCAACGCGCGATCTGGAAATACTTGTCGTAACCCGCGACCATCAAAATTTGCTTGTAGAGTTGCGGCGACTGCGGCAACGCGTACCATTGCCCCGGCGACACTCGGCTCGGAACCAAATAATCGCGCGCCCCTTCCGGCGTACTGCGGCCAAGCAGAGGCGTTTCGAGTTCGAGAAATCCCTGCGCGTCGAGGTTGTCGCGGATCACCTTGTTCAAGCGATGCCGCATCGCCAGCGTCCGTTGCAAGGTCGGCCGGCGCAGGTCGAGAAAGCGATACTGCAAGCGCAGGTCCTCGTTAGCGAGATCGGGATCACCGAACGCCTGTCCTTCCTGCGGCACGGAAAAGACCTCGAATGGCGGCGTCGGGCAGCGATTGAGCACGACCAACTCCTCGGCCAGCACCTCGATTGCGCCGGTCGCGAGTTTGGTGTTGTGCTTCTGCTTGCCGTCGATCACGCGCTCGCGCACTCTTCCCTTGATTGATAGCACCCACTCGCCGCGAGCCTCGGCCGCAAGCTTGAAGATTTCGGGGCGATCCGCTTCGACGACAACTTGGGTGATACCGTAGCGGTCGCGGAGATCGAGGAAGAGCTGATCGTTATAGCCGCGATGCGTGTTGATCCAGCCGTTGAGGGTAACGAGCTGCCCGATGTGCGTCTCGCGAAGTTCGCCACAGGTGTGTGTGCGTTGCCAGGAGGACATAATGAATTTCCGTAAACCGCCAAGCCGACGGGTGAGTTACTCCGGACTCTTGTGGTGATACATGCACGAACCCGGAGGTTCGGAGTACCTCACCTCCGGGCTTGGGTAGTTGATATAAAATCACTGTCGTTCACGCGGCGAGGCGAACGGCCAGCGTAAGCCGGCTGGTGGAAGATCCTTGCCTGTGCCCGACGCCCCAGCCGGCTTACGCCGGCCGTTCGCCTCGGTTACGTTAGGAGAATCGCATGGACAGGACAACCGTTGCCATCGCCCGGCGTGAGGAATCGATCGGCAAACAGGTTCGCTTGCAGGGCTGGGTCCGCACGCGTCGCGACTCCAAGGGGGGCTTCAGCTTCATCGAACTCAACGACGGCTCCTGTTTCGGCAACGTACAGATCGTCGCCGAGGCCGCCCTGCCCAACTACGAGAGCGAAATCAAGAAACTCAACGTCGGCTGCAGCGTCACCATCGAGGGGGAAGTGCTGAAATCGCCCGCGAAAGGCCAGGCGACAGAACTCAAGGCGACGAACGTCATCGTCCACGGCTGGTGCGACGCGGACGCCTACCCGATCCAGAAAAAAGGCGCGACGATGGAGTTCCTCCGCACCGTCGGCCATCTGCGCCCGCGCACCAACACCTTCGGCGCCATGGCCCGCTTGCGCAACTGCGTCTCCAACTCGATCCATCAGTTCTTCCAGGAGCAGGGCTTCCTCTACATTCACCCGCCGATCATCACCGCCAGCGATTGCGAAGGCGCCGGCGAGTTGTTCAAGGTCACGATGATCGACCCCGCCAAGCCGCCGCTGCTCAACGGCAAGATCGATTACACGCAAGACTTCTTCGGCAAACCGACCTTCCTCACCGTCAGCGGCCAACTGCAAGCCGAGATCTTCGCCTGCGCCCTTGGCAAGGTCTACACGTTCGGGCCGACGTTTCGAGCCGAGAACTCGAACACGTCGCGCCATTTAGCAGAGTTCTGGATGATCGAGCCGGAGATGGCGTTCTACGACCTCTTCGACAACATGACGCTGGCAGAGGCATTCATCAAGCGTATCATCGGCGACGCCCTAATCAAGTGCAGTGAAGACATGAAGTTCTTTCAAGAGCGAATCGACAAGGACGTGGTGACGCGGCTGGAAAGCATACTGAAAACATCTTTCCTGAGAGTTACCTATACCGACGCCATCGACATTCTCGTGAAATCGGGCAAGACCTTCGAGTATCCGGTGAAGTGGGGCATCGACCTGCAATCGGAGCACGAACGCTTCCTGACCGAGGAGCACTTCAAGAACGCCGTCATCCTGCACGATTACCCGCGCACGCTCAAGCCATTCTATATGCGAGTCAACGACGATGAAAAAACCGTCCGCGCGATGGACGTGCTCGTCCCCGGCGTCGGCGAGATCATCGGCGGCAGCCAGCGCGAGGAACGACTCGACGTGCTCGAAATGCGCATGAAGGAGCAAGGCCTCGACCCGCAGGCGTACTGGTGGTATCTTGATCTGCGCCGCTACGGCACGGTTCCGCACGCCGGATTCGGCTTGGGGCTGGAGCGCGTGCTGCTGTTCCTCAGCGGCATGGGCAACATTCGCGACGTAATCCCGTGCCCGCGCACGCCGAAGAGCGCGGAATTCTGATGACATTTGTTTAGCCGCGAGTCGAAGACTCGCGAGGCTCTGCGAGCCGCGGCTAAACGGGAGAATCACCTATGTCCCAATCCACTCGCCGCCGTTTCCTGCAAGCCGCTGCCGTGGGCGCCGCGCTGCCGCTGGTTGACGCGCCGTCTGTTCTGGCCGGCGACCCGCCCGTAAGCGCTGACGCCGCCCTGACCGCGATCGTCCGGCTACGCTACAAGTTCCTGAGCGAGGCCCAGGTCAAAGCGGTGCAAACCGGCATTCAGCGCGGCCTCCTAGCGGGGGAGATTTTGAAGCGCTTCACGCTCGATCCTGTGGACGAGCCGGCGACGATCTTCGTTTCGGATATCGCGGAGTAGCTCGATGACGACCGCTGAGTGCATACATTCACAGCGATTGGCAGCACTGCGCGAGCGGTGGGAGACGTTGTTGTTCTTGTGCAAAGCCCGCCGTGAGATGCAAATGATTGCGTTCGAGCATCTGGTAACGGCATATTCTGAGCCGCATCGGCATTACCATAATCTTGAACACATCTGCGAGATGCTCGATCTGTTAATCCCAGGCCCGTTCACGGGAGGCGGATTGGGCTCGCCGACGGGTCAAGACGTTGAAATGAACAATGTTGAATTAGCCGCATGGTTTCACGACCTCGTTTATGATCCGCGCAGTTCGGACAATGAGTGTCGTAGCGCCGACGTCGCGCGGCGTATCATGCTGAACCTGGGGCTATCCGAATCGCGAATCGTTCGTGTTTGCGACCTCATCTTGATGACAAAGGATCATCAGGCGCCGAGAGACGACTTTTTTGCCGAATTCTTCCTTGACGTAGACCTGGGCATCTTGGGGACCTGTGCGGAACGATATGCCGAATATGTTAGGGCGATTCGTCTAGAATACGCTCACATCGCTGACAGGGATTTTTTCATCGCTCGTCGATCAATAATGAAGGGTCTTCTGGCCCGTTCATCGATCTACTTGGACCCTGAAATACACTTGCGACTCGAAAGCCTCGCCCGCGCCAACATCGCGGCCGAGATTGCCCACATCGACGAAATTCTGAGGACGCTCCCGTCATGATCGCCGACATCCGCTCTCTGATTGCCGACCGCCTCAACGAGCTCGGCCCCGGCGAGCCCAATCTCGCGGTGCGTCCGCATCTCCAGCAACTCGCCGCCGAACTACCCGCCAACAACCAGACCGCTGCGTGTCTCGCTGGGCTATGGCTGCTGCACGACTTTTTCGACGAATCGCACAATATTAGCCAGGATCTCGACATGCTCGAAGGCAGCTACTGGCACGGCATCCTGCATCGCCGCGAGCCTGATTACTGGAACGCGAAGTACTGGTTCCGCCGCGTGCCGACGCATGCGATATTCGGCAAATTGTGTCAACAGGCGGCGACGTTGACGCAAGACGCGGGAATGCCGGACGGAAGCGAATATCTAGTCAAACAGAAGAAATGGGATGCGGCGGCCTTCGTCGATCTATGCGAAAAGGCAGCACGCGGAACTGATGAGCTGGCTATGTTGTGCCGGCGGATTCAGCGAGCGGAGTGGGATTTGCTGTTCGAGTATTGTTGTGAACGCACGTTTCACTAGCCCGCAGCGCAAGCAAGGGATGTAGAGATGCCCTTGCTTGCGCTGCGGGCTAGTGGTCACGAACTCTGTACCGGAATGGGTTCAGCCTGCACGGGAATCGGCGTTGCGGCTTTCTTCGGATATAGAATCCGCTTCGGCACGGCCTTCAAATCCCACACCAAGCCAAGCATGCTCATGAAGCTCAGGATGTAGTAGGTGATGTCGATCTCCCACCAGAAGAAGCCCTGGCGCGTCGAATTCGGATAGTAATGATGATTGTTGTGCCAGCCTTCACCAAAGGTCAGGAGAGCCACGATCATGCTGTTCTTGCTGTCGTCCTTCGTCTCGTAACGGCGCGTGCCGACGAGGTGCGTCGCGGAGTTGACGAGATACGTCACATGATAGACGGCAATCGTGGAGACGAAAAAGCCCCACACCAGTAGCTGGAAGCCGGTCACGCCTGAATCCGGCATGCCCGCGGCCACGAATTCGCCGAACCCGAACAGCCCTACCGCCAGCAAGATCGGCACGAGCAGATCGTAGCGATCGAGGAAACGCAGTTCGGGATACTTGGCGAAATCGGGAATGATCTTGAAGTTCGTGCGCTGCGACCGCGGCGTCAAGAACCACCCCATGTGGCTCCAGAAGATGCCCTTTTGCCTGGGCGAGTGAATGTCCTGGGGGTCATCCGAATGGACGTGATGATGGCGATGATGGGCCGCCCACCACAAGGGACCGCGCTGTACGGACGAGCAGCCGATCACCGCGAAGATGAACTGGACAATACGCCAGGTCTTGAACGAGCGGTGCGAAAAGTAACGATGGTAAAAACCGGTAAGCGTGAAAACTCTGAGAGCATAGAGAAAAACGGCAATCGATACCGCCAGCCAGCTCCAGCCAACGAAGAACACCAGCAGCACGCCAAGGTGCATGCCGAAGTAGGGAACGGCGCGACCCCAATCAATGCGTTCGCTTGTTTCCGGCGGAGCTTCGCCGGTGTCGAATGGTGGGGCAAACCAATGGACAAGGGACGCAAGAAAACCGGACGAATGTGCTTGTTGACTCATGAAATCGTCTTTCGCTGGGTGAGAAGTCAAATCGCCTTGTTAACTTTACTTAAAAACGGACTTTACGCAACCCGAATATCTCTCAAATTCGGCGAACTTCCGTGCGATTGTTCCGTTCTCAAGTGAGAATTTCCTGGATTACCTCACCATGCACGTTCGTCAGTCGGCGTTGTATGCCGTTGTGATAGAACGTAAGCCGTTCGTGATCGATACCAAGCAGGTGCAAAACGGTCGCGTGGAAGTCGTACCAGTTAACTACGTGCTCGGCCGCCTTCCAGCCGATTTCGTCGGTGGCGCCGAATGCCATGCCGTGCTTGAGGCCCGCACCGGCGAGCCAGACGCTGAAGCCGTACTGATTGTGATCGCGGCCCGTTCCGACGACGTTGGCCGCCGACTGCGTGAACGGCGTTCGGCCAAACTCGGTCGTGAACAGCACCAGCGTGTCCTCGAGCATGCCGCGCCGGCGCAGATCACGCAACAGGCCGGCGACGGGGCGATCGATGCGCGGCGCCTCCTGACCGTGGTTGGCGCGTATGTTCTCGTGGCCGTCCCAGTTGATCCGCGGATTGCCGAACGAGCCGCCGGAAAACAATTGCACGAAACGCACGCCGCGCTCTAGCAAGCGGCGGGCAAGCAAGCAACTGCGGCCGAAGTCGGCCGATTCTTGATGCTGGACGCCGTACAGGAGCTGCGTCTCATTGGTTTCCTGACGCAGGTCTGCGACTTCCGGGACTGCCAACTGCATGCGCGCGGCCAACTCGTAGCTGCGGATACGGGCGGCGAGCGCGTCGTCGCCGGGGCGCTGGGTCTGATGCTGTTGATTCATCGCGTCGATGAGATCGCGCGTCGCTCGGTCGGCGCCTTCGGGAAGCGCGCGGGCAGGGAACAGATCGTCGATCGGCGTGCCTTGACTGCGCATCATCACGCCTTGATGACGCGCGGGGAGAAAGCCGTTGGACCAGTTGATCGAGCCGCCCGCAGGTTGGCCGCGTGTGTCGGGGATGACGACGAACGCAGGCAGGTTGTCCGACTCGCTGCCGAGGCCATGGGACAGCCAGGCGCCCATGGTTGGGAAGCCGTTGAGGCGGAAACCGGTGTTTTCTTGGAACGTCGCCGGCGTGTGGTTCGACGTTTCTGCGACCATCGAGTGGATGATCGTCAATTCATCGGCAACCTCGGCAATGTGCGGAAACAGATCCGACACCCACAGCCCGCTCTTGCCGCGCCGATGAAACGCCCAATCGCTCTGCCGCAGCCGGCCGACCTGGCCGAAGAAGACATCGGGTCGTTCGCTCGATTGCAGAGAGCTGCCGTGCAGGCGGACGAGTTCAGGCTTGTAGTCGAACGTGTCGACGTGGCTCATCGCGCCGCACAGGCAAATGTGGATCGCGCGGCGTGCCTTGGGCGGATGGTGCGTGGCCGCGTTGCCGTCGCGTGCCAGCAACGACGCGAGCGCGGCGCCGCCGAGACCCTGGGCGGCGAAGTGAAGGAAGGAACGGCGATCGATCGTGGAAGTCCCTTCAAAGCTCATTGTTCCTCCTCGCCCGCCGCTGCGAAAATAGCGGCGCAGGGCAGCTTGAATCCCGGCAGCAGCTTGGTCTCGCAGATGTCGTCGGGGCCGAGCGTCTTTTCGATCCAATCGGATCTACCTCGCCGCAGAACCAAGACCTGCTGTACGCTTGCGTCTACGATCCAATACTCCTTGACGCCGAGGGACCAGTATTCGTCGCGTTTCTCGGTGTAATCGCGATCGCGCGAGCTTTCCGAAACGACTTCGACGACCAAATCGGGAAACCAGGTGCGCCACATCGTCCGTCCCTTGCGGTTGCGCGGCGGCGTGAGATAGATCGAGATATCCGGATGCCGCTCACTCTCCAACGCGGGGATGAGAAGCTTGCATTCGGTCCCGGTGAGCACCTCGTAGATAAGGCCGGGACTGGCACCATCATATTGATCGACGCGTTTGCGAATGAGTGACGCTCGCCGCATGTGGGGAAAGCTTGGAACGTCGGACACGACAACATACCCCCTGGCTAGTTCGTAGTGCCAGCCTTCTTCAGTCTCGACGAATTCGAACGCCTTGAGCGACATCTTGCGCCCGTGATCGCGTCGGCCGATTTTCATTTTTGCTCTGGTCAGAATCATCGTCGCGCCTCTCAAGAATCAGTACGCCATGACGGTCGTTGGGTATTTTACCACGATGAACGTCAATCCACGTACACAAATTCATTACTGTTAAACACCGCCCGGCAAAACACCGCCAACCCGTGCCGCTCAATGACGGGCCGCGCGAGCGCGATATCGGCGCGGGTCGCGGGTCGGCCGTACGCTAGCTCATAAGCACGCTCGATCTGGCGGTTCACATCATTGCCCATTTCATTCTTCAATCGTTCCGCGAAGCGATCGGCCATGCGCAAAACGAACGCGTTGTTCATCAACGCCAACGCTTGCAACGGTGTCGTCGTCAACGCGCGGCGAGGCGCCACCGTCGACGGATCGGGGCAGTCGTGGGCGTCGAGCAGCCCATTGCGGCCGCTGCGGGCCCCAGTGCGGTAGATGCTGCGGCGATACAGCGCGGCATCATCCAGATCGACCGGGTTGTAATAATGCGTCGCACCGCGGATCGACAGCTTGAAGTCCTGATAGCCGGGGCCGCCGCGCTGCGGGTTCAACTGCCCGGCGACGCTCAGGATGGCGTCGCGCAACGCCTCCGCTTCGAGCCGCATCGGCGCCTTGCGCCACAGCCAGCGATTGTCGGTGTCGCGCTTGGCGGCTTGCGGATCAACTCGCGAAGCCTGGCGATACGTGGCGGAGTTGACGATTAGGCGATGCATGTGTTTGACGCTGTAGCCGTTCTTGGCAAACTCGTCGGCGAGCCAGTCGAGCAACTCCGGATGCGACGGGCGGCCGCCGTTGAAGCCGAAATCGCTCGGCGTATCGACCAGCCCCACGCCGAAGTGGTAGTGCCAGAGGCGATTGACCATGACACGCGCGAAGAGCGGATTCTTCGCAGCGGTGATCCACTCGGCGAGCTTCTGGCGGCGCTCGGCGTCGGTCGAATTGTCGGCCAGGCCAAAGTCGGCAGAGAGCTTCAAGGCAGCGACGCCTCCAGGCGTCAGGAGCGGTCCGGGCTGGGCGAGATTACCGCGCACGAGCAGGTGCGTCTTCTCCGTGAGGCGCGGGCTTACAGCGTAGGCGCGCGACATCGACAAGACGGGCTGCTTGGCAATCACTTTCGCCATCTGCTCGAGCAAGGCGTCGCGTTTCAGCTTGGCGGCTGGATCGAGACGCTTGACAATCTCATCGTCGTTCACGAAATCGCTGGCGACCCCGGCGCTCAGGGTGATCTCGTCCGGCGTCAAGACGCGATCATAAAGCTCGGCGCGAATCAACGTGCCGGCGAGATGCTTATTGCCTCCCGCAGGCAGATGACGCAGGCCGAAGAGCAGCTTCGCCTGATTCGCCTCGAACGATTGCAGCGATTTCGCCTTGTAACGCTTGCCGTACTGCACGCCGTTGCGATAGGCGATTATCGATCCATCGGCGTGATACGTCATCGCCATGTGAATCGGCTTCATGTCGGTTTCGACGCCCCCCTGCAAGTCCTGCGTACGGCGAAAGAAATCGCTGCCGGCAACCCAGCGGCCGGGTTCACGTTCGCCGAAGACGATGGCGTCGAAGGAAGTGCCGTCAAGTGATTGCAGACTGATGGGAGCGCCGCCGCGCTGCGTCAGATCGCTCAGGCGCACGACGGCGACCAGCGTCTTGGCGCGGATCGGTCTGGCGATCGGCGGCGAGGAAGCGTACGCTTTGCCGGCGGGCAGGTGCAGACCTTCAGGCGCGAGCTTGGCGTCGTCGTGCAGCTTCGCTTCCAGGCCAGCGACTTCATCCTTCAGGCTCTTCGTGAAATCCCAGTAGGCAACGGGGTCGCGGATCTTGTCTTGCGGCGCCTTGCCGGCCTTCTTGCGCTCAGCGAGGATTTTCGCGCGGATCGGTTTTTCGAGGGCGACAAGCTCAGCACGCAATTCATCGAGGCGTTTGTCGGCCTCGGCCTGGGATTTCGCGAACGCTGCACGGATCGCCGGCGCGCTGATATCGCGTTCGCCGTGGCGCACTCCCGCAACCGCCGCTGTGAGGCGGTAATATTCCTCGATGCGTACCGGATCGAACTTGTGATCGTGGCAACGCGCGCACTGCACCGTCAGGCCGAGGAACGTCTGGCCGAGCGTGCCGACGATATCCTCTAGTTCGTCCTGCCGCACGACCGCTTTCATCGCGGCGCTTTGCTGTCCCTGGCCGACCGAGTCGTAGCCGCCCGCGACGAGGAATCCCGTCGCGATGAGAGCTGAAGGATCGTCTTTCTTGAGCACGTCGCCGGCGATTTGCAGTCGCGCGAACTCGTCGAACGGCATGTCCTTGTTGAAGGCGTCGATGACCCAATCGCGATACGGCCAGGCATTCTTGCGCAGCTCGTCGTGCTCGAAGCCGTTGCTTTCGCCGAAGCGGACAATGTCGAGCCAGTGCCGGGCCCAGCGTTCGCCGTATTGCGGACTGGCAAGCAAGCGATCAACTAGAGCTGCGTGCGGTTTCGTGCCGGCGAAATAGGATTTCAGGAAGTCCTCGGTCTCCTGCGGCGTCGCGGGCAGGCCGGTCAGGTCGAATTGCAGCCGGCGCATCACGGTGAAGGCTTCGGCCTCGCGCGACGGCGACAGCCCTTCCGCTTCGAGCTTGGCGAGAATGAAGTTATCGATCGGATTGCGCGGCCAATCCTGCCAATCCCTGTTCTTGGAAGTCGGCGGCACCGCGGGGCGTTTGATCGGCTGCAGCGCCCACCAATCGTAACCGGCGCGGCGCGATGTGGTGACGCGAAACGGATCGATCGGGTCCGTGCCCCACGTGGCGCCACTTTCGATCCACGCTTTCAGGATCGCCTTCTCCTTGTCGGAGAGCGGCTTCTTCGGCGGCATCTCGCCGGACTCGACGCGCTGCCAGAGGGTGCTTTCCTTGAGGTCTTTCGCGATGACGACGCGCGACGTCGAATTCTTTTTCGTCAGATCGAGCTTACCCTTTGGTTTGACGCCGCTGTGGCAATCAATGCAGCGATCGACGAGCAGCGGGGCGACCGTCTGATCGAAAGTCTGCGCAAAGGAAACGGCAGGTATCAGAAACAGAGCGCCGAAGATGATACCGCATCGCATGGCAATAATCCCCACGATAAATTACGCTAGGCAAAAATTCGTAATCGTCTCGACGAACTCGGCTTCCTTCTCGAACATCGGCAAATGTCCGCAATCCTTGATGAGCTTCAGCTCCGCGCCGGGGATGAGCTTCTGATACACCTCGCCGTACGCTGGGGGAACGAGCCGGTCGTGGTCGCCCCACAATAGCAGCGTCGGGCACGCGATACGGCGCAGTCGGCCCGCCAACTTCGGATCGTAGGGACGCGTCCAGATCATACGCGCCAGCACGCTCATCGCCTGAAAAGCGTTCAGCATCATCGCTTCGTCCGGCTGGTCCTTGACGACGAGCGTCGCGATGGCTCCCTTGGGATCGTCGAAAAGCATCTCGCGCAGCTTGTCGCGATTTTGCGCAAGACGAAAGAGGTCCCCCAGCGGCTGGCTTTCGACCCACAGGCCCGGCGCGTCGGCGATCCACAATTTCTTGACGCGCTCCGGCCAGCGTACCGCGATTTCGGCCGCGATCCAGCCGCCGAGGCTGACGCCGCCGAGGCATACCTGCTCCAGACCGAGAGCGTCGAGCATGTCGAGGTAGTGGAACGCCATATCCTCGATGTCGGTGATCTGGTCGAACCCACCGGAGCGACCGAAGCCGGGATGAATGGGCGAGTAGACTTTGAATTTTTCCGCGAACGCCTGATGGAACGGCAGCCACATCAGCGATTCGCCGAGGGCACTGTGCAAATACACAAAGGGTTCGCCGGCGCCGCCGTGCAGTAAGATGGTCGATTTGCCGGCGATGTCGATGGTCTCGGGCTGACCGCCGCCCTTGGAGAGGAGGACGCGGGCACCGTACTTCAGTTTCTTGAGGATGTTCAACATCCCATTTTCTCCCCGTTTATCGCTCGCGGTGAACCGCCAGCAACCGGCGGCTTCACCGTGAGCGCCAAACGAATTCAACGCACCCTCGGCAACACCTCGCGCGCCAGCAGCTCCATGCTCTTCCGTGCCAGATGATGCGGCAAGGTCCCCGTCTGGCATCCCGTCAACACGACGCCGACGCCCAATTCCTTCTGATAGCGTGCGAGTTTCTGACGCACCGTCTCCGGGCTGCCGACGATGGCGAAAACGCCGTTCTCGATGTCGGCCCAGGTCTCTTGTTGATATAGGAAAAACTTCTGATTCTGCAAAATCGCCGCGGCCGACTTGGGACTGGTGTAGCCCGGCGGCGTCAAGCCGATGCCTTTCAAGAGGTTCTTGATGAAGTACCGGAACGCCGGCTCGAACTCTGCGCGCGCCTGCTTGTCGGTTTCCGCGACGTAGATCGGCACGCCCCAGCCCATCTGCTCCGGGTGTGCTTCGTAGCCGGCCTTGGCGCACGCCTCGCGGAATTGACCAAAGACCCGGCGAAAGACGTCGATGTGAAAGTACGGCACGCCCATATAGGCGTAACGGCGCTGGGCGACGAACTCGATCGTCTCCGCGCTGCCGACCCCCGGAATCCAGATCGGCGGGTGCGGCTTCTGCAGCGGCGTCGGCCAAGGATTGACGTAGCGGAAGTAGTAGTGCTTGGAGTTCCACTCGAACGGCCCCGGCGTCGTCCACGCTTTGATGATAAGATCGAGCGCCTCGCGAAACTTCTCGCGCGCCGTCGTCGGTTCGATCTGATAGGAGAAATACTCCGGCCCGCCGCCGATCACCATCCCGGTGATGAGCCGTCCCCCCGACATCACGTCGAGCATCGCGAATTCCTCCGCGACTCGTAGCGGCGGATTGTAGAGTGGCAGCGCGTTGCCAATGACCGCAATCTTGATCTTCTTCGTGCGCTGCGTGAGCGCCCCCGCGATGACGTTGGGCGACGGCATCAATCCATAGGCGTTCTGGTGATGCTCGTTGACGCAGATTCCATCGAAGCCCAGTTCCTCGGCATAAGCAAGCGTGTCAATGTACTCGCGATAGAGGTCGTGTCCTTTGACCGGGTCGTAGTTCGAGTTGGAAAGCCAGATCCAGGCGGAGTCATTCTTCGCATCGAAGTCCGCGTCCAGGTACGGCCAGGACATGAGGTGGAAGAAGAAATATTTCATAATGTGGATATATTCGGATGCGAGCGGTTACGCAAGCAGCCGCTCGCCCTGCGAGGAACGCCTTGTATCCGAGGGGCGCTCTGGTAATCTAACGAAGACGCAACATGCGCTAACCTCTGTGCGATGGACTCGATCATGGCCAACGACACGACGGCAACCTCCTCGCCTGCACCGGACTTGAAGATCCTCTGGACACGTCTCGCTCTCTTCGTCGCGGTCGTCGGCACGCTCGGCAGTTTGCACTTGAGCATCCAGATGGAATTGAAAGCGTGCCCGCTCTGTTATTATCAGCGTTCGTTCATCATGGCGGCGGCGGGGATTCTCGCTTTCGGCATGTTCCTGCCCGGCGTGCCGGCCGCGGGCCAGACGGTGCTGGCTTTGGTCCCGGCTTTTGCTGGCGGAGCGATCGCGGCGTATCATTCCTATCTCGAATTCACTGGCGTTCTCGAATGTCCGAAAGGCGTCACCGGCGTCCTCGTCGCGCCGCGGGAAAGCTTGCTTGTCTATGTCCTTCTCCTGGCGGCGCTGCTCGGCGACCTATTTCAGCGCGGCGTTTACGTCATGCAAGGCATTGGCGCGATGTTGCTCGGCCTGGTGTTTTGTATCTCGTGCGCCAGAAGTGTCGCTCCGCTGCCGCCGGAAGCGCCCGGTTCCGAATTGAAGGGCTGCCGCAAACCGGTGCAAACGAAAACCTGATTGTTGCGTTGGAATGGATTCGCGTTGTATAATAAGTGAAGTTTGAAAAAGCTGCCGCAGCCAGTGTTGAGGGGACACGCTGATGGGACTGTTCGACTGGCTCAAATTCAAAAAAGCCACCGTCGTCGCCAATCCTTGGAAGGCAGGCGATCGCGTTATCGCCAAGAAGCTGGACTCGTATTTCTACCCATCCGTCGTCCGTGAAATCACGGACGTCGGCTGCATGGTGGTGTTCGACGACGGCGAGGCGACCTGGGTCCATTACGCGCACGTTCTGACGCAAGACATCAACATTGGAAGCCGCGTTTTTTGCAAGAACAAGAACGCTCTCTACTTCGCCCCCGGTACGGTGCAACAGCGCAAAGGGGAGACCATCCTCGTCACCTACGATCAAGGCGAGGACGAGTGGACTTCGATCAGCATGGTGCGCGTACAGCGTCCCATCGCATACGTCAGCCCCGATGCCCTGGCCGCGATGGGGGCGCCGGTCAAGCAGTCGCTCGATCTGGGCGAGGCCGTCAAGGACTCCAACTGGCGCATCGGTGATCGCGTGCTGGGACGATGGCTTGACTTCTTCTGGTATCCGGGCACGATCCTCAACATGGGCACGCGCGGCATCCACGTATTCTTCGACAACGGCGAGCAACTCGTCGTGCAAGAGATCGGGTTGATGACGCTCATAGTCGAGGAGGGGGAGTCGATTTTCATCCGCCCCAAGGATGAGCCGCAACGCATGTATCCGCAAGCGACCGTGACGCGCGTGCATGGCGAGATCCTCGACGTCGAATACGAGGACGGCACGCACGAGACTAATACGCGCGTCACCCGCGCCCGTTTCTGGCGCTGCCCGATCGGCGTGCCGGCGTTTCTCTTCGACGAAGGCGACCGCGTTCTGTGCATCGACTGCGATCAGTGCGTCTATCCCGCCGAGATCGTCTCGATCGAAGACGACAAGATCGTCGTGCAATTTCTCGACGGCCTGGAGCGCATGGTGACGCCGGAATTGATCAAGCGCTTCGACGTGAAGCCGGGCACGAAAATCGAGTGCCGCTGGAGTGGTGGACCGCACTATTTCCCTGGCACGATCAGCAAGGTCGAGGGGGAACGTCTGTTCGTAAAATACGAAGACGGCGACGAGGAATGGACGAGCATCCGTCTGTTTCGCGTGCCGCCGAAGAAACAGGAATAGCCGTAAGCGGCTTGGGGTTTGCATTTCCCGCCCCACCTTGTTACATTTCCTGGATGGCCATACCCAACGCTCCCACTCGAGTTCGCTATTTAGTCCTTGCGCTCACCGTCTGTGTCGCGGTGCTCTTGTATCTCGATCGCTACTGTTTGGGGTACATCACCCCTTACATTCGCGAGGGGCTCGGACTGAGCGACCGCGAAACGTCCTGGATGCTGAGCGCTTTCTTCTGGACCTATGCCTTCGCCCAGATCCCGGCGGGTTGGCTAGCGGATCGCTACGGCACGCGTTGGATGCTCTCGATCTATCTGGCGATTTGGTCCGTGCTCACCGGTTTGATCAGCTTCGCCGACGGTTTCGTCGTGCTTCTCCTCCTGCGGCTGGGCTGCGGCGTGTTCGAGGCGGGCGGCTATCCAGCGTGCGCGGGGTTGATTCGTCGCTGGATTCCCTACCACCAACGAGGCCTCGCGAGCGGCATCGTGTCTTTGGGGGGACGTATCGGCGGCGCCATCACGCCGGCGATCACGGGATTTCTCATAATCGTTTTCATGCCTGTCTCCAAAAATTCCTTACTCGAAGGGCCCAAGGACATTCTCGACTCCTCCGGTTTTGCCCACAAGGTAGTTGACGAACGCTTCATGTCTGACCTAAACACTCGTCTGTACGAGAAGCTGACGCCAGAATCGAGCGAGGCTTTCAATCGCGTCGCCAATGGCCGCGAAACGACACCCAACGACCTCGACATGATGGTGGTAGCCGTGAATCGCTGGCTCCAGGACCCCCAGCTGTTCCACGGCATTGATCTGAATCCGATCAAATCGAAATTGACTCGGCAAGCGCTCGATCTGCTTCAAGATGCGGAGACGCCTGGCAACACGGACAAAACCACACGCCTCAATCGCAATCTGCTCGAAGTCGTGTTCCCAGGCCGCATTCGTCAGGTGCTCGGCGATGGTTGGCCGCCGGTCCTGTTGATCTATGGCGTGATCGGCGTGGTGCTCGCGTTGATCTTTTTCTGGTTCTTTCGCGATACGCCCAGACAGCATTTCATGACCAACGAGGCCGAGGCGGAGCTTGCTGGGGCGCATGAAAAATCGAACGAGGAAGGCGTGCCTCCTTTACCGGCTTCCGTCCTGTGGCGCAGCATCCTGACCGACCGCAGCCTGTGGGCCAGCTCGATCGTACAGTTCGGGACCAATTTCGGCTGGATCATCCTCGGCAATCAGTTGGCTCTGTATCTCTACGAAGTGCACCAGATCCCCGAAGGGACCGAGCGCAGCCTGATGGCGAGCTTGCCATTCTTTGTCGCCTTGCCGACCTTGATCGTCGGCGGTTGGTGGACCGACTGGATGACGAAAAAGTACGGCTCGCGCATCGGCCGCTGCTTCCCGATCGCGTCGACACGATTCGCGACCGCGGCGGCGTTCGCGGCGTGCTATTTCATCGAGGGCGCCTGGCCGGTCGTCATCGGCCTGTCGGTCATGTCGATCGTGCACGACATGGGACTCCCCGCCATCTGGGGCTACAACCTCGACGCAGGCAAACGCAACGTCGGCGTCGTCCTGGGTTGGGGCAACATGTGGGGGAACCTGGGGGGCGCGGTTTCGCCGCTCGTCTTGCTCCCCTTGACCGGCATGTTCGCGACTAAAAAAATCGGCTATGACGCCCTCTTCCTCACCTGCGCTGCAGTATTCGTCTTCATCGGCTTCGTGTCCCTCTTCATCGACGCGACTAAACCGATTGGCGTGAACGAAAAGGCCGCGTGAATCGTCAAGTTGTCAAGCCCCGCGGTTTCTCGTTTAGCGCTCGTGTGGCGTCACGCGAACGCTAAACGCAATTCGGAAGGGAAACCTGTCATGCAATTTGCGATCCTGTTTCTCACGGCATTCACTCCGACATCAATCCAGCAAACGGATCAACCCGAGAAAAAGGATTACGGCGCCCTCATCAAGAGCCTCGACAGCGCCGATCGCGAGACGCGCCTTGATGCCATCAACGCCCTCGCCGACATCGGGCCTCCGGCCGCGAAAGCGATTCCAGGACTGATCAAGATCCTCGGCGAAAAGGACGAGGAATTGCGGCTCAGCGCCGCCCTCGCGCTGGGTAAGATGGGCAAGGACGCAGTCATGCCGGTCGCCAAGCTGCTCGCGTCCGACGATCTCGATACCCGTTACTACGCCCTGTCCGCGCTCGGTTGGCTCGGGACGGACGCCAAGGCGACCGCGCCCGACGTGCTCAAAGCGCTTGCCGACAAGAACGATGGCATTCGCGCCAAGGCGGCGTTCGCCCTGGGCCGCATCGGCACCGATCCCAAGGACGCGATCAAGCCGCTGCTGAAGATGCTGACCGAGAAGAATGATGCCGTGCGCAGCTCCGCGGGTGAAGCCCTGGGCCGATTCAAGAAGGCTGCAGTGCCGGCCCTGGTCGAGGCGCTCAAAGACGATTCGGTGGCGATGAAGCTCGAAGCAGCCCGGGCCTTGGGCGAAATCGGCCCGGACGCCGCTGGCGGGCTTGTCGCGCTCGAGTTCGCCGCGACCGATGCGAGCGATCAACTGGCCGAGGAGTCCATCAAGGCGCTCGTCAAGATCGGCAATCCGGCGCGGGAGACAATGCGCGACATGTTGCTGGAGAACTACGCGAAATCGCACGGCCGCACAATCGTGAATCTGCAAAAGCTCGGCAGCCCGGCGGGGCCGTTTCTCGCGGATGCGTTGACGACAAAGAGCCTCAACGTGCGCCGCCAGTCGGCGCAAGCGTTGGCGACGTTGCAGCTCAAGGAGGAGTCGGTACTGCCCGGCTTGACGCAAGCGCTGCGCGATCCTGACCGCGAGGTGCGCAAATCGACGCTGCAAGCGTTGGTGGCCGTTGCCGTCGGAGCACAGAGGGCGATTCCGAACCTGATCGCGAATCTCAAAGACAAAGACGTCGAGATCCGCGTCTTCACGCTGGGTGTGTTGCGCGAGATTCCTGGTGAATCGGACGCAGTCGTCCTCGCGGTCACGCCGCTCTTGCAAGATCCCGATGAGAATGTGCGCAAACTGGCGAAAGAAGTACTGGCGTTCCAGGGCAAGTAACGCGTATACGACATTGAACCACGGGGAACACGGGGAGCACGGGGAAGAGTGAGGGTGAGCTACATCCTCTTCGTTCCCCGTGTTCCCCGTGTTCCCCGTGGTTCATTTGTATGAACCGCTCTTGACGACCCGACGAGCGCTCGTTATGGTCCCGCCGGTTTCTATGCCTAAACTTGAATGAAAATAATTTTCTCAAGCGATCAGCGCCGAGCGCCGTGCCTTGGGGAAGGCTCGCTCGCGGGGATTTGAATGGGGTAAGGAATGAGGGACGCAGCCACGCCCCTCAATAACCCCTCTCAACAACGAGAGGGGCGGAAAGGAGGCCCGGGATGGTTACACATCTGGTCGCGAAGAACGGGTTGGTTCGGCGAACCGCATGGCTCGCGCTCATGCTCGGCGTCATGATCTTTCTGGTCCGTGCCACCAACGCGCAGGACGAAGTGATCGGCCCCGAACGGGCGCGACAGGCGCTCAAGTTCGCGATCGACAACTACAGGAACGGCGAATTCGAAGCCGCCGAGCAGCTCTTCCGTGCGGCGCAGTCCGGGCAGCAACATCTTACTTCCGTCCAGCAACGGGACCTGAGCGGCTTCAGCGCGAAGAACGTGATCGCTCTGAAATCCAAACGAGAGGGCGGCATGCAACTCCAACGCGCCGAGCACGCGTTGCAACAAGGCCTCGCATTCGAGGCAGCCAATCTACTCAAGGCGCTCAATGCCAACCAGTACCTCACGACGATGGAGAAGCAGCAGGTCGAGGAATTGACGCGCCGCCTGCAAGCGCCAGTTCCTGGGGCGCCGCCGGGCAACACGGACGCGAAATCGCTTCTAAGTGCCGGCCGCGCTGCGCTTAAACAGGGTGATCTCGCCGCTGCGGAAAGCCTGGCCGTCCAGGCGGAAAAGGCGAGCTCTAGTCTGACTACGTTGATGCAGCCGTGGAGCGATTCGCCCGCCAAGCTGCGTCGCGACATCCTCAACGCCCGCGCCAAACCAGCGTTACCGCCTAATGTGGAAGTAGAAGTCAAGGAATCTTCGTGGCTGCCCGACATCAAGGGGTTGTTCGGCAAAAACGACAAGCCAACAGGGCCGCCACTCGATCTGACCCAGTCGCTTGACGTGCCGCCAGTTGAGCCGGCCAAATCGACATCGAAGCTCATCGGGGGACTTTGGCCGTTTGGAACGAATTCCTCTAGCCCAAAGAAGGATCGCGAGCAGGTCCTTGTGGAAAAAATCGCCCGGCACATGCTTCAAGACGGGTATCGCGCCCTGGAGTTGAACAACTTCGAGGTGGCGCGCAAGCTCGCCTTCGAGGCCAAGAACGCGCAAGTCAACTGGGACCCCAACGGAATGACGCCCGACGGGTTGCTGCACGAGATTCAGCGGCGTCAGTCGAGTCTTGCGAATGTGATGCCGAACGCCGGCCGCGAGCCGGTCAAGGACGCCGATCCGCGCGTCCTCGTCCGCCAGGGCCGCGCTTTGCTAGGGCAAAAAAAATTCGACGAGGCCGACCTTTTGTGCAACCAGGCTCAGGCATCCAAGGACGCGCGATGGGGCCTCTTCGAAGACACGCCCGACAAACTGCGCAAGGAAATCCTGCGCGTACGCACCGCCAGCAATCGCGATGAGTCGGCCAAGGCGATGATCCAGGCCCGCAAGCTCTTTACGCAGGGCAATCTGGACGAGGCCGAGAAGCACGCTTTCCTCGCCCAAAACCTGCACGGTCCGTTTGGCGTCTTCGATTTCGGCGATCGGCCCAGCAAGCTGATCGAAGAGATTGGCCGCCTCCGCGCCGCCAAGAATATCGACACGCCGAAATCGCCCACGGATCCCGCGCAGCTCGCCAAGGCCGGCAAGGATGGGCCGAACAAGATCGGACCGCCGCCGATGATTCCGCCGGGGGTGATGAACGAGAACAAGAACCGCGCGATGGTGATCGTGCGCGAGGCACGCGAGATGGAACGGCAGGGTATGTTCATCGAAGCCCGGCAGAAAGCTCTCGAAGCCCGCGCCCTGAACGCAACCTTCAATCTCAATGAGGAAGATTCGCCCGATGCCGTGCTGTCAAGCATCTACGCCCGCTGCGACAAGCAGATCCAGGCCCACTTGCAACAAGCCACGGAACAGGTTGCCAAGACCGACGATTCGCAGCGTTTCGAAAAGGCGCAGGCGTGTCTCGTCGCGGCCCGGCGCATCGCCCAGATCTTTAATCTCGATGCCGGCCGCATCGACCAGACTGCCCATTACCTCAATCAGGTCGCGGCGGGCACGCAGCCGTTCAATGGCAATTCGCCCGTTGGTCCGCTGAAAGTCGATATCGCCTCCACCGGCGATCCGGAGCGCGACGCCTGGCTCAAGGCCGGCCGTCAGCAACTTCATCACGCCCAGCTCGAATTGGCCCACGGCAATTGCGCCAGCGCCCGCAAAATTTGTTTGGAGCTGTGGAACCAGCCGGCCTACGGCGTTGCGGAAGAAGTGAAACGTCTGGTTCGCTCAATCAGCGCCGAGGAATACAATCAGTCGCTCATCGAAGCGAAGCGCAACTTCGAGGCCGCCGTCGAGGCCTTCGCACGGAAGGATCATCAGAAATCGCTTTTCCTCTTCCAGACGATCGATCCGAGCCTGCTGCCGCAGCAATATCAGGCCCAGATGCGCGACATCATGGCCACGCCTGACATGCATCCGAGCTCGATGATTCAGCTCGTCGGGAATCAAAGCAGTGGGCAGGAAATCCTCAAAGGAGGAAAGATCACCGAGAAGAAGACGCAAACCACGCTGCCAAATTCGGAGCGCGACAACATGCTCGACGACTACAAAAGTCTGCAGCTGGTGCAAGTTCAGCAGCTACGCCAGCAGGGTTCCGAAGTGATGCGCCGCGCCAACGATCTGTTCAATCAAAAGGACAAGGAGCAGAAACAGAAAGCGATCGACGCCCTCAAGCAATACGTGGACCAGATCGGCCTCGCCCATCTCGAGAGTGCCCGTGCCAACGAGCTGCGCCGCATGCCGGAAGCACGCATGCAGCAGTACCGCAACCTGATGGACCAGGACCGGCTCACGGAGCGTGAAAAGGGCATGCGCTTTGCGAGTTTCCATGACGAAAACAAGCATCAGAAAGACATCGTCAAGCGCCAAGAGCAGGTTGTCGAGAAGATGCGGAGCGTGACCGAACTGGTGAAGCAAAACAAGCTCAAGGAAGCGATGGTCCTGCTCGAACAGGTGCGTGAAATCGATCCGGAAAATGTCGCGGCCCTGGCGGCGCGGCGCATCATCGAAACGCGCAGGGCTCAAGAAAATTGGGATCGGGACGAGAAAAAGCAGCAGGATTTCTTCGTGGGCCAGCTCGCCCATCACCCGTCGCCATCGCTCACGCACGAAAATCCCATCGATTACGGGAATAAGCCGCGCGGCCCGCGCGGAAACCCGAGCGGCGGTATTCCGTATCAACTCAAGGATCCGAAAGAAAAGGCCATCGAGTATCGCCTGCGGCAGCCAATCAGCCTGCACCTGAAGGATCGGCCGTTGGAAGATGCGATCCGCGACATCTCGGCGATCAGCGGCATCCAGGTCGTGCCGGACCTCGGCACGCTGCAGGGGGCCCGCGTCAAGCTCGACGCGCCGCTGTCGGTCTCGGTCGAAGACATCGACATGAAGTTTGCCCTGAACATTCTGCTCAAGCCGTTGAAGCTGAGCTACGTCATCGAAGATCAAGTGCTGAAGATTACCACCGACAACGAAACGAACGGACGCATCAAGCGCGTCACCTACCCGATCGCCGACCTGGTGATCGCGGTCGAAAATCATCCATTGCCCGATGCGCTAAACGTCGTCAAGGCCCTGGAGCGGACGATGCAGCAGCAGCAGTACGCGGGTTACGGTGGACCGTCCCCCTACGGGATGATTCCTGGCCAAGTGGTCAGCTCGCACGGTCAAGGGCCAGGGGGCTACGCATCGGATCCGTCGGGATACCAGATGACGCAGCCGAAGGGCGCCAACGGCAAACGATCGCCCGACGACATGGCCAACCTACTCATGAACCTCATCCGCAACGCCGTTCGCAAGAACACTTGGGAAGAAATGGGCGGCCAGGGCAACATTCAGTACTTCCCGCTCGGCATGGCTCTCGTCATCAACCAGGCCCAAGAAGTCCAGGAAGAAGTCCAGCAACTTCTCGCGTCACTGCGGAAACTGCAAGATTTGCAAGTGTCCGTCGAGCTGAGGGCCGTGCTCGTGTCGGAGACTTTCTTTGAACGTATCGGCGTCGATTTCGACATGAACCTGCGTACGCCGACGTCGAATCGCGAACCCGACATGGTCAACGGCACGTACGTCCCGGCGCCGTTCATCAATCGCACCGCGGATCGCCTGGGGGGGCTGATTTCGGGTATGACCAACGCAGGCGTGCTGACGCCCGATCTCAACATTCCGATTCGCAACAGTTCATACAACTTCACGACGCCTCAGTTCGGCGGCTATCAACCAGAAGCGGGCATCACGCTGGGTTTGGCGTTCTTGAGCGACATTCAGGTGTTCATGTTTCTGGAAGCGGTGCAAGGCGATCGCCGGGCCCACATCATGCAGGCGCCGAAGATCACAGTCTACAACGGCCAGGAAGCGACCATCGGCGGTTTCATGAGTCGGCCTCAGGTCACAGGCTTGATCCCGACCACGCTGGGGAACGGCACGGTCGTGATGATGCCGAACCTGTCGCAGATCCCATTCGGCCTGGCCATGACGGTACAGCCGACGGTGTCGCCCGATCGGCGCTTCATTCGTCTGAACGTGTCGCCTCAGGCGGCGGCGGGGCAGCAAGACCCGGCGGCGGCGAATGTGATTGCCGTGCCCAGCCCGGCGCCCGGGCAGGCGACGTTTGACGGCGGCGCCAGCCAACCATTATTCGCCAACAATCCGCTCATCGTAAACATTCAGCCGACGCAGGTCAGCCTCACCATCGCCAATACTACCGTCAATGTGCCCGACGGCGGCACGGTGCTCCTGGGCGGCTTCCGCTTCTTAGCTGAAGAACGCACCGAATACGGTCCGCCGATCCTGAGCAAGATCCCGTACCTGAGCCGGCTCTTCCGCAACGTCGGCTGGTCGCGCGACGGTTCGACCTTGGTGTACCTGGTGACGGCTCGCGTCATCATGGTTGAAGAGGAAGAGCGCCTGTTCATGGGTGAGCTAGCGCCGATACCGGGACGCTGACGTCGGCGCAAGCTGCAAGTGCAATAGTTCTCGAAAAACATTAGCAATTGACAATTGCCAATTTTCAATTATCAATTGCCGACGAACTTGGGAACACCGAAAGTTGAGAGAGCGTCGATCCGGTATGCAATTGGTAATCGTCAATTGCTGATGAATGAGGAGTTTCCATCATGAAAAGCTGGCTCTGGATCCTGGGTGGCCTGGTTGTGGTGGGTGGCGTAGCGCTGGTGGGGACGACGCGCGGGCAGTTCCAGGGGACGACAAAGCCGCCGCTTCCGTTGGCACAGCCCAAACCGCCGCAGCCGTTGCCCACGTTGCCGGCCGCCGATCTCGGCCCCGGCGAGCAAGGGGCCCAATTGCGCGTGCCCGACATGAACGCGCCCGCGCCGCTGCCGTTGCCTCAGGCGCCGCCGTCCAATCCTAGCGCACCCCCCGCCTATGTGCAAAAAATGTATCCGACGCCAACGTCCCCCTACTCGGCCGTGACGCCGCAGCCGGTCAATCGCATCGCCCAGATGCCGTCGCGTCAGAACACCAATCGCGATATCGAGATCACCGAACAGGCCGGCGCGTTCGCGATTTTCGTGATGGCCTACACCGGCGAAAAAGCGCCGACGATGGCCCGCGAGTTCGTCCAGGAACTCTACACCAATCCGAAGTACACCCAGCACAAATTGCGCCCTTACATCTTCAACTACGGCGCGGAGGAAAAGAAAAAAGAATTCGAGCGTGTCCAGGAACTCCGGCAGAAGCACGCCGAAATGATGCAAAAGGAAGGCGTGACTAACGTTGTCCCCATCCCGATTCGCGCCGTCCGCATCGACGAGCAAGCCGCAGTCCTACTGGGAGGCTACCGCGATCGCGATGAGGCGGAGCGCGCCCTGGTCAAAATAAAGAAGTTGCCGCAGCCCGATCCGAAGAAAGTCAAACAGGATTTCGCTTACCTCGGCGACCTCGAACGCGACCAAAAAGGCAATGTCCTCGTGAACAGCGCCATCCAGGGCTATCACAGCGATTCCACCGGCGGCCCCGGCTACGTCAATCCGTTCACGCGTGCCTTCGTCACGCGCAATCCTAGCGGTAAGCAAGATGGCTCCAGCGGCCAGATCCCGCCCGAGGACGTTGCCCTCCTGCGCCGCATCAATGAAGGGGAGCCGCTCTCGCTCTTTCAGTGCAAGCACAAGTTCACACTGACGATCAAGCAATTTCACACGCAATTCAAGACGCTGGACGCGGTCGAGGCGAAGAAGTTCCTCGCCACGGTGTGGAAGACCTACCGCAAACCGGGCGACTGGAGCGATGCCGCTGCTCACAACGCTCACAACCTGGCCGAGGCCCTACGCAAAAGCGGGCTGCCGGAGACCTACGTGCTGCACGGCAAGAATTGCAGCTTCGTGACCGTCGGCGGATATGACGATTTGCAGGATCAGCGTTTGCTCGCGATGCAAGACTTCCTGGCCGCGCATTTCCGCGCGGACGGCTATCGTCAGCTCGACATGCTGCCGCGGCCGGTTCCGATGCTGGTGCCGCGTTGACGTTCGGATTAGTCAAAACCAACGTGTGATTGCCGCGAACAATTCGTGATCTTCGTTGCCATGACAGCCGTGCGCGAACAACAGCGACGCGCCGAGCCAGGCGGCGGCGAGCCATTTCAGCAGAGTCGGCGCGAACGTCTGGCTCGCGCCGCGGTCGACTTTGGGTTCGGTGTCGTTCATTTCTGCAATTTGTCCTTGAAGAAGCTCATGGATTGCGCGATCGTCTTGGTCAGCTTGTCGCCGCCCCAGCCGTGGCCGTCGTCGGGAAGCGTTACCAGTTCGGCGGACGCGCCGACAGCAAGCAGCCTTTTCGTCATCTTTTGCGAATGCTCGATGCCGACCAGTGTGTCTTTGCCACCGTGGAAAAACAGAAACGGCGGCGCGGCCTTCGTGCAATAGACCAGCGGCGACGCCTGCCGATACACGTCCCTTTTTTGCTCGAAGGTGCCGCCCAGAAACGGCACGAAGAAGATGCTCTCGACATCCTTCGACCACGTCTTTTCGGTGAAATCGGTCGGCCCAAAAAAACTAACGACGGCTTGAATCTTCGTCGATTGTTTGAGATTGCCGCCGTTGCCTTCCAGTCCTGCCTTCTCGTCGGCCGCTCCCAGCAGGCACGACAGATGCGCCCCCGCGGAGAAGCCGATGGCGCCGATGCGGTCGGCGTTGATTTTGTACTTATCGGCATTGGCGCGCAGCCAGCGGACCGACGCCTTGCAATCCTCGATCTGAGCCGGGAACGGATACTTCGGCGCGAAGCGATAGCTGATCGTGACGGCGACGAAGTTGTTCTTGGCGAGCACCTCGGTGAGCATCGCCAGCGATTGCCGCGAACCCGCCTTCCAGCCGCCGCCGTGGATGCACACGACGGCGGGGTAGGGGCCCTTGCCGTCGGGCATCGCGAGGTCGAGTTCCAGATCGACGTCGCCGCCTTTGCCATAGACGATTTTCTTCTCGGTATTGATCTTGGCATCGCCGGCCTGAAGCGGCGCGACGACGCACAACGCGAAAGTGAGCGCGAACAGACGAAACATGCGGGAGCCTCCGGGAGTAGTCTTGCCTTCAGTATGTAGCCTAGCAAGCTGCCTGGCAACTATTTTTGCTCCGCTGTGTCGATGGTGAGTTTTTCTTGATCTTGGCAGCGCAGATTCACAAGAACACGCTGGTCGCACAACGGCCATAGTTCATTGTTGCATCGAGCATGATCCTGCCTGTAGAATAAATCATCCACGGCGCGATCCTTCCTTGTCACTGTTTGGAAAGCCATGAACCTCACTCTCTTTCTGGCCAGCATGTGTTTCGTGCTGGCGCCCCAACCCGCGAGCAAGCTCAACGTCGAGCTGTCGTTTTCCAAGACCGTCACCAGCGAGCCGTTCAGCGGCCGCGTCTTCGTCATCGCCACGAAGACGGCGAGCAACGGGCAACCTCCAGGTCCCGGCTGGTTCAATCCGTACCCGTTCTTCGCCCAGGACGTGGCGAAATGGGCGCCCGACGCGCCGTTGAAGTTCACGCCGCAGTTTGGACTATGGGACAACTTCGGCAAGGACAAAGTCTACCTGCAAGCGATCCTGGACCGCGATCTGGGCGGCATGTTTTTTCACGGCTCGCCGGGCAACGCCTACTCCAAGCCGGTCCTCTACGATCCCGCCGAGCCGACCAAGCTCGTCATCGATCAAGTCATTCCCGAACGCAAATTCGTCGAGACGGAGCGCGTCAAGTACGTGGAGATCGACAGCAAGTTGCTCGGCACATTCCACAAGAAGCCGATGAAGCTGCGCGCCGGCGTCGTCCTGCCTAAATCGTTCGCGACGGACACCAAAAAGAAGTACCCGACGATCTACGAAATCCCCGGATTCAGCGGCAACCACTTCGCCGCCCTCAACGGCGAAGCGCGCACCGATGTCGCCGGCGTCGAAATGCTCTACGTCGTGCTCGATCCCAACTGCCGGCTCGGACATCACGTCTTCGCCGACTCCGACAATAACGGCCCCTACGGCAAAGCCCTCGTCGAGGAGTTGATCCCGCACATCGAGGCGAAGTTCCGCGGTCTCGGCGCGCCGCACGCGCGCTTCGTCACCGGCCACTCCTCCGGCGGCTGGAGCAGTCTGTGGTTGCAAGTGACGTACCCCGACTTCTTTGGCGGTACGTGGTCCACGGCGCCGGACCCGGTCGATTTTCGTGATTTTCAAAAGGTCGATATTTACGCCGTCAAGCAAAACCTTTTCTTCGACGACAAGGGGGAATCGCGTCCTCTCGCACGCGCGAAGGAAAAGGTGCTGCTGCGCTACAAGCCGTTTAGCGACATGGAGGTGGTGATGGGCCGCGGTGGACAGCTCTTCTCGTTTGAGGCCGTCTTTAGTCCGAAGGGGAAAGACGGCAAGCCGCTGCCGCTGTGGAATCGCGACACGGGCGCCATCGATCCGATCGTCGCCGCGGCGTGGACGCGCTACGATATTCGCATGATCCTCGAAGACAACTGGAAAACGCTCGGCCCCAAGCTGGCCGGCAAGCTGCACGTCTACATGGGCACGGAGGACACCTTCTACCTGGAAGGCGCGACGATGCTTTTGCAGCAATCGCAAAAGAAGCTCGGCTCGGACGCCGTCATCGAGCTTTTCCCCGGCCGCCACCACGGCAACTTGATCGATGCGGCTCTGCGTAAACGCATCTCGAACGAGATGGCGGAGCGTTACCGCAAACCGCAACGGTGATAGTTCTTCGCCAAGCGCAGCCATCACGTGGAACGGGATGGCTATGATGGCACATGATGTGAAGACCTTTCCTTTCAATCGCCCTGGCCGTTCACGTCTCCCGGCAGGCCGCATCTGCTTGTCCACCCATGTCAATTCCGCGGGGTTCAGCGGTAATCGATCATCTCAGCGGGTCAATAGAGAATAATGATTGCAACTCACGTGTGAGGAATTTATGTTAATACACACCTCACAGGGGAAATCACTTATGACGCAGAATGATGCTTGTCTTCGGCCGTTGGCCGAGCAATACCCGACCGTGGACGCCGCCCTCGGCGAGCTGGCCAGGCTCGCCACCGAGTTGACGCGGCCCAAGCAGACAGTCCATGTCATTAGCGACGTGCATGGGGAAGACGGCAAGCTGCGGCACATCCTCAACAACGCTTCGGGAACTCTGCGCCCCATCATCGAAAATCTATTCGCAGGCCGACTTGCCGCGGTGGAACTGGAGGACTTCATCACGCTGATCTTCTATCCGCGCGAGACGATGGACCGCATTGAGCCAACTCTGGCCGACCGCGCGGCGCGCGAAGGTTTCTGTCAACGCATCGTTGGGCAACTGCTTGACTTGATCCATGTGCTGGCGCGGCGACGCTGTGGGTCGCGTTTGACGAGCATAGTTCCCGCCGCATTTCGCGGCCTACTGCAAGACTTGCTGGGCCAGCCCAACGACGTCGCGAACAGCGAAGCCGTGCGGCAGGCGGTCAACCTGCTCGTGAGGCACGGGCTGGCGTTCTCGTTCATCCGCCAGACGGTCCGGGTGGTGCGCGACCTGGCTATCGACGAGGTGGTGCTGGCTGGCGACTGCTGGGACCGTGGACCGCGCGGCGACCGTGTGGTCGAGCGCTTGCGCAAGCAGCCGAATGTCGTATTCACCTGGGGCAACCACGACGCCGCCTGGCTCGGCGCCGCCCTCGGACATGACGCCCTCATGGCCCATGTACTGCGAATTTCACTGCGCTATCGTCGCTTGAGCCAGCTCGAAGAAGGCTACGGCATCAACCTCCAGCCACTGGAAGTGTTGGCTCGCACCGTCTATGGCGACGATCCGGCGGCGACGTTCCTGCCGCGCAACACGGGACTGCGCGAAACCGTCAACATGGCCCGCATGCAGAAAGCCGCCGCCGTCATGCAATTCAAGCTGGAAGGACAGATGCTCGAACGCCGCACCGACTGGCAGTTGGCTCACCGCCGCCTGCTGCACCAGATCGATCGCGCGGCCGGCACGATCATCATTGATGGCGTGACGCGCACGCTCAAGGACACGCATTTGCCGACCATCGATCCGGCCCATCCATACGAGCTTTCGCCCGAGGAGCAAGTGTGCCTGTCGCGTGTCAAGGCGTCGTTCTTGAGCAGCCAAATGTTACGGAAGCACATGCGTTTTCTCGTCGGCCGCGGCACGATGTGGCTGAACCGGGACGATCATTTGATCTTTCACGGCTGTGTCCCGGTCGATGCCCGTGGCGAATTCTTGCCATTGACGGTGGACGGCCGGGAACTGCGCGGTCGGGCGCTGTTCGAGGCCCTGGAGCGAGTTGTCGTGAGGGCGATGGAAAGCCGCCACCTCGCCGATCTTGATTGGCTGTGGTATTTGTGGTGCGGCCCGCTGTCGCCGCTATTCGGTAAGGACAAGATCGCGACGTTCGAGATCGACCTGGTAAACGAGAAAGAGACGCACAAGGAAACCAAGAATCCGTATTTCCAGTTGCTTCATGACGTGGGTTTTTGCGAACGGATTTTGACCGAGTTTGGCGCGGACCCGAAGCGAGGCATCATCGTCAACGGGCACATTCCCGTACAAATCGACAAAGGCGAGGAGCCAATCAAACGCTCGCGCAAAGCGATCACGATCGACGGCGCCTTCTCTGCCGCCTATGGCGATCACGGCTACACGTTGGTCCTGGAGCCCGAGCAGACGATTTTGGCCAAGCACCATCATTTTGAATCGGTCGAGATGGCTGTCAAGGAACACGTGGACATTATTCCGGAGATCATGCCGATACACCGCTGGGAGCCGGCGCGGCGCGTTACGGACACGGAGCAGGGCGATGCGATACGTAGCCAGATGGCGCTCCTGGAGCAGTTGGTCGAGGCGTACCGTAGCAATCGGCTGCGGCAACAGGTTGACCTTGGAGATTAACCGCAGCGAATAGCGCTCGCGATGATCGGCGCCGAAATAGCGACTAACCTGACACCCTGGCATGCCTCCGTTTCTGTTGCGCTGACTACCTACACGTAAATCCCCTGCCAACGAAACCCTTGCAACGCAGCTTGGCTTGAGGTATTGTCCATCTTTGGAGCGTGGCTGAGTGGAGTTTGGCTCTGGGTCGAAAGGGACATTGGAATGACGGTGCGAACTCTTGGCAATCTGCTGTCGTTGGTGATTCTTCTCGCTTTCTCGACGACGGCGACTTCCGGGCAGGACAAGAAGGCCGTCGAGCCGAAGAAGTCGGCTGCTCCTTATGCAACCGCGCATGCGGCGCCGCTGGAGCCGAAGGAAGAGGACAAAGACCAAGCCGACAAATATAAGCGTTTGCGCGTCGAATTCAACGGCATCAAGGGGGATCGCGTCCCGGCATATCTCTATTTACCCAAGCGCAAGGACGCGACGCCGTTGCCTGCGGTCCTGTTGCAGTACGGCATCGGCGGCAACAAGAACACCGACTACATCGTCGCCATCGGCAAACAATTCACCGAACGTGGCTTTATCGTCCTGACCATCGACGCGCCCAACACGGGAGAGCGGCGAACGAAAGACAAGAAGTCGAACGCCATCATCGACATGATCCTTGGCGGCGACCAAATTCTGCAATATTGCGGCGACTATAGCCGGGCGGTCGATTTCCTTCTGACCCGCAAGGACGTTGACAAGGATCGCATCGGCTACGTCGGCATCAGCTGGGGCGCCATCACCGGCGTCACCTACGTCGCCTACGATGAACGCATCAAGTGCATGGGCTGCATGGTCGGCGGCGGGAACTTCCTCGGCGGTTTCAATGCCAAAACTGCGGAGAAAGTGAGAACCGAAGGATCGAAGTCAACCGATCCTGTCTATCACGTCGCGCGTATCGCGCCGCGGCCGCTCCTGTTCGTCAACGTCACCAAGGATCAGCTCATCATGAAGCCGTGGGCCGAGTCGCTGCACAAGTTTGCTGGCGCAGGCTCAAAGGTCGTCTGGCACGAGACGGATCACTACTTCAAAGGCGTCGATCGCGCGGAGATTTGCGGTTCGGTCATCGACTTCATGGAAAAGAGTTTGCAAGTGAAGGGCGCGAAGTGAGGCCGCCGTTTGCGGCAAAGCGCTCGTCGTGGCGCGGCGAGTTCGCTTGATCAAGGATTACATGGCAGTACCGTTCGACAATTGCGCAAGGAAAAACCAAATGATCCGATCACAAGTGAAGGCGTGGCGCGGACTCGTGACGGCAGGAGTAATGAGCGCCCTGTGTGTCTATAGCGCTCCTCCAAGGACTCAGGCTGCTCCGGTCGTGTTCAACGTGCAATCCGTCCAGAACGGCGGATGGTCCGATCCCAAGACATGGTCGGCACAGCGCCTTCCCAAAGCCGGGGATTTCGTGCAAATCCGGCCGGGGCATCGGGTCACTTACGACGTAAACTCTGCCGAAGCGATTCGCCTGCTGCACGTGTCCGGCACCCTCACGTTCAGTCGCGATCGTACCACGCTGCTCGTGGTAGGTTTGATCAAGGTTCAGCCAGGCGAGGAAGCGACGGAAGACGGCACCTTCTGCGACTACTGCCCAGTGGACCCGAAGATGCCCATGCCCGCGCTGGAGCTAGGTACGGCGGACAACCCGATCCCCGCCGGGGTGACGGCCACGATTCGGCTGGCCCATTTCCCCGGCACCGACAGGGAATCGCTGCCCGCAATTCTGGTCTGCCGGGGCCGCTGGGATGTGCATGGGGCGCCGCTGAACCGTAGCTGGGTTCAACTTGGCGTGACCGCCAACGTGGGCGATGCCAAGGTAACGCTCGCGGAATCGGTCACTGGCTGGAGAGTTGGCGATCGGGTAATTCTCACGGGCGCGAAAACCACACGCGGCTACCAGGGCACCTTGCGCGGTTCGAACGCATCGGGCACGGAAGAGCGAACCATTGTCCGTGTCGAGGGGACAACCTTGACCCTGAATCAGCCGCTCGCAAAGGAACACCTCGGCGACGGCGCTTACCGCAATGAAGTTGCCAACCTGTCGCGCAATGTCGTGGTCGAATCCGCCAAGCCCGACGGCGTCCGCGGCCATACGATGTATCACAAGAACAGCGCCGGCGGCATCTCTTACGCCGAATTCCGCCACCTGGGCAAGGAAGGGGTCCTCGGCAAATACGCGATCCACTTCCACCTCGTCCGCGATTCCATGCGCGGCAGCGGCGTCGTCGGCGCCAGCATATGGGATTCGCACAATCGCTGGCTCACCATCCACGGCACCGATTACCTGTTGGTCCGCGATTGCGTCGGCTACAAGTCGGTCGGGCACGGCTTCTTCCTCGAAGACGCCACCGAGCAGTACAACGTGCTGGACCGCAACCTGGCGGTGCAGGCGTACGCGGGCAAGCCGTTGCCCAAGCAGGTTCTGTCGTTCGACAAGAACGAGGGCGCTGGTTTCTGGTGGGCCAATGGCCGCAATACCTTTACGCGCAATGTCAGTTGTGAGAACGATCACTATGGCTACCTGTTCGAGATCGCCAAGAAGGCCGACTTCGATCCGGTATTACCCCTGCGGATGCCCGATGGCACGATCGCCAAGCGCGACGTGCGCACGATTCCGTTTTTCCGCTTCGAGGACAATGAAGCCCACACCCTCGGGTTCTATGGCTTCAAGTTTGGCGAGCACAACACCGGCATCCGCGGCGACAAGCAGCATCCCTTCATCGTCAAGAACCTCCGCACCTGGCGCACCCACTACGAGATTCGCCCCAACCTGGCCTACTTCCTCGTGGACGGCATGCACATGAGCGAAGGCGCCTATGGCATTTACCAGGCTGATTACGACCACCACGTCTATCGCAACCTTCACTTCCGCTCCGGCAACGGCGGCATCAATCGCGCCGGCCGAGCGGGCGGCGGCAATGGCAACAGCATTAGCGTCCAGCCAGGTCCCTTCACGGCCGAGAACGTGACCTTTGAAAGTCCTCGCAACAAGAACCCCTTGATCGTATTACACGCGACTTCGTTGCAAGCAGGCGAAGTGGCCCACTTCCGCAACATCGTCGTCAAGAACAGCAATGCGACCCTCGTGAATGACGTCGTACAGACGCCCAAGACCAAGCCGCCGCATGGCATCACGTACTTTTTCCACGACCATCCGCACAAGGGCGCGGCCACGAAGGTGGTCAGCCAGCGGTTTCCCGAATTGATGAAGGACGGCGATTACAAGAGCCTGGATGGATTCACGGGAAACAATGCCCGTGCGCTGCAAGTGAAGGGCGTCGAGTTTCCGCAACTCCTCGACCCCGTCGACGATGTCCCGCCGGCGACGCTTATCACTTCGGTGCGGAAGGAGGCGGGCAAACTGCTCGTTCGAGGCATCTCGCACGATAATGGCGATGTGGTTTCGATCACGGTCAACGGCAGCAGGGCGACCGTGCTTGGCTCTCACGCAGGGGTCGTGGATTGGCAAATCGTGCTGGATGCGCCCGCGGACGGCAGGCTGATCGCCCGGTCTGCGGATAAGGCTGGGAACGCCGAGAAGGTGGGCCACGAAGTGAAGGTGAAGTAGCCGTCGTTGCAATAGCGCAACCAAGGAGGCTCTCGATGTCAACACGAAGATCGATAGTGCTGGCCCTCGGCATGGTTATCCTGCTGATGTGCCCCTTTCGTGCTCTTGCGCACATCCATCCAAGCATCTGTGTCACGAAGAAAGGAACCGTGGTTGTCGTTCATTATGATGAAAACAACGCCAAGGTGCAGATATCTCGATCGACAGACGGCGGCAAAAGCTGGTCCGCATCGATCTCGGTTCCCGGAATCAAGCCCGGCGGCACCTATCCGGGGGCGCTGACCGCACTGAGCGACGGGCGCGTCGTGGTTACCTGGAACTGGTATCCCAAGGGGAAGACTGCGCCACGCGAGACGCAATTCGCCGTCAGTAGCGATGAGGGCAAGACCTGGAGCGAGCCACGCAGTCTGCCGCTGCAAGGCACCGAATCAAACTCAGACAGACCATTCGTTCGCCACGCGCTTTTGGAACTCTCGGCGAACGAATGGGTCTTTCCCCGCTCCAATCAGACCGTTGTGTTGAACGTCCAGAGCGGCAAAGCGATCTCATTTGGCGATGGTCGTAATCATGGCGGAGTGCCCATCGTGCGCACGCCGAAGGGAACGCTGATCAGCGGCGCCGGCAGGCGTTCGACCGATCAGGGCAAAACCTGGCAACAGCTCAAACCGTTCCCGAGCATGGCTTATAACACGGACATGATCGCGCTGACCAACGGCCTGATTGTCGCAGGCGTGGACGGCGGCGCGGACGGTGGGCTGGGCGGTCGGGGCACTTGCATCCGCTTGGTAGTGTCACGCGATGACGGCCAGTCGTGGGACCTCAAAGGCGGCGTCGAGATCTACAAGACGGGTTTGCCGACCGTGGGCAAAAGAACCCGTGGCGGAGTGGGCAACCCACAGCTCGCCCAACTCGACCAGGATACCCTGGGCGTCGTGTTCTTCACTCACCTGGAACCCAAGGACGCGGGAAGCGTTGTCGTTGCGCATGGTGAGCGAGGGGTAAGAGTCCTCTTCATGCGTATACCGCTCAAGAGGCTGGAGCCCGGCGGCAAATAACCGGGAGGGCGCCATGAGTGATATCACGACTCGTAAACGCAATGCCGGTCGCGCCATTCCGATGGCGATCACCCTGTTTGTACTCTGCATGGTACTTTACGTGCAGGGAACGGGCGCTGGCGCCGACAAGGCCGGCATCCTGAAACTCTCAGTCATTGATGCCGTCACGGGAAAACCTACGCCCGCCCGAATCGAGCTGCTGGACCAGCAGGGCAAAGCCTGGATTGCCAGTGACGCCGTGCCTGTCGGCGGTGGGATGGGCAACAAAAAGGCAACCTTGGAGCAAGCACTGGCCAAAACGACGCGCAACATCATCGACCCGGATACGGGCATCCACTATTTCTATAGCGCGGGGGCTTCGCAGGTCGAGCTGCCGGCGGGCAAGTACAAGATGCGCGTCTTCAAGGGGACCGAGTTTCACGTGCCCGTTCGCGAGATAAACGTCGCGGCGGGCCAGACCGTAGACCTGGAGCTGAAACTGACGCGCTGGGTGGATATGCCGGCGCAAGGATGGTACAGCGCTGAAAGCCATATGCACATACCGCGGTTTTCGAAGGAGATCAATCCGTTCATCAGCAAATGGATGCAGGCCGAAGATCTGCACGTTGCCAACTTGCTCGAGTATGGCGGCCCGGGCGGGATGGGCAGTTCCCCACAATTCGCCCACGGTCCGGACGGACTGTACCAGGAAGGGGATTACTTGCTGGCGTCCGGCCAGGAGAACCCGCGCACGAAAACCCTTGGCCACGCGATCATTCTCGGCGCGCGTACTCCCATCCACATGCCTGAAACCTATTTCGTCTACCAGAGTTTTTGGCAAGAAGCGATGCGCCAGAATGCTCTGTCGGGCGTCGCACACGGGAATTCAGGCGGCGGCTTCGCGGTGGATCTTCCGGACGGCCTCTTGAGCTTCATCGAAGTGCTGCAACAAAATCGCGGTCTCTACGACGGCTGGTATCTTATGCTCAACTCCGGCTTTCGCCTGGCCCCGGTGGCCGGCACCGACTATTCCTGCGAGCGGCACAATTCGACGGCCCTCAACGCCCTGCCCGGACGCGAGCGTTTCTTTGTTCGCGTAGACGGCCCGCTCACCTATGCGTCGTGGCTCGATGGGCTTCGGCGCGGCCGGACCTTTGTCACCAATGGGCCCGTGCTCGAGTTCATGCTGGCCGGCAAAGGCATCGGCGCGGAAGTCGCTTTGAAGGAAGCGGGCTCGCTCGCCGTCCAGGCTTCGGTGCGATTCGATCCGGCGCGCGACAAGGTCGAACGGCTGGAGATCATCGAGAACGGCAAGGTGTTGCGAACCTTCACCGCCCTGGAAAAGCCGGGCGAAATTCGCTGCCAGCTCAACTATCAGGCCGAGGAACCGAGCTGGCTGGCCGTTCGTGCCTCGGGAACGAAACCCGTCACGTCGTTCCGAGGAAAGAAAGACTTGCTGCCTTCCCTGGCCCATTCCGGGGCCATTTACGTCACGCTCGAAAACGCTCCGCCCCTCAAGGCGCAACGCCGCGCCAAGCTTGCGGCCGGCGAATGGCTCAAGCGCCTCGAGATGCTGGAACAGCGCGTCAAAGAACCTTCCGCGAATGAACTGAAGCGGAACGAGAAGGACCGTCTGGCGCTCCTGAAGCGCATCGAGGCGGCCAAGAAGTATTTCCTGGACGTCGGCCGTTGATGATGCGATTGGTTGTCGGTTGTAATCAGCAGCGACAAAGGGAGTATAATGTCGAAACAGACGAAATTTTCGGGGACGGGGAGGAGGCATGAAACTGCCATATGCCGATCAAGCGGTCGTGGAGTAGGCGAAGGTCTGCGAATACCTGCTCAATCCAGGGCACCGATTCGGTGCGAGCAAGGCACGCTTTTTCACGGAGTTTGGCTTTAGGTTGGACGTTTGGCAGGTGTTGGCCGATGCCCTCAAAGAGCACGCCCGCGACAATGAAGTGGCCAAATCAAAGGAGACTGGCTTTGGTCCGCGCTATGAAGTCGAAGGGGAGTTGCGGGCACCGGACGGAAGTCGACCCCGCGTCCGCACGGTCTGGCAGGTCGATGTGGGCGAAATCGTTCCGCGTCTAATAACGGCTCATCCTCTGGAGGCGAAGTAATGATTCGCGAACATGATTGCATTGTCTTGACGCAAGACATCCCTGACGAGGGATTGCAGGCCGGCGACGTGGGGACGTTAGTGCATATTCATCAGAGCGGCGCGGCCTATGAGGTCGAGTTCATGACGCTCACGGGGCAGACTGTCGCCGTTGCCACGGTGTTGCCCTCGCAGATGCGCCCGGTAAACCCGCGCGACCTGAGCCATGTCCGCGAGCTGGCCGTCACGTAAGCGGCCGAGAGATATATCGCCTCCGCTGCTGGGTCTACGGCTTCACGACGGAGAGTTGGACTTCTACCTCAGGAGAATACCCATGAAACGCCGTGCCCTCCTGGCCCTGATCGGTTTGCTGGCGAGTAGCCCAGGACTGTTCGCTGCCCAGGACGATGCGCGCGGGATGGAATTCTTCGAGACCAAGATCCGGCCGGTGCTGGTCAAGTCGTGCTACGAGTGCCACTCGGCGACGGCAACGAAGGTACGCGGCGGCCTGCTCCTGGACACGCGCGACGGCATCCGCAAGGGAGGCGACCATGGACCGGCGCTCGTCCCTGGCGACGCGGACGGCAGCTTGCTCGTCAAGGGCATCCGTCATCACAAAGATCTGAAGATGCCTCCCAAGCAAAAGCTCTCCGCAGCCGTTGTCGCCGATTTTGTGCAGTGGGTCAAAATGGGCGTGCCCGATCCGCGCACTGGCAAAGCGGCGTCCGGCTACAAGGCCATGACGCTTGAAGAAGCACGCAGCTTCTGGTCCCTCAAGCCGCCGCAAAAAACGCCGCCGCCCAAGGTCAAGGACAGCCAATGGCCCCGGCACGATATCGACCGCTTCATCCTCGCCAAGCTGGAAGCAAACGGCTTGCGGCCGGTGGGCGACGCCGAGCGGCCGCTGCTGATCCGCCGGCTCTATTTCGGCCTGATCGGCCTGCCTCCCTCGCCCGAAGAGATGACCCAGGCGCTGGCGGACACGGCCCCGAACTGGTTGGAAAAGCTGACCGACCGGCTGCTCGAGTCTCCTCACTTCGGTGAGCGCTGGGGGCGGCACTGGCTCGACATCGCCCGCTTCGCCGAGTCCAACGGCAAGGAAGACGACGCGCCCTATGCCCACGCCTGGCGCTACCGCGATTATGTCATCGCCGCCTTCAACAAGGACAAGCCCTACAACCGCTTCATCCAGGAGCAAATCGCCGGCGACCTGCTGCCGGCGGCCAGTCCCGCCCAGCGCGACGAACATCTGATAGCGACCGGTTTCCTGGCCCTGACTTCCAAGCCGCGGTCCCAGTTCAATCCCAACTATGAAATGGACCTGATCGCCGATCAAATCGACGTGACCACGCGCGGCTTCCTCGGGCTTACCGTCCAGTGTGCCCGCTGTCACGACCACAAGTTCGACCCCGTGTCGACGCGCGAGTATTACGCCCTGGCCGGCATCTTCCAGAGTTCCTGGATGCTGTCCGGCGGCGCCACCAAGGGCAACGGCAAGAAAGACCGCGAGCGCCTCCCGTTCCTGCAAGGACCCGGCTTGCATAGGCTCAGCCATGGGGGAGAGGCCATGGGCGTCAAGGAATTTACACCGAGTGAGGCCCGCATCTGCCGCGGCGGCGAGTCGGATGACCGTGGCGACACGGTCCCGCGCGGCTTCCTGACAGTCGCAATGTTGGGATCAGTCCCGAAGATCGATCCGAAACAAAGCGGCCGCCTGGAACTGGCCCAGTGGCTGTCCAGCCCGGACAATCCGCTCACGGCCCGCGTGGCGGTCAACCGCGTCTGGCATCACCTCTTCGGCCGCGGGCTGTCCACGAGTCTCGATGACTTCGGCAGCCAGGGCGAACGCCCGAGCCATCCGGAGCTGCTCGACCATCTGGCCGTCCAGTTCATGGCCGACGGTTGGTCGGTCAAGCGGCTGATCAAGACGATTGTTCTCAGCCGGACGTATCAACTCGCCGGCGCCCATGACGCCGCCTGTCACGAAAAGGACCCGGACAACGTTTTCCTGTGGCGGATGAACCGGCGCCGCCTGGAGGCCGAGGCGATCCGCGATACCTTCCTGTCCGTGAGCGGACAACTGCAGCGCACGCCCCCCGGCGCTTCGACGATGGTTGGAGCCGGCAAAAGCCGGGCTGCAAAGGCTCAGGAGACGAATTATCGCAGCGTCTATCAAGCCGTGCCGCGCAGTGCCGTACGTGAGTTCTTCGTGCTGTTCGATGGGGCTGATCCCAACATGATCGTGGCTCGGCGCGACGTGACCACCGTGCCGGCCCAGGCGCTGTTCCTGATGAACAGCCCCTTCATGAGCGAACAGGCTCGGCACTTCGCCCAGCGACTCAACTCCAGCCGCGGTCTGGACGACGCCGGCCGCGTGGACCTGGCCTACCGTTTGGCGTTTGCGCGCCCGCCCAGCGCGGATGAGCAAAAAGCGGCCTTGGCGTTCGTCCGTGATTATCCGACCGCGGGGCAAAAGAAGGGTCCCTCCGCTGCGCCGCCCGGCTTGCTCGGTTTTTGCCGGGCCATTCTCTCGGCGGCGGAACTGCGGCATGTGGAATAGTTCGCTGCTGAAGTCTGAATCGGGCGACGCACCTGAAAGAAGGAGAGATATTCATGAGTCCCACCACTCACCACTCACGCCGACGGTTCCTGATGGAGACGTCCTGCGGCTTCGGCTATCTGGCCTTGGCCGGTCTGACTACCCAGGAAGCCGCCACTGCCAACCCATTGGCGGCGCGGGTGCCCCACTTCACGGCGCGGGCCAAGCGGGTGATCTTCCTGTTCATGGACGGCGGTCCGTCCCACCTCGACACGTTCGATTACAAGCCGAAGCTGAACGCCGACGCCGGCAGGCTGCACCCCAATTCATCCGGCAGAAGTACGCCGCTGCAGCCGACGCTATGGGGCTTTCGTCAACGCGGCCAGAGCGGGCTGTGGATGTCGGACCTGTTCCCCCATCTGGCCAGGCACGCCGACGACCTGTGCATGATCAACAGCATGCACACCGATGTGCCCAATCATCCCCAGGCCACGCTCATGATGCACACCGGCGAGTTCCGCTTTGCGCGGCCGTCGATGGGCGCCTGGGTGCTTTACGGCCTGGGGACGGAAAACCAGGATCTCCCCGGATTCGTCTTCATGGGCGGCACGCCGCGCACCGGCGGCGTGCAAAGTTATGCCAGCGCCTTTCTGCCCGCCTCGTACCAGGCCACGGCCTTGCGCGAGGGGGAGCGGATGGACAACCTCGCCAGTGGCAACGTGGGACCGCAACGCCGCGAACTGGACCTGACTCGGTCCATGGACCAGAGACTGCTCCAGCGCCAGCAGGTCAACCCCGAACTGGAAGGCGTCATTCATTCCATGGAGCTCGGCTTCCGCATGCAGAGCGCCGTGCCGCGCGTGCTGGACCTCGCCAGCGAAAGCAGACAGACTCTGGCCCTATATGGGATCGACAGGGCGGAGACCCGGTCGTTTGGGCAACAGTGCCTGGTGGCGCGGCGCTTCGCCGAAGCCGGGGCACGCTTCATTGAGATTTCCAACGGACGCTGGGACCACCATAATAGCATCTCCCGGGAAATGCCCGGCCATTGCCTCGCCATCGACCAGCCGATTGCCGGCCTCTTGACCGACCTGAAGCTGCGCGGCCTGCTGGATGACACGCTGGTGTTGTGGGGCGGCGAATTCGGCCGTACTCCGGGCAAGGACGGCACCGACGGCCGCGGCCACAACGGCGCCGGTTACACGATGTGGCTGGCCGGCGGCGGCGTCAAGGGCGGCCTGCGCTTCGGCGCCACCGACGACTACGGCGGTCGAGCCATCACCGACAAGGTCCACGTCCACGACCTGCACGCCACGCTGCTGCACCTCCTCGGCCTCGATCACCAGCGGCTGACGTACCGCTATTCCGGCCGCAACTATAGCTTGACCGACGTCCACGATGCCCGCGTCGTCCGGGAGATCATCGCTTAGACCCTATACGGAAAGCCGTGTTTTCGGTCCGAAAATCCAATAGTTACCGTTCAACATCAACACCTCAGACACGGACAGGATAGCCTGATCGGCTATTCGTATTTGGCCGTCACTTAACGCCTTCCAACGCAACCTCAGCACCTTCGCAACACAAGGCCACACGAGTCGCCATCGATAATGCAAGTTAAGATGCCTCCGCTTGTGCGGTTGTCTACAATGACATAATTCCCTCAAACGCGAGGCCAGCAAATGACAAAACGGCTCATCACAGTCGGCCATAGTCCAGATCCCGACGACGCCTTCATGTTCTATGCGTTGGCGCATAACAAGATCGACACAGGCGATCTCATCTTCCGTCACGAACTGCAAGACATCGAGACGCTCAATCGCCGCGCCTTGAAAGGCGAACTGGAAGTCAGCGCAGTCAGCATCCATGCGTATGCGTTCCTTCTCGATAAATACGCTCTTCTGCCGAGCGGGTGCAGCATGGGTGACAAATATGGCCCGATGATCGTCGCGCGTCGGCCGATGACGGTCGGCGATCTGGCGTCGATCAAACTCGCCGTGCCGGGGACGATGACGACGGCGTTCCTGACGCTACGGCTCTTGTTAGCCAAGGAATTTACATACGAGGTGATACCGTTCGACGAAATCATCCCCGCCGTCGCGTCGGGTCGGTTTGACGCGGGGTTGATTATTCACGAAGGACAGCTCACTTTTCAGAATCAAGGATTACACCTCATCGCGGATCTCGGCGTATGGTGGCAGGAGAAAACGGGCTTGCCGTTGCCGTTGGGAGGCAACGTGGTGCGGCGCGATCTCGGCGGCGAAACGATCCGCACGATCAGCCGGCTATTGCAGGAGAGCATCCGCTACAGTCTCGATCATCGGCAAGATGCGCTGACGTATGCGCTCAACTATGCGCGCGACATGGATCGCGCCCTGGCGGATCGTTTCGTCGGCATGTACGTCAACGATTGGACGCTCGACTACGGCGAACGCGGCCGAGCGGCGGTGAAGCGATTGCTCGATGAAGCTCATCGGGCCGGCGTGATACCGAATCCGGTGAATGTTGAATTTGTTTAGCGATCGCAGGGCAGGGTCCATTCGCTGACGCGTTCCTGCGAGCGCTAAACGAATGCGGCTCATGGATAAATGCCGACACCGAAGCTGAAGGTCTGGGTGCGATCGGTGCCGATACGGTTAATCGGGAAGCCGAAGTCGAGGGCAAGCGGGACGGGACCGAGCATCGGGATGGCGATGCGTAGGCCGAAGCCGGCGGAGACGCGGTAATCCGTGATGTTAAGCTTGCTCTCAACGGTGCCCGAATCGAGGAAGGTCACGAAATAGAGCTGATCGTTGGCGCGAATCGGGATCTGGTACTCGATGCGATTGAGGAACTGAAACTGTCCGCCGACCATGAAGCCGTTGACATTCGGCCCGACGCCGCGAAACTCGAACCCGCGAATGTTGGTGTAACCGCCTGCGAAGAAGCGTTCGTAAACGGGTGTGTTGTCGCCGGCGTAGGAGAATTGGCTGCGCATGGCGATGACGTGTTTGCCGGACCCGTCAGGCCGCTGCCGAACCGTAAAGTATTGGCTCCCTTCGATATTGACAATCGGGAACGTATAAGAGCCGAATGCCTGTTCATAGGACGCCTCGACCCTGCCGCCTTCGGTGGGGCGCAGGGCGGAGTCGCGCCGGTCCAAGGATGCCGTGATGCTGGGCGCGACGAGCCTGCTGTGCCCGTACACGCTGGTGTAGTCGATGGGGGCGCCAAACGGGATGTTGCTGACGCTGATGTTCTCCGCGCGCAGGCCCAGTCCCGCGCTCCATTCCTTCGTGAACATGTGGCTGAGGTTGACGCGCCCGCCGAGTCGGCCTTCGGTATACTCGTCAAAGATGCGATCGCGATAGTAGCCGCTCACGAAAAGGCTGTAGGGCCGATCGAAGAGGAACGGCTCGCGGATGCTGGCCGAATAGCGTTGTAGCCGGTTGCCGGGGACGGCCTCGATGCGGAGCTCCTGTCCGGCGCCGCGGAAGGCCTTGCCGTCGAAGAAGTCGGCGAAACTGGTCGGCAAGCGGAAGATGTCGAAGTTTCGTTCGTTCAGGACGATGCTGCCGACGATGCCGCTATCGGAGCTGACGCCGGCGCCGAGCATGATGGAGCCGGTGCGCGTCTCGTTGACTTTGACAAGTACGTCCTTGTAGGGTCCGGGGCTTTCCAGCGCCTGCACGGTTGGGCGGATGCCCAGTTCGGGGTTGATGTCGAAGATGCCGAGCCTGGCCAGATCGCGTTCGCCGACGCGCAGTTCCGGATAGCGCAGCACCTGCCCCGGATAGATGCCGAGTACTCGGCGAATGACGCGATCCTTGGTGACCGAGTTGCCGACGATGATGACCTCGCCGACGTAGGCTTGCGGCTGGTCTTGGATGACGTACTGGACGCGCACGTGATTGGGCGCTTCGGGGACTTCGGTGATGATCTTGCGCACGTCCGCCTGTTTGCCGCGCCAGCCGTGGAAGTTGGTGAGATTGTTCACGTCGGCGGCGACCACGTTTTCGTTGTAAAAGTCGTTCTTCTTGACCGTGATGATGTTGGTGAGCTGCTCGCGCGGGAACTCTTTGCCGCCTTCCAGCGTCCAGTCGTAGACGCGAAAACGCTCGCCTTCGCGGATGTGGAAGACGATGTCCACGTGAAGAAAGTCGTCGCTGAAGCGCAGCTCGCGTGAAACACTGGCGCCGAGATAACCGTTAGCGCGATAGTACTCTTCGAGCTTGATGACGTCGTTGTCCACCATCGGCGGGTTGAATTCGCCGCTCCAGGTGCCTAGTAGAGCGCGTGAGGTGTCGATCTGCGTACGTAGGCGCTCGCCGTAGGCGAGTTCCTTTTGGCCGATGAAATCGACGCTGCGGACGCGTACGCGCGGGCCTTCGGTAATATTGAAGACGACACGATCGTGGTTATCTTCGTGCCCCTCTTCGAGGCTGACGTTGGCGAAATAGTAGCCCTGTTTCCGGAGATGCGCTTCGATTTCATAGCAAGCCAGGCGATTAACGGTCTTGTCGAGCGGCATGCCGGGCTGCACGCGCGTCATGCCTTCGAGATCCTTGACGTTGACGTGCTTGGCGTGCTTGTAGATCACATCACGCACGACGTTGGCGTGCTCTACGACGACGAAGGTCAGGTTCATTCTACCGTCGGCGCCTTGTATCGGGTTGACGCCGCGGATGTCCTTGAACAGCTTCGAGGCGGCCAGGCGGGAGATATCCTCCATGGCCCGGCCATGGCTGTATTCGGTGCCTGGGCGTGAGTGGATGTAGTTCATCGCCTTTTCGGCGGGGATATTGCGAATTCCCTGGATGTAGACGTCGCCGACGATGACGCGCGAATTGTTGCTCTGGGTCGAGGCGATCCCGGAGCCGACGAGAAAGACGGCGACGCAGACAAACACGCGCACCGTGTTGCGGATGAACGAGGCTTTCGTTCGCAGCGCTCGACAGGTCCCATCCATGGACAGCCCTCGGAATGCGTGGAACTCACAAGACGGAGCGAGATAGCCCAATCGTGCTCAAGTGTCAAGCTCAGTGCTGAGTGCTGAGTGCTGAGTATAGCTCGGCAAAAAAAATACATGAATCGTACCTTGGCACAGCACTCAGCACGATCGACACGGTTTGCCGGGACGGCGGAAGCTTGGTAAGCTACATCCATGCGCTATCTCATCACTGGAGCGACGGGCTTTGTCGGCGGACATGTGGCCGAGGCATGCGTTCGCAAGGAACAGACGCTTTCGGCAATTGTTCGGCCCAGCAGCGAAACAGGCGAACTGGAAAAACTGGGCGCGATTCTCTATCGCGGCGAATTGAGCGATGCGAAGTTGGTCCGGCAAGCGGTCACCGAGGCGGACGTGGTCGTCCATTGCGCGGCCAAAGTCGGCGACTGGGGGCCGGTCGATGCTTATCGCCAGGTTAATGTCGAATGCCTACGCGTCCTGCTCGACGCGTGCAAAGGGCAGGGCCTGTCGCGTTTCATCCACATGAGCAGCCTCGGCGTCTATCCGTCGAGGCATCACAACGGCACCAACGAAACCATGCCGTTGCCAAGCCGGCATCGCGACGGCTACTCGCAATCGAAGGTCGAAGCCGAGCAGCTCGCGCTGCACTACTATCAGGAATTCGGCGTCCCCGTGACGATTCTGCGGCCGGGCTTCATTTACGGCCCGCGCGACCGCACCGTGATGCCACGCATCATCCAGGGCTTGCGTGAAGGCCGGCTGCGCTATCCCGGAGGCGGCGAGGGAGCGCTCAACACGATCTTCGTGGACAATCTGGTCGACGCCGTCTTCCTGGCCGCGGAAAAAGACGAGGCGGTTGGGCAAGCGTACAATCTCACGGACGGCGAGTTCGTGTCGAAGCGAAAATTCATCGAGACGATCGCCAATACGATGGGTCTGCCGCATCCGCACTTGCGGCCCCCTTTGTGGCTCGCGTGGATCGTGACGTGGTTCGCGGAGGCATTTGCGAAAATGAAGGGCGCCAAAGAGGCGCCGAACTTCAACTTCACGCGTTTGAAGTTCATGGGCTACAGCCTTGACTTCAGCATCCAAAAGGCGATGGATCAACTTGGCTATCGTCCGCGCGTCCCATTCGAGGAGGCGATCGGCGAAACGATGGATTGGTACAAGAAGAACATGCCGCTTGCGGTTTAGCGCTCGCGCGGCGCCACGCGAGTGCTAAGCCGCAAGCGGCAAACAAGGAGATTCCCATGGACCTGAAACAAGCCCGCGTCTGCGTTCTCGTCGAACAACAATATCAAGAGATGGAAGTCTGGTATCCGATTTTCCGCCTACGCGAAGCCGGCTGCAAGGTGACGCTTGTCGGCCCCGACGCCGGCGCGACCTACGCCAGCAAGCTTGGCTATCCCGCCAAGAGCGACAAGGCCGCCAAGGACGTAACGCCCAACGACTTCGATGCGCTGGTCATCCCTGGTGGTTTCGCGCCCGACTTCCTGCGCCGCCATGAAGCCGTCATCAAGCTGGTGCGTCAGATGGCCGAACTGGGCAAGCCAATCGCTGCCATCTGCCACGGCCCCTGGGTGCTGTGCTCGACGCCGGCCTTGCGCGGCAAGAAGGCGACTTGCTTCTTCGCGATCAAGGACGATGTCGTAAACGCCGGCGCCAACTACGTTGACGCGGAGGTGATACGCGATGGCAATATCATCACGAGTCGCAAGCCGGACGATCTGCCGGCGTTCGTGGTGGAGTTGATGAAGGCGATTCAGGAGAAGTAAAAGCATTCAAGCCCGCAGGTGAGCGCAGCGAACCTGCGGGGTCACGCCGGCGCCAAAATCTGCAACGTCACATTCTCCACGAAGTCCTTCACGCGCACCCGGTATTCGATCATGTGCGCCGCCTGCATGTGCGCTTTGAGCGCGGGTAGGCTCTCCCACTTCTCGATGATGACGGCGACGTTCTCGCGCAGCGGCCCCTGTACGCTGACGCCGCTGTCGACATCGATGGCCGGGCCGTATTCGATGCAACCCGCCTCGGCGTGTACCATCGGCATGATGCGATGGAACTCCGCGAGGAACGCTTCGCGCTTGCCCGGCCTGACGGTGATCGTGGCGAGAACGTGAATCATGTCGGCTTCTCCACAGCGAGAGCAAATGAGACGATAGCTCCACAGAAGGTGTACAATAGCCGTTCTCAATCCAACAAACAAGGAGACCGCCTCATGGCTCGTGCGCGTTCGCTTCCGTGGAACCCGTGGATTGCCTTTCTCGTCATGCCGCTCCTCGTCATCGCGCTCGCGCACCTGGCGTGGTTCGTCGGCGACGCGTATGTCGAGGCGGCGCAAAAGCAGGACGCCGATGCCCCGATCGTCTACCAAGGCGCTCGCATCCACACCGCGTCAGGGCCCGTCATCGAGCGCGGCGTCATGATCGTCGTCAAGGGGAAGATCCTCGATGTCGGCAGCGAAGATCAAGTCAAGATCCCCAAGAACGCCAAGGTCCGGGATATGTCAGGCAAGGTCATCATCCCTGGCCTGGTCGATACGCACTCGCACATCGGCATCTTCGGACGCAATCCCGGCGGCGCCGACGGCAACGAGATGACCGGCCCGGTTCAGCCCGGCCTGCGCGCTATCGACGCCATTAACCCTAACGATCCTGGCATTCGCATGGCCCTCGCCGGCGGCGTCACCGTCGCCAATATCATGCCCGGCTCCGGCAATGCCATCGGCGGGCAAACCCTCTACGTCCGCTTGAAAGGAACCGTCGTCGAAGCCATGCGCATCATCGCCGGGAGAATTTTGGGAGGCATCAAGTTCGCCAACGGCGAGAACCCCAAGGGCGTTTACGGGGCCAAGGGACAGGCCCCGCACACGCGCATGAAGATCGCCGCCCTGCAGCGCGAGATGTTGACGAAAGCTCAGGCGTACAAACGCCAATGGGACAGCTTCAACAAAGCGAAGGCCGCCGGCGAAAAGGCGACGCCGCCGGAGCGCGACATCAATCTCGATCCGCTCGTGGAGGTCCTGGAGAAAAAGCGCACCGTCCACTTCCATTGCCATCGCGCCGACGACATCATGACTGCGGTTCGCCTCAGCGAGGAGTTCGGCTTCGAGATCGTTCTGCAGCATTGCACCGAAGGCTATCTTGTCGCCGAGGAACTGGCGAAACGCGGCATCTCCGTGTCGCTCACGCTCGTCGATAGCCCCGGCGGAAAGCCCGAGGTGATGGGGTTACTTGAAGAGAACGCGATGATCCTGACCAAGGCCGGCGTCAAGGTGGCGATCAACACCGACGATTCCGTCACCGAGTCGCGCTTCTTTCTGCGTACCGGCGCCATCGCCGTGCGCGGCGGCTTGTCCGAAGATAACGCCCTCAAGGCGCTGACCCTTTACAGCGCGCAGATGTTGCATCTCGACGAGCGCATCGGCTCGCTGCAAAAGGGAAAGGACGCCGATTTCGTCGTTCTCTCCGGCGCGCCGTTCAGCGTCTACTCCCAGGTGCTGGAGACTTACATCGAAGGCGAGAAAATGTTCGATCGCGAAGTTCACGAGGACTGGACGTATCAGGCGGGCGGGTTCGCCTTGCCGAAGAACAAGGAACTGCTGCCGCAGAAACGAATTGCCACGCTGCCGCTGCTCCCCCTTCTACCTGCCAAAACCGACCAGGGACCGAGCTACCAGGACGTGCCGAAGAAGCTGGCGGTGATCGCGGGGACGGTGTACACGATCTCCGGCGACGCCATTCAAAACGGCGTCGTGCTGGTCGAGGAGGGCAAGATCACGAAAGTCGGCCCGCGCGACAAGGTGGCGGTGCCGAAGGGTTTCCCGATCCTGTATGCTGCCGCCGTGACGCCGGGATTGATTGACGCCCATTCCGTCGTGGGACTTTCGGGGGCGCTTAACTTCAAGAAAGGGGACCAGGATCAGGACGAGATGAGCGACCCCAATCAGGCCGACCTGCGCGTCATGGACAGCTTCAATCCACAGGAACCGCTGTTGCAGTTCATCCGTGAGCACGGCGTCACGGTGGTGCACGCGATGCCGGGGCGGGCCAACGTCATCGCGGGGCAGACCGGCATCTTCCGCACGTATGGCCGAACCGCGGAGCAATTGAAGATTCGCTTCCCGGCCGGCATGCTCGTCAACCTGGGCGAGATACCGAAATCTTCGTACCCAGGAAAATTGCCCAATACGCGTATGGGCACGGCGAATCTCGTCCGCAATGCGTTTACAGGCGCCCAGAGTTACGCGCAGAAAAAGCAGGCCGCGAAGGAGCCGCCTGCGCCGAACCTCAAGCACGAGGCTATGATGCCCGTGCTCAACAAAAAGATACCGATCATCTTCAGCGGCCATCGCGCCGACGATCTGATGACCGGACTGCGCATCGCCAAGGAGTACGATCTGAAGGCAATGCTGAGTCTGGCGACCGAAGCGTACCTGATTTCCGACGCGATTCTCGACGCCAAAGTGCCCGTCATCGTGCACCCGACGATGCAGCGGCCGTCGTCGCCGGAGACCTTCCACGGCCATCTCGGCAACGCGGCGTTCCTGGTAGATCGCAAGATCCCGACCGCGATCTGCACCGCCTTCGAGGGCTATGTGCCGAAGACGCGCGTACTGCGTTATGAAGCAGCGATGGCGATGATCAACGGCCTGGGTCACGAGCGCGCTTTACGTTCGATTACGCTCGACGCCGCGAAAATGCTCGGCATCGACGATCAATTCGGGAGCATCGACGTCGGTAAGGCTGCTGATATTGTGCTCTACGATGGCGACCCGTTCGAGCACGCGACGCACGTGACCTACACGGTAATCGGCGGCCGCGTGATTCATGATCGCGCCGAGTACATGAAGTTGCCGTTCGAGCGCCGCGCGTTGCCATTGAGCGCGAACGGGGGCGATTACGGGTGCTGTCTGGGAGAATGGTGAGATGTAAAGGCCGTTAAGCGTTCGCGCGAAGTCGCGCGAACGCTAAACAAATTCGGGAGGCATGTTACTTTTTCTCGTCCTCGCCTACGCGAAACTCGTAAATCGCATCCAGCGCGAACAGCTTGTACCCAACCGGCACGCGGCCGACCAGTCCGACGAACGTCATCGTCTTCTTTTTGTCGAGTTCAACCGTCGTCAACAGCGACAGCGTGTGCTTGGTCCCGTCCTTGAGCGTCACATCGTAATCGTTGGACGCCTTCTTTTTGTCCATCGGCGGGACCCACTTGAGACCGGCCAACTTGTCGATCTCGACCTTGACCGTTTTCTTGAACATCAAATACGGCACAATGCGATACTGCCCATCGACAAGATAGAGCGGCTGCACGTCGGCGGCAGGATGCTTGGATTTTTCCTTGTCGTCCGCGGTCACGACAGCCGTTGCGCCCTTGAACTTCTCGGCTGGCTTCGGCGTCGGGAAGGCGATGCTTTGCAGGCCCCCTTTGTCGAGTCCGCCGTTGAACTTGACGGTGGCGTTGCCGAGGCCTTCGAGGACCGCTTCCGCTTCGATCGTGAGCCGGTTGGACGTCGAGAACTTAGTCGAGCCGACGAGCGTCACCGGTTCGCCGGCGTCATTAATCGCGATGCAGGTGACCGTTTTCTTCTCGATGTCGTAGGCGATTTTCTTGACGCTCGTCAAGGGGACGAGCGTGATGATGCCGTTGCGGTAGGTGGTCGATTTCTCCTCGCGGAATTCGAGATACTCGGGGCCTTTGTCCTTGGATTTCGGCGCCGTCTCGGTGAGGGAAAAATGGCGTGTGCCGAGCGTGAAGCGCCAGTCGACGAGCTTGACTTCCTTGCCTCCGACCGGGGGTACGATGTGCAAATAGGATTCCTTGCCTTCCTTGGTCTCGGGTTTGTCCTTTTTGTCCTTGTCGCCCGCCATGGCTGGCTTAAAGGTATGGGCGAGCAATAGGGTCGCGATGAGCAGCGCACAAAAGGAACACCAGCGCATGATCGGATCTCCAAGGAAAAAGTCGGATGGCAGGGAGGGATGCCGGCGGCAGGTTACTTCCCTCTTCATCTTAATCGTTCAGGCCGTGATGTCCACTTCTTCCGCGGCTCGGCGCAAAATTGCCAATTGATGCTTTGACTCTGCCGCGCGTTCCGCATACATATGGTCCATCGGGTTGGGGTATTGCGCCAAGGAGCAAGGCATGCACGAAGTTCAACCGATCTTGAACGGTACGGATCTGGTGGACGCGGTCTGCCTGGTCTTGAAAGCAAACGCCGAGCCGATGACGCCCATGATGATCCGCCAACGCTTGCCTGCGGACTTGCGCGGCATCCGCCTTGAGGAGTTGTCGGAAGTCTTGCAACGGCAGGTCGCGGCGCATGTGCTGGTCATGTGTCCGAAGTACCGCAGCGCTCAGGATCGCTATTGGGATCGCTCGTTGCGTGAGCATGCCAAAGTGCTCATGATCGACGCGCTGCAAGCGGGGCCGCTGTCGTGGACCGACCTGCGCAAGAAGCTGCCGAAATATCTGCGCCACCTGGCCGACTCGGTGCTCAACGAGGAACTGGCGCGCGGCGCAATCTTCCGCCATCCGCCGGCGTCGGTGCGCATGGGGCCGCGCTACGCCTTGCAGCCCGCGGACATGCGTAGTTATTTGAGCCGCGAACTGCACGAACTGTTGCTGCGCTTCGAGTCGAATGGCTTCGCGCGCACCGAGACACGCGAGGCGATGATGCAGCTGCTGCAACAAGAGGAATTCGCCGAGGTATTACCGTAGGGCAAGCGGTCGCGCTTGCCGTGCCGAACCCGAAATCACCAAACTTTGAGGAGATTTACATGCAACGAATTCTATGCTTCTTCGCCGTCTGCATCGGTTTTTCCCTGTCCGCCGCCCATGCCGGCGACAACGACGCCTTCTTCAACGGCAAGGATTTGGCCGGCTTTGAAGGACTGATCGATCAATTCTGGAGCGTGAAGGACAGCGCCGTCGTCGGCGCCAGTCCCAAGGAGGGTCTCAAGTTCAACACCTTCCTGTGCAGCAAGAAAAAGTACAAGGACTTCGAAATGTCGTTCCAGGTCAAGATGACCAAGACCGGCAACAGCGGCATCCAGATTCGCAGCAAGATCATCAACATGAAGACCTTTGCTGTCGGCGGCCCGCAATGCGACATGGGCGGCCCGTACTGGGGCAGCCTCTACGGCGAGCAATTCGGCGGCATGATGAAAGCCGCGGACGGCAAGCTCGTCAAGGAGGTGCTCAAGGCGGACGATTTCAACGACTACTCCATTAAATGCGTCGGCAAGAAAGTCACTATCAAGCTCAATGGCAAGACGACCGTGGATGAAGAATTCGCCAAGATGCCCGAAGATGGCATCATCGCGTTTCAATTGCACGCGGGCGGGCAAATGGAAGTGATCTTCAAGAACATCCAGTTCAAGGAAATCAAGTAGCCTTGCGCTGCTTCGCTCTTGGCGCCATGAAGAGTGCGAGCCCGCAGTTTTTAGATGATAGATTTTCACGGAGGAGTACATGGCACGTCCCATTTTGCTTGTCAGCGGTCAATGGGCGCATTGTCCTCTCGAAGAACTTGCGCAGAAGCTCAACGACTGGGGCTACCAGGGCCTGGAGCTGTGCTGCGCCGGCGATCATTTTGAAGTGCAGCGTGCCCAGGACGACGACGCGTATTGTCAGGACAAGCTTGACCTCTTGGCTCGGTACGATTTGCAGGTGCTGGCCCTGAGTAACTATCGCGTCGGCCAGGCAGTGTGCGATCGCATCGAGCCACGGCACAAGAAAATCCTGCCTGATTACGTGTGGGGCGATGGCAATCCGGAAGGGGTTCAAGACCGCGCTGCCGCCGAGATGCTCGCCACCGTACACGCCGCCCAAAAGCTTGGCGTCGGCACCGTCAGCGGGTTTACAGGGTCTTCCCTATGGCCCGGCGTCGTCGGCTGGCCGCCGAACAATCCCGAGGAAGTCCAGGAAGGCTTGCGCGATTTTGCGCGCCGCTTCACCCCCATCCTCGACGCCTGCGCCAACGCTGGCATTCGTTTCGCCCTCGAAGTCCATCCCGGTCAGGTCGCCTTCGATCTCTTTAGCGCCGAGATGGTCCTCGAAGTGCTTGATGGCCGCGAGGAGTTCGGCTTCACCTTCGACCCCAGCCATTTACACTGGCAAGGGATCGATCCCGCTGAATTCATCCGACGCTTTCCGGAACGCATCTTTCACGTCCACGTCAAAGATATCGCGCTGACGCTCAACGGCCGGACGGGCGTCTTGAACGCGTACCAGCCCTATGGCGACGCGCGGCGCGGTTTCGAGTACCGCGCGCCGGGGCACGGCGGCATCGATTGGGAGTCGATCATTCGCGCCCTGAATGCGATCCATTACGAGGGCCCGCTCGCGATCGAGTGGAGCGACGCCGGCATGGCTCCCGACTTCGGCGCCGAGGAAGCGTGCAAGTTCGTCAAGCGCCTCGATTTCCCGGCCAAGGCATGAGGGCCGAGGAGCCTCGCATGAAATAAGCGCCGCTTACTTCTCGCGAGGCTCCTCACCGCGTGCTCTGTTGGTCATATAATCACTTCGTCAAGATTATCACCAAGGGCCATCCCATGGACCGTTTCAGCAAGCAAGACGCCGTGCGCAAACTGTGGATCGACCAGTTCGTCAAGGTCAACGACAACCGCCCGGAGCTCAAGCGTTTTGCGGGGCTCGTCGGCCGCGTCGTCACCGTCAACTACAACGGCAAGGCGATTGTCGATTTCCAGGACGGCGGCTGGTATGACATCCCCGCGTCGGAGGAGCACCTCGTCAAGGTCGATGCCAACGACGAAAAGGCCAAGTACAAAAACGTCAATAGCGCTCAGGTGTTGCCGGAAAAGCAAGGGTAGTCCCTGGTGCATAGTCCGTGGCAACAAGAGCAACGGACGACGGGCCACGGACCACGGACCACGAGCTTGATCCTTCTCATAGACAACTACGATTCATTTACCTACAACCTCGTCCAGCGCCTCGGCGAGATGGACGCGGGCATAGACGTACGCGTGTACCGCAACGACAAGATCACGCCGGATGAAATCGCGGTCTTGAAGCCAACCCACATCATCATCTCGCCGGGACCGTGTACGCCGAAGGAAGCAGGCATCTCGAATGACGTGCTGAAACGCTTCGCGCCCTCGATCCCGATCCTCGGCGTGTGCCTCGGCCATCAGTGCATTGGCCATAGCTTCGGCGGTGAAGTGATTCGCAACCATCGCGTGATGCACGGCAAGACGTCATTGATCCGGCACGACGGTCTGGGAGTCTTTCGCGGCATGTCGGACCCGTTCGAGGCGACACGCTATCACAGCCTCGTCATCAAACGCGAGACGTTTCGCAATCCCGATTTTCTGGTCACGGCCTGGACGGACGAGGATGAGATCATGGGTGTGCGCCATCGCGCCTGGCCCTTGCACGGCGTACAGTTTCATCCGGAGAGCTTCTTGACGCTGGAAGGGCCGAGGCTTTTGAAAAACTTCGTGGAAATGAGGCCACTCACGGCTTAGCGGTCACGTCGAAGCGCCGATTGCTTGGTGCAACCACGCGAACGCCAAGCCGCAAGCGGCGTTACTCGTTCAGCGCCTTCTCGAAGATCACAAGATTGTCGCCGCGGTCGGCGTCCCACCGGATGCCGACGATGTCGTAGCCCTGAGCTATGGCGGCGTGCAGCATCGGCCGTACTTGGTTGTGGCACTCGAAGCGGATCGAATCGTATTGGTTTTGCCTGGCCCAACTATGGACGGCGTCCATGAGCTGGCTGGCGATCCCCTGCCGGCGATGCTCGGGCATCACCCCGTAGAACCAGGAGAAGAAGACGCCCGGCTTCAACTCGAAACCAATGAAGAAACCGACCGGCTTGGTGTCGATTCGGGCGATCAGCATCAGCACGTTGTAACGGCCGCGAAAACGCTGGCGGAACGATTCCAGATCGCGCGTGGGGCGGAAGATCTGGTTGTAGAGATCGCAGATTTGCAGCATCTCGTCCGGTCCAACCAGATCGATGATCGCATCGGCCATGGCTTGTATTCCCCAGTCCCGTTCGCGCGGAGAAAAGAATTCCAGTCGGCGCGACGGGACAAAGCTCAATACACCAAAATTACCGGCCGGGGCGATGCAGCGACGAAATCAGGTCTTGCCAGGAAGGCACGTTCCAGTCGGAAAAGTCGAGATCCTCGTCGGGAAATGCCGCCTGCTGGACGGGCGATTCCTCCACGATTTCGTCCGCGTCGGCGTCGTCGAATTGTTCGCGATCCTGGTGCACGGGCGCTGCCCGCGTGGGATCGAAACTTTGGTGACGATCACGAGGCATCGGCGGAGCAGCGTCCGCACGCGGCGTGACTGGACGCGGCGGCCGCGCATTTTCGGGGCCTTCGTCCTTCCCTTCCGGCCCGCGTTCGCCTCCGCGACGCCGACCACGCCGGCGCCGACGCCGACCACGCTGGGGTTTGTCATCGTCCGCCGCAGGCGTGGTTCCGACGGCCACCTCGGGATCACCCGCCGCGACGACGTCAAGTTCCTGCGGCTCCAGGTCCTCCTCGTCAATGAACTCGTCTTCCACATCCGACGCCATTTCGACGACGGACGGTTCGAAAAGCGCCGGTGGCGGTGGAGCGGGTGGCGTCGAGGGCGCAACGGGAGGTGCGGGTTTGGCCGCGGGTTGCGCATCTCCCGAAACTCCGAGCAATGCTGCCAACTCGGCCCAACGATCTTCTTGTTGTTTCTGGTCGTCCATGCTTGGTTGCTTGCCTTTCGTGTTTTTCGTTCATACGAGCCGCTGGGAGTCTGTTTCGCTCCTTTACACGCAGCACGTAAAACAATGTGGAAATCATTTGATCGTGAGCATGATCGTCTCACCCGCGACGAACTTTCTCTCTTCTTTACGCGCCTGCAACTTGCCGGCGCCGTCGGTCCAGCGAACTTCGATCGTTGACGTAAAGAGAACATCCTCCTTCATGGCCGGCGTGCGGAACTTACGGTTCAGGCCAGTCTGCTTGGTCTCGAATCCGTCGAAGAACACCACGGCGTCTTCCCTCGGAACAAGGATCTCGAAGGTGACGCACCGCAGGTCCCCGAGCGGCTCCTCGAGCGACGCTGCGGGATACGTCGCCGGCCGCTTGCGTGGGGTCGTGTCGAAGGAATCGCGCGAGTGGCCGTAGTCCTCGGCTATACGCCGTGTGCCGCCGTACGGATAGTAGCCGTACATATCCATCGTCGCGATCGGCGGCGGCAGAACACCGTAGAACGGATAGGGACCAATGTAGGGATGCCTGGCAGTCGGAAAGGGATAGATTGGGTTGGTCCACCCATAATTCACGCCAGGTGCGTAGGTGGGAAGCACGGAGCCGACGCCTATGGGCCCAGGCGAGTGGTAGTAATTCACCCCAGGGGAGTAGTAGACGCTGTGCCGTCCGAACGCGAGCGCGTCAAGGCCGGCGACCGAACCGAGCAAAAGAATGGCGGCGAATGAGGCCCAAATGCAACGTTGGAGCTTCATGGTAAGATCCAATGAAAGAAACCGCTGGAATTTGCCGGCTGGGGAATGAGACAGACTCCGATCGCGTTTGATATTATCCTATCAAAACCGAAGGCTTTGCAAGAGCGCAGGACGTGGAAACGAGGCTCATTCGTCGATGCCGAGCTGCAACTTTGCCGCCTCTGACATGCGTGCGGGCGTCCAGGCCGGTTCCCAGACGACATCGACTTTGGCCGAGGTGGTCGGATCGACGGCAAGCACACGTTGCTGCACGTCCCCCGGCAGTGTGCCGGCAACGGGGCAGCCCGGCGAGGTCAGCGTCATCTTGATGTCGACCGCGCCGGTCGGCGCGATCGTGATTTCATATATCAGGCCCAGTTCGTAGATGTTGACGGGGATCTCCGGATCGAAACACTTGTGCAGCGCTTCGACAATGCGTCCCTTCAATTTTTCAATCTGGTCCAAAGTCAACGGCTGCGCCAGGGGCGGTTTGGCTGAGGCTGGCAGGCGCACGGGCGCGGCAGAGGCGCGTTCGGGTTCCACGGGCAAGGGATAACGATCACTCATTCGATGTGCCTCCGCCATTTGCAAATCCGCAAGCGGCATCAATGCGCCAAGTCGTCTGCAAAATGCTGCACGCGTTTCACCATCTCCGCAAGGCCGTTACGGCGTCCTTGCGTCAGGTTCTTGTCCAACCCGATGCGCTGCATGAAGGCGGGCAGATCGAACGCCAACACTGCGTCGGCGCGCTGCCCGGAGAAGAGCCGTTGCAATAGTGCCAGCTCGCCACGGACAATGTCGGCGTCGCTGTCGGCGAGGAATTCGACTACGTCCGTGGTCCCCGGCTTCTTGCGAGCGTGCATGTACACGGTGCTCTGGCAGCCTTGCACACGATTGCACTCTTGCTTCAAGACGTCCGGCATGGGCGGAAGCTTACTGCCGATGTCGATGAGGTATTGATACTTCTCGGCCCAGTCATCGACGGCGTCGAAGAACTCCGCGATGTCGGCAGCCGCGGCATGCGGGTTCGCCGCCCCGGGTTCGGGGTACGCATACACGCCGTTCATGGCCACAATCGCGCGCGGCCTGACGCCGGCGACGATGGTCTCCAGCGCATCGGCCAACGCGTCCACATCTTCGAGTGTATTGTACATGGCGAAAGAAGCCCGCGCCGTGCCCGCGATGTCGTAGCGTTCCATCAACGGTTGGCAACAATGATGCCCGGTGCGGATTGCGATGCCGTCGAGATCGAGCCGCGTGCCCACGTCGAGTGCCGACAGGCCTTCGACGACGAACGAGAGTACGCCGGCTTTCTCTTTGGCTGTGCCGATGATGCGCACGCCAGGCAGCGCCGAAATGCGTTCGGTCGCATATTCCAATAAGCGATGTTCGTGCGCCGCAACGGCGACGCGGTCGAGGTGCTCGACATACTCGACTGCCGCAGCCAACGCGATCGCGCCGGCGATGTTCGGCGTGCCGGCCTCGA